>Ga0302250_1000450_pt1 | contig 40349 bp, 40 predicted proteins | sample AAG_RA_Asp_MG_FD_193536 | JGI IMG/M metagenome (GOLD analysis project Ga0302250, IMG submission 193536) | Enriched activated sludge microbial communities from anaerobic digester in WTTP, New Holstein, Wisconsin, United States - AAG_RA_Asp | ecosystem: Engineered > Bioreactor > Anaerobic >...
GGCACTTCACTGGGATTCGTCCTGCAGTCCAGAATCATACTCACTGACATGCTGCTGACTTTTTGCCTGACTTCCGCTCTAGGCGCATTTATTGTCGCCACCCTGAAGGAAAGACGGCACAGCAGCGGCATCTGGTATCTGTTCTATGCCTTTTCAGCATTGGCAGTGCTTGCCAAGGGGCTGATCGGCTTTGTTTTCCCGGCCGGGATCATTTTCCTGTTCATGCTGCTGACAAAACGCTGGCATGTACTTGCCCACATGCGCCTGGCCAGTGGCCTGCTGCTGTTCCTGGCGATTGCCGCCCCCTGGTTTATTGCCGTATCCATCAGAAATCCGGAGTTTGCCCAGTTTTTCTTTATCCATGAGCACCTTGAGCGATTCACCAGCAACGTGCATGGGCGCTACCAACCTTTCTGGTTTTTTGTTCCGGTGCTAGCCGGCACCATGCTCCCCTGGTCTTTCTTCATACCAGCCGCCATGGGCAAGGCCTGGCGAGAACGCCGCCATAACCGTGGCGATGCGGGTATATTTCTGCTAATCTGGATTCTGCTGATCTTCACCTTCTTTTCAAAATCCAGTTCCAAACTGATTCCATACATGCTTCCCATATTTCCACCTCTGGCCATGCTGATTGCAAGCCGTTTCAGCTCCTTGCTGTCAAATCGGGACCGGGGTTTCAGTCTTGCCATGCTCATGTTGGGTATCACCCTTACACTGCTGGGGGCAGGGGCAATCAGCTACGCCTATCTTCCCCAGGTAAGCAGCTTCATCAGCGGTATCATACCTCAGCTGAGCGCCCCGCTGAACCGTTTTGTCCAGCACGCACCACAGCTTGCTTTCAACTCCTGCATGTTTGTTGGCGTGCTGTTCTGCCTGCAGGGAATTGTTTCCATCTGGTCCTGCAACAAAAAACCGGCGTTTCTGCTGGTGACCCTGATCAGCTGTTCGTTCGCCCTGGAACTGGTTGTGCCGCAAACCATCATGCCGGAAATAGCCCAAGCAGAGTCCCCGCGAGAACTGGCGCTTAAAGCCAACCAGCTGGCCGGCCCAGAAACCCGCATTATTACCTTCGGCCCCATGCAGGCGGTCAGCTGGTACACCGGAAAACGCGTCATGGTTACCGGGCAGATCGACGAACTGACCTTCGGCAGCAAGCAGGGCGACCAGCAGGCCTGGTTCCCGGACCGCCAGACGGTGCTCAACCTGTGGGGCAGTGACAGCCATGTGCTGATCATGCTCAAGCAGCATGAACTCAATGGGTTGATTAATGATTTAAACCCCGCGCCGCGTGTGGTGGCAAAGGGCGGCCGCCGAGTAATGATTTCAAACAAATAAATTTGATGAGGAGTACCTTATTACAATGCGTTCCACTTTCCTGCCCTTTTCAGCCCCGACCATAGAAGATGCCGAGATCAACGAAGTCGTTGATTCGCTCAGATCCGGATGGATCACCACCGGCCCCAAGGTCAAACGTTTCGAGGAAGCCTTCAAGGCCTATGTCGGAGCCCCGTTTGCCCTATCGCTAACCTCGGCCACCGCCGGACAACACCTTTCCATGCCGGTACTTGGCATCGGCGAAGGGGATGAAGTTATCACCACCCCCATGACCTTTGCCTCAACGGTCAACACCATTGCCATTGCCGGCGCAACCCCAGTAATGGCAGACATTGAAGCCGGTACACTCAATATAGACCCTGAGCAGGTGCGCCGCAAGATCACCTCCAGAACCAAAGCGATCATCCCGGTGCATTTTGCCGGGCAGTCATGCGACATGGACAGGATCTTTGCCCTGGCCAGGGAATATGATCTGACCGTCATCGAAGATGCGGCCCACGCGGCTGGCACTGAATACAAGGGCAAGCGCATCGGTTCCCTGGACTCTGTATCGATTTTTTCCTTCCACCCCAACAAGAATATGACCACCGGCGAGGGGGGGATGTTTTGCACCAGTGATGAAACCATAGCCGAAGAGGTGGCCCTGCTCAGGTTCCATGGCCATAGCCGCGAGGCATGGAAACGCTTTCCGGTCAACAGCAGCCAGGACTACGACATCCTCATGCCCGGCTTCAAATACAACATGATGGATATCCAGGCCGCCATCGGTATTCACCAACTGGCTAAACTGGACGGCTTTATCGAAAAACGCACAGAACTGGCTGAATTTTACAACCGTGAGCTGGCTGATGTGGCAGAACTGGCTTTACCTCAATACGCGCCTTACGAGCAACGCCATGCCTGGCATTTGTATACACCCCTGGTGCGCATTGAAAAGCTGGGGATCAACCGCATGCAATTCATGGAAGAGCTAAAAAAGCAGAATATCGGCAGCGGACTTCATTACCGGGCCATCCATCAGCATCCCTATTACCGCTCGCTGTTGAACGTGCCTGACCAGGAGCTGCCGGTGGCCAGCTACGCCTCGGAACGGATTGTTTCCCTGCCGCTTTTCCCCAGGATGACGCTGGATGACGCCAGGGATGTGGTTGAGGCGATCAAGACTGTTATTGCTGCCAACAGGAGATAGGAACGTTCATGAGCAACACCGACATGCGTAAACTGCCGCCCCAGAGCCTTGAGGCGGAGATGTCCATACTGGGCGGCGTACTAATTGACAATGACGCCATCAACCGGGTACTGGAGATGCTGGTTGCCGACGACTTCTACCGGGAAAGCCACCGCAAGATTTTTCAGGCCATGATGAAGCTGTCTGAACTGCGCGAACCGGTCGATCTGATTACTCTGACTGACACACTCAGAAAGCTGGGTGAACTGGAAGAGGCGGGCGGCGCAGCCTACCTGGCTACCTTGGTGGATTACGTACCGACGGCAGCTAACATATCCTACTATTGCAAGATAGTTAAGGAAAAGGCCACCAATCGCAAACTGATCAGTGTAGCCACCGAAATCGCTACGCTGGGCTATGACGAACAGTCCGACGTTAACGAACTGCTGGACAAAGCCCAAAAGAGCATTTACGAGATCGCGGAAAACAAGCTGCGGCCGCAGTATGTGCAAGTCAAGGACGTCATCAAGGAGACCTTCAAGATTCTGCAGATCTTGCACTCCAAGAAAGAGCTGATTACCGGCACCCCCACCGGCTATGTGGATCTGGACCACATGACCGCCGGTTTCCAGCCGGGCGACCTGATCATCATCGCCGCCCGACCATCCATGGGCAAGACCACCCTGGCCTTGAACATTGCCGAATATGCCAGCGCTGATCCGCGCAACAAAAACAAGGTGCCTTCGGTGGTTTTCTCACTGGAGATGGGCAAGGAACAGCTGGTCATGCGTCTTTTTGCTTCCCTGGCCAAGATCGATTTCGGCAAGATGAGAACCGGGCACTTCCAGGATGCCGACTGGCCCCGGCTGACCCGGGCCGCCGGTATTCTGCACGACTCCAAGATCTTCATCGACGACACGCCGGCCATCTCCGTGCTGGAATTACGCTCCAAGGCCAGACGTCTGAAAAGTGAGCACGATATAGGCCTGATCATAGTCGACTATCTGCAGTTGATGAAAGGCGGCCCCAACACTGAGTCCCGCCAGCAGGAGATTTCTGACATCTCCAGATCGCTCAAGGCGCTGGCGAAAGAGCTGAATGTACCGGTGGTTGCGCTTTCACAGCTCAACCGCGAACTGGAAAAACGCAACGACAAACGCCCAATGATGAGCGACCTGCGCGAGTCCGGCGCCATCGAGCAGGATGCCGACGTGATCATGTTTGTCTACCGTGAGGCGGTATACTGCGACGCCTGCCGCAAACGGGACGGCTCCTGCACGCAGAATCACGAACGCAACGCCGAGGTCATCATTGGCAAGCAACGTAACGGCGCACTGGGGACAGTGAAGCTGGCCTTCTTCGGCGAACATACGCGCTTCGAAAACCTTAGTGACAGGGAGACTTGATAAGCACCGTTGTCCTTGGCCAATTTCCGTTATCCGTACTTATTGCGGTCAACGGACACGAAAACCGGAACACGGACTTCAACACGGAGGACTTCAATGACTGAAAAGGCCGCTAAAGGCCCCTTGGGCTGCATCCTTTCTGCATCGCAAATTATTACCGAAGAGGATATCGCCAAAGCGATTGAAGAACAGAAACGCTCCGGCTGCCGCTTTGGCGAGGCTTTACTGCAGCTTGGCATCGCAACCCAGGAGGATATTGACTGGGCGCTCTCTACCCAGCTGGACATACCCTACATAAGACTCAAACGGGAACTGATCGACGCCGAGGCGCTGGCCCTTATACCGCCGCTTATGGCGCGCACGCACAAATTGATTCCCCTGCTCCGCACCGACAACGAGTTGACTATTGCTATTGCGGATCCGCTCAACCGCAAGGCCATCGAAGAAGTGGAGCTCCATACCGGCCTAAAGGTCAATACCTCGGTTGCCCACTTACAGGAAATAGCCGCCATGATCGCCCTCTGCTATGGTGACGCGGGTCACAACGATCTGGGATTTGCATCAAGGAACTTTTCTGACAAGGCGCTGACGATAATCAATAGCGATGTAAGCGGACAGAAACTGCTTGAATACCTGCTGACATTCCTTATCCAAAATCACCTTTCATCCATCAGCCTGCAACCGTTTGATGACATTGTGTCCGTCATTGCCAGACACAACGGTGCCACCACCCCTATCGCCACCCTAAAAAAAACCTATTATCCCCAGATCACCACTATATTGCGCAAACTGGCCGGTATGGCGTACCCAGACAGCAAAGCCGCCAGCGGCGTACTGCCCTTCTCATACCGCAACACCCCGGTTTCCTTTCTGATCGCCACCATGCCGGGATACCATGGTGATTACGCAACGCTCAGGACCTATATCGACTCCCGTATCCCGCACAACATCACCGGGCTGTCTCTGCCTAGAGAGCAGGAGACCGCTTTCCAGACCCTGGCCAGTACCCAGCATGGCGTCACCTTCTTTGCATCCCGCAACAGATATGAGCGCAGCCGCTTTATGGACCTGATGCTCGAAGAATCGGACACTAGCAGCAAAATGGTGATCGTACTAGGTTCAGAACCAGGCCGAATGGGCAAGAGATTTGCCAATATCAAGCTACCTGAGCAGGATATGGAGCGTTCTCAGCTGATCATGGATGCCCTGGACCACGAACCTGATATACTGGTTATCGAAGATGCTACCGAACCGCTGTCATTTGCAGCGGCCTGCCGTGCCGCCATGCGCGGCAAACGGGTGCTGGCCGGCATGCAAATCCGTGGCACCCGCAACCTGCTGGATCATCTGCTGACCTATCGGCAGAAGCAGCTTTTCCTACCCAGTTGTGTAAACGGTGTTGTGTCTTTCAAGGGCATCCAGACACTTTGTCCGGATTGCCGCATTGAGTACAAACCATCAGGTTATGAGCTTGCCGCCATGCAGCTGATGTATGCGCCTTCAAAGTTCTACAGGGCCAGCGGCTGCGACAAGTGTGGTCAAAGCGGTTTTAGCGCCAGGCGTTTTTTGATGGATAATATTGTTTTCGACCGGAATTTTTTGGATGTATTCGCGCAATGCAATGATGCAGAACAGATTGAGCAGCATCTGCAGCGCTACGGTTATCGTGGCGCCGAACTGGAAGCCTTCGCACTGCTACATGACGGCAAGGTTTCCCCAGATGAGTACATAGCTTCGGTAGTATTATAATTCAGCGAGGGATCCGTATGGCTAAGATAGACGCGCTTTTCAGACTAATGAAGGAACAGGGGGCCTCCGACCTGCATCTTTCTTCGGGCAATCCACCCATCTTTCGGTTGAACGGCGAGATTGTCCGCCTGAACTTCAAGTCCCTTGGACACGATGAGCTTAAAGCCATCCTGTTCGAGATTCTTACGGAAAAACAGCAGGAACATTTCGAAACCTTCAAGGATGTTGATTTTGCCTATGCCGTCCCTGAGTTGGCCCGTTTCCGCGGCAATATCATGATGCAGCACCGGGGTATTGCGGCTGTTTTCCGCATCATCCCCAGCAAGATTCTCTCTGCCGATGACCTGTCCTTACCGGAAGGGGTGCGGCGCATGACCAATTTTAAAAAAGGTCTGGTACTCGTTACCGGCCCCACCGGTTCAGGCAAGTCTACCACACTGGCAGCCATGATCGACCTGATCAACTCAACCCGCAAAGAGCACATTCTTACCCTGGAAGACCCGCTGGAATTCATACACGAAAACAAGCTGTCTCTGATCAATCAGCGTCAGATTGGTGAGCATACTGACAGTTTCACTGCGGCCCTGCGAGCAGCTTTGCGTGAAGATCCTGATATCATCCTGGTTGGAGAAATGCGAGACCTGACCACCATACAGCTGGCCATGAGCGCCGCCGAGACCGGGCACCTGGTCTTCGGCACACTGCATACCAATACAGCAGCCAAGACTATTGACCGCATTATCGACGTCTTCCCCACCGACCAGCAGGAGCAGGTTCGGGCAATGCTTTCCGAGTCCCTGAAGGGTGTTGTTTGCCAGCAGTTGCTGAAGACCGCCGACGGCAAGGGGAGAGTGGCTGCCCTGGAAATCATGCTGGGTACACCGGCCATTGGCAACCTGATCCGCGAAGGCAAGACCTTCCAGATTCCATCCATTATCCAGACCGCCAAAAAAGACGGCATGCAACTGATGGACCAGCATCTGCTCGACCTGCTCAAGACCAGGCAGATACTGCCTGAAGAAGCATACCGCTGCGCAGTGGACAAGAAACAGTTTGAACAGTATCTAGCGCAGCAATGAACCTATAATAGGCCGTTCACACAGAGGCGCAGAGAACGCAGAGTAGCATTATGATGTAACACGGCACCTGATTGGTGAATGACTTAATCTGTGTTTTCTTGATTTTCTTCGCGCCTACGCGTGAGTCAGCTGTCGTTTAAATTTAGGCTTGGTGCTGCCCCACTTGCGGCAAACAAAAAGGCCCGCTCTGTAAAGAGTCGGGCCTTTTTAGGCTCAGGATTATTGTCAGCTAATCAGTCAACCGACTTGCGCAGGAAGGTCGGAATATCGTACTGATCTTCATCAACCTCCGGATATGCCCCAAAGTTGGTCACCGGCCTGATCTTTGCTGTGCTTTCCGTCTGTTGGCGGTCACGTTTGTAGGTGGGAATGTCAAGCAGGTTCTTGCTCTGGGCCGGTTTTTCAACCACAGGCAGGATCGGGCTGCGCATATCGCGTACCTTTTCAGCGTCAAACCTGTCACCAAACCCGGTGGCAATCACGGTGACCTTGATGGTTTCACCCAGGTTGTCATCACGTACCACGCCGATCTTGATGTTGGCATCCGCATGTACCTTCTCATGCACAATGCGGTTAACCGTATTGTAATCATCCATGGTCATCTGTTCGGAACCAGTAATGTTGACCAACACACCCTTGGCACCGGAGATGTCATTATCTTCAAGCAGCGGACTGGAAATGGCGCTGTTAACGGCCTCAGCAGCCCGGTTATCGCCGCTGCCGATACCAATGCCCATCATAGCCATGCCGCGCACACTCATAACGGTCTTTACATCAGCAAAATCCAGGTTCATCATGCCGGTGGAGGTGATCAGCTCGGCAATTCCCTGAACCGCCTGGCGCAGCACATCATCGGACGGCTTGAAGGCATCGAACAGGGACATGTTCCTGCTTGCCATGCTGATCAAGCGATCATTGGGGATAATGATCAGCGAATCAACATGTTTTTTCAGTTCGTTAATACCGCGTTCGGCCTGTTCTGCGCGGGCTTTGCCCTCATAGGTGAAAGGTTTGGTAACAACGCCGACTGTCAGCACTCCCGCCTCACGCGCCACCTCGGAAATAACCGGTGCAGCACCGGTACCGGTGCCACCGCCCATGCCAGCGGCAATAAAGACCAGGTCAGCCCCTTTTAGCGCCTCGTTCAGCTTCTCACGATCCTCAATGGCGGCATCCCGGCCAACCTCCGGCTTGGAACCTGCCCCCAGCCCCTTGGTCAGTTCGCGGCCAAGCTGTATCTTGACCGGTGCCTTGGAGATACGCAGAGATTGGGCATCCGTGTTTGCTACGATGAAATCCACTTTGTGAATAGCATTTGCTATCATGGTATTGACGGCATTACCACCACCGCCGCCGACGCCGACAACCTTGATAACAGCTCCCTGTTCTATGGTTTCATCAAATTCAAACATCATTAACCCCCTTCTGATGTGGCTGCAGTCTATTTTGAGCTGATAGACTTTAACCGCATTTCGTCTAATAATCAAAGGAAAAAACGCCAAAAAATACGTTTAAAAAAACATCCGTAAAATCAGAATTTTGCAGGCCTCAGAAGAATTCATGAAACCAGGATTTCATCCTGCCGAACACTGTACCGAATACATTGTTTTCTGACTTGGTCACAGGAAACTCCCGGGCGCCGGAATTCCGGCTACCGTAAACCACCAGGCCCACCCCGGTGGCATATACCGGAGAATTGACCACATCCACCAGCCCGCCAATATGCTGCGGTGTACCGCGGCGCACCGGCAGATTGAAAATCTGCTCAGCCAGTTCCGGCATCCCCTCCAGAATACTTGAACCGCCGGTCAGCACCACACCGGAGGCAATGGAATCCTCCAGCCCGGATTTGACAATTTCGCGATTGACCAGCGTGAACAGCTCTTCCACACGCGGTCCAAGGATCTCGCAAAGCACATTGCGCGACAGCTCCCGCGGTTTGCGGCCGCCAACACTGGGCACCTCAATCTTGTCATCCTTACCCACCAGCGCGGAGAGGCAGCAACCGTATTTCTGCTTAATCTTCTCCGCCTCAGCCATGGGTGTGCGCAACCCCACGGCGATATCATTGGTCAGGTGGTTGCCACCCAGTGCCAATACCGATGTGTACTTGATGGCACCTTCCGAAAAAATGGCAATATCGGTGGTGCCACCACCAATGTCCACCAGACACACGCCCAGCTCCTTTTCATCCGCCGAAAGCACCGCTTCGGATGAAGCCAGCTGCTCCAGCACGATGTCAGCCACATCCAGCCCGGAGCGGTTGCATGATTTGACGATATTCTGGGCACTGGCCACTGCCCCGGTAACGATATGCACCTTGGCCTCCAGACGTACACCGCTCATGCCCAGCGGTTCGCGGATGCCGTCCTGTTCATCAATAATGAACTCCTGGGGCAGGATGTGGATCACTTCACGGTCCATAGGGATGGCAATCGCCTTGGCGGCATCAATCACCCGGCGTACATCCTCCTGGGCCACCTCACGGTTCTTGATGGCAATCACCCCTTGGGAGTTGACGCCCTTGATATGACCACCGGCGATCCCCGCATACACCGACTTGATCTCGCAACCGGCCATCAGTTCCGCTTCGTTGATGGCCTTGCGAATCGCGCCCACGGTGCTTTCGATGTTGATCACCACCCCTTTGCGCATACCACTGGACGGACTGGTACCAATGCCAACAATGTCAATGCCGTCTTCCGTAACATTTCCGACTATGGCACAGATTTTCGTGGTTCCGATATCCAGCCCTACGATCAGCGTATCCTTTTTAATTGCCGACATGCGTCCTCCCTGCCTTTATGAAAATCATGATTAGCTAGCTCTTTTTAACAATGATCCGGTCACTGTAATCCAGATCGATATACTGGATGGCCGGCCTCTGGGCCATCAGGGTCTGATAGATGCGGGACAGCCGCTCCACCTTGGCGGCAAAATCGCCCGATCCTACCTTGACGGTCAGGGCGTCGCTGACCGTAAACAGCGTAAAGCCATAACCCTTGTCATAATGGATCTCCGAGATGTCGGCCATAATGAAACCACCTTTTTCCTGCAGCACCCTAAGCAGTTCACAGGTAGCCTGCAACGCCTCCCTGGTACCCACAGGATCACTGTTCATTTCATCTTCGCTGAAACCTGTCACCACCGGGTAGTCCAGCCGATCACCCTTGTTCAGCACCTTGAAGACATTGCCTCTGGCATCCAGATAATAGATGTAGCCCATATTGACGATAGCCACTGGCGTACGTTCGGTGATAGCGATGGAAAGGCCGTCCGGAAAGAAGCGGCGGATATGCACCGTTTCTACCCAGGGGTTTTTGGCAATCTGCTCACCCATACGTTTGAGATTAAGTCGCAGCAGGTCGTTGCCACGCGCCACACCGGCCAGGGCCAGTATCTCGTCACGGCTGACCCGTTCTCCCTGCGCCACCTCAATCCGGTCCAGACTGAAGAAGGTCACCCTGGACAAGGCCTTGTAGCCGAAACATATCACCGTCACCACTGCCAGGATCATACCGGCCACAGGCAGCACCTTTTTCAGCGGACGCAGATACTTGCCGTAATCCACCGGTTCCTTTTTCACCTTGACCCGGTTGGCGGTCACCTTCTTGCGCTGATATGCGGGCGAGGCGAAGTCTTTCATCTTACACCGTTTTAACCTTTAATGCCGCTGTCTGGATAATACGTTCCACCAATGCTTCAAAGCTGAGTCCGGCGCCCTTCATGGCGATTTCCGGCAGCAGGCTCAACGCCGTCATGCCGGGCAGGGTATTGACTTCCAGCACGTAGCACTCCGCCGCAGGCGTCACCAGCAGGTCCACCCGGCTGTATCCGCTGCAGCCCAGGGCGCGATGCGCCTTCACGCCGGTCTGCAGGGCCTGCTGGTAGGTCTGCTGATCAAGCCTGGCCGGGAAGATATGCTCAGCCATGCCATCGGTATATTTGGCCTCGAAATCGTAGAATTCATTTTTGGGCACAATCTCAATCGCCCCCACCGCCTGGTCGTCGATAATGCCAACCTGGACTTCCTGCCCTTTGACAAACTGCTCCACCAGCACCTCTTCGTCATGGCGGAAGGCCAACTCCAGGGCAGCCTGCAGCTCTGACTCCTGCTTGACGATGGAAATCCCCACCGATGACCCCTCCTGGACCGGCTTGACCACCACCGGCAATCCGAAGGGTAATTCAGCCAGTTTCACCTCATCAGTGCGACGGAAGCAGCGAAAGTGGGCCGTCAGGATGCCGGCAGCGGCAAAGGTCTGCTTGCTGTAGAGCTTGTGCATGGCCAAGGCACTGGCCAGTACGCCGGAACCGGTATAGGGTATCCTCATCAGCTCAAGCAATCCCTGTACGCAGCCGTCTTCACCGTACCTGCCGTGCAGGGCAACAAAAGCCACCTCAACGGCTTCAGCTTTGAGCACCTCGGCCAGATCACGCCCCACATCAACAGCAACAGCGTTGTAACCTCTATTTAACAGTGCCTGATGCACTGCAGCACCGCTTTTAAGCGACACTTCTCGTTCGGCTGACATGCCGCCCATCAACACGGCGATCCTGCGGTTTTTCATGCATCCTCCCCAACAATCCTGACCTCTTCCTCTATCAAAATGCCACACGTCTGCTGCACCGCAGACTTAACCTGCGCCGCTAGCGCTAGGAAATCCGCCGCTGTAGCCCCGCCCTGATTTACCAGAAAGTTGCTGTGCACCTCGGAAACATGGGCACCACCGACAGTTGCGCCACGCATGCCGGCGGCGTCAATCAGGCGCCAGACAATCTCACCTTTGGGGTTCTTGAAAAATGACCCGGCACTAGGATGTCCGACCGCATGCTTTGTACGGCGCAGTTCGAAGTCCTTGCGCACCTCTGCTTCCACTACAGCCGGATCGCACGCTTCAAGCGCCAGCTCCACCGCCAGCACGATATCTCCAGGCTGCAGTTCCAGATGCCGGTAGCCAAACGCCATCTCGCTGATGGCACACTCAACTAACTGACCGCCACGCAGCAGTGTCAGCCCCGCTGCGCGTTCCAACAGGCCACTGCCATAAGCGCCGGCATTCATCCTGACCGCCCCGCCGATGGTGCCGGGGATGCCGGCAATGAAGCTGATGCCACCCAGCCCCAGGTTTTGTGCAAAACGCACCACAGCCAGGTTTTCCGCCCCGGCCCAGGCCCTTATGCGCCCAGCATCCAGCTGTTCGATACGGTTCAGGCGTTCCAGCGAAATCACCGCTCCGCGGATACCGCCATCCCGGACCAGCAGGTTGTAGCCGCCCCCCTTGGCCATGTAGCTGATGCCGCGTTCCTTCAGACTATTAACCAGCAACAACAGATCATCAAGGTCGGCCGGCACGGCAAAGATATCGGCCGGCCCTCCCACCTTCAGGGATGTATGGCGGCTCATCGGCTCGTTTAGCCGCAACTCGCCACGTATGGCAATCCCGATTGCGCTCAGATCGTGCCTCCCAGCTGCCTGACCAGCTCTTCCCCCTGCTGCCAGATATTACCGGCCCCCAGTGTAATGACAATATCGCCTTCCCGGACCACACCAGCCAGATATGCCGGTATCTGTTCACGATCGCCGATATAGGTCACATCCTTCTGGCCATGACGGCGGATCTCGTTTGACAGTCGCTCCGCGTCAGCCCCCTTGATGGGTTGTTCGCCGGCAGCGTATACATCGGTCAACACCAAAACATCGGCGTCGTAAAAAGCAGTGACAAACTCATCAAACAGCTCGTGGGTGCGGGTGAACCTGTGCGGTTGGAAAGCCGCCACAATCCGGCGCTCCGGCCACCCCTGGCGCGCTGCGGCCAACGTGGCCCTGATCTCGGCGGGATGATGCCCATAATCATCCACCACCATAATCCCCTGTGGTTCACCTTTCACCGTAAAGCGACGGCCGACGCCGCCAAACTGGGCAAAGCCTTCCTGAATCTGGTCAAAGGGGATATCCAGCTCCATGGCCACAGCGATGCAGGCCATGGCGTTCAGCACGTTGTGCGGCCCCGGCATGGGGAAGGAAACCTCGCCCAGACGGTATCCCTTGTAATGCACCACAAACGAGGTATTGAACCCTTCATGCCTGACGTGGGTGGCGCGGATATCGGCCTGGGAGGAACGGCCATAGGTGATATAGCGCTTCTTGACCCTGGGCAGGATCTCGCAGATGTTTCTGTCATCCAGACAGAGCACGGCCAGACCATAGAAAGGCACCTTGTTGATGAACTCCACAAAGGTATCCTTGATCTCATCGATTCCACCCTGATAGTGATCCAAATGATCGGCATCAATATTAGTCACCACGGCGATGGTCGGCGACAGTACCAGAAACGAGCCGTCCGACTCGTCGGCCTCCGCCACCAGGAACTTGCCCTGCCCCAGTCTGGCATTGGTCTTTATGGCATTCAACTTGCCGCCGATAACGATGGTCGGGTCAATGCCGGCATGACCGAGAATGGATGCCGCCATGGAAGTAGTGGTGGTCTTGCCGTGTGTGCCGGCAATGGCAATACCGTATTTCATCCTCATCAGCTCGGCCAGCATCTCGGCCCGTGGAATAACCGGCACATGCATAGCCTTGGCCTCAACCACCTCTGGATTGTCGTCATGCACCGCCGAAGAGATCACCACCACATCAGCGCTTTTAACGTTGCCGGCCGCATGGCCGATATGGATCTCGCCCCCCAGGGCAGCCAGACGCTCCGTAGTATCGGAACTGCGCAGGTCAGAACCGGAAACCTTGTAGCCCAGGTTCAAGAGCACTTCGGCAATGCCGCTCATGCCGATGCCGCCAATGCCTACAAAATGGATCCGTTCAATTTTCCCGTACATGTTGCTCCCTTCGGTTGCAGCTTAAAGATTTGTATCCTCTACCTAGTTGTTGCTCTGCAGCATTTCATCCACTATCAAGCCGGCCGAGTCCAGACGCGCCATTTCCGCCGCCTTTAACGCGGTTCTACACAACAGTTCCCGGTCTGCCATCAACTCCTTGACCATCGCCGCCAGTTTTGCACCGTCAAGATCGCACTCCAACAGCATGAAACAGGCTGCGTTTTTCACCAACGCCTCGGCATTCAGACGCTGATGATCATCCACCGCAAAAGGAAACGGGATAAACAGGGCCGCCTTGCCGCAGGCCGTCAACTCAGCAATGGTGGTGGCCCCGGCACGACAGATAATCAGGTCAGCCTGGCTGTATGCTGCAGCCATGTCATCAATAAAGGCCGTCACCTCCGCCTCAACCCCCTGCTGGCGATACATGGAGCAGACATCTGCCAGATCCTTCTCGCCGGTCTGATGCACAATACGCAGGCTGCTGCCCAGCTCAGCCCAATACGGCAGGGCTGCCACCATAGCCATATTGATGGCGTGAGCCCCCTGACTGCCGCCGAATACCAGCAGGTGAAACTGTTGCCCGTTGTCCGGGGTCCGTTGACCGGTAATATCTTTTGCTGATCCCCAGTTCCCAGTTCCCAGTCCCTGTACTTCCAGCATATCCAGTATCTGCCGTCTGAGCGGGTTACCCGTTAGCACCGTCCTGCACCCCTTGAAATACTTGCCTGATTCTTCAAGGGTCAGAAACACCTTATCCACAAAGCCGCTCAAAAGTCGGTTGGTCTTGCCCGGGATGGCGTTCTGCTCATGCACATAGCTGGGCACCGACAACAGCCTGGCAGCCAGCAGCATCGGCAAAGAGGCGTAACCGCCGACGCCAAGCACCATATCCGGTTTGAATCTGCGCAGAATGCGACAAGACTGGACCAACCCCTTCAGCATCATCAGTCCACCCCTGATCTGGCTCAGGCCACCTTTGCCACGGATGCCGGCCGCTGAAATCAGTTCCAGGCTATAACCGCTAGCCGGTACTGCGCGCGCTTCGATGCCGTTGGCTGTTCCCACAAAAAGCACCTGATTTTCAGGTCCCCTGGCCAGGAACTCCTCAGCCACCGCAATGCCGGGAAACAGATGTCCGCCGGTGCCGCCACCGGCAATGATCAATCTCATTTTTCCTCTTTCAGCGTAATCGGCGCAATCTTAAGCCCCGAGGAGATGTTCAGCAGGATGCCCACCGCAAACAGGCTGATCAAAAGGGAGCTGCCGCCATAACTGAGAAACGGCAGCGCCAGCCCCTTGGTCGGCAGCAGGCCGGTGACCACCCCCATGTTGACGGTCGCCTCAATGCCGAACAGCACAGCAATGCCCAAAGCAAGATAGCGCCCAAAGTTGTCAGGCGCCGCTACGGCAATGCGCATGGCCCTCTGCACCAGCAGAAAGAACATAGCTACCACCACGGCAACCCCGATAAATCCCAGTTCCTCGCCGACCACCGCCAGAATGAAATCGGTATGCGCCTCCGGCAGATAAAACAGTTTCTGCTTCCCTTCGCCCAGCCCTTCGCCAAACACACCGCCGGTTCCCAGCGCCAGCCAGGACTGGATGATCTGGTGGCCCTTCCCCAGCGGATCCAGAAACGGGTTCAGCCAGGCATCAATACGGTCCTTGTGGTAGCCGCGGCTCAGCTTGTACATCAGCAGCGGCAGCGCCAGCATGACCATGGAAAGGATGTGCGCTAGCCTGGTGCCTGCCGCGAACAGCATGGCAAAGGCCACCGCCACCAGTGTCAAGGCGCCGCCCAGGTCCGGCTGCAACGCCATACAGCCGATCAGCACCGCCAGCACGATCATGTAGGGGAAGATGCCGCTGACAAAACTCTTGACCTTGTCCGCCTTCTTGTCCAGCGAATAGGCCATGTACATGATCAGCGCCAGCTTGGCCATTTCCGACGGCTGCAGGTTGAATCCGGGAAACTTCAGCCAGCGTGAGGCGCCGCCGGCCTTGCCGCCGATGCCCGGTATCAGCACCAGTATCAGCAGCACCAGGCAGAGCAGCAACGCAGGCACCGCCATCCGCCTCCAGAAATGGTAGTCCACCCGCATCACGACCAGCATGATGGCAAGCCCCATAACGGCAAATAGACCCTGCCGCTTAAGAAAGAAAAAACCGTCGCTGAAACGTTTGGCCGCCATGACCGACGACGCCGAATAGACCATCACCACACCGAAGCAGGTCAGTGCGATGGCCATCAGCATGATGATCAGGTCATATTCTTCCAGTTTTTTCAGCATTCAGCCTCTCTTGCCGTGATGCATATCATTGCGCGTGATCAAAGGGCCTTGACTGCGGCGATAAACCGCTGCGCCCTTTCCTCGTAGTCCCTGAACATGTCAAAACTGGAGCAGGCCGGCGACATCAGCACTGTTCCACCCGGTTCGGTAAGCTCTGCCGCCAGTTGTACCGCCTCCTCCAGTGAAGCGGCCCGGCGCGTATCGGTCAGGTGGCCCAACTCCTGCTGCATGCGTTCCGCGGCCTCCCCGATCAGCACCAGATGGCAGACCCTTTCCCTGATCAGCGGCACAAGCGGCGCATAGGCGCCACCCTTGTCCTTACCACCAGCGATCAGGGTGATGCGTTCAAAACTCTCCAGCGCCTTTTCCACGCTGCCCACATTGGTGGCCTTACTGTCCTCGTAATAGCCTACGCCGTTCAGCTCACGGACGAACTCCATGCGGTGATGCAGGGCACCGAAACCTTCCACCACCCTCTGGGTATCGGCCTGTTTGCAGCCCAGCAGCATGGCGGCGCCCACGGCAGCCATGATGTTCTCCAGGTTGTGCACACCCTTCAACCGTATGCCGGCCGTAGGGAAACGATGTTCCCTGCCATCGTGGCGGCAGATGATCTCGCTGCCCAGACAGAAGACCCCCTCTGCAAGCTTCTGCTTGCGGCTGAAGGGGAATACCCGCGCTTTCAGACTAGCGGCATATCCCCAAACCAGCTGGTCATCACGGTTCAGCACGGCATAGTCACTGGCGGCCTGGTTTTCAAAGATGCGCAGCTTGGCATCGATGTATTCCTGATATGTGGCATAGCGGTCCAGATGATCTTCCGACAGGTTCAGCAGTGCGGCCACCTTCGGCCGAAAGCTGTGAATCCACTCCAGCTGGAACGAGCTGATTTCAGCCACCACCATCTCCGCCTGTGCCCCTGACTCAGCCAGCTCGATCAACGGGTTGCCGATGTTGCCCCCGACAAAGGTCTTGAAACCATTACCAGCCAGTATCTCTCCCAGCAGAGTCGTGGTGGTAGTCTTGCCGTTGGTGCCGGTTATGGCTGCCAGCGGTGCCGTAATAAACCGCGTAGCCAGTTCGATCTCGCTGACGATCTCCACATGATGCTCCCGGGCCTTCAGCAGCAGGGGATGATCCTGAGGCACCCCCGGAGAAACCACGATCATGTCGGCGTGTGTAAAGTCCTTCTCATCATGGCGGCCTAGCACCTTGCGGATGTTACAACCTTGCAGCTCACCAAGTTGTTCAGCCAGCGCAGTTTCATCGCGCATGTCGGTCACGACTACATCAGCGCCGAGGCCAGCAAGAAAACGGGCGCTGGCAACGCCGGTCCTGGCGAGTCCCACAACAAGTATTTGTTTATGTTTCAGTTCCATTCTGTCGGTTTCCAGTATGTTATGTCTTTTCTGTATTGCCGCATCAGTCTCCGGCTAGCGCATTTTCAATGTGGATATGGCCACCAGGGCCAAGATAATCGTAATGATCCAGAACCTGACGATGATCTTGGGCTCGGCCACACCTTTGAGTTCAAAGTGGTGATGGATGGGGGCCATGCGGAAGATGCGCTTGCCGCGGTACTTGTAGGAGCCCACCTGAAAAATCACCGACAGCGCCTCAACCACAAACACTCCTCCTACAATCACTAGCAGCATTTCCTGCTTGGTCAGCACGGCAATGGTGCCCAGTGTGCCGCCCAGCGATAGCGATCCCACATCGCCCATGAACACTTCGGCTGGGTAGGAGTTGTACCAGAGAAAACCCAGACCGGCGCCCACCATGGCTCCACACAGTACAGCCAGTTCGCCGGCGCCAACTACGCGCGGTATCTGCAGATAAGCGGCCAGGGTGGCATGTCCGGCAATGTAGCTGAACAGCAGGTAGGTGGCGGCATTGATCGCCACCGGACCGATGGCCAGACCGTCCAGGCCGTCGGTAAGATTGACGGCATTGCTGGCGCCGACAATTACCAGCATGACAAAGGGGATGTAGAATATCCACAGGTCCGGGTGAAAATTCTTGAAAAACGGCACATACAGTTCCTTGTTGTGGCCCGGCATGTTATACAGCAGCACCGCCACGCCCGCCGCCATCAGCATCTGCCAGAACATCTTCTGCCGGGGCAAGAGCCCTTTGGGGTTCTTTTCCACCACCTTCTTGTAATCGTCAACAAAGCCGATAGCCCCGTAACCAGCTGTGATGAACAAGGCTGTCCAGACATAGATATTGGAGAGGTCAGCCCACAGCAGTGTCGGAATGATGATTGCAGCCAGAATCATCACACCACCCATGGTCGGCGTGCCCTGCTTCTGTAGGTGAGATTCCGGCCCGTCGGTACGGATCACCTGTCTGGCCTGTAGTTTTTCGAGCATACGGATGATCCAGGGCCCCAGCACAAAGCAGACCACCAAGGCCGTAATCATGGCATAGATCGTGCGGAAGGTCAGGTATTTGAAGATATTGAGGATCCTGATATCGTTGGCCAACGGATATAGCAGGTTGTAGAGCATACGATCTCTCCGGTTTTATTATTAAATCTTTTCGGCCCCAGTTTCCTGTTGACGCCTATCAGGCTTCAGTAGCAGCCGCTTCCCTGACTCCATCTGCAATGACATCCATCTTCATGCCCCGCGAACCCTTGACCAGCACAAAGTCGCCGGCAGCGGCATGAGCAAGGATATCCACCAGTATTTCATCATGCTGGCCCGAACAGATCACATTATCAGGCAACAGACCGGCCTGGCAGGCAGCTTCGGCGGCATGCTGCATCAGCGGGCCGCACAGATAGAGGCGATCCGCCACACCGGCAGCCTCTCTACCCAAGGCACGATGCAATTCGATCTCATCACCGCCCAGTTCGAGCATGTCGCCCAGGGCGACAAAGGCACGCTGTCTCCCCTTGATGGCACGGAGCGTTTCCAGCGCTGCCGACATGGAAGCAGGATTGGCATTATAGCTGTCATCGATCAGAATCAGCTGGCCGGCCCGCTCCAAACTGAAGCGCCTGTCGTAAGGGCGAAACGCCTCTAGCCCCCTGCGTATGGTTTCATTGTCGATACCGGCGGCAAATGCTGCTGCTGCGGCAGCCAGGGCATTGTAGACATTGTGACGGCCAAAGGCGCTCAGATGCACTGGCATAGTCGTACCGCTGATAGCCAGCTGGAAACGCTGCCCTTCAATACCCAGGTTTTCCATCTGTAACGCTGTTACATCAGCCTGTCCCAGGCCGTATGACAATCGCCTTATCCCCGGAGTTGCCGGAAGCCTGCTGACCAGAGGATCATCGGCGTTGACGATGGCGCAGCCGCTGGACGGCAGGCGCAGCAGTAGTTCGCCCTTGGCCCGGGCCACCCCTTCCACGCTGCCCATGCTCTCCAGATGTGCCGGAAATGCATTCAGCACCACCCCGGTCTGTGGCGCCGCGATCTCTGCCAGGCGGTCAATCTCACCCGGCTCGCTCATGCCCATTTCCAGCACAGCCCACTGATGATCACCGCTCAGGCGAAACAGCATCTGGGGCAGGCCGATCAGGTTATTCAGGTTACCCGCCGTCTTCAGACCAGGGCCGGTCAGCGACAAGATGGCAGCCAGCATCTCCTTGGTGGTGGTCTTGCCGTTGCTGCCGGTCACCCCGATCAGGGGGATGTCAAAACGGCTACGCCAGGCAGCAGCCAGATCCCCCAGGGCTCGCAGGGTATCTTCCACAAAAATCAGTGTCATGCCCTGCAGATCCCTCAAGGTTGGATTTTGGCGCTCGCTGGTTGCAGCCAGGGCGGCTGTGACCCCGTTGGCAGCCACTGCAGCCAGGAAAGCATGCCCATCGAAGCGCTCACCCTTGAGCGGCACAAACAGCTGGCCGGCGGCAACAGAGCGCGAGTCTGTGGAAACCCCGCTGATGCGGCCGTAAAAACCACCCTTCAGCTCACCGCTGGTCGCACGGACTATTTCTTCGCAGGAAAACATGCTAGCGCACCTCTGCCAAAGCCCTGGCAGCCTCTTCACGATCATCGAAATGGTGCTTGACCGTGCCGATGATCTGGTAATCTTCATGTCCCTTGCCGGCCAGCATCACAACATCGCCCGGCCGGGCCGCCCGCACCGCCAGGCGGATCGCATCGCGGCGGTTCTCCACCATGGCATACCCCTTCTGGCCAAATCCGCTCTGCAGTTCTTCCGTGTTGTACATCTGCAGCCCCAACGGTTTGATACCTTCATGGATCTGCTCCATGATCACCAGTGGCTGCTCCGTGCGGGGATTGTCAGATGTAACGATCGCCAGATCGCTCATCTCGGCGGCAATCCTACCCATGATCGGCCTTTTACCGGGGTCTCGGTCGCCGCCACAGCCGAAGACCGTTATAATACGCCCTTTGGCAACTTCCCGAACCGTCGACAAGACATTCTCCAAGGCATCGCCGGTATGGGCATAGTCCACCAGCACAGCGATATCCTGATCATTTTCAACTCGCTCCATGCGACCCGGTACCTTGGCGTGCCCTTCAATGCCTTTTTTAATGGCATCCAGGGGAATATCCAGCGCAACGGCGGCAGCAGCAGCAGCCAGGAGATTGTACAGATTGAAACGCCCCATCAGCCGTGATGCAAAGGCGGTCTGCCCCTGAGGTGTCACCAGGGTGCCGCTGATACCGTCCACCGTAAGGGTGCAATCTTTTGCATATACATCAGCCGCATAGGTGGCTGAATAGCTGATCACAGGACAGGCGGCAGAGGCGGCCAGCTCCGTACCACAGGCATCATCCTTGTTGATCACTGCCCGGCGCACAGGCTTTACGGCATCAGGCCTCAGCAACTCGGCAAACAAGCGTTTCTTGGCTGCCAGGTAGCTTTCCATGGTCTTGTGGTAGTCCAGATGATCGCGGGTAAGATTGCTGAAAATCCCCACATCAAAGCAGCAGCCGTCCACGCGCTTCTGCTCCAGAGCATGGGACGACACCTCCATCACAAAGCCCTTGGCCCCGGCGTCCGCCAGTTTTCGGAAGGCCGCCTGCAGCTCCGTAGATTCTGGGGTCGTGTGTGATGCCTCGATCGCCATCGCACCGAAACGGTAGCTGATCGTGCCCAGCACAGCGGCGGGGATACCGGCCGCCCCCATGATCGCTTCGATCAGATAGGTGGTGGTGGTCTTGCCGTTGGTACCGGTAATGCCGATCAACGGCAGGCCTGCCGTAGGCTGTCCGTAAAACTCTGCCGACATCTGCGCCATCGCCTGCCGGCCTTCCGGCACCTGCACCCAGGTAACGTTTGCCGGGGCAAAAGATGCATCTTCCAGTACCACAGCAGCGGCGCCAGACTCCAGGGCGTCAGAGATGTAACGGTGTCCGTCGGAAGTCACCCCGCGCAGAGCAAAAAAGAGGGCACCGGCCTTTACGGCACGGGAATCACAGGTCACGCCGCTGATCTCAACCGAAGCATCTCCATGCAGTTCGCAGCCCGGCAGTTTTTTCAATAATGCGGAGAGTTGCATATGTCTCCCGAAAATGGCACAACCCGCCCTCTTCAGGCAGGTTGTGGGAATTACGCAGCCGGCACGAATTTTATCCAGACCTCGTCTTGTCCGGTGATCTTGTGACCCGGAGGCGGATACTGTTCCGTAGCGCGACCACTGCCTAACAGCTTGATGTTCAGGTGCTGCTTCTCCATAACCCGCATCACCTTGCGCATGCTCATGCCCTTGAAATCGGGCATGACGCCGCCGGCAGCGACGTCAGCAAGAGGAATCCCTTCTACAACCGCTTCCCGGGCTGCCGGCTTTGCTGGTTTGGCAGTTGCCTGGGCACTGTTTTTGGCCACCAACTTATGGGGTGACTCCTTCAGATATGCCAGCGTATTAATGGCGATCTCGCGGAAGGCCGGCGCAGCCACCACGCCACCGTAAGAGCTGGTCTTGGGCTCGTCAATCACCACCAGGATGGTCAGCCTGGGTCGGTCTGCCGGCACAAAGCCAACAAAGGAGGCTGTACGCTTGGTAGCCGAGTAACCCCTGGTAACCGGATCAGCCTTCTGGGCCGTGCCGGTTTTGCCGGCCACCCGGAAACCCTCAATCGCCGCATTAAGGCCGGTGCCACCATCAGTTGTGACCGTTTCCATCATGCGCGCCACCTTGGATGCGGTATCACCGGAAATCACCCGTCTCAACGCCTGGGGTTCGATCTTCTGGACTTCGCGGCCATTGTCATCCAGGATGCGCTCCACCACGTAAGGCTTCATCAGGGTACCGCCATTGGCAATAGCCGATACGCCATTGGCAAGCTGTATAGCCGAGATGGACACTCCCTGACCGAAGGCAATGTTCGCCAGGTCTACGCCATACAACCGTTGCTTGTCGCGCAGGCTTCCCGAGGCCTCCGCCGGCAGGTCAATACCGCTCTTTTCGCCAAAGCCGAATCCTCTCAGATAGCGGAACAGCTTTTCATCGCCAAGGCGCGCCCCGATTTTGGCTGAACCGATATTGCTGGAGTACTTAAGTACGTCAGATACAGATAAACGCGCATAACTGTGGGTGTCATGAATCACCCGGTCGGCGATCTTGTAATTGCCGTTTTCACAGTTGATGGCATCACCAGGGCGGACCACTTTTTCCTCAAGGGCGGCCGCCATCAGAAACACCTTGAAGGTGGAACCGGGTTCAAAACTGTCCGCTACCACACGGTTTCTAAGCACCGCCTGAGCATAGTCGGCATAGGCGTTAAGGTTAAAGGTCGGATAATTGGCCATGGCCAGCACCCTGCCGGTATTGGGGTCCATCACCACCACCATGCCATGCTTGGCACGGCTTTCCCGGACCGCCTTGCCCAGTTCCTTCTCAACAATGTGCTGAATAGACATATCGATGGTCAGCACCAGGTTTTTTCCGGGCGAAGAATTCTTCACTACAGGCGTCTTGTAATCCACGCTCCGGCCAAGGGCGTCACGCTCCATAACGATATAGCCGGTGTTGCCAAGGATAGTTGCATCATATTTGCGCTCAATCCCTTCCAACCCTACGGGGTCAACCCCGGTAAAGCCGATCACATGGGATGCCATCTCCAGATGCGGGTAAAAACGCTTGGTTTCAGCCACAAAACCGATGCCGCGCAGCTTGAGATTTTTGATGCGCTGGGCCTTTTCCGGCGGCATACGGCGTTCCAGCCAGACAAAATTCTTGCTTCCATTCAGTTTTTTCAGGATTTCCTGCTTGGAGGTTCCGAGAAACGGGGCGAGGACAGCAGCGGTTCCATCTATATCCTGTATGTGACGCGGCTCAGCATAACACGAATCCATCTCGAGGGAAACCGCAAGATTATTCCCGTTGCTGTCCATGATATTTCCGCGCCCGGGCGTAAGCGGCACCACCTTCTGGTGCTGCCGGTCAGCACGGCTGGACATCTTTTCATGCTGCAGGATCTGCAGCCTGAAGGCCTGGCAGACCACCGCAAAAAAGAGAATGCCGAAGAACGAACCGATCAGGATTATCCTGGTCCGTGCCCATTTTTCCCGTTCATCCCTCATATGTCATCCCCGGGTTCGGCACGTTTAGCTCCGCAGCAAAGTTGAATCAGCACACGACATTCAGCCGACTATTTACCAACCATAATTACCTGTTGCTTGTTAGGCAGCGCCATTTGCAGATCACGCTTGGCAATGGTCTCAACGCGCGAGGGGGTCTTCAACAGGGCCACTTCCAGTTTCAGCCGTTTCTGCTCCTGTTCAGCGTCCTTCAACTGACGATTGGCGCCGGAAATCTGCAGATTGAGATCAATCAGCTTGAAGCGCGACCAGACATGAAAAACCGAAACGATGGTGAACAGTACCATGCAGATCATCAGAAACTTGAACATGTCCAGCCGGTGCGGCGCAAGCGTTATGCCGCCGAAAGAGCGCGGCGAAACCACCTTTCCGTAATCTGTTCTTGCCTGTGCCATTGCTTTATCCTCCTCGGCCGCATGCGGAAGCCGTTCCGCAGTTCAGCCGTTTAACCTATAATTTTTCTACCGCTCTCAGCTTGGCGCTGCGGGCCCGAGGATTAGCGGCTATCTCCGCTTCCCCGGCCATCACCGGCCTGCCGGTCAGCACCTTGACCCGCGGCTTGTTTCCGCAAACGCAAACAGGAAGATGTCGCGGGCAGGTGCATCCGGCGGCATATTCCCTGAAAATCTGTTTAGTGATGCGGTCCTCCAGCGAGTGAAACGAGATCACTACCCCCCGGCCTCCCGGCTTTAAGGCATCCAGCGCCGCCCGTAGCCCCTGCTCCAGACTGTCCAGCTCGTGGTTGACAGCAATGCGCAGCCCCTGGAATGTACGGGTAGCCGGATGGATGCGCTCCTCCCATTTGGCCTTGGGTATAGCCCCCTTGATGATATCCACCAGCTGGAAGGTCGTCTCGATGTCCCCGTTTGCACGGGCCGCCACAATAAAAGCGGCAATTCTTTTGGCCCAGCGTTCCTCGCCATACTCCTTGATGATCCGCTCCAGCTCCGCCTCGGGCAGCGTATTGACCAGATCGGAAGCTGTCTCGCCGCTGGTGGTATCCATACGCATATCCAGCGGCGCATCCTGCTGAAAACTGAAGCCGCGCTCCCGGCTGTCCAGCTGGTGTGACGAAACCCCTAGATCCATCATGAAACCGTCAATAGCGTCAATGCCTAGCCCATTGAGCCCGGAACGTATCCGGGAAAAATCCTGGTGCACCAGCCTCACCGACGCGCCGTATTGCGCCAGCCTGGAGCCGGCCGCCGCCAACGCCTGCACATCTCGGTCAAAACCGATCAGCATGCCGTTTTCAGCAGTGCAGCGCTCTGCAATCAAAGCCGCATGTCCACCGCCGCCCAGCGTGCCGTCAACATAGATGCCGCCCGGTTTGGGTGCCAGAAATTGCAGCACCTCTTCCGGCATGACCGAGATATGATGAAAGCCGGGCATCTAGAAACCGAACGCAGTCAAGTCCACAGGAAGATTCTTCTCATCCTGCGCATTGACCCTGTTATATGTATCCCTGCTCCAGATATCGAAACGTCTGTCCATGCCGACGAACCAGATATCGCGCTCCAGACCGGCATGTTCACGCAGCGATGAAGGAATCAGCACCCGGCCCAACTTGTCGGCGCTGCACTCTTCCGCTGGATTGACGAAGTGACGCTTAAGACTGTCAAGCTGCGACGACGTACTGCCGCCTTCGTTGGATAGAATCCTGCGCTTGATCTCTGCCCAGGCGGAAAGTGGAAAAATCGAAAGCCCGCGGGCCATTGCGCCGTCGCCCACATTGATCGGCTGGGCCTTGGTAATGACAAAACGCTCCTCGCCAAATGACTGGACAAGCGCCTCCCTGAACTTTGCCGGGATGCATGTCCGTCCTTTGCTGTCGATAGTGCTGAGAACCTCACCACCGAATATGGCTTCTTGAGCTGTCATTTGCCACCATTTTCCACTTTTTTCCACTTTGTTGAAAAATATATCGGTGGGCCATGTTACTGTCAAGCTAAAACATTATTTTAATGTTTGATTTACGGATTTGGGAGGAATCAAGCGAGGCAAGAAAATGTGATTTTCAGCATGCAGGCATGGCAGAAAAAGTGATCGCCCGCAACACCGGTCCTGCATTTCCCTTTACTCTTTCCAAGAAAAGTAAGAATATTCACTGTTTTTTAGGCCAAAGCTGCCCAGTTTATCTGGTCGAATAGCAGAAATCAGGAAATGTCCTGATTTTATAAAATGATCTGACAGTTATATATACTGTCCCCGGAACCTTCGGTACAACAACACGGCCCCGCCATCCAGCACATGGATATACATTGCCATTTTCTGCAATACATATTGATGAATGGCAAACACTACATACAATATCATCTGGAGCATCATTTCTTTTTTTCTCAGATTCACTTATCATTAGTTCTAAATAGCTTGGTTCATTATTGATTTTATAACTAACTAATAACTCCTTCAATATCATTGATAGACAGACGACTTTCCAGATTTTGCGTTGTATATTGTCTTTGCATTTTGCAATTAAGGCAAATTCATGCAGGCTATTGTAAGTATTTCAAATGGGCTCACATTTTAATGAAACTGAACAGGGTGAAGCAATAGGGGGACTGAGAATGACAGTAAATAGAGCAAGGAAAATAGAGTCCGGTAGTTGTGATGACAATAAGCCGGGAAATTATCTGATACTGGTTCCCAGAATTACCCTTGTTTTTTCAGTAGTAGCTATTGGACTAACTCTGATTTTAGGGGGATGCAAATCAAAAGATAAGCCGCTTTCTCTTGGATATTTTACAGAAATATCTGGGATGTCTATTTCAAAAGACGGCAATAACTTGCTCTTTACAGGATGTGGTCACAAGGATTATCAGCCATGCACAATTTACAGGTACGAGATGGCTGGTGACAAACTTTATCGCTATATGCCCCGGAGCAATGCCGAAGCCTTGCACGGTGGACGTTATTCGCCCGTTTCCGAAAGATTTGCCTTCATCATTTTCCCTTTAAACCAAAAGGTAACCCAGAAGGAAGACCTCTTGTACGAAGAAGCTCAGATCGCTCTGGCTAACCATGACGGTAGTGCACTTCAGATTGTAACCAGCAGCAAGGGCTTAAAACTGAATCCAGCGATAAGTTACGATGAAAAAATACTTGTTTTCTCCAAGGGAAGCATGAGCGACGGAGGTAGCCCGTTAAAAAGCCAGAAGAGCAGGGTTATACGTAACGACCTTTTCAGTGTGGATATCCGTAACGGCGCGGAAACCAGACTCACGCGGATGGGATATTATGGGTTATGGAATACGCATATTATGCCTGACGGTAAAACTGCGGTGTTTATGGGTGATAGCCCCATGAATCTTCCCAACGGTCCTCGGGCTGATGATGAAGTTTTACAGAAAGGAAGGAATAAGATTGTAAAGACTGCACTGGATGGTTCAAATCTTGATAAGGAACCGGAGCCATTCTTTTTATTTGACGGCGGCACGAACATGCCTGCCGTTGCAAAGGATGGTTCGATCTGGTTTAAAGGGACATTGGAGATTCAGAATTTTATTCATTACTATCTCAGGCGGCCTGACGGCACGTTGAAGGAGATCGACGATAAACTGCTTGGAGAGGGGCGAGAAGGAAAGTCATTGATTGTTTTGCGCGAAATGACCGTTACTCCTGATGGCAGTCGCCTTATGACGTTGACTATAAATCAGGACACCGGTCAGCGTTTTATCGGGATTCTGGATACAAAAACGAATAAGTACAGCAAGGTCAAACTGCCTACTGTCGCCGAAAATATAATGATTCGATAGGAGAAACGTCATGCCAACAATGATATCTATTCCGACATCTTCAATACTCCCACCCGTTGCTTTACCGCAGGACGTAAAGGACGCATTGGCTGAGGCCAGCGCAGGCATTGCAAAAGAGGCACTGGCTGGCAGGCTGCAGAGCAAGGAGTCTTTTAACTGGGTTCCGTCGGATATGGGCGGAAACAGAATTCCCACGTCAGACCGAGGAAGCGGGGGGCAGAAAAAGCAGCCTGTCCCCTTTTGTCTGTTTTACAGCAAACCGACGACTGAGAGGTAATTGGAAAGGCTGGGAGTTGTGTAAACCGGCTGACACCTGTCTGAAGTAAAAATATACGTTAAGTCTGTTGAGGAACAATATTTTTCCAACGGAACCCTGTCTAGAAGAAATACCGAGGAGTTGGAATCTTTCAAAGTTTCAAAATAACTTAGCCGTAAGACACCTTATGGAGATGAAGAATGGCAGATATAAATCTGGGGAAAGTTTGGTCTGGGATCAACGATAAATCCGCGAGGAAGTGTGGAAAAGCAGCCTGTCCCCTTTTTACCCCCGGTCTGATAGTTGGTTTTGGAAATGGCTATTGGAAAAACAGTCTGTCCCTTTTAGGGTACCTTACTTTTTCCCTTAGTGTTGTTTTTGCTTCAATCTATTTGCCAAGCGCTGCTTTTGCACAAAATGAGGTTGGTCAACCATCTAAAAGCAAATCAAATGAAACCAACGTACCAGCTATCGAAAACTCTATATCAAAAGAAAAAGTTAAACAAATTATTTCAGTATTGGCAACATACTTAAAGAAGCCAGATATGACGCTTAACATGCTGACCAAGCAAATTTTCGGCCAGGAAATTGAAGTGACACCTTTGGAGCATGGTGCTGCACACATTCATCAAGGCAGAATAGACGGATCGCCTGACCAGTGGTTTAAGCATGCAGATCTTAGAAAGGTCCCAAGGGAAAACCGCGAAAAATTATACATACAAGTCAATCGCAATAAATTCTGCTTCAACCGTGCAGATCTGGATACGATTATTTCGTTGCCCTCCACAATAGTATTGCCTCACCCGGATTTCTTTGACGAAAACCGTCCTACAGAGGAACAATTCAAAGAGAATGTATTCGGGGTAACATATGGTTCGTCAAACAAGAGAATGGAAATATGGTTTAGCTATAAAAAATGTGCATGGAATATACAACTATTTAAAAAATAACAATCATGAGGTGGTATTATGCTGACTTTATCTGACAAACTATTTGACAATATCAAGCCGTATATTACTCAAAATACAATTGACACAATCAACAAATCACCAACATTAGTGGCCAAACTTGAGGCTCTGAAAAATGCTGATGGAAGCATAGTAATTGTGTACAGAGATAGTAATTACCTGACGGTCTGCCCTTGAAGTTCCCCGCGACATCCCCTCACACGTCATTATCGATATACCGTTCCGTGCTCATGCCTCCCGAGCCGCCTTTTTAGCCTGCTTCTGCTGATACATCAGGCGGTCGCCGCGTTCCAGCAGTTCATCCAGCGTACAGGCTGCATGGGGCTCATACAGTGTGACACCATAACTCATGGCCAAACGGTAAGGACGTCCGCTTTCAAGGTTGAAGGCATTGATGTTTTCCTGCAGCCGCTCAACAATATGTGCCTCGGTCTGTTCGTTGGCCTCGACAGACAATGCCACGAATTCATCCCCGCCGATGCGGGCGACGATATCGGAAGCCCTGAAAGAACGTTTGAGCACTGCTGCGGCATCACAGATGGCCCGGTCTCCCTCGCCATGCCCCATAGTGTCATTGATGCGCTTCAACCCGTCCATATCAATAAACACCAGCGCCAGCGCCCTACCGCTGCGGTCAGAGACCTTGATCTGCTGTCTGGCCAGCACCATGAAGCCGCGCCGGTTGACCAGACCGGTCAACTCATCGGACAGCGACAATTCCCTCAACTGCTCTTCGGCCCGCTTGCGTTCGGTAATATCCTCTTTTACGGCAACATAATGGGTGACAATGCCATCGACATCCGTTACCGGAGAGATATAGGCCATCTCCCAGTAGAGTTCGCCGTTCTTTTTCCGGTTGCAGAACTCGCCAGACCACTCCCTGCCGCTACGCAAGGCATCCCAGAGCTGTGTAAAGGTCTCACGCGGCGTTTCACCTGAATGAAGCACCCTGGGGTTTCTGCCGAGCACCTCTGCCGGCGTGTATCCGGTTAGCTGTTCAAAACGGGGATTCACGTAAGTGATATTGACGTCCATATCCGTGATAACAACGCAGACCGGACTCTGCTCCACGGCCTGTGACAACTGGCGCAAGCGTTCTTCCGTCATCCATCTGGCCGTCACATCCTGCACGATACCGATCGTTCGCAACAGCTTGCCGTCCGCATCATAGAAATGACGACAGGATTCACTGACATGCTTGACGCGGCCATCGGCAAAATTAAAGCGGTGTATCACCCCGTCTGCGGGCATGTTACGGGCGGCAGCAGCATAGGTATCCTTGATGCGCTGTTTGTCCGCCGGCGACATGATATTGAAAAACGGGTCAAATTGCGTATCAAATTTGTCCCGGTCCACCTCATAGATATTGTAGACCTCATCAGACCAGACCAGCGTTTCCCTGGCAAAATCAAGTTCCCAGTAACCAAGCTGGGCAATCTTCTGTATCTCGGCCAGCATTTCCTGGTTTGAACGCAGTGAACTTGCGGCATCCGTTTCATCGTTCGCTGTTTGACGGCATGAGGCCAACCAGCAGATCGTCAGACTGCCTGCAATCAGGACCGCCACAGTCAGCAGGGCCCACAAGGGCTGGGCACCCGGGTAATAAAAGCCGCCAAGGACTGCTGCCAGCCCTGCCAGCAGATAGAGAACAGACTGCCACTTTGCAGATATGATGGTCGCGCATTTGTTCATAGTATGGGTTTAATACATGAAAACCCCGGATAATTGAACCAATTTAATACCAATTGCACCTTTAGCGAGTATTTCGTATAATAATCAAGTAGATAAACAGGTAAATACACCTTACGCGGCAATGCCATGAACGCTATCGACAATACATATGCCGGCAGTTTCAATATGTATGACGCACTCCGTGGACAGCTGAAGGCATCCAGACCTGACAGCGCCGACACGGGCAATAGACGGGTTATAATTACTGTTCCCCAAAGCCCTGTTTACGATAACAGTCAGAAAGGCATCACATCAGACCGCAGCGATCATAAGGATTACCAGACCTACGGCCCTGACGGCCGCATCAGCAGTAAACCGGAGGCCAGCCAACCTGAAAAAGAGGCATCAACAAAGGTTCAGGAAAACCCTTCCAGCGATGCCTCCGACCAAACAGAAGAGTTGCAGGTACAGCAGGAGATTGCCCGCCTGAAACGTACCGAAGAGAAGGTCAAGGCGCACGAGGCGGCCCACAAGGCGGCTGGCGGCGGCATTACCGGCCCGGTTTCCTATACTTATACACGCGGCCCGGATGACCGCAACTACGTCACCGGCGGAGAGGTGCCCATCACCATCTCCAGTGGGCATACGCCACAAGAAACCATCAACCGCATGCAGCAGGTGATCCGCGCTGCCATGGCCCCGGCTGACCCCTCACCTCAGGACAGGGCCGTGGCGGCCCAGGCGTCCAACATCATGCAGCAAGCCCGCCAAGAACAATCCAGCCAGGCAATCACTGATAAAAATAACGCATCTTCGGCTGTAGGAGAAAACAGCTTTTCAAACATGTCGGGACCAATTCAAGGCTCTGATGATAAAGATCAGCAGAACTGGACGGCAGTTTCAAACATCTCGCCATACAAGGGGTAAAGCGGAGCCAACAGCGCCGACAAAACCGTTTCGTTCTTTGCATGAAAATGCTATTCTGCCTGCACGAACATCCGGCACCTCTCTGAACCGATTTCCAACACCCCAACCGCGAGAAAAGCCATGTCCCCACCCCGCAGCGCGCTGGTCTACTCACAGCTGTTCGACAATTACAGCTTTGGCGACAGCCACCCCTTCAAGCTGCAGCGATATCAGCTGACCCATGACCTGTTGCAGGAATACGGCCTGCTTTCACTGCCCGGCATGGAAATCCGCGACTGCAAGCCGGTGAATGAGGAGCTGATCCTGAGCTTTCACGATCAGCCCTATATCAACCGCCTTAAAGAATTCAGCGCTGCTGCTGAACCTCGCGCCGATTTCCTGTTCGGCCTGGGGGATGCCGAGTGCCCGGTATTCAAGGGGCTTTATGATTTTGCCGCCCTGGGGGCGGGCGCCACATACGAGGCGGTGCGCCTGGTAGAGGAAGAGGGGTTTGAGGTTGTCTTCAATCTGGCGGGCGGCTGCCACCACGCTCACCGCAGCAAGGCCTCCGGTTTTTCCTACCTGAATGATGCCGCCATCGCGATCAACTGGCTGACCGGCAAGGGTCGCCGGGTCGCCTACCTGGATATCGACGCCCATCACTGTGACGGAGTGCAGGAATGTTTTTACGACACCGATCAGGTGTTGACCATTTCCTTGCACGAAAGCGGCATCTATTTTTTCCCCGGCACCGGATTCGAGCACGAAACCGGCACCGGCCAGGGGACCGGCTTTTCCGTTAACGTGCCGCTGATCGCCCATACCGACGACGCCATTTACATGCGGGTCTTCGATGAGGTGGTCTACCCGCTGCTGGCGGCCTTCAATCCGGACATCATAGTCGCGCAAATCGGCGCGGACGCCCTGCGGGCAGATCCGCTTTCACGCCTTGAGATCACCACCCACAGTTACAGTTATATCATGCGCAAGCTCAAGGCCCTGCGCATCCCCGTGGTGGCGCTGGGCGGAGGCGGGTACGACCTGGTCGGCACATGCCGGGCCTGGACCATCGCCTGGGCTACCATGAACGGTGTGGAACCGGATCCGCTGCTGCCGCCGGAGTTTGTTGCCAGAATCCGGGAGATGGGATATAACAACCGCTCACTGCTGGACGCCATGCATTGGTCTGACGAAGCTGAGCGCAACCGGGCCCTGGGAGCGGCGGAAAAGAGTATTGCCGTGATCCGCGAGCGGGTCTTCCCCCGCCTGATAGGATAGCACTATGAGACTTGCCGGCAACTGTCGCCTGACAACCTCATCCGGCCGCATGATCGCCTCACTCGAGGAGATCAACGCGCTGCCTCCCGCAGAAAAAACCGCCATCTACGGCCAGCTGCTGCCGGAAAGACTCTGCGGCATGATCGGCTTTGATAAGCGTGATATGCAGCATGCGGTCGCCGAACAGCTTGTCAGCATCATTGCTTCCCCCAAGCTGCCACTGGTGCGTATTGAGGCGCGCATGCAACCGGACGACGCCGAACCGGTGTTTTTCCTGGAGATGTCCGACACCCCCTTTCAGCAGATTGAGCTGGGTTTCTGCATCATCCGAGACCCGAGCACACCAAGGTTCAATGTGGATGTCGACCCCCGGGGCATCGCCAATATGTTTGCCTCAAAAGGGCGCAATATCCCGGAAGAGCTGCGGGCGATGCAGGCCGGTCTCTACCCCAACCAGACCTGCCATGGTCTGAACATGTTCGGTGAGCTGCTCCCCCTGGTGGAACGACTGGCCGATGCCTTGGGCATTGAGATGCTCGTCGCCGACCTATTGACATACTGCAACGCCATACGATATGAACATTACGGTTTCAACTATCTGAGCGGCATGCAGCTGATGCTGGCGATCGACCGCGAATTCCAGCCGGACGGCAAACTGTTCCAGAGACTGGACGGCTCAACTCCATTTCGCATGCCAGGGATGGAAAAAACCGTGCGGGGCCGCAGCTGGGCCATTTACGACGGCATCATGGACGAACCGTGGAATAATGTTAAGATATACAAGATGGTCGGCGAGGATGCCGGCATCAATACATTCCCCGGCAGAGTACGTTAAACCACTCTTGATGATTTATATTGCAGCGAGGTAACCATGTTTGGATTCAGCACAGCAGACTGGATTTTCATCGGCGTCATACTGATGGTCATTTTTGTCTGCGTGGCAGTCAGCGATATGCGACGCAAGAAAGGAGAATAACGGAATGAGCCCCCTCAACTCGGTTGACATGCAGGCCTTATTCAGTTCCATCAAAACCATCGCCGTGGTCGGTCTTTCCAGCAACCCGCAGCGCCCCAGCTACGGCGTTTCCTCCTACCTGCAGCGCATGGGCTACCGCATCATACCGGTAAATCCGGTTGAGACAGAGGTTCTGGGAGAAAAATGCTACCAGTCGCTGCTGGACATCCCTGACAAGGTCGATGTGGTCGACGTGTTCAGAAACCCGGAGGCAGTCGGCCCGATTGCCGAAGATGCCATCAGGATCGGAGCCAAGTATCTGTGGCTGCAGGAAGGCGTTATTAACCGTGAAGCCGCAGAAAAGGCCCTCCAGGCCGGACTGGAAGTGATCATGGATCGCTGCATGCTCAAGGAGCACCGCGCCATCTCATGAGCCAGCAGGAAACGCCATATACGCTCCCCGCCACAGCCCCATTCCATGACACCAAGGGTGTCGCGGTGCGCATCGAAAAACTGAACAAGTTTTTCGGCGATCAGCACGTGCTTACAGATATTGATCTGGAAATCAGGGCCGGTGAAACCTTTTCGATCATCGGCTCCTCCGGCACAGGCAAAAGTGTGCTGCTCAGGCATATCATCAGACTGGAAACACCGGACAGCGGACAGATTTTTGTCAACGAAGACCCTATCTTTACCGAAGAGGGTGCCTCCCAAAGCAAATGTCGCAGCAGCATGGTCTTCCAGTCTTCGGCCCTGTTCAATTCCCTGAGTGTCGGCGAAAACGTCGGCCTCTGGCTGAGAGAACATCGCATATACCCGGAAGAGCAGATAGTTAATATTATCGCCGAAAAGCTTTCCATCGTAGGCCTGGCCGGCAAGGAAACACTAAAAACATCGGAATTGTCCGGCGGCATGAAAAAACGTGTGGCCATTGCCCGCTCACTGGCCATGGAGCCGGAACTGATCCTGTATGACGAACCGACCGCCGAGCTTGATCCGGTCACTACCGACGAACTGGCCGAAACCATTCAGGCACTGCGCCGCCAGACAGGCAACACCACCATCATCGTCACTCATGATCTGAACTTTGCCCTGTATCTGTCCGACCGCATTGCCATGATGCACCAGGGGCAGATCATCCAGATCGGCACCCCGGACGAAATCAGGCAGAGCTCAAACCCGTTGGTAAGAAGATTTATCAGCACCACCACCAAGGGGATCAACAGCATCTCCAGCACCTGACTAGGCACTGCATTTGCCGCTTTCATGCGGCTTGACAAACTAATTGGACTTTTCACGCCTCCATCGGATATGATAACCACTTATGGGCAAAATTCTTCTGATCGATGACGATAAAGCTTTTACGGATTTTCTTTCCGGTTATATCCGTGACAGTTTTCCCCTGCTGAACGTGGAAAGCTGCAATAATCCGGTGGCCGCGCTACAGCGTATCAAGGCAGGCTCGTATGACCTGCTGCTGATCGATCTGGAAATGCCCTCCATGGACGGTCTCAAATTGCTTAGCTTTGCAACGCAAAGCGGGGTGAATAAAAACCAGATTGTGCTGTTGTCCGGGCGGGAGGCAGATTTTCTGCATAAAATCTGTCCCATGGGAACCTGCCTGGCAGTACTGAACAAATTTGAAGCCCGCCAAAAAGCCGTCCTGGACATGATCTTCAGCTCCCTGCAGAAAAAGATTCGTAACAAAACATCATGACTTGAAACAACTCCGGAGGCCTAACATGATGCGGATTGCCCGTTGCCTGCTCGCCGGTTATGCTGTTGTGCTTCTCAGCGGATGCATGGTTGCAGAAAGTAAATACCTGAAAAAAGTGGAAGATGCCGACAGGCTTTCAAAGTCGCTGACAGACCTGACTGTCAAACATGAGAAGCTTGCAGCCGAAAACACGGCCCTGCAAAACGAACTGGGCAAAAGCAAAGAGGATAACGAACAACTGACAAGGGAGAAGAAAGAACTGGAACAACTGATGAAGTCCCGACCCGACGCCCTTTCACAGGGCGTTGGCGAATTGCGCCAGAAATTTTCAGACCTTGAAGCGGAAAACCGGATGCTCCGGTCTGACAGCGAATCCAGACAACGTTTCCGGGAAAAACGGGTCAAGGATGCCGGCACGGCTTATGAATCCCTATTGCAGGAGCTGAAAAACGAGATATCACTCGGTCTGTTTACTGTGACCGAAATGAGAGGGCGACTGGCCATCACCATCAGTTCCGATGTAATTTTTCAACCGGGAAAGGCTGTGATTACGCCGCGGGGAACGGCCATCATCACCAAGACAGCCGAAGCCTTGAAAAAGCTCAGCGACAAATTGATCCAGGTTAACGGGCATACCGACAGCACACCGGTCCCCCTGGCAGCGCAGGAGACATATCCCACCAACTGGGAACTTTCCGCCGCCATGGCAGTCAGCGTTACCCGACAGTTGCAGCAACTGGGCATCAACGCGGGCATTCTTTCAGCAACCGCCTTCGCCGAGAGCAAGCCGATCGCTGATAACGGAAGTGAAGAGGGGCGCACCAGGAACCGGCGCCTGGAGATTATTGTTACGGCCAGAGAGTTATGAAAAAGAAACAACAACCCGTTAGCCATGCAAAACAGGATACATTCAAGACATCACCCTTCAACGCCCTGAAGGGGATTGTTGTGGAAAAACCCACTGAAAAACCGGTTGAACCGGTTGCTATCCCAGCCACCAGACCTGCCCTCCCAGAAGATGATGCGGCACTGTTCATCCAGGCCATGCAGGATGTCAAGCGGGTTCACACCCAGGAAAAGCCACAGCCGGCAGCGACAAAAGCAGGCCAGGTAACAACGGATATAGCAAAGAAAACCGAAATCGCCCCGAAAACAGTGCATGCTATCCCCCAAAGCGAGCAGGATACCTTCATCAAGGCCATCAGGCAGCTCAGACTTGACATCAGCTTCGAAGACAGGCTGCCTGAGGAGGAGGAACTGCGGCCACTGGGGGGCAACCGCCTGAAGCAGCTGAAAAAAGGGGTTATTTCTGTTGAGCGCCAGATCGACCTGCATGGCTTGACCCGCGTCGAAGCGCTGGAAGCGCTGCCCATCTTTTTCGAGAGCGCCGCAAGGCATGGTGAGAAGGCGGTGCTGATCATTACCGGCAAAGGCACCAACTCCCCCGGAGAACCGGTAATCCAGCAGGCCGTGGCGGCGTGGCTGAAAGACGCCGGCAGGCAGTATGCGGCCGAATTTGCTCCGGCCCCCAGAGAGATGGGAGGCAGCGGGGCTTTTGTTGTCTTCCTCAAAAACAGCTCAAAATCCAGCAAATAAAAAAAGGCCACCCGGAACCCCGGATGGCCTTATCTGTTTCAATACTTAACGCCTTGTTCACATCTGCGTCACAGCGGTTTCAGGCGTTGCCCTGCTTTGCTCGCTCCGCTTTTTTAAGCAAGGCAGCCGCCAGCGGATGATTGTTGTTTTCCGCATACTGAGCCGCCGTAGTCCCCACCTTGGTGCGCAAACGCGGATCAGCACCGCCATCCAGCAAGGCCTGGATAGTCTTGTTACATCCATATATGGCCGCCAGCATCAGTGGCGTATGCCCCTGACCGTCACGGACATCCGTATCAGCCCCTTTTTCAATCAGCATGGCGGCAATATCTGTATGACCGTTGGCCGCGGCATAATGCAGGGCCGTCTTCCCCTTGGAACTTGTGGAGGTCAGATCTGCACCACGATGCAGCAGATCAATGATGAATTCTTTCTGCCCCTCCCTGGCAGCATTGATAAGAGGAGTATGTCCGTCCTTGTCCTTGACATTTACACTTTGCATGAGCATTTCCTCCTGAATATATTATGCGGACCATGTCCGTGTTGCCTGCAAAATCTCAAAAGCAGTGCACTCAAGATAGCCGGTTGCGGCGCACTCAACAAATGCCATATACTTTTCAAACAACTGTGTGATGATAGACTGGGTCGGAGGTATTGACCGGTAAGACGGGAAGAGGTGGTAACTGTCTGCTGCCTTGATGTCCGCTTTTCTGCCACTGCCTGCAAGGGCAGCCGATCCACTGGCTGGATCAGCAAGAGCAACACCCTGACAAGCTTTATATGTAGAATATTTGTACTGAAATTTATCATTTACACCTATCCGGCGGCAGGAGCAATGAACGATAAAACTGGTTAAACCATACCATATTTAGTTTGCCGATGCCACCGCATTTCTTGTTAAAATTCATGAATGAGCATGACTCTTCAGCCTGGGTGGCTACCGCCACGCTGGCCTGTCCGCAGACCAAAGCGCCTTGCCTGGCGGGCCAAATCACAATAAACTTGAATAGCTTACCACACGCACATATACTGTCTGACTGGAGGAGCACGTGGAAATCAAACAGGCAGAATTCATCAAAAGCGCCGTAAAACCGAAAGACTATCCCTTGCCGGAACTGCCGGAGGTGGCCTTTGTAGGCCGCTCCAATGTGGGCAAATCATCGCTGATCAATGTACTGTCTAACCGCAAGGCACTGGTGCGTACCAGTTCAACCCCCGGACGCACCCAGCTGATCAATTTTTTCAACATCAACAACTGCCTGACCCTGGTGGACCTTCCCGGCTATGGCTATGCCAAGGCGCCTCCCGAGCTGAGAAAGCAGTGGGGGCCGATGATCGAAACCTATCTGGCCAAGCGTGAAAACCTGCGAACTGTAGTATTGATCCTGGATATCCGCCGCAAGCCTTCTGATGGCGACCTGCAGATGCTCAGCTGGCTGGAAAACTACAATATACCGCCAGTGATCGTGCTGACCAAATGCGACAAACTGTCCAAGCTGGAACGTGCCAGACAAACCGTTCTGATCGCTGAATCCATCGGCAGGGGCAAGGATGAACTGCTGCATTTTTCCGCCCTTTCCAAAGAGGGGCGCAGCCAGGTGTGGCAAAAGGTGTTGCAGTTGCTTGAGCTGGGCGAGCCACCGGCATGAAATGCAGGGCACATGTCATCATTAGCGGCAGGGTACAGGGGGTGGGTTTTCGTTACCACACCGTGCGGCAAGCCGCCAAACTCGGCCTTACAGGCTGGGTGCGCAATCAGCCGGATGGCCGTGTGGAAGTCATGATTGAGGGTGAGGAGCAGGATGTCCAGCAGATGCTGGTATGGTGTACACATGGCCCGGCATTCGCAAAGGTTTCCTCAATCGATACCAACACCACCAAGTACATGGGCGAGTTCAGCGATTTCAACATTCTGTAAACTGTAACTGTAAATTTATAACAAGGCCTTGAAAACGTCACGAGGAAGGCCGGATGCAGGCTCACGGAACTGAGCAGTCGAGGCACAACAGGTAGTTAGCCGAGATTGCTGTTACCTTCGCAACGCCGCAGACGGCTCTCCGCAGTTGTTTTTCATGGCCAGGTAAGGACGGACAGCATGCCATACACTGAATCTAAATCCGGATGTGCGATGCCTGACATGCAGCGGAGCCCGGATTTTCGCAAAATACCCATCGCCAAGGTCGGGGTTAAGGACATTGTCTATCCTATTGTCGTTATGGACAAAAATCACGCATTGCAGCATACGGTCGCTAGGGTCAACATGTATGTGGATCTGCCCCACCATTTCAAGGGCACCCACATGAGCCGCTTCGTTGAGATACTCAACAAGTATCGTGAACAGATCGCCCTGGACAAGCTGGAAACTATTCTTGAAGAGATGAAGGTTAAACTGGGTTCCAGCAGCGCCCACCTGGAGGTGCAGTTCCCGTATTTTATCGACAAAAAAGCCCCGGTATCGGGTGCCAGAAGCCTGATGGAATATAACTGCGAGTTTATCGCCTCCATGACGGACAAACTGGATTTTGTGCTCTGCATCAGGGTGCCGCTAACCTCGCTTTGCCCTTGCAGTAAAGAACTCTCCAGATACGGCGCCCATAACCAGCGTAGCATCATGACCGTCAAGGTGCGCTACAAAGAATTCATCTGGATCGAAGATCTGGTGGATGTAATCGAAACCTGCGGCAGCAGCCCGCTGTACGCGTTGTTGAAACGTCAGGATGAAAAGTATGTCACCGAATTTGCTTACGAACATCCCCGTTTCGTAGAAGACATGGTGCGCGAGGCATACTCCCGGCTGGCCACCATGGATAACATCACCTGGTTCTCGGTCGAAACCGAAAACTTTGAATCTATTCACAACCATTCAGCCTATGCTGCCGTTGAGCTGGACCGCCGGCCATGACCTGCCAAGTGCCTGTCATTATTATCTCGGCCATGAAGTTGGAGATCGCCCAGCTTGAAAAGGCCTTGGAGCACCCAGAAGTTTATAACGTGCAGCCTTTCCCCTATACCAGCGGGACACTTAGTGGCAAGCCGGTGATCCTCTGCACAGGCGGTGTGGGCAAGGCCAATGCTGCCGCTGCCACGGCCGCCATGCTAGAGCGTTTTAAGCCTGAGGTGGTTATCAACACCGGCTGTGCCGGGGCATATCTGAACAGCGGCCTGGCTGTAGGCGATATTGTAATTGCTGAAACCGAGATTTTCGGCGACGAGGGCGCCCATGTTGCCGAAGGATGGATTGAACTGTCCGCGATGGAACTGCCCCTGCTGAAAAAACAGGGCGTACGTTATTTCAACCAGATCCCCCTCTCACAGACACTGACCCGGCAGGCGCTTCGCAATACCATGCAATGCGGACATAAGACTGTCTGCGGCAAAAGCGTTACCGTATCTTCCTGCAGCGGCACCCTGCAACAGGGTGACGACCTGGCACAGCGTTTTCAGGCGTTATGTGAAAACATGGAGGGGGCCGCCGTAGCTTTGACATGCCTGAGATATGGCGTGGAGTGTCTGGAGGTGCGTGGCATCAGCAACATGGTGGAGGGACGCAACCTGGAAGGATGGGATATTGAACTGGCTGTGGCTAGGGCCCAGGAGTTGTTGATCCGTTTTATCGCTGAAATGCCGGCCTGATAATCCTGCAATTTTTGCGTCCCAGTAAAAAGGCCCAGCATCCAGTAGATGTCGGGCCTTTTCAGTTTAAACCTCATACAACAACTTATTTCAGTACAGCACCTTCACCAGCAGGTATCCGACGGTACAGCCGGTGCCCACACCCAGCAGGCCGGGGATGATGAAGCTGTGGTTGATGATGAATTTACCGATGCGGGTGGTGCCGGAACGGTCAAAGCC
>Ga0302250_1000451_pt1 | contig 40312 bp, 28 predicted proteins | sample AAG_RA_Asp_MG_FD_193536 | JGI IMG/M metagenome (GOLD analysis project Ga0302250, IMG submission 193536) | Enriched activated sludge microbial communities from anaerobic digester in WTTP, New Holstein, Wisconsin, United States - AAG_RA_Asp | ecosystem: Engineered > Bioreactor > Anaerobic >...
AATCCAGCACGGGCAGGACGACGACGAGGGCCGCCCCCGCCAGGTCGGCGGCGGTAACCGCTCGGCCGTAGGGGACCAGGTCGACATCGTATCCTTCCCAGGCCAGCGTCATGCCGATCTCGCTCAGCGCGAGGGGCGTCATGTGCGGCGATTCGGTGTGGCTCCCGACAAAGACGGCGCGGCGGGTCGGCGCTGGGGCCACACGCAGGTCCGGGTCCTGGGCCCCGGTCTCGATCGCCGCGGCCAGCGCGATGTGGGCCATGTTCTCCAGCACACTCCCCATCGCGCGGGCCAGCTCGAGGGTGTCGTAGGGGGCATGGACCTGCGCGGCGTAATGAAACCCGCCCACCTCCTCCATCCGTGGAAAGTCGGCCAGGATGAGGTTGGCGTTGGGCACGTCAAAGCCGGTGAGCACCGAGTTGTCCGACTCGGGCCCATGGTAGTCCGCGGCGTAGGCGCGCAGCTCGGCCGCGCCGGTGGCGCCGTTCAGGAAATCGGGCCAGGCCAGCCGGCCGTCGCCGTAGAGCCCGTACGACCACCCTATCAGGTTGAGATAGGGGTGAATCCCCTCCAGGGGATAGGCCAGGCAGTCGATCTGCAGCATCGCCAGGGTCCGGTCGAGCAGCTCCTGGTGGGTGGCGGCGAAATGGCCCGCGCCATAAAAGCTCATCTCCTCGCTGCCGAACCAGACCAGGTAGACGTCGGTCTCCGGCTGAAAGTGGGCGGCGTCGAGGACGCGGGCCACCTCCAGCAGCACGGCAGAGCCGCTGCCGTCGTCCATGGCCCCGGGGGAGTTGGGGCTGTCGATGTGTGCGCCCAGGATGACGGCGCGGGAGGGATCCCGGCCGGGGATGCGGGCGACCAGGTTGCCCGTCGTGGCCGGGGAAAAGACGTCGGTATCCCACGTCAGCCGGGCCGCGGCGACCTGCGCGAGATCGCTCCAACCGCCGATCCCCGCCGGGACCAGGTTCTCGATCTGGACAAAGAGGGTGGGCGGGTAGGGGTACTCCTGCACCCAGTTGAGGACGCTGTTGTCGCCGACAAAGGCGCCGTGGCTCGCGCCGATCTGGTTGGTGAACTGGGTCACCAGGACCAGGCCGGCCGGCCGCTTGGCGAGCACCTCGGTCGCGTTCTGCTGCGCCTCGGGCCGGCCCAGGACGGCGCGGTCGATGACGGCATAGTCGAGAAAGAGGACCTTGTCCGCCAGCGCGGCGGCGCCCAGCGCCCGCACCTCGGCCATCGTGCGGCAGAGGACGATCGGCCCCGCCGCGCTCCGGGGGTTGCGCTCGGCGTCGTTGAGCGTGCCGTCGGAATCGAAGCGGAGGGCGAGGGCAATCTCGTCGCGCGGGCCGCGCAGCCCCTCGGCCGGCACCTCGATCTCCTGGCCGCCGACCGTCAGGTAGAGGCGGGTCTCCCACAGCTCGGTGCCCATAAAGGCGCGCACCTGCTGGCGTTCCACCTCCAGCCCCAGCCCCTGGAGGTAGCTGTAGGCGGCGAGGGTGGTGGAGACATACTCCAGGGCCTGCGCCTCACCCACGGTGGCCGAGTTGCGCCAGCCGGAGTAGGGCTCGATGGCCGTCAGGTCGGCGATAAAGCCGAGCAGGCTCTCTTCCGCGATGTAGCTGTAGGGGCTGCCCGCGGGCGCAGCGGGCGGTCGGTCCCCGGGGGTCGGCGTGCGCCAGACGCCGGGCGCATAGGTCGGGCCGGGCACCGGGTTGGGGTTGAACTCGAGCGAGCAGCCGGCGAGGAAAAGACACAGGAGCGGCAGTAGTCTGCGCTTCATAGAGCACCTCTCTGGTAGTTGTGGTCGGGCTTACCTGTCCGGGGGGGGGCCCGCCCCGGCACCCGGCGGCCTGCGCGGCGGGAGACAACCGCCGCCCGATCGCTGCACGATCCTGTGGATAGCATACCGCGGGCAGATCCCGGGGGCCTGTCCCCAAGGGGCTATGAAGGGGGTATCTTGCCGGCCCACGCCGCCGCGATCTCGCGGTGGTAGGGCACCTGCTCGAGGAACGACCGCCGGCCGGCCGCGTCGGCCAGCCGGGCCGCGCGCTCCTGCAAGAGGCGATAGGCCGTCGCGAGCACATCGTCCGCCCGGGGGTCGGCGTTCGCCTGCAGCACGCGGCAGCAGGTGAGATAGATGCGGAACGGCTCGTCGGCGCCATCGAGGGTGCCGCCGGCCTCCAGGAAGCCGACGATCTCGGCCGCCGGCGCGCGCGCCGCCGCCGCGTCGCCCTGCGCCAGGCGCAGGCGGGCCAGGCCGGCCAGCGTCTCCATCACCAGGCTGCCCTCGCCCAGCTCGCGGCGGATGGCCAGCGCGGCCTCGTAGGAGGCCAGCGCCTCGTCCCATGCTTCCTGGCCGGCCAGCGCGTGCCCCAGGGCCGTCAGCACGTATCCCTGGGTGCGGCGGTCGCCGGCCTCGCGGACGATCTCCAGCGCCTGCTCGCCATAGTGCCGCGCCGCGGCGTCGTCGCCCTGGTTGTGCGCGATCAGGCTCAGGTTGCCCAGCGTCAGCCCCGCGCTGCCCCGCTCGCCACCGGCGCGCGCCAGCTCCAGCGACCGGGCATAATGCTCCCGCGCCCCGGCATAGTCCCCCAGTGCCCGGCAGATCTCGCCCAGGTAGGTGTAGGCCCGGGCCTCCTCGCGGCGGTCGCCGATCTCGCGGCTGATCGCCAGCGTCTGCCGGTAGATGTCCCGAGCTGTAACATAATCTCCCCGGTCCATGGAGACGGTGCCCAGCGACTCGAGCGCATAGTTCTCGCCCCGCCGGTAGCCGATCTCCTGGGCGCTCCGCAGGCTGTGCTCATAGTACCCGCGGGCGCTGTCCCAGTCCCCCCGCGTGGCAAAGACGAGCCCCAGGTTCTGCAGGGCAATGATCTCGCTCATGCGATTGGCGGCCTCTTGCGAGAGGGCCAGCGCCTGTTCAAAGGAGCGCTGCGCCGCGCCGTAATCGCCCAACGACCACTCCACGCAGCCCAGGCTGACCAGGCACTCGGCCTGCAGGTTGCGCTGGCCGCTGGCGCGGGCCAACCGCAGCGCCTCTTGCAGCTGCTCGCGGGCCGCGGCGTTGTCGCCCTGCTGCCACTGCACGACCCCCCAGACCCGCCGCGCCGTGGCCTCCAGCCCGGTGTCCCCCACCGCCCGCGCCGGGGCGATGGCCTCGTCGGCAAAGCGGATGGCCGTGGGGTAGTCGCCCAGCGCCTCGGCATAGCGGCTGCGGCGCAGCGCGATCTCGGCCCGGCGGGCGGCCCGCTCCGCCGTCCCACCTCCATGCGCGCGGACCAGCTCTTCCAGCGCCTCCAGGTCCGCTGCCTGCGCCGGCCGGCTGCCCTGGAGGCCGTGGATCTTTTCCCGTTCCAACAGGAGGGCGTAGCGCTCCGCCGACTCCTCCTCCGGCGTCAGCTCCAGCGCGCGGCTAAAGAAGCGGACCGCCTCGTCGTTGGCGAAGCGGGCCGCGGCCTGCTCCCCGGCCAGCCGGGCGTAACGGCGCTCCGCGGCCTCCGCGCCGGCCTGGCCGTAGTGATAGGCCAGGGTCGCATAGTGCTCCTCCAGGTCGGCGGCGTAGAGCGTTTCGTAGGCGGCCGCCGCAAGCCGGTGCAGCTCGCGCAGCCGGGCCTTGAGCTGCATCTCGTAGGCGGCGTCGCGCAGCAGGGCGTGCCGAAAGAGGTAGCGCAGCTCATACAGGGCGGTCCAGATCTGCTCCTGTTCGGCCTGCAGCACGAGGGGCTGCGTGTCGGTCCGCAGCATCTGGGACAGGACCTGGACGTGGAACTCGCGCCCCACCACGGCGGCCGCCTGGACGATCTCTTTGACCTGTGCGGCCAGCCGGTCGATGCGGGCGATTAGGATGCTGTTGATGTGGCCGGGCAGCGCCATGGCGGCGGGCCGGGCCTGCCAGGTCCCATGCGGCCCGGCCGCGACCAGGTCGTTCTCCCGCATATAGTACACCACCTGCTGCGCGAAAAAGGGGTTGCCCTGGGACTTGTCCCAGAGCAGGGCGAGCAGGCCGGGGCCGGCCGGCCCTCCCAGAATGTCCGCCGCCAGACGGGCCAGGCCGGCCGGCCCCAGGGCGTCCAGGTCGAGCGTGAGGTTGGGCGCCGCGGGGTCCAGCCCCAGGTCCGGCCGGGTGCCGTCGTCGGCGTAGCGCGCCGTCACCAGGATCAGCAGCGGATACCCGCCCAGGTGCCGGCTCAGCGACGCCAGCGCCTCGCGCGAGAGCTCGTCGAGCCAGTGGCCGTCTTCCAGCTCCAGGACCACGGGCCGCAGCCGGCTCTCGGCCAGCAGCAGCAGCCGGATGGCGGCCAGCATGTTTTCGTGGCGCCCCCGGGCGTCGAGCTGCTCGTAGAGCGACCCGGGCCAGTGCAGGCCGACGAGGGCGCCGAGGACGGACTTGACGCGGACCAGCTGCGCCGCCAGCAGGCCGCGGGCCGGGTCGTCCGGCGCCGCGGCAGCGTCGTCCCCGCCGGTCAGCTCTGCGAGCAGCTGGCCGAAGCGGGCCTCAAAGTCGGCGGCGTTCTCCTCCTCCGGCGCCGTGGGGGTCTGCTCGAAATAGTGGCGCAGCCAGTAGGAAAAGGGGTTGAACGCCTGGCGCAGGATCTGGTCGGTCTGCGCCGTGAACCAGGAGACGCGCTCGCCCAGCGCCTGGCGCAGGGCGTAGGAGAGGTGCGACTTGCCGATCCCGGCTTCGCCACAGATCACGGCCACGCCGGCCGGCCGGCCCTCCAGGAGCGGCCGGGCAAAATCCACCAGCCGCGCCAGCTCGGCCTCGCGCCCGACCAACGCCGCGGGAAAGATGCGCCGGCCGGCGAGCTGCTCGCCCCGCAGCTCATAGGTGGCGATGGGGTCGGCCAGCCCCTTGTAGCGGTGGTCGCCCACGTGGGCCAGGTCGAAATCCCAGGCGGCGCCGGGCTGGTCGCGCATGCGGCCGGTCACCAGGATCTGCCCGGGCCGCGCCGCCGCCATCAGCCGGGCCGCCAGGTTGACGTCGGTGCCGATGGCGCTGTAGCAGAAGCGGCCGGCGCCTCCGCACGTCCCAGTCCACACCTCGCCGCGCGTCAGCCCGATCTGCAGCGCGCCAACGTAGCCCAGCTCGGGCGGCAGCGCGCGCAGCGCCAGGGCGGCCTGCATGGCCCGCGCCGGGTCGTCCTCGTGCGCCACGGGCGCGCCAAAGGTGGCATAGAGAAAGGTGCCCTTGGCGTCGAGCGTCAGCTGCAGGAGGGTGCCGCCGCGGCGCTGGACGGTGCGCTGCGCCCAGCGCACAAAGGCGTCCAGCTTCTCCCCGGCGTCGTCGGCCTCGTAGTCGATCCCCGTGAATTTCACAAAGAGCGGCGTCACCGGCCGCAGGTCGCCCAGGACCGCCGCGCCGCCGTGCAGCTGCTCGTGGATGGCGGCGGGGAGCCAGGGCCGGACCTGGGCGGGGTCGAGCGCGCCGGCAGGCAGCTCCGGCCAGGGGGTCGGGGCGACCTCGCCCGCCAGGTCGCGGACGACGGCCAGGCCCAGGCCCGCCGGCCCGGCGCGCCGCGCGGCCGTCACCAGGCGCTCGCCCAGCGCCGCGGCCACCTCCGCGCTGACGACGACCTCGCCGCGCTCGGCGCTGCTCTCGGCCAGCGCCATCCGTTCCAGGGTGGCCCCGGCCAGCACGTCGATCACCAGGAGCGCGGGGTCGCCGACGAGGAAGCGGCGCGCCGGGCCGGCGGCGATGGCGACCTTGATGCTCAGGGCGATGGGGATGCCGCCGGGCGTGCGCACGGTGGCGAAGCGCGTCAGCGCCTGCTGCATGGCCAGGGCCGTGGCGGCGGCCCGCGGCGCGGCCGGCCCCCGGACCTCGTCGAACCAGCAGGTGATGGCGTCGCCCACAAAGGTGACGACGCTGCCGCCGTAGTGGTGCAGCGGGCCGATCAGCGCGGCAAAGACGGGGTTGATGATCTCCAGGAGCGCCTCGGCGCCGCGCGTGGCGCCGAGCTCGCGCGCAAAGGCGTGCGCCAGGGGGGTAAAGCCCGAGATGTCGGCAAAGAGTGCGGCGCCCTGGGCGCGGTCGGGCAGGGCGCCGCCCTGGGCCATGGCCTGGCGGCGGTCGATCGGGATGTAGGCGGCCAGGTCGGGCGCGGCCGCAGGTTGGGAGGGCTGGGGTGCGGGGGTCGGGCTCGCGTGTTGGGGCACTATCGGCTCCTCGTGCCGGGGACCAGGCCTGGTCCACCGCCAGCTCTATCTCCGGATCAGCGGCAGGTACACCGCCCACACCGTCGTTGGGGCAGGGTACACCTCGAGCCCCCCGGCCCGTGCCCCCTGCCCGCAGGGGTCGGTCAGCGTCCTGAGATTGTAGCACCGGGGACAGGCGGCGTCAAGGGCGCTTGCGCGAGCCGCGGCCCCCCACCCCCGCTCCCGCGCACCGGTTGGCGACAAAAGGGCCTGCCTGTGGTATAATCCTCCCCGCACCCGTGCCCTGCGCGCGAACCCCGCGGCTCTCGCCGCGCCATGCCCGAGGAGTGTGGACGATGGACCCGACCCTGGATCTCGACCGGCTGTGCATCGACACCATCCGCTTCCTGGCGGTGGACGCGATCGAGAAAGCCAACTCCGGCCACCCCGGGGCCCCGCTCGGCGCGGCCCCCATGGCCTATACCCTGTGGGACCGCTTCCTCAAGCACAGCCCGCGCAACCCGGCCTGGCCCGACCGCGACCGCTTCGTCCTCTCGGCCGGCCACGCCTCCATGCTCCTCTATGCCCTGCTCCACCTGACCGGCTACGACCTGCCGCTGGAGGAGCTCCAGCGTTTTCGCCGCTGGGGGAGCCGCACCCCCGGCCACCCGGAAGTCCACCTGACGCCCGGCGTCGAGGCCACCACGGGCCCGCTGGGCCAGGGCCTGGCCAACGCCGTCGGCATGGCGCTGGCCGAGGCCCACCTGGCGGCGCGCTTCAACCGCCCGGGCCACACCGTGGTCGACCATCACACCTACTGCCTGGCCGGCGACGGTGACCTGATGGAGGGTGTCACCGCCGAGGCCTGCTCGCTGGCCGGCCACCTGGGACTGGGCAAGCTGGTGGTCCTCTACGACGACAACGGCATATCCCTGGCCGGCGCAACCGCCCTATCCTTTACCGAGGACGTGGCCCAGCGCTTCCAGGCCTATGGCTGGCACGTCTTGCGCGTGCCCGGCGGCGGCGTGGAGGCGGTCGACGCCGCCCTGCGCCAGGCCCGGGCGGAGGCGGCGCGCCCCTCGCTTCTCCTGGTACACACCGTCATCGGCGACGGCGCGCCGCACAAACAGGGCACCTACCACGCGCACGGCGCGCCCCTCGGCGCCGCCGAGGCGCGGGCGGCCAAGGAGCTGGCCGGCTGGCCGGCCGAGGCCGCCTTTGTCGTCCCCGACGAGGTCCGCGCGCACCTGGGGGCCGCCGCCGCCCGCGGGCAAGAGGCCGAGGCCGCCTGGCAGGCCGGCCTGGCGGCGTACGCGCGGGAATACCCCGACCTGGCGGCCGAGCTCCGCCGCCGCCTGGCCGGCGAGCTGCCCGCGGGCTGGGACGAGGCGCTGCCGGCCTTTCCCGCCGACGGCGCCGGCATCCCCACCCGCAAAGCCTCGGAACAGGTCCTGCAAGCGCTGGCAGCGCGCGTGCCCGAGCTGGCCGGCGGCTCGGCCGACCTCAACCCGTCCACGCTGACCGCCCTCGCGGGCGCGGGCGACTTGCAGCCCCCCGCGCGGCCGGCCGCGGACACGCAGGGGGCCGTCGGCGGGGAGTGGGGCTATGGCGGGCGCAACGTCCACCTGGGCGTGCGCGAGCACGCCATGGGCGCGATCGCCAACGGCATGGCCCTGCACGGTGGGCTCGTCCCCTACACTGCCACCTTTCTGGTCTTTGCCGACTATATGCGCCCGCCCATGCGCCTGGCGGCCTTGAGCGGGCTGCGCGTCGTCTTTGTCTTTACCCACGACAGCATCGGCCTGGGCGAGGACGGCCCGACCCACCAGCCGGTCGAGCACCTCATGAACCTGCGCGCCGTGCCGAACCTGGACGTCATCCGGCCGGCCGACGCCAACGAGACGGCCGAGGCGTGGCGCGCGGCGCTGCGCCGCACGGCCGGCCCCACCGCGCTCGTGCTGACCCGCCAAAAGGTGCCGGTGCTGGATCGCGCCCGCTGCGCGCCGGCAGAAAGCCTGCACCGCGGCGGCTATGTGCTCTGGCAGTCGGCGGAAGGGCTCCCCGAGGTGATCCTGATCGGCAGCGGCTCCGAGACGGCCGTCGCGTTGGCCGCCGGGGAGGAGCTGGCCGCCGCGGGACGGCGGGTACGCGTGGTCGCGCTGCCGAGCTGGGAGCTCTTTGACCGCCAGCCGGCCGCCTACCGGGACGAGGTGCTCCCGCCGGCCGTGCGGGCGCGCGTGGCGGTGGAGGCCGGCCTGCGCTGGGGGTGGGAGCGCTACGTCGGGCTGGACGGGGCGGTGGTCGGCATGGACGGCTACGGCGCCAGCGCCCCGGCGGAGGAGCTCTACGCCCGCTTCGGCATCACCGCCGCGGCGGTAGCGCAGCGGGCGCGGGAGCTGGCCGGCACGGCAGCTCGGCGCGGGTCATAAACTCTTCAGGAGTACCCATGCAGCCAGCAAGCGATCCTCACGTCGATTACAAGGCCCTGGTTCAGGAGGGCTATGATCGCTGCGCAACGGCCTATGATGCCGCCCGCCAACGGGAGGCGAATCCCGAGCTCGTGTTGGTTTCCGCACGGTTGCCCGACGGGGCGCATGTACTCGATATCGGCTGTGGGGCCGGCGTGCCGATCGCCCGCACACTGGCGCAGCGGTTCTCTGTCACCGGAATAGATATCTCCGGCGAGCAAATTCGCCTGGCGCGCCAGCACGTTCCTACGGGCACTTTTGTTCAAGCCGATATGATGGCCGTTGACTTTCCCGACGCGACCTTTGATGCGGTGGTATCGTTCTACGCCATCTTTCACGTGCCTCGCGAGGAGCACGCCGAGCTCTTGCGGCGCATCCGCCGGTGGCTCAAACCAGGCGGGTATCTGTTGGCGACAGTGGCGGCGCAAGACGAAGCCCCCTATACCGAAGACGATTTCTTCGGCGTCCAGATGTATTGGAGCAATTACGGATTGGAGCGCTATTGCGAGCTGTTAGCGGCCTTGGGATTTCGGCTGTTGGAGACAACTGTCGTCGAGCACGGCTACGAGGCCGAACAAGAGCGGCCTGCGGAATCCCACCCACTGATTTTCGCCCAAGCCGTGTAGGGGGTGCGGCGGGCTGGTGGTGCTGGGCAAGGACCCTTCCTCATTTGCGCGCCAGCACAAAGAGGTGCGCCGACCCCGGGGAGGTGCTGTCGGCGACGACCCGCGACCAGACGATCTCGAACCCGCACTCTTGCAGCAGCCGCAGGTTCGTGGCGCCGTCATAGTGGCTCCAATACATCCGCGCCCCCAGGTAGTCCTCTTCCACGTCCTCCGGCAGGTCGTCCGCGCCCAGGCAGAGCAGGGCCAGGCCGGCCGGCCGGAGCAGCCCGTGGAAGTGGGCGAACAGGGCGCGGTGTTCCTCCCGCGGGATGTGGATGATCGCATAGTAGGAGCAGATGCCGTCGAACGAGCCGTCGGGCAGGTTCAGCTCCGTCAGGTCCTGGCAGACGAACCGGGCCGCGGGGACGAGCTGCCGCGCCAGCTCGATCTGGGCGGCGGAAAAGTCGACCCCCGTCACCCGGCAGTGCTGGCTTAGGTACTGCGTGACAGGCACGCCGGCCCCGCAGCCGGCGTCGAGGACGGCCGCGCCGGTCGGCAGCAGCTCCACGAACTCGGGCAGCAGCGCCATGTCGGGCGAGTCGCCGCGGCGCTGGGCCAGGTAGGCGGCGGCGATGGCGTCGTAGCCGGCGCGCACCGTCTCTTTGCCGGGGATGCGGCAGAGCGCCTCCGCCAGCCGCTCGATCTCGGCCCGCATGGCCAGCCGCTCCCGCCAGCCGGCCGGGATGCCCGCCGCGCCGTAATAGGCCCCCGCCACCTGCCCGCAGACCGCGGCCGTCGTGTCGGCGTCGTCGCCGAGGTTGGCCGCCAGCAGGATGGCCTGCTCGAAGCTGTCGGCGCGCAGAAAGCACCACAGCGCGGCCTCCAGGCAGTCCACGACGTAGCCGGTCCCGTGGATAGCCTCCTCTGCCTTGTCCCGGTAGTCCCCCCGGGCCAGCGCGGCGATCCGGCGCGCCCCCACGAACGACTCCCGGCTGCCGAACAGGACCTCGTCCTTCGGCCGGCCGGCCAGGGCCCGGCAGAGGATGCGCGCCAGGAGGCGGCAGGCGTCCTGGCACTCGGCCGCGCCGTGCGTCGTCCGGGAGCTGTCCGCCGCGTACTGCTCCGCGGCCGCGGCGTCGGGGTAGTAGAACAGGGGCACGGGCGCCAGCCGCATGAGGCAGCCGTTGCCCGCCGTGCGCGGGTCGGTCGACCCGGCGTAGGGATCCCCAGCGGCGCGGAAGCGCTGGAGCGCCGCGGCGGTCGTGCCGCCGATGTCGAAGCAGCGGCCGGTGCTGCTGAGGTAGCCGGTCTCGGCCCAGCGGCTGTACCGCTCCATCTGGTCGCGCGGGTCGAACCCGCCGCGCTCGACCAGGCTGGTCGCCAGGCACAGCGCCATCGAGGTGTCGTCGGTCCATTGGCCGGGCGCGAGGTCAAAGGGGCCCCCGCCCACCATGCCCGTCACCCGCGGAAAGGTGCCCCGGCGCCGGAACTCGACGGTGGTGCCCACCGCGTCGCCGGCGGCGAGGCCGAGGAGACAGCCGCGAAAGCGTTCTCGGATATCCATAGGACTCATCCCGTTCTGAACTCTACCATTCCATGATGCCGCCGCGGGCCGGTCAACTATGGGTTGGGGGGCGCCCATCCCTCCAACACGGTGCCCAGCCGCACCAGGTCGGCGCCGGCCGGCAGCTGGCCCAGGTCCAGCACCACCGGCACGGTCATGCTGATGGGGATGGACACGGCGACGGGGATGGTGGTGTCGAGCACGACCGGCGCGGTGATGTGCACCGGGATGTCCAGGTGGATGGGGATGTCCTGCGCGACGATCCCGACCACCGGCAGCTCGACCTCCAGGTGGTAGGTGGTGTCGAGGGGGACCTCGGTGTCGACGCGGACGTCCACGGTGTAGTCGAGCGGGACGTCGAGCCGCAGCGGCAGCGACTGGCTGACGGGAAAGGTCAAGGTGACTGGTTCGCTGCCGGCCTGGCGCAGGGCGCGGCCCAGGTCGGCGGCCGGCCGGCGCAGCGGCTCCACTACCTGCCGATAGGCGTACCAGATCCCGCCGAGCAGGAGCAGGTTCAGCGCCAGGGAGAGAAAGGCGACCAGGGCGACCACGGCCAGGCCGCAGGAGTAGGGGGCTCGGGAGCGGGTGGGGGCGCGTTGGGACATCGGAAACCTCCAAGAGCATGGCCGAAGCTTTCTGCCGGGGCCGGCCCCGGCCTACCACCGCGCGTGGTGCTCCTCGGCCCAGCCGACGAGCCCCTCCAGGGGCAGCGTCTCGCCGTCGTCGGTCTGCACGGTGCCGTGGTAGCGGCCAAAAATCTGGTGCACCTGGCTGGCGATGAGGAGCAGGTTCGTCGCCGCCACGCGCTCCAGGAAGGGGGTAAAGGTGAGGTCCAGCCGGCCGTCGGGCGCGGCCATGCGCCACGGCCGTTGATAGTCCTGGGGATCAAAGGTGAAATCGACCTGCCCCAGCTTGTGGACGCGCCCGGCCAGGATGAGGGCGTTCTCGGTCGCCGCCGAGGTGTCGCCAAAGCCATAGCCCAGGTTGAGCCCGACGGTGCGCCCGTCCGGCAGAAAGCCCGAGGCGCTGGCCCAGACCCAGTACGAGCGGTACTCCCACACGCCGCGGCCCCAGTCGAGGGTGCCGAGGGCCTGGTCGGGCTGGAGCGGCGTGCGCCGGCCGGCGTGCTCGACCCAGCCGGAGGCCGGCAGGCAGTTGGCCTTGCGGTTAAAATAGAAGCGGCCGCCGGCGATGGGGATAACCAGGTTCATCGACTCGTGCGCCGCCGGCAGCGCCAGCAAGACCTCCGCGGCCAGGCCCTGGCCCCCGCCAAAACCGGGCCACGCGACGGCAATCTGGCGGCCCGCGGGGGTGACGGTGAACTCGAGCCGCACCCGGGGGCTCTCGTAGCGGCTCGTGCCGGCCGTGCTGTTGCGCGGCAGGACGATGCCGCGGCCAAAGGGGACGGTGAGCGTCTCTTCCTGGCAGCGGCCGGCGGCGAAATCGAGCACGTAGCTAAAGACCTGGCCGGCGTAGCCCAGGTCGGCCAGGGTGAAGGAGTAAAAGTGGGTGGCGGTGGTGATGCCGTAATAGTCCCAGCGTTTGACGCGCAGCGGCTGCAAGAAGCGTAGGCGGTAGAAGCGCGCCGCCTCCAGGTTGTTGTCGAGCACGGGAAAACGGGACCAGCCGACGTGCGCCAGGCGGCCATTGTTGTCCAGCAGCGACCCCGGGGCGAGCAGCTCGCGCTGGGGCGGGGTGAGGGGTGCGTTCATCGGGACCTCCTGAGCGTTTGGGGACGGCGCCGGCCCGCCCCCGGTTTCGACTGCGGGCATTATAGCCCAAGGCGGTGGGGATTTCAAGTCGCGCGGCATCTTGCGCAACGCGCGGCGTTATGATACAATAGGGTCACGGAACCATCGGGGTGGCGACCCCGGACGGGACCGCTAGGGCGCACGGAACGGAAGCCCACGGGGTGCCTGGCCGGCCGTCGGGGTCGATCGCGGCCTACCGGGCCGGCTAGCGAAGGAGAAATCTACCATGAAGCTGGAAACGCTCTCCCTTACGGAAGCGGGCTGGTCGCAGCAGCCTTTTCCCCCACTCGACTCTGCGCAGACCCTGGTGATCGTCTTTGGCGCGCCCGGCTTTGCGGAGCGGGCAGAGGCCTTTCGGGACCTGGCCGCGGCCTATCCCCAGGCGCAGATCGTCGGCTGCTCCACCTCCGGCGAGATCCTGGGCGCGACGGTGCAGGACAACAGCCTGGCGGTGGCCGTGCTGCAGTTCGAGGCCACGCGCCTGGCGGTGACCACGGCCAGCGTCACCTCCGCCCAGGACTCGCGGGCGGCGGGGGAAGCGCTGGCCCGGCAGCTCCTGCAGCCCGACCTGCGGGGGGTCTTTGTCCTCTCCGATGGCATTCTGGTCAACGGCAGCGAGCTGGTGCGCGGGCTCAACGCCGTGCTGCCCGAGACGGTCGTGGTCACTGGTGGGCTGGCCGGCGACGGCGTGAGCTTTGGGCGCACCTGGGTCATCAAAGACGGCCGGCCCCAGGCGGGTTTTATCTCCGCCGTCGGCCTCTATGGCGAGCACGTGCGCCTCGGCCACGGCTCCAAGGGCGGCTGGGATATCTTTGGCCCCGAGCGCATCGTCACCCGCGCGGCGGGAAATGTGCTCTTTGAGCTGGACGGCAAACCGGCCCTGGCGCTCTACAAAGAGTACCTGGGCGAACGGGCCGCGGAGCTGCCGGCCGCGGCGCTGCTCTTTCCCCTGGCCCTGCGCGCCGGCCCGGCCGACGACAAGCAGATCGTCCGCACCATCCTGGCCGTCAGCGAGCCCGACCAGTCCATGACCTTTGCCGGCGACATGCCCGTGGGGTACCACGCCCGGATGATGAAGGCCAACTTTGACCGGCTGGTCGACGGCGCCTCCGCGGCGGCCCTCATGACAAAGGAGCACAACCCCTGTAGCGGTCCGGCCCTGGCGATCGCCGTCAGCTGCGTGGGCCGCCGCCTGGTGCTGGGGGAGCGCACCGAGGAAGAGCTGGAGGCCGTCCTGGAGGCCTTGCCGCCCGGGACGCTCCAGGTCGGCTTCTATTCCTACGGCGAGATCTCGCCCTATGCGACAGGACACTGTGATCTGCACAACCAGACCATGACCCTGACGACGATCTGTGAGGAGTAGGCCATGCCCCATCCACTGTTGGAGCGGCAGCTCAAGCGGCTGGGGCTCGGCGCGGACGCGCCGCCCGCGCTGGCCGATTGGCAGAAGCTGCTCGACCGGATCGACCGGGCCTACGCCGAGGCCGACCAGGACCGCTACCTCCTGGAGCGGTCGCTGACGATCTCTTCCCAGGAGATGCAGGACCTGACCCGCCAGCTGCAGGAGCAGCTGGCCGACCTCTCGGTGCTCAACGAGGTCAGCCAGGGCATCCTCCAGGCCGAGGCGGAAGAGGAGCTGCTCGCCGCCATCCACGAGCAGGTCAGCCGGGTGATGGACACCAGCAACTTTTACGTGGCCCTCTACGATCCGGCGCGCCAGGAGGTCGATTTCTCTTACGACCTGGAGGATGGCCAGCTCAGCGCCCAACCGCAGCGCTTCAACATCTCCCAGGGGGGGCTCACGGTCCACATCATCCAGACGCGCCAGGCGCTCTTCTTGCCGGACAAGATCGACGCCCGCCTGGCGGAGATGGGCATCGTCGGCCAGGGCCGTTCGGCCCTGTCGTACATGGGCGTGCCGCTGATCGCCGGGGAGCAGACCATCGGGGTGATCGCCGTGCAGAGCTACCGCCAGGAGCACGCCTATTCGTCCCGCCACCTGGCGCTGCTCACCAACATCGCGGCCCAGGCCGCCCTGGCGATCCAGCGGCTGCGCCTGCGCAACAGCGAGCAGCGCAAGACGCAGCAGCTGCGGACGATCAGCGAGGTCGCGCGCCAGGTCACGGCGATCCTGGACCTGGACACGCTCCTGCGGGAGCTGACCCGGTCGATCCAGATCGGCTTCGGCTACAGCACCGTCGCCGTCCTCGACGCCGACGTCGCGAACGAGGAATTGGTCCTGGGGGCCATCACGGGGCGCTACGCCGGCATCGCCGACTGGGGCTACCGCCAGTCGCTGGGCGAGGGCCTGGCCGGCTGGGCCGCCACGAAGAAACGGAGCGTGTACTGCAACAACGTGGCCGAAGAGGCGCGCTTCGTGCGCGGCTTTGACGCCGAGGAGCAGACGCAGTCCGAGATGTGCGTGCCCATCCTGTACGCCAACCAGGTCATGGGCGTGCTGGACATCCAATCCGACGAGCTCAACGCCTTTGACCAGGCCGACGTCGAGGCCCTGGAGATGCTGGCCAGCCAGCTGGCCGCGGCCATGCACAACGCCGTCCTCTTCCGACAGCGTGGCGAGCAGCTCACCAACGTCAACGCGCTCAACCGGGTGGCCGAGGCCGCCTCTTCGGCGACGAACCTCGACGAGCTGCTGACCACCCTCGGCGACGTGATCGTCGACCTGTTCCACCCGGACGGCCTGCAGATTGTGCTGCGGGACCCGGTGGGGGGCGGCGCGGCCGCCCCGCTGGCGATGGTCGAGGGCCGGCTGGAACGGAATGTGCCGTTGGCCGTCGAGGGGCTCCTGGAGCGCCTGCTGACGGAGGGCAACCCGCTGCTGATCCAGGACCTGGGCAAAGAGGCTGCCGGCTACGCGGTGGCGCAGCACGTCCTGCCCAGCGGCCGGCCGGTCGCCTCGTGGCTCGGCGTCCCGCTCCGCGCCGCGACGGGCGTCATCGGGGGCATTGTCGTGCAGAGCTGGCGGCCCCACGCGCTGGACGAGGTGAACCTGACCTTTTTGCAGACGGTGGCCGGCCAGGTCGCCGCCGGCATCGAGCGCGTCCGCCTCTTTGAAGAGATGCAAAACACCCTGGACGAGCTGCGCTGGGCGGGCGAGCAGCAGCGCCGCCTCTTTGAGATGGTGCGGGAGATGTCGACGCCGCTGGTGCCGATCTCCCGGGGCGTGCTGCTGCTGCCGCTGGTGGGGACGATCGATTCAGAGCGCGCCCAGCAGATCCTGAACGTGCTCCTGGCCGGGATCATGGAGCGGCGGGCGCGGGTCGTGATCCTGGACATCACCGGCGTCCCGGTCGTGGACACGAGCGTGGCCAACTATCTGCTCCAGGCGACGCGGTCGACGCAGCTGCTGGGATCGGAGTGCATCCTCGTCGGCATCACCCCAGAGGTGGCGCAGACGGTGGTCGGGCTGGGGGTGGACCTGCGCGGGGTCGTCACCCGCAGCGACCTGCAGAGCGGGATCGAGCACGCCCTGCGGCTCATCGGCCAGCGGATTGTCGGCCCGGCCCGGCGGCCGGCTAGCGCAAGCTGAACGGCGGGTAGCGGTCGGTCACCAGGAGAAAGGCATAGGCGTTGACCCGCAGGGCCCAGCGCCCGACCCCGACGATGAAATCAAAGAGGCCCCGCGGATAGCGGCCGCTGATCAGGATGGCGAACCAGGCCCCGATCAGCACAAAGAACGCGGCGATGCCGAGAAAGGACAGGACGATATAGTGCGGGATCGCCAGCAGCCACTTGACCAGGGGCAGCCACCGGTTGAGGTCCCGGGGCACGTCGGGGTAGTCGATCTCCAGGTGGACGGACTGCTCCTCGACGGTCGAGGGGTAGCGGTCGGTGAGCAGGTGGAGGTAGGCGCCGACGCGGTAGGCGAAGCGCGTCAGCTCGCGGGCAAAGTCGAACCACCAGCGCGGGTAGCGCTGGCGGAAGACGATCATCAGGGCCGTGGCGGCGGCGAGGCCGCTCACCAGCCCGCCGGCCGTCTCGCGCGTCCTCCGCAGGACATCGCCGGCCTCGTTGAGGACGATGGTGTTGGTGACCGTCTCGCCGGCCCCGATGATGAGGCCCAGGATGATGGCGATAGGGATGATCCACAAGATGCGGAAAGCGGTTGTGAGCCGGTCCAGTTTTTCCGGGTAGTCGATCTCCAGGCGCGCAGGGTAGGCGGTGTGCTCGGTCATGGTTGTCCTCCTTGTTGTCGAGCGAATCGCGTACACGATATCCTACGTACAGCAGGGGTGCGGGTTGCATAGGGGACGGCGGCGGCCTCCTCCCCGGGTCAGGGTTCCTCCGCTTCCTGGACCCAGCGGGAAGAAAAGGCCGCATCCACCATGGCACGGCGTGACAGGTAGCTTTCCAGCACCTCGCGCATGATCTCGGGCCGGTAGGCGACCAGGCGGCACGCGCCGAGCGCCGGATAGGCGGAGCCGCGCTGCAAATAGTCGGTGGTGGCCACCCGATAGGTCGCCGCCGGCGCGAGCGTTTCGCCGTTGTCCAGGAGGACGCGGCGGACCACCCGGCGGCCAAGGGCGTCCTGCCGCCAGTGGACCACCGCGCCGGACAGGTGCAGCCGCCCCGCGTAGCGGCCCCGATATCCGGCCCCCTTGCCGTCGGCCAGGCACGTCGCCGGGTCCAGCGTCGTCGTGAGGGCGGACAGGAGCTGTTCGCCGGCGATGTCCACGACGGTCGGGTTGAGCGGCGAGGGGCAGATATCGATCAGCTTCATCCGGCTGAGCGGCCCGGCCCTGATACCGGCGGCAAACAGCCCACTGTTGACCAGGCCGAGGGGCGTCCCGCAGAGGTCGCGCAGCGCATCGGCGCACAGGGTGGAGAGGGGATTTTCCTCGATCACGTCGTGCCACAGGTCGACCGGAACGGTGTACAGGGGGGCGCCCAGGCGGAGGCGCGCTTCCTGGAAGGAATCGGCAATGATCTGCATGGTCTGCGGGTCCGGCTCGTCCTCGGCGTTCGGGAGCAGCCTGCTTTCCACCAGCCGCCAGCCGCTTTCCGTCTGCGCCAGGAGGGCATAGCCCAGGCATTCGGCGAACTGCCCGGCCTGGGCATAGATCGTGCCGTTGGGCAGCTCCACGGCCGGCACGGCCTCGTGGGTGTGCCCCCCGATCAGCATGGCGATCCCGCCGCTGGCGGCGGCGAGCTCCTGGTCGGCCGGCCGGCCGAGGTGGGACAGGACGACGACGCCATCGACCGCCGCCGCCCGCGCTGCGATCTCGGCCTGGACGGCCGCGCCGGCGGGCAGGGCCTGCATCTGCATGAGGGCAAAGAACTCGTTGAACTCGGGGGTGACGCCGACGACGAGGAGGCGCAGGCCCTTTTTTTCGAGGACCACCGCGGGCGCCACGCCCGGGATGGGCGCGAGCTCCGCGCCGTTCAGGGCCCGGAGGTTGCACGAGAGCAGGGCCGGGCCCTGCTCGGGCCCCAGGCCGGCCGCCGCGGACAGCAGGCCGGTTCCCTGGAAGCCCTCGTTGTTGCCGACGGCCAGCGCGTCGTAGCCGGCGGCCTGCAGGAGGCGCACCCCTTCCCGGCCTGCGGTGCCCAGGAGGTCGACGCGCGTGAAATCCATGAAATCGCCGCCGTCGAGGATCACGACGGCGCGGCCCCGGGCTTCCTCGTCCCGCCGGATGCGCCGGATGAGGGGCACCAGCCGGGCAAAGGCCTCGTAGCGGCCGTGGATGTCGTTGGTATGCAGGACGACCAGTTCCATCGGGCTCGATCTCCTTCTGGGTGAGGGCAAAGCGTCTCCTGGCTGGCGGCCGGGCCTATTTCCTGCCGGGCCGGCGTTTCGGCCTCCACCCACCCCTGGCGGCTAGATCCACTTCAGGATGGCGCCAAAGACGATCAGGCAGAGGACGTCAAAACCGAGGATCGTGCCCACCGCGGCCGCCTTCTGCCGCACTCGCGGCATGTCGTGGACCCAGAAGGACACCAGGAAAAAGGGCAGGTAGCCGATGAAGAAGATCAGCCACGGTGCGCCGGCCCGCCACCAGCCATAGTCCCACGTCAGGGCGCCGGCAGCGTTGAGCAGGACCTCGACAAAGACGCAAAAGATCGAGCCGCTGATGGCGAAAAAGAGCCGGTTGGGGAGGCCGAGGACGCGGGCCTTTTTGTCGGCCGGCAGGAGTTTGCCAAAGACGATCCCGCTGACGGCGAACATGAAACAGATCTCGATATTCAGCCCGATCAGGAGCAGGTAGGCCGTTTTGCCGGGCGCGCCCCACACCGGGGCATAGTTGGTGAAATGGTAGACCAGGCCGTTCCAGATCTCGTTGAACCAGTCCATCCCCCAAAAGGCCAGCCCGGCAAAGACCAGGTTCCAGTTCCGCCGCTCCACCTCGACGGCGTACACGTACACGACCAGGGCAAAGAGCGGGATCACGTACCACTGAAAGTGGCTGCTGTCGCGCAGGATTTGGGACGCGGCAAGCGCTGCTGCGGTAGGCATACCATTCCTCCTTGTTCTCTACAATGCCGGAAGCGACTGCCGGCATTATAGCCCAGAGGGGCAGCGATTTCAAGCGCGGACGCCGGGCCCCGGCCCTGGGCCCGGCGTCCGCCCCAAACGGGAGCGCCGGCTCGCGCAAGCTGAACGGCGGGTAGTGGTCGGTCACCAGGAGGAAGGCCTGGGCGTTGACCCGCAGGGCCCAGCGCCCGACGCCGACGAGGAAAGCATGGCGAATCGGAAACGGGCTGCCAATATCTGGAGGAGGCGCGTGGAGTATAGGAATGATCTTGGCGGTGCTATTCTCGATAAACGTCTTTCCGGTGTTTGCAGTGGAGCAGAACAATCACGCTCTCGGCATCGCGAATTTCGTAGCGCAGACGATAATCGCCCACCCGCAGGCGGTACTCGAATTGGTAGCCCTTGAGTTTGATGCAGCCACGCGGCCGCGGTTCTTGCTGCAAGGCCACAAGGCGTTGGAGTACCCGTTCAAGCACGGCCTTGGGCAGATCGTCCAGTTGTTTCTGCACAGGGCGAGGGATCAGAATACGGTAGTGCATCAGGCTTACTCCCGATAGCGGGCGGCGTATTCCTCCAGACTCACATAGTCCCCCGCCTGGTAGGCAGCCCGGGCCTCCCGAATTTCCGATTGCACGGCAGGATCCTGCTCCCACCGCTCCTCTTCTGCCTGGGCTAACTGCTCTTCGAGCAGTTTCCAGAGGCGGAGCTTTTCTGTAACGTTGAGCTCCGATACCGACTCGGCTAGTGACTCAAAGGGGATCAGTAATTTGACGCTTTCCTGGGACACCCACCCACCTCCTGGCAGGCTCTCAAACGGCCAACGCCCCCGTGTGACTGCGCGGACTGGACCTGGCACCTCTTATTATACCACATTTCGAGGGTAGAGGCCGTACTCGATTGGGTGAGCGTTACAGGTTGGGGACAACGGCTGGGCCGAGCCGACCCCTCCCCCGACCCCTCCCCTGAAGGGGAGGGGAGACTGCCGGCCCGGAGATAGGGCTATATTTCCGCCTCCTCGGGCTCGCCGCGGCGGCCGATGGGTTGATGCCGGAGGGAGACTAGGTCTTGCCCGCCCCCATCTTGCGGTGGAACCAGATCCACCCTTCCTGCTGGGCGGTCGGCATGTCCTCCGGCCGGACGACCTCGTCCCGCAGAAAGTCGGCGCCGGCCAGCACGCAGAGGACGGCGTCGAGGGCGTGGTCGTGCTGCACGAGCAGGTCCGTATCGTCGGGCAGCGCCAGGAGTTCGCCCAGGGTCCTCAGAATCTCTTGCCGTGTCGCCGTTCCGCGCGCGCCTTTGTAGCCGGCCGCCTGCATGCCGTGCGCGAGCAGCGTCGCGGCGGGATAGACCTCAAGCGCATGGATGCCGGCGTCGAGCGGGAGTTGCCAGGCCAGCCCAATCGGCCGGCCGGCCGCGTAGCGCAGCTCGTCCAGCAGGTACAGGGCCGCGTGGGCCGTATGGGCGATGCGGTCGGCGCCGACGTCCAGGGGGCGTTTCTCGAGCTCGCGCTCCACGACGCGGTCCGTCAGGCGGCGGAACATCTTGTCGCGGGGGATATGGATGGGATCGCCGGCCCGGTGATGGGCCAGCGTGGAGCCGAGCGCGGCCGGCCAGCCGAGGGGGGCGTCGAGGGCGAGGAGGCAGGAGGCGGCCGACCGGATCCAGCCGGCGACAGTCTCCGCGACGCTGGCGAGCGCTGTGCCAATGGCGACCTCTGTGATGCTGACCTGGCCCTGGTCGTAGTGGCCGCAGGCCAGGCCCACCTTTTCTTTCCGTGTGGCGCAGTCGATGCCGACGAGGGTGACGGCGGTTTGGCAGCTCAAAGGACCTCCTGGTTGGCTGCTGGGGCTATGGACTACTCCTCCAGCCGGCGCATGCCGCGGCACTTTGGAAAGTTGGGGCACCCCCAGAAGCGCATCCCCTTCTGCGGCCCTTCTTTGGCCACGACGCGCAGCACCATCGGCGAACCGCACTTGGGGCATGGGGGGGCGCTGCGGCCGGGGATGCCCGCGGCCGCGGGGGGTGGGGGTGCCGGGGCCGGCGCTGGCGGCGGTGTCGCGGGCGTGGGCGGAGCTGCCGGGGGGGTGATGAGCTGGGCGCGCAGGGTGGCGTTCAGCTCGAGCGGGCTGTACTCGGCTCGGGCGGCGACCCGGGCCAGCGGCAGCTTGGCGGCGGCAAAGGCCTCTTCCACGAAGCGATCGCGCTGCTGGCGGTCGCGGCGCTGGTGGCTGGCGTCGTCCAGCTCGATCCCCAGGAGGGGCCGCATCGTCTGGGGGTCGCAGAGCAGGAAATCGACGTGCTTGCGGTCGATGCGGTTCATCCAGCTGCGGTTCTGCCCGTGGTCGCCCGTTTGGGCGAAGAAGAGGTCGCCCAGGGCCACCTTCGGGCACACGGCGGCCCAATCGCCGACGGCCAGGCGCAGCACGTGGTAGAAGCTGACCTCGGCCGGCGAGAGGAAGTCGTCGCGCACGTGGTAGGGGGCGGCTTCCGGCGCCGGCCGGCCGAGGCCCAGCTTGCGCAGAAAGGCCGGCAGGCAGCCGGGTTTCTCCATCGTCATCGTCGTCCTCCTCGTTGTGAACTCACCCGTCGGCCGTCACGCGGCGTAGACGTGCTCATTGTGCCACGAGATGAACTCGGGCGAAGGGCGGTCGGCCTCGCGGGCGGGCAGTATCTTGAGCTGATGGCCCCGCAGGGCGTAATAGTCGCGCCCGTTCTCATACTCCTCCTTGATGCGGTTGCTCACCTCGACGCGCAGGTCCGGGGTGACGGTGAGAAGCCCCTGGTCGAAGAGGATGTGCAGGTCGGCGCGGAGGAGCAGGCCGTTGCTGGTGGCGTTGGGGCCGGAGCGATGGCTGGGCTTGATGTGAGCAGCCTGCAGGACGGGCAGGGTGCGCTCGCCGGTGATGGCGCAGCGCCGCTGGTAGGCATCGGTGACCATGGCCCGGAAGGCGCCCTGCCCCAGGCGTTTATGGGTGACATATGCGCCAAAGCGTACGGCGTCGGCGGGGACGGGGGTCGCCGGCAGCGTCGGCTCCAGGGAGATGACCTGTTGCTGCTGCAGGCGCAGGAGGACCTGGCCCCAGAGCTTGGCGCCGGCGCCCTGGGTCATATCGTACGACTTGCCCTGCACGATATTGCTGTGCCAGTCGCCGGGCACGGGGATCCAATCGTTTTGATCGAAGAAGAACGGCGCGGCCAGGACGATGCAGCCGATGGTGGGGTCGGCCCCCGGGATGTCAGGCTCGCCGCGGTAGCGCAGGATCTGGGCACGGAAGGTGGTTTCGTCGGCGGCCCCATTCTTCTCCCTGAACGCCTCCCAGGCGAGCGAGAGCGGGAGAAAGGTGTGCTTGACGAAAGCACCCCCGCCCACGATATAGTTGAGCGGGCTGTGCAGCTTGAAGAGGAACGGCTCCGCCGGTTCGATGGCGCCGAACCGCGCCCGTCCGCCCGGCTGCCAGAAGTTGATCTCGTCCGGTGGCGGCTGCAGGCCGGCCAGGTAGTCGAACCAGTGGTTGTCCGTGACGCCGACGTAGAGCTTCATGCGTACCTCCTCGCCATAGTCTACACCCTGACGTTGCAGGGTGGTGCGCTCTACACCGCCTGACAATCGGTCAGCCAGGTGGCGCTGCCGCAGGGGCGCCTCAGCCTGCCGGCGCTGCCCGCCGGCGGAATAGCACCCATTCTGCGTCCAGGTTCACGGCGGCAACTTCCCAGCCGGCGGCGAGCCAGGACTGGGCGTGAGTATGCTGGGCCGCATTTCCTGGGTTCGCCCACCAGGGGCGGTGACGACGGGCGCTTGGCGGCAACTCGGCGCGTAGGGTGTCCTCGATCTCGGCAAAGGTCATCCGGATCTCACCGATTGTCGGGGCAATGCTGGATAGCGCCGTGCGCAGAGGCTGATACTTGCTGGTGGCTACCCTAGTCGCGGCCTCTCGCGCTGTGCCGCTCCCGCTCTTGAACGTTCGGGCCCAGACCTGGTATACCGCTTGCAGTTCCTGGTCCCAGAAGAGCCGCCTGGCGTCGGGCGAATCCTCGGTCAGTTTGCCCAGAATCTGGCCCAGCCTGAAGAAACCGTCGTGCGGCCGGCCGTCCGTCCCCACTACGACAGCGCTCAGCATCGGGCGCCCGCAGCGATGTTCGTCTTCGACAATCTCGCCCAGGAGCTTTCCCAGCTCGCTGCCCATGTAGCTGCCGGTCAAGGGCAGTCCGGCCATCTGGGCCAGGGCCTGGTAGGTAGTCGTGCCATGGTAGCGGGCCGCGGTGATCAGTTCGTAGTAGATGAGCAGGTATTCCTTTGTGCGGCGGTACTTTCCTTCGAGCATGTCGGCACATCCTTTCGGATCAACGGTCAAGGCCTACTGCTGCGTTCAGCGCTCGCCAGCCCCACACTGCACACAATCCGCGGCAGGTCGTCGTTTGTGACGACGGCCGCTTCCTGTTCGGGCGACGGCGCCTCCAGGGCGTAAAAGGTGTAGAGCCGCGTGAGCTCGTCCAGCAGGGCCATGCCGGTGAGCTTCTCGCGGCGGATGCGGACCAGCTCGGCCCGCACGGCCGGCTTCCGCAATGGACGGCGAAAGACCGCGTCCAGCAGCGCGATCTGCCGCCGCAGGTCCACGTCCTTTGTGTCGCGATAGAGCACCTGTAGCTCCTGCCCGACGTACTGCTGTGCCTTGGGCAGGCTTACGGTGTGGGCCCGCTCGGCCCGGCGCGCCTGGACCTCTGTGTCAAAGATGCGCCTCACTCGCATCACGATCTCGTTGTGCCCGTCCGGAAGCGGTTCGGCGGGGGTGTCCGGCTCGCACTTGATCTGGCCCAGGATGCGCGCCACATCCCGGCTCACGATTGCGCCCTGTTCGTCCACCAGAAACAGCTGTCGGTAGCTCCCGGCGCGGCAGTGCACGAACGTGCCCGGCCGGCCGGCCGGCCGGCCGCAGCGTACCCCATCCGGCAGGCTGGCGATGTGGGCGTAGAGCTCCGGCCGGGCCTCTTTCAGCTGGCGCACGATCTCTACTGCCTCGTTCGTGTCCACCAGCTCATCGGCGTCGTCGTCCTCGTACATGCCGACCTGCCCCGCGGCATAGATGTTGTACAGCGCCTCGTCGTTCAGCCGCTCGCTGGGGTCGAGGATACGGGCGTCCTCCCCAATCGTGTCGTGGATCTCTTGGATGCGGCGGGCCAGCTTCTCGTGCAGCCCCAGGTTCCGTTCCAGGTTCGTCTCGGGCAGGAAATTGTAGGCGTACACCTGGTCGTACTCCGACCCGATGCGGTCGATACGGCCCAGGCGCTGGATGAGCCGGACCGGATTCCAGTGGAGGTCATAGTTGATGACCTTGTCGCAGTCCTGCAGGTTCAGGCCCTCGGAAAGGACGTCCGTAGCGACGAGGGTGTTGATCTCGGGCTCGTCCGCGGCCGGCGCATGTTCCGGGTTGGCGCGCGGGGCAAAGCGGCCGACAACTGCGGCTTTGCTCTTTTCCCGGCTGTAGATGACCTCGATATCCGGATGCGCGCGCCGGGGGTCCAGGTGGTCGTACAGATACTGGGCCGTGTCGGCGTACTGCGTAAAGATCAGCCGCTTGCCCGTGCGGACATCCTGCCGCGTGAGCAGGGCCTGCAGCACCTGCAGTTTGTCATCCTGCGCCGGCGTGATCGGCTTGACCAGGCGCAGGATCTCGGACAGGATGCGGATGTCCTGGGCAATGTCTGCCCGCAGCGCCTCGAGATGGAACGCCTCGACCGCATAGCGCTCTTCCATCGACTGCAGCGCGTCCAGCAGGGCGCGTTCTTCGTCCCGGTCGGATTCGTACAGCAGCCGCTGGGCCTCCTCGCCGGCCGGCACGATCCCCTGGTCCAGCGCGGCCAGAAAGGCCTGGTGGGTCCAGAGCATGCGGCGTACCGTCTCGCGAAAGGCGTGAACGCTCGACTCCAGCCGTTTGAACAGCATGACGCGCATCAGGCCGCGCAGGTTGGTGCCGGCCCGCTCCAGCTCGGAGTAGGGCCGCCGGTTGCGCCGCTCGGGGCGGACATAGTTCCACAGCCCGTAGCGAGCATAGGTCAGCTCGTCCGGCCCAGGCCGTTCCCCGCCGGGGTGCGGCCGGCCCATGTAGCCGCGCAGCCGCTCGTAGAGGCCCTCGTAGGCGTCCTCGATGCTGTACGCGATCGTCTCCAGCCGGCGCTGGGGAAAGAACTGCTTGCGCTCCCCCACCAGCACGTACGCCCGGCGCTTTCCCTCCCGATAGGGCTCAAAGTTGTCCGGGTTCACGCGTTCCCCGGTCTCCTCGTCGTATCCATACCAGCGCAGGACGTGGTGGCGCGTGCGGCGGATCAGAACCTGCGCCAGCAGGGCCGGCAGGCGGCGCTCGCCGCTTTCGACCAGCTTGAAATACTCCCGCAGGTTGGCCGGGTCCACGTCCAGATGGGTCACGTCGTTGGGATGGAACAGCTTCATCTGGTTGTAGATATCCCAGACCGACTGGTTGCGCGGCGTGGCCGTCAGAAAGACGCAGCGCCTGTCGCCGGCCGCCAAGAGCGTCTCCAGCACGCGGTAGCGCTGGCTGTCGGTATGGCGCAAGTTGTGGCTCTCGTCCACCAGGATGAAATCACGGTAGAGGTAGCGTTCGTCGCGCAGGATCCACTCCGGGCCGTACTGCTCGTCTTCCTTGAGCATGCCCATCGAGAGGACCTGGGCGTTGAGCTGGTAGGCCTCGTTGTAGTGGGTCCACATGTCCTGGAGGGAGGCCGGGCAGATAATGAGCGGCCGGCAGCGGTGCTGCTGCTCGAAATGCTTGACGATGGCCGCGCCGATGTACGATTTACCCAGGCCGACCACGTCGGAGACGAAGCAGCCGCCGTGCTTGAGGATCATCTGCACGGCCTGGCGGACGGCTTGCTCCTGAAAGTTGGTCAGGACACTGGTGATCTGCCCGCGCCAGAGAAACTCTTGCGCCGCGGCCCCTTCGACGGTTTCGTGCGCCAGGTCGTAGAGCGTCTTCAGATAGAGCTCGTACGGGGTCACCTGGGCCAGGGGCCACGACCGGCCCAGCTCGCGCATCAGGTGGGCGGAGAAATCCTCCGCCTCGTCCCACAACGCCGTGAACCAACGGGTCAGCTCGGCGTGGTTGTCGTTGCCGTGGATGATGACGTTGAGCTCGGTGTTGCTGGTGACGCCGGCCAGGGACAAGTTGCTGGAGCCGACGATGGCCACGCCCCTTTCCTCACGGGGCAGCAGTTGGCCCTGGGCGTCGTAGACCGGGCCATAGTCAAAGAGGTATGCCTTGGCGTGCAGGCGGCCCTTGGTATAGACGCGCACCTGGAGGCGGCCTTCCTGGATCAGGCGCACCAGGGTGTGTACCAACTGCTCGGCCTCGGCGGTCTGGTCCATCAGCGCCGCCGTCCGGCCGATGGCCGCCGCGGTCGCGGCGACGGCCCGGTCTATATCCTCCCGACGGGGCAGCGTCAGCGCCTCGGCCGTGTCCTGCAGCTGCTCCAGGCGCGCATAGCCCTCGGCGATCTGCTCGATGGTCTGGCGGTTCGAGGTGTTGCCGATGAGCAGGCGCAGCTCGCGGACGCCGGCCAGGCGGTCGGCGACGGCCTCCAGGCCCGATAGAAAGAAATAGCCGACGGCAAAGTGGGCCGCCTGGGTGCCGGGCAGGATGCGCCGGATGTGGTCGACGAGTTTCTCCTGGCGGTTGTCGATGATGTCGTGGGCCATGGTTCCCCCTTGTCGGGCATTCAACAATTCCTTTCGGCGTCGGCCGGCGCGGGCGGTACGGCGACTGGAAGTCGCCCTCCGGAGGGCCTGCGGCCGGCCGCCGGCAGCCGATTTCCTCGGCGCGGAGTGCGCCCCCGCCGGCACGGGCGGTACGGCGACTGGAAGTCGCCCTCCGGAGGGCCTGCGGCCGGCCGCCGGCAGCCGATTTCCTCGGCGCGGAGTGCGCCCCCGCCGGCACGGGCGGTACGGCGACTGGAAGTCGCCCTCCGGAGGGCCTGCGGCCGGCCGCCGGCCTACGCCGGCGGCTTCAGGCCTGCTCTCTTATCGTTGCCTCCTCGTCCGTTTCTTCCAGCTCCGACAAGAGCTCTGCCGCGGCGCCGTGATGTTCCTTCTGCCGGCGGACGTAGCCGGCAATGCGGTCCACGTCCCAGCGGCTGACGCTAAAGGCGCCGTAGCGGCCCTGCCACCGGAAGAGGAAGCCGGGTTGGAGGGTCTGGTTGACAAAGTGCGACGAGACGCCCTTGACCTGCTTGACCAGGCGGGCAACTGAAACGGTGGGCGGCAGCTTGACGAACAGGTGCACGTGGTCCGGCATGCCGTTGATGGCCAGGACGGTACAGCCCATCTCCTGGGCCAGGCTTTCAATGTTGCGGTGCAGTCGGCGCTCTATCTCGGCGGTAATGTTGGGCAGCCGGTCCCACGTGGCCCAGACCAGGTGCACATACAGCGCGAGTTTGTCCCGTCTCATTGCGCATCCTTTCGGCGTCGGCGCAGGCCGACGCCCGGCCGCAGGCCCTGGGGAGGCCGATTTCTAATCGGCGCGCAGTGCGCCTTGCTCCTCTCGAGTCACGCCCATCATCTGGGCCACCTCTTTCCACATGAACTCGAGGGCGGCAAGGGCGGCCGGCCGGCTCTTTTCGTTCACGCGCAGGACGTTGGTAAACTCCCCCGACGGTTTGAACGGGGTGGCCGCGGCCAGCCGGCCGCGAAAATCGGCCAGGGCCTCCGCGTCGAGGGGCCAATTGCCCGTGTACACCTGAAAGTTGTCCGGGGGATAGCCGTACATCACCGTGACCGGCGCCTTGAGCGGCATACGGATGGAAAAGCCCTTGGTGCCCCAGTAGACGATCATCTCGCGCTCCTCGGCCTCGTGCAGCAGCCGCTCGAAGAAGGCGGCGGCCGGTTCGGTGCAGGCGGCCAGGAAGGTCACCCGGTCGGTGCGGCCCGGCGGGGGCAGGGCCGGCCGCCGGGAGAGGTAGCGCACCCCGCGCGGGACGATCAACTGCCGCGTGGCGGCTTCAAAGACGTCGATCTCGACGCCGTAGAGCGGCATGTCCAGGCATAGGTTGGCGTAGCGGAGCAGGTCGTTGGAGATGCCGCCCAACAGGCCGTGGGCGACGATGAGCAGGACGTGCCGGCCCTTTTCCAGGTTTTCGGCCAGGGCGGCCTCGAATGCCTCATAGTCCCAGTCCTCGCCGCGCGCCTCGCGAAAGCAGGCTTCCAGCCCCTGCCGCAGCGAGACCGCTCCCTTGACGCGCCGGTCCTGGCACTGGGGGGAGCGCCAATAGCGCAGGACGAGGGCCTCGAACTGGGCCAGGGTGGGGGCCGTCGCCCACAGGCTGGCGCCATAGTCGAGCAGCTGGGCGACGACGGCGCGGCGCAGCTCCGGGTTCTGCGCCAGCTTGGTCTCGACGATCAGGACGCGGCCGGCCGCGTCCACCAGCAGCAGGTCGATGTACCCGGCCGGCAGGCCGGTCTCGCGGCCGACGACGACGACCTCGTCCAAGTCCAGGTCGGCCACGGGCAGCACCTCCGGGTTGCGTTTGAGCGCTTCTTGCAGCGCCGTTTCGGCCTGGAACTCGCCTTCCTCCAGGACATCAAAGTGATCGCCGTCGCGGAGCAGGGCTTTACGTTTCATGATATGACCTCCTCCCACACAGGCTATTCCTTCGCTTGCTATGGAGTTCTTTTCCCGGTCAGCAGTTCAAAGTCCTCTGGCGTCAGCTTGCTCGTCCCCTGCACGAACCAGGCCCAGCCCCGGGTTGGGTCGCGCTCCTGGAACGCGTCAAGGGCGGTGCGCACCTCCGCGGTCATGGCAACGGGCGCGTCCTCGAACCAGCGCACGTCCTGCAGCCGGATGCCGTAGGGCACCTTTAAGTCGGGCTTTGGGCTTTCTTTTCGGCTGAGGTCGAACGATGCGGAGGCCACCGTACACTCCGCGACCACGCCGATGCGGGCGGCATAGAAGCAGAAACGATCTCCCGGCCTGAAAAACTTGCGGTGACCGGTGCGCTGACCCAGTCCCCACAGCCCTCGGTCTAGCCAATGGTGGAGGTTTTCCAGGACGGGCATCCCATCCTCCGAGTCCGCGGCGGGCAGGAGGTAATAGGTGACCTCGCCCTTTTCCTCTGCCTTGTCCCTCCTCTTTCCCTTTTCCACTTCGCCCTTTCCTTCCGGTTTGCGAAGCCCCTCTCCGCGCCGTTCCTCGGAGACGATATCAAAGATCAGATTGACGATGGGGTCCACCTGGACCGAGGAAGGCAGCAAGAGTTGGAGAATCGTCTGGTGGTCGAGGTCGTAGTTCTGCTGGAGCTCGAGGAGGTTCAACAGCGCGTCGACACTGATCACCCGGAGTTGGTCCTGGCGCCGTTCGGCGGTGATGGCTTTCTCCAACTGGTTCGTATCCGCATCGAAACGCCCAAAGACATAGAGGCCGACGGCCTGGTCCGGCCGCTTGAGCCGCTTGGCCGAGACCAGGTCGTTGATGTATCCCAGCAGGGTCGCCGTCTTGACCGAATAGACATCGGTGGTCTTGACCTCGATGACCACGGTTGAGCCCGATGGCGACTGCCAGAGCCCATCGAAACCGATCTGGCCCCTTACCCCGCGGTAGCGCCCATACTCGACCGTGAAGCCGAGGAGCGCGCCGATGTGGTTGACCAGGTCCTGCAGGGCCTTGTTGTACTGCTCGCCGCGCGTCGAGAGGGCCGTCTCGACATAAGGGCGCAGTTCGCCCACGCTCTGGACGTTCTCCTGTAGATAGGCCCGGAAGCGGGTGCTGGGGCTTTGCGGCCCCGCACCGTCGACCAGGTCCCCCACCAGCATCAAAAGGGTCCGTAGATCGATCGCGCTCATTCTTCATCCTCCTCTGCCGTATGGCCGCCCTGCGTGACCGCGGTTTCCTCCTCGACCAGTTGAATCTCTTCCTCCGTCAGCCCGTACACTTGATACACCAGCCGGTTCAGCTCCGCCTCCCACGCTGCCGCCTCCGGCCCCCGGCCGCCTGTCTTGAGCAACCGACGTACCAACTTCTCAATTGCTTCTCGCTGTGTCGAGGAGGGGGTAGGGATCGGAACTTGCTCCATATAGGTGGCGATGAAACGCAGGTAACCTTGCTGGATGCTGGAGCTGATGTGGCCGTAGAAGAACTCGACCACACGAGAGTTCAGAACACCCAAGAGGTACAACTCGTCGGTGGGCAGGATGTACATTGTATTGCCGCCATATGCACCGCTCCCGTCATACGCAAACTGAGGAGTCTTTGCGATGTCTGGGTAGACAATCTTTGGTTTGTCGAACTCGTCCGCATAGTCTGCTGCGTAGCGGCTCATAGTATACCAGGGATGTCGACCCTCTCGGACTTCGGGCCGTTCGGATAGTTGCTCCTTAAACCACTCCAAATGCCTCAAAATCGCCGGATATTTCTTGATTGGGAAATCCCAGGGAATATATAGAGCATACTGATTGGACCATTTGACAACCCAGCGTTTGAGGTCTCGTCCGCGGAGCCACGGCTTGATTAATCTGCGGATAGCGGGAGCTTCGCTAATAAGTCTATCTCGTGTGGTTTGGTCAACTACAAACGCCTCATTGAAGCCAGTTTTGATGCCTGAGTAGAACCGGCCATCCACGTACTCCCCCAGCGGCTTCCCTCCGCGCCGCAGTTTCTCCAGCAGCGACTGCACGGCCGGCCGCACCAGTGACCAGCCCTCCACCCGCAGCGCGGCCTGCTCCTGTGCCCAGGCCTGCCCGCGCACCGTCTCGGCAATGTGCTGCACGACCGCAATGTCGTCCACAACCAGCGCCTGCACGGCGTGCCCCTCTTCCGGCGGCCGTTTGCCGATCACCAGCACCGTCGGGTAGGTGGTGGCCTCGAAAACCGGCAGGTCGCCAAAGTCGATGACCGTGCGGAGCGTAGCATCCTGCCCCAGCAGCTTGCGCAGCGTCGCGCCGTAGCCGGCCCGCATGAACTTGTTCGAGCTGATGTATACCAGCGCGCCGTCCGGGCGGAGCTGCTTCAGCCCCTGGGCGTAGAAGTAGACATAGATGTCGGCCACGCCGTGGTAGAGGTCGGGGTAGACCTGCTTCAGGTCCTCTTTCAGGTGGGTGATACGCTCCTGACGCACGTACGGCGGGTTGGCGATCATGACGTCGAAGCCGCCCTTTTCCTGGAACACCTCGGCAAAGTCCACCCGCCAGAGAAAGGTGGGATGCTCCGGGTCGCCCAGCACCTGCTGGCGCAGCGCTTCGCTGGTCAGCCCGCGCGTGTCGCCGGCTTTGCGCCAGCCGGCCAGCTTCTGCCGGGCCTGTTCCACGCGCGCCTGCAGCTCTTGGTACTCGCGCCGGCGCGCCTCCCAGGCCTCGCGCTGGCGCCGCTCCGCGGCCGTCTCCTCCGCCAGGAAAGAGGTCTGGTGTCCACCCAGCCGCTGGCTATGCGCCTCCAGCAGCCGGCCGGCGAGCGCTGTCTGCAGCTCCAGGATGCGCAGCCCGCGCCGGCGCTTCTCGGCCGTCTCTTCCAGGTCAAAGTAGGCCGCCTTCTCCCGCTGCAGGTCCTCCACCAGCTCGCGCGTGGGCCGGTCGCCGGTCAGTTGATCCAGTTGCACCACCTGGCCGAAAAGACGCTCCAGGAGGCTGTCGCCCTGGCGCACGTTGTAGGAGAGGTTGGGCAGCGTCGGGACGTCGGCGATGGCCTGCGCCAGCGGCGCGTCCTCCGGCAGCTCATAGTCCACGATCAGGCTCAACCACAGCCGCAGCTCGCAGATTTGCACCGCCTGGGCCTGGATGTCTACGCCGTAGAGACAGCGCTCGATGACCTGTTCTTTAAGCTCGTAGGCATAGTTGCGCTGAGTCAAAGCCTTGTCGCCGTGCAGCCGCCAGTCCAGGGCGGCCACGGCCCCGGTGATGGCCTGGAGCAGGCCCATCAAGAAAGCCCCGGAACCCACGGCCGGGTCGCAGGCTCGGACCTGGAGGAGGTCTTTGCGCAGTGCCCGGGCCTCGGCCGGGGCAAAGGCTCCCCGCAGCCACTCCCGCTCGGCATCGTTCAGCCGGTCGGCGGGGGGCAGGTCCAGCAGGGCGGCGAGGAGGTCGCGCTCCAGCCCAGACGCGCCGGCCAGGTACTCAGCCAGCGCCTCGCGACACATAAAGGCGACCACCGGGCGCGGGGTGTAGTAGGAGCCGGTGGCCTTGCGCAGATCCACTCCCGGGTCCTGCTCGCGCTGGAGGACCAGGCTTTCAAAGATCTTGCCCAGCATCTCGGGGTCGATGGCGACTTCCTGGTCGAGCGGGCTGTCCTCGGTGATGGTAAAGTTGAAATGCTCGAACAGCTCCTCGAAGAGCGCCTGGAAGGTCGCGTTGCTCACCGGCAGGCGGGCCTCGGCATCCCGGCGGCCGGCGCTCGACAGGTGCAGCTCAAAGAGCCCGCCGTTGAGGAATGGCACCGTGCCCAATTGTCCGGCCAGGTCGCGATTGGATTCGGCATCGGACAGGGCCAGGAAGAGCGGATAGACCACCTTGCCATAGTAGGTGCGCTCCGTGGGCTGCTCCGCGTGCCCTTCGAGGAAGCGGCGGTAGAGATAGTCGGGGTCCTGGTTCAGCCAGCCTTTCTTCTGGATGAAGTAGAGAAAGATCAACCGGTCCAGGAGCAGTTGGGCATAGTGATCGGCCCCCTCCGCCAGCTGCTGGACGGCGGCGATTTCGTCGCGTACGGTGTAGAAAAGACCGGCAAAGCGCCGGAAGAACGCTTTCGTCACCGCCTCGACGTCAAAGGCCTCGTCGTGACGCTGCTGGATGGCGATGGGGGCGAGGCCGAATAGATCAGGGCTCAGCGCGGCCAGATCGAGCATGGCCACGCGCTCGGCGGCGGTGCGCAGCCGCTCGTGCGGGCCGACGGCGATGCGGCGGTAGATGCGCCGCCGTGCGGCCTCTTTGTCGTAGCGGACGTTGACCAGGTGCCAGTGACGCTCCTCGGGGTCGCTGAAGAGAAAGAGGGCATAGGGATGATCGGGCAGGAGTTGGGCAACCACTTGGCGCTCGGCGGCCAGGGAGAGCGGGAAGGAACGCCCGCGCTCTTCTGCGGCCAGGCGGGTGTAGATGACGTGAAAGGCCCCGAACTGGGAGCTGTGCTGGGCCAGGAGGAGGGGCGGTTCGCGGCCGGCCAGCGTCTCCTGAACCGGCCCGGGCCAGCCGCGCGTCGAGAGGCGCTCGTTGGCCCGGTCATAGTTCAGCTCGGTGCAAAAGAGCTGCTTGGCGGCGGCAAGGCCGCTCGTAGGCATGGACCGCAGGAGGTCCAGGACGCGCTCTTGAGTTGCTTCGGGCATGATGGCTCCTTTCTCGGATCCACGCCGCTCGCTGCCGTACCCCTGTTCAGCCTTTGGCGCAGGACTGGCATCGTGCGGCAGCGAGGCTCGAACGGTGAGTCGCGCCGCAAAGCGCACCACTTGAAGGCTCGCTCACCGCCGCTCTTTCTTCTGCCCCAGCCGCCTCAGCTTCTCCACGATCCGCACCTGGGTGGCCTCGTCCAGCCGGCGGTCCTGCCAGAGGTTGCCCAGCTCGTCGGGCAGGCGGTCGAGCGTCCACACGGCCACCATCGGGTTCTCCACCGTCAGCGCGCTCTCCGGGTTGGCCCAAACCACCGCCGCCTCGACCCACTGCTTCACCTTGTCGGCCTGCAGGAAGCCGGCCAGCCGGCCGGCATTGTTCCGCGCCTGCCGGCCGGGGCTCTTCTGCAGCGGTTTCCACCGCCGGCCGGCCTTGTACTCCCACCGCTCCCCCACATTCCGGTACTCGCCGCTCAGCGTCTTTGCCTCCAATACCCACACGCCGGCCGGCCCCACCAGCACCAGGTCCAGGTCTGACCGGTACCCGGGCAGGACCACGTTGCGGAAGAGGGTCCAGCTCCCGTCCAGCACGTGACATAGCACCTCGACGACGCGCGTCTCGCCTTCCTGTCCCTGGCGGTAGGCCTCCCGTATCCGGACGATTTGCTGTGACAGCAAGTCGCTTGCCGCGACGACAAAGCCCATGATGATGAGGGTGCCGGCAAGGAGGATGGCTAGCCCGATGATGCTGGCCGGCGAGGAGATGATCTCGTTCCAGCTCGCCTTGGAGCTGGACGTGCCCCCCCGGAGTGCGCTGTTGATCATCGGCTGCAGGGCCGCTCCGAGCGCGACTCCTGTACCGAGGCCTACCCACAGCGTCAGGTTGAGCTGCTGCCGCTCGGCGTAGCTCCGGCCGCTTGACACAACATGCAGCGGGCCGGCGGACACGGGGGGCTCCTCGACAACCTGGTTCAGGCTCACGGCCATCAGGGCGACGGCCGCCTGGCGTACCCGGTTCTCCCGGGCGTTTTCGATTGCATAGACGAGGTCTTTGAGCCGCAGCCGCCGTGTCTCCACCAGCGGCCCCATCTCCTGGGCCCGGTACGGGCGGAATGGCCACGGCGTCGTCCAGGCCTGCGCGATGGTCAGGCCGGCGTGGATGGCCGGCGTCTCTTCTTGCGGCACCAATGCGGTCCCCGTCGGCACCGCCGTCTTCTCCGGCGGTAGGGGAGCGGCCGGCGCCCGTCCCTGCAAGCCCAGGAAGAGGACCGCCGCCTGCTTGATCCGCGGGTCGTAGGCCCTCTGCGCGGCCCACTCCAGCCGCGCCTGGTCTAGGTAGCCCTCGTCGAACAGCTCGCCCATCGGGCGGTAGTTGTCGCGCAGCCACATCGTGGCGCGGGCCTGCTCCAGGGTCATGCGGGGGTGTTCCGTCTGCAAGTCTTCCTCCAATCGCACGCTATGCAGAAAGTGGCCTTGCCGCTGCCACCTTTGCCGCGATTCCACCACTCCCCCCCCGGGGCTCCGGATAAGCGAAAGCGACGGTCGGTCACGCCAGTGGCTCCCCCCGGCCCAGGCGTCCGCTTGTGGGCCGGGATTCGCAGCCTCCATCGCCGCACCCATTGTACCATGTTTGTGCTAGAGATTCAACCGTTCGCGAGCCCTCCGCACCCTCGACCCCGGCGTCGCTTCGAACGAGCTCCAGCCCCGCACCCGGTCTCAGGCCTCGCGCTTCAGGTTTCGCCCCCCACCCTTCGGCCGACTTGCGCGTCCCCCGGTTTTCTGCTATGATACGCACCGCCGGCCTCCTGCGCCCCCGCCGGCCGACCGACAACGTGGATGCACCCACCTGGAGAAGAGACGATGGCCGCGCCGCATCGCCGCCCCTTGCTCGCGCTCTTGGTTGCCCTCCCGCTCCTGGCCGCCTGCATGGTCCCGCGCGTGGGCATCGAAGACCCCGCCCCGCCGGCCGGCGAACAGGTATCCGCAACCGTCCCCCCGCCTACCACCGCCCCGCCCCTTGCGCCCACCCCCCAGCCCACGCCGGCCCCCCTGCCCACCCGCCTGCCTACCCCCTGCGCCAGCGGCCGCGTCGCCGGCCAGGTCTGCCTGTCCGGGGCCGACGTCTTTCTCCATTCCTGCTGCCCACCGTACGAGGCGAAAAAGAGGTCCGACGCCACCGGCGCCTTTGCCTTTGAGGCCCTCACCGTCGGGACCTTTACCGTCACCTGCGGCCTGTACAGCGAGGTGGTCACCCTGCGCACCTGCGAGAGCCAGGTGAATGTCGACCTCTGCCCGCCGCCCACTGCCCGGCCCGGGCCCTGAGTCTTCCGTGGAGATGCCGCGATGAAGGGTCGAACCCTCCTGCTCCTGTCCCTGGCGCCGCTGGCCCTCGCCGCCGGCGCCGCCGCCCTGCTCTCCACCGGCTGGCTGCCCAACCCCGTCAAAAAGGCCTATCTGCTGGCCGACCTGGCCGGCCTGGTCCTCACCCTCGGCGTTGTCCTCTCCCTCGCCGCCGCCGCCGTCTGCCTGCCGGCCTGGCGGCGGGACCGGCGCGCGCGGCAGGAGCTCGCCGCCGCCTACGCCGGCTGGGACCGGGAACGCTGGACCCTCCTGGAAAGGCTGGACCACGAGCTCAAGCACGCGCTGAACGGGATGAATGGCGCCCTGGCCGGCCTGAACCCCGACGCCCTCGGGCCGGACGAGCAGCGATCGGCGCGGCTCCTCGCGGCGCAGACCCGGCGCCTCAACCAGTTTCTCACCGACATGCGCAAGTTCGCGGCGATCGAGGCTACCCCTATCGAGCGCCGCGAGGTCGACGTCGCCGCCGTGGTGCGGGAAGCCGTGGCCCTGGCCAACGGCGCGCCCTGGGGCGGCGCCGCCCAGGGCACCCGCCGCGTCGTCGCCGAGGTGCAGGACCAGGCCCTGCCGCTCCCGTGCGTCTGGGGCGACGAAGAGCTCCTGCTGCGGGCCGTGTACAACGTCGTCGAGAATGCGTGCAAGTTCAGCCCGCCGGCCGCTGCCGTCCAGGTGTGGGCGCTGCGCGACGGCCCGTCCGCGGTCCGCATCCAGGTCGCCGACAAGGGGCCGGGTATTCCCGCGGACGAGCTGGCCCAGGTGGGCGAAGAGTTCTTTCGGGGCAAGCTGGCGCGGGGGGTGCCCGGCAGCGGCCTGGGCCTGGCCATCGTGCGCGCCATTGTCCGCAAGCACGGCGGAAGGCTCGACATCGAGAGCGAGCTCGGCACGGGCACCATGGTGACCCTCCACCTGCCGGCCGGCCGTGAACGTCCCCCGGAGGCGTGCCAGGCGTGATGGCGGGATAGAACTCCCCGAGTTCTGAGCGGAGCGAGCGGCCGTATCGAGGCCCCGAACTGCGCCCCAGGCGGCCAGAACGGGATTTTGGTACGCCCGCTCGCTGCGCGCGCGGGCTACTCAACCACCGTTTTGGCCGCCACAAACTATAGGACGGGCGGGCCACACAATGTAGGAGGGGCGCCCCACAAAGTATAGGGGGAGGTTCCACGCGGGCCGGCACTATAGTCCCACGCGACTTGGGACTATAGTGGCATGCGCCATAGTGCTATAGTCCCCCGGGTCGTAGGTCGCTGATGTATACGGCTTACCACTATAGTCCCACGGGGCTTGGGACTATAGTGGCATACGCCATAGCGCTATAGTCCCACGAGTTGTGGGTCGTTGATGTATGCGGTGTACTACTATAGTCCCACGAGCCGTAGGTCGCCGATGTATGCGCCGCAGTACAATAGTCCCCTGGAGCTTGCGAGTATCGTCGTAAGCGACGTGGCACGCCAGTCCCACTGGATACGCGATGCTGTCGCATGGGGTGTGGCACGATGATGTGACGCGTGCGCGCGGCCGGCCCTGTCTCCCTCCGCAAAGCAGGAGCCGGAAGCGGCGGCGCGGCCTGGCGCCGTGAAAACTGCGACATCTCTGCGACATCTTTGCGACATCTTTGCGACATCTCTGCGACATCGACATGCTATACTGGGTTCAGGAGGTGGCGCAAGGCAGGCGAGGACGGTACCGGGGACGGCAGGCCCGGGCAGGCCACAACGCAGACCGAGGAGGTGACGGCCCGACGCCCAACGACAGCCAGCCCAGGCCAGATGGCAAAGCCCAACCGGCGGTGAGTATCGGAATCCCGAGGCCGGCCCACCCGCTGACAAAACGAGCAACATCTATCAACGAGGAGGTGTATCATGAGTATCGAGTTCAAACTGGTCCGAGGAGGCCATCTCCTGGACCCCGATCAGTACCTCGGGCGGGTCATCGCCCGGACCGCGAACCTGGAACAGCTCGTCGACCGCATCATGGAGCACGGGTCGAGCGTCTGCCGCTCGGACGTCCTCAGCGTCCTGGAGGACTACTTCCAGGCGCTGGAGAACTTGCTCGTGGATGGTTGGACGGTCATCACCCCCGCGGCCGTCTACCGGGTGACGATGCACGGTGTGTTCCAGGGGCGGCTCGACGAGTTCGACCCGGAGCGGCACCGGGTCACGGTGCAGGTCTCGACCGGCCGGCGGCTGCGGCAGCGCGTGCCCGCGCGGGCGCGGGTAGAGCGCATGCTGGGGATGCCGCCGGAGCCCCAAGTCGCCGAGTTCCTGGACGTGACCAGCGGCGCGGTCCACAGCACGGTCACGCCGGGCGGCGAGGGCATTATCTTGGGCGAGCACATCAAGTTCGACCTGTCCGACGCGGCGCAGGGGATCTTTTTTGTCGCCGCGGACCAGGCGGAGACGCGGGTCCAATCGGTGGCCTGGAACGGCGTCCGCAAGCACATCTTTCTCGTGCCGGCCCTGGCGCCGGGCGAGTACGAGCTGCAGGTGCGGGCATCGTTCAACGGCAACGGCGATGTGCGGACCGGCGCGCTGCAAGAGAAGCTGACCGTGGCGTAAGCGCGGCGGGCCGGGGAGGCCCTACAATTGAATAGGTCGATGGCGGCCTCAGGGCAAGAGCCCCTGGGGCCGCGCTTCTGCCGGGGCGGGCCGCGGACTATGGCAAGGCTTCGACCTCCCCGATGAAGCGATGCCCCTGGCCGGAGACCGTCTCAATCCAGCGGGGGGCGCGGACGTCGTCGCGCAGCGCGCGGCGCAACTCCCAGATTCGGCTGTCCAGGATGCGGTCGCCGGCCTCGTCGGCGTAGCCCCAGACGGCGTTCAGGAGGCGCTCGCGGGAGATCATCTCGTTGGGGTGGCCCATCAGGTATTCCAGGAGGCCGAGGGCCTTGGGGGACAGGTCGAGCGTCTCTCCGCGCAGATGGGCGCGGCCGGCCCGGCGGTCGAGCAGCAGCTCCCCGCAGCGCAGCCGTGGCGCGTTCCCCAGGGAGGGCTTGTTCGCGGCGAGGCGGCGCAGGAGCCCCTGGACGCGGGTCAGGACCTCGAACGGCTCAAAGGGTTTGTTGACATAGTCGTCGGCCCCCTCCTGGATGGTACGGCCGCGCTCGGTGGGCCCGCCGGTCTTGCTGAGCATGATGATGCCGGTACGCTGGTCCTTGGCCCGCAGACGCCGCAGTACCTCGCGTCCGTCCATCCCCGGCATGAGCACGTCCAGGATGACGATGTGGGGAGCGAGCTGGCCCGCCTTGGCCAGCGCATCGGGGCCGTTGGCGGCCGTGTCCACGGCAAAGCCCTCCTGCTGGAGAAAGGGCACGAGGATGTCGTGGATGTCCGGTTCGTCGTCGACGATCAGGATGCGCACGCGTTCGGTCATCTCGCGGCCTCGCGGGGTGTTCTCAGGAGCAGCAGCCGGTAGGCGCCGATGTGCCGGAAACCCAGCGCGACATAAGCCTTCTGCGCGGCAGTGTTGCTTTCCCCGGTGAACAGGATCGCCGTCTGCGCTCCCTCCGCCCGCGCGTCCAGCAGCGAGGCGGCGACCACCGCGCGCGCATAGCCCCGGCGGCGTCCACACACCCCCCACCTGCACGGCCTCGCGGAAGGCGGTGTTGAACGAGCTGCACGCCACCGGCGTGCCCCCGTCCTCCAGCACCCAGGTGCGCCCCTGCCCCAGCGAACGCTCCACCGACGACCGGCACCGCGCCCACAGCGCGGGGCTCTCCGCGTCGTCCAGCGCCTCGATCGAGTACTGCACCGTCCAGCCCACGATCCGCTCCACGTCGTCAGGCCCGACGCGCCGGCCGCGCAGCCGGCCGGCCGATCCATTCCCGGGCCATAGACCTCGACCTGCCAGCCCGTGCCGTCGGGCAGCGGTTGTACGCGCACCGTGGCAGCATCGCCCACGTGAGCTCGCAGATAGCGGAGAGCGCGGGCTTCGATAACGGCGGCCTCTACCTGCTCTGGGACGATGTGGATGCCTTCCGGCAATAGCTCGAGCGTTACGGCCGATCCCGGCCCCAGTCCGTATTGCCGCATGAGGGCGATAGGGATATGGAGTCCTTCCGGGCCTAACGACTGGTGGACCTTTTCCATGTTGACTTCCTACCGGACTGTCCTGTTCGGAGGGGAAGGGACGCATTGTGCGGCGCCCTCTATTATATCCTTTTTCCGGCCAGGATGCAAAGTTGTTTTCTGGAACCGCGGCTGTTCCGGGCGCAGAGGTATCAGAAGGGCAGCTCCTCATCGTCGTCCAGTCGTTCCTCCGGCCGCTCCGGAGCGGGTTCGGCGATCTGCTCGCTGACGGACAGGTCGCCGCTTCCTGGGGCTTCGGCTCCAGGTCCTCAAGGGGAACGTCGTCGAGCGCGACCAGGGCTTCGCCCCACCACGTTCGCGGCGAAATTTCAACCGCCGGCCGGCCATGGGCACGGGCGCGGGTGGGGCCGCCGGCGGACCGTCGCGGTGGGGCGTCCCGCCGGCCGGCCATGGGCACGGGCGCGGGTGGGGCCGCCGGCGCGCCGTCGCGGTGGGGCGTCCCGCCGGCCGGCCATGGGCACGGGCGCGGGTGGGGCCGCCGGCGGACCGTCGCGGTGGGGCGTCCCGCCGGCCGGCCATGGGCACGGGCGCGGGTGGGGCCGCCGG
>Ga0302250_1000452_pt1 | contig 40276 bp, 32 predicted proteins | sample AAG_RA_Asp_MG_FD_193536 | JGI IMG/M metagenome (GOLD analysis project Ga0302250, IMG submission 193536) | Enriched activated sludge microbial communities from anaerobic digester in WTTP, New Holstein, Wisconsin, United States - AAG_RA_Asp | ecosystem: Engineered > Bioreactor > Anaerobic >...
CAGCTCTTGTCGGGGTCGAAGGCGGGGGGCTGGCGGTAGGCGTTATCGAGAAAACCTTCATTCTTGTAGTCCCCGACGAAATCGGTCATCAGGACGTCGTCATCCCCCTCCCAGCCGTATTCCCAGATATTCTCGTTGCGGTTCTTGTTCTTGAGGGTCGCCTTGGCGCCGAGCTTGAAGGTGCCAGGATTGACGCCGAGCATGTAGGGGATCTCGAGGTTGAACTGGCCGTTGATGTCCTTGTCGGTGGTGAGGTTGTCATGCCATTCCAGCTTGTCGAAGGTGAAATGGCCGGGATCGTACTCGTAACCGGCGCCCAGGTTGGTGGTCCATTTCGGGATGTCGGGGTCGGAAAGGTCGAGTTCGAAGTCAGGATCCTCGTCCATTTCAAAACCGGCTTCCATGTGCTTGGGTTCATCCTCAGCCGCATAGCTATAGGACAGGCGGTAGTCGAGTTTGACCTTGCTGAACTGGTGTTCGCCGCCGGCGGCAATGTTGTAGATGGTCTGGTTCTGGTCGCGATTGCGGAATGCGGCCTCGATTTTGCCCTCAGTAATCGAGGTGGCGGTCTGATACTCGCCATCCTCGGGGAGGATCACCAGGGCGCGGCGGCTTTCGCTGTCATCGTAGCGGCTGAAGAGGCCGCTCAGGAAGAACTTGTGGCCGGGTTTGAGGAGATAGTCGGCGGTGCCGGAGAGGGTCAGGCGGTCGCGGATGAAGGCGTAATCACGCATCTCCATGTTCTGAAGGGCGAAATCGGCCTCGGAGCCGTCGGCCAGATCGGCGCCACCCCACTCCATCTCGTTGTTGTCCGAGCCGCGCTGGCTGCGCTGGAAGCTGGCGCTGAACATCAGGCCGATATTCTGGGCCTCGCCGAAATGGCTGCCGTAGGTGACGCCGCCCTGAAGGATCGGCTTGCCGCGCAGGTTGTCATAGCCGGAGCCGGCGGTGAGGCTGAAGACGCGGCCAGGATAGTCGAGGGCACTCTTGGTGCGCAGGTTGACCGAGCCGCCAATGGCGTTGGCATCCATGTCCGGAGTGATCGCCTTGGTGACCTCGATCCCGGCCAGTTGGTCGGCGGCGATAGCATCAAGGGCGACATAGCGGACATCGCCCTGGGGCGAGGGGATCTTTTCGCCATTGATGGTCACCGAGCTGAGCTGGGCGGACATGCCGCGTACGAGCACATAGCGGCCCTCGCCCTGGTCGCGTTCGACGGCGACGCCCGGGATGCGCTGCACCACCTCCGCCGAGTTGACGTCGGGGAAGCGCTGCATCTGTTCAGAGTCGACGACATTCTCGATCTTGGCTGCCGTGCGCTGCTGGCTGAGGGCCTTGATCTGGCCGACGCGCAGGCCATTGACGACGACCTCGCCGCCCTCGATGTAGCTGATCTGGAGGGTGATGTCGCGCTTGACATCGGCACCGGCCGTGACCGTCACGTCCCCGGTGTACCTTTCATAACCCAGGTAGCTGACTACGAGCGTATGCGCTCCGGCCGGGACATTTTCGATGGTGTAGCGGCCCTGGCGGTCGCTCGCCGCACCCAGCTGCGTCCCCTGCACCAGGACATTGGCGCCGGGCAGAAAGGCCCCGGATTTGGCGTCGACCACCTTACCGGTGATGCGCCCGGATTGCGCCATCAGCGCTGTAGCGGCCAGCATCAGAGCCAGAAAAATAACCAGCGCTCCATTGAAATTAGCGAGCCCCCATCCTCTACTCCTTGTTCTCATTCCTGCCTCCTTTGGGTTAGCTTGATGATGCACATGGCTGGTAAGTATATGGGTGCAGCAATAATCTCTTCGGGAAAACGCTGTACTGCTTTACTGATGTGACGCCGCCTTGCGGGGATCGGCTCAGCTTTACAGGGGCGGCGTGATCATCAGGGTCAATTTGTTTGCTACCTGCCGGTCATCTCCAGTTCTGTGCCGGCGATATCGCTCCAGTCGTAGTAATGGAAGGTTTTGTTGTCCGACATGGCTACGAAGAGACCGTGCGGGTAGGTCTGATTGAGGGCAACTGAGGTCACCTCGGAGCCGTCGCTCTCGCTGGTGGAGGTTTTGATCACCTTGACCAGGGTGTGCTGATGGGGCTGCCCGGGTTCGCCTTCGCGCTTGAAGATATGGAACTTGTTCGCTTGCTGATCGCTGACGAGGATATAGCCCCGTCCGCCGGGAAGGGTATAGATCGAGATGCCCTCGAGGTCCCCTGCAAAGCCCGTGCGGGCGAAGAAGGCGAGTTCGTTGTTTGCACCGGCTTGATCAGGGTCCGCAAGGTACTTGCGCACCCCGATCTGCTCGTCCGAATAATAGACGTAGCCCAGTTCATCATCCACGGCGATGGCTTCGATCTCCTTTTTGCCACTGTAGAGGCCGAATTCCCGCACCTTGGTCGCCTTGACCGTCCCGGAGCCGTCGTCCTCGAGCAAATACTGCCAGAGGTAGCGGCCGTCGGTGGGGCCGTCCTTGCGGCCGACGATGGCGTAGATACGGCCGTCGGCGGGCCTTTTGTAGAGGGCGATGCCCATCGGATCACGCAGGGTTTCGCCCGCAAAGACCTCGATGCCGCCGCCGTCGACCGGCCGCATGTCTGGCAGGCTGAAGATGCGGATGCGGTTGAGCAACCGCTCGGTGGTGACAGCGATGTCGACTGGCCGGCCGCCGAGTATGAGGCCGTACTCGACATCGACATTATTGGGCCGCTGCAGGGGGCGCACGCACTTTTCCGGGATGATTTTGCCATTGAGATCAAAAACATAGAGGCCGCCGTTGGCCTCCTTGTCGGTGCCAATGACCAGGCTCTGCGCCGGGTCGCCGGGATGGATCCAGATGGCCGGATCGTCGGAATCGAACTGCACCGGCTCGGTCACGATCACCGGTTTGAGGGGCTTGTCGGCGGAACAGAGTTTGCAGCGGGAACAATCGAGGGAGAAAAGGGAGAAGAGCAGCATGAGTGCTGCTAAAAAGTGGTAAAAATGGGGGCGTCCGGATGTCACCTTCATTCTATCCTCCAATGTCTTAAATTAGCACATATATTCATTTCCTGCAAATTAATTCTTTGTTAAGAAAAACTTTCCTTTACAGTGGATGGCGGCCTCTCAGGCCCCGCTCCGGTTGTATTTACGCGCGATTTTGGTCTCGACATCCGTGACGCTGCGCTTGATCGGGCCCTCAGCCTCCATCTTGAGGCTGGTCACTGCCGCGGCCCAGACCGTGGCCTCCGCAGGCGGGGCGGTCAGCCTTTTGCATACATAGGCGGCGATGCAGGTATCGCCGCGGCCGCTGCGGCCCACCAGGGGCTCGGGCAGGAAAGGCGCCTCAAAGCTCTCGCCTCCGGCCAGCACGAGCAGGCCGTCACGATGCGAAAGGACCACCTCCTTCGGCCCCAGGCCGGCAAGCAGACGCGCCGCCTTGTGGATATCCTCCTCGCCGGTCATGCTCTTCGCTTCCACCGCATCAGTCTTGAGGATGTCGAAATAGGGCAGCACTTCGCTCTTCGCCTCCCAGCTGTCGAACTCGAGCACTCCCTCCCCGTTGATGATGCGCACAAAGCCCTGGGCATCAGCCGAGAGCAGGCCCTTCTTCCTGCGCAGGTAGCTGATCACATCCAGATCGACCTCGCCGCGGGCCGAGGCGTTGATGAGAAAAGCCCTCGCCTCGAGATCAGTGAACTGGTCGGGGGTGAAGGAGCCGGCGGTATGGGTGACCGAGAGGATGCGGTTGTCGACGTTGTCGGTGGGATAGTAGAGGCGCATGTCGGTGGACCAGGGGGTCCAGGTGGGGTAGGCGTCGACGCCGATGTCAGTGAGGGCGTCGACGACATGGACGTCACTGCGGGCCAGGCGGGTCACTGCCGCGGTCCTCAGCCCCATCATCCGCGCCACGTGGGCGCCGTAATTGAATCCCCCGCCGTCGACCTGGCGGGTGCCGGTTTTGGAGATGATGGTGTCCTTGGTATAATTGCCGAGCAGGACGATGTCGTAGGGTCTGGTTTCGTTCATACTGTTCTTTCCTGTGTAGTGTTCAATCTCTCATTTTCACCCGCCAGAGCAAGGCCGCCAGGATCAGGGAAGCGACCGAGCTGCCGAGCCAGAACCAGATGGCGCTGGAGAAATCATAATGGCGCACGCCGTCAACCATGGTGGTGCCCGCTTCGATCAGGCGGCCGCTGATCCGCTCCTGGATGGCGGCGCCGAGATAGCTGAAGACCCCGATAAAGCCCATGGCCGCGCCCGCCGCTTTTTTGGGGGAGATATCGACGGCGAAGAGGCCGCCCAGGGCGGTGACCAGGCCGTTGATGGAGAAACCGTAGGCGAGAAAGGCAATGGTCAGCCAGACAGGATTGTTGCCGGGCATGAAAAAGATCACCAGCAGGGAGGCGATCTCCATCACGGCGCAGATCAGATTGACGGGCGGACGCCTCGCCTTGAAGAGCTTGTCGGAGATAAAGCCGTAGGCGGCGCAGCCGGCGATGCCGGCGACCGGATTCATCGCCAGCAGCCCCCCGGCCTGGAGATCGGAAAAGCCCCGCGCCTCCTGGAGAAAGAGCATGCCCCAGCTGTTCATGCCGTAGCGGGTCATATACATGGTGGCGCTGGCGAGGGCGAGAATCCAGATCGAGGGCATTTTCAGGATCGAGATCTGGGCCTGCCATGTGCTCTTCGCCGCCGCCGCGGCCGCCTGCGGCCCGGTGGCGAAATCATTGCGCCACTCGGCCACTGAGGGCAGCCCCAGGGTCTGCGGACGGTCCGAGACAAAGAGATAGGCGGCGACAGCGACCAGGACGCAGAGCAAACCCGGCCCGATGAATCCCGCCTGCCAGCCAAAAAAGGCGACCAGGGCCGCCGAACCGACAAAGGTCAGCCCCTCGCCGATGGAGTGGGCGGTGCTCCAGATGCCATAGTAGCGGCCGCGCTCGCGATTGCTGAACCAATGCGAAAGCGCGACTATACCCGCCGGCGACCCAAAGCCCTGGAACCAGCCGTTCAGGGCCCAGAGGGCGACCCAGACCCAGAGCAGGGTCGACCAGCCCATGGCGATATTGATCAGGGCGGACATGAGAATGCCGGTGGCGAGGAATTTCTTGACGTTGGCGTGGTCGGCGAGAAAACCGTTGACCAGCTTGCCAAAGGCATAGCCGTAAAAAATGCCTGATCCGATGAGGCCGAGCTGCTCGGCGGTGAAAATATTGCCGTCGATGAGGGGCTTTTTCACCACCGACAACCCCAGCCGGCAGGTATAAGCGATGCCGTAGGTGAGGGTAATGGCGAGCATGACAGAGAGACGGCGGCGGCGGTAGAGCCGGTCGATCTCCGCCTGGTCCGTCAGGCGCGGGGCATCCGGTCCGGCGGCAAAAAAACGAAAGGGATTCCACATGGGATGATATCCTCGACTAACTCATGAATGGACTTTACCCTCCCCCATCCCGGTGCGGCCGGGCGCTCCACGCAGCGAGTCACCCGGCACAGACCGGCGGGTCAGGGCTTGAGGGTGATCTTCATCGCCTGCTTGGGCACATGGCTCAGGGTGGGGAGGTCCAGCCCCAGCTTGGCAAAGGCACTTCCACCCTGCTCCAGGGGGATAGTCTCGGTGAAGAAGGGGCCCATATCGATCTTTTTCTCCTGCAGGATCTTGATCGCCGGCAGCATGGTATTCTGGCCGATATAGGTGCCGAGGATCCTGACCGCCCGGCGGGTGATTTCGTAAGGGGTGATGGTCGCCTTGACGCTCGAGTCCATGCCGAAGGCGAGAACCTTGCCGCCGGGGGCGACATATTTCAGGGCGTTCTCGAGCTGGGTGCCGACGGCATCGATGACGATATCGAAGCCGTTGCCGCGAGTCCGCTCTTTGGCCATCTGCACCAGATCAGTCTGGTCAGGGTCATAGACCGGCACACCGAGCTGCCGGGCGACGCCGCGGCGGAAGGGGTCGATCTCGCTGACGGCCACCTGGGCGGCGATGTTTTTCGCCATACCGGTGAAAAGATAGCCGATCGGTCCGAAACCGAGGATGAGCACCGCATCCCAGGGCTGCATCTGCACGGTGTTCATGCCGTTGAGCACAGTGCCGAGGGTCTCGACCTGGGTGGCAACCATATTATCCAGAACATCAGGAAGCTTGAAACAGACACTCTCCGGAGCGCGGCAGTACTCGGCATAGCCCCCGTTCTGAAAAATACCCAGGGTCTTCTCCTTGATGATTTCGCACTGGCTGCTCAGCCCCATGCGGCAGAAATCGCACACCCCGCAGCGGGGGTTGTTGTCGACAGCGACGCGGTCGCCGGGCTTGACTGCAGTCACCGACTTGCCCACCTCCACCACCGTGCCGCAGAATTCATGGCCGAGGACGACCCCCTCCCTGTAGGCGTGCTTGCCTTCCATGATCTTGACATCCGAGCCGCAGATGCCGCAGGCCGCCACCTTGACAATGACATCGTCGTGCTCCCGGACCTCCGGGATGGGGATCTCCTCAAGTTCGATGCAGCCCACCCTCTTGAAAACCAGCGCTTTCATCTTTGCCATCTTTTTCTCGCTTTCCTTGAAGATAATATGAGTATTCGCGCCACGAGCGTAAAACATCACTCTCACCAAGACACCAAGCCACAAAGAAATATATATTTAGATCTTCTTTGCGCCTTTGCGGCTTTGCGAGAGACATTTCCTGTCTTTTCTTTGCGTCTCTGCGTCTCAGCGGGAGGCCGCTGCTATGACTTATTCTACTTTCTCACCAGCTCGATCGGGACCGGGATGTAGGCCGGAATTTGCTCGCCCCGCATGAAGCGGGCGGCGTTTTCAATCGCCAGCCGGCCCATCTCGCGCGGATTCTGGGCGATCGAGGCCTCCATGCGGCCGGCGGCGATGGCCTCACGGGCATCCGTGATGGCGTCAAAGCCGATCACAAGGATATCCGCGCTGCGCCCCGCCGCAGCGATCGCCTCTACCGCCCCCAGGGCCATCATGTCGTTGCAGCCAAAGACCGCCTGGACATCGGGATGGGACTGGAGAATATTCTGAAAGACATTGTAGCCCTGATCCCGTTCCCAGTTGGCGGTCTGGGAGGCGACGATGCGGATCCCCGGCGCCTTGTCGATCGCGGCATGGAAGCCGCGCAGGCGAGAATCGCCGGTCTCATGGCCGGGGATGCCCTCGAGGATGGCTACCCGGCCGATTCCGCCCAGTTTTTCGATGATGCGCTCGCCGGCGATGCGGCCGCCGTCAAAATTGTCGGAGCCGATGAAGGTGGCCACTTTTCCACCGGCCTCGGCCAGGGCCGTCGAATCCACGCGCGTATCCAGGATCAGCACCGGGATGCCGGCCCGGTTGGCCTTGAGAATGGCCGGAATCACCTCGCGCGAACCGGCGGGGGTGAGGCAGATCGCCGCGACCTTGCGCTGGATGAGATTCTCGATGATCTGCATCTGCTTTTCGACATCCAGCTCGCGTTCAGCCGCCTGGACGATGAGCGGCAGCTGCAGGCGTTGAGCCGCCTCTTCGGCCCCAAGCTGCATATCCATGAAGAAGGGGTTGTTGAGGGTCTTCATGACCAGGGCCACCGCCGGGGCGGACTTGTCCTGGCTGCAGCCGATGCAAAGCCCGAGGAGGGCGAGTGACAGGATTGCTTTTTTCATGGTCTTCTCCTGATTTCAGGATCGTCTTTTTTTCATCATCATGTCGAGGAGAACAGCGACGATGATCACCGCCCCGATCACCGTCTGCTGGACAAACGAGGAGACGCCGAGAAGATTGAGTCCGTTGCGCAAAACCCCCATGATAAAGGCCCCGATCAGGGTGCCGAAGATCTGCCCCTCACCCCCGAGCAGGCTGGTGCCGCCGATCACAGTGGCGGCGATGGCGTCCAGCTCATAATTCATCCCGGCGATGGGCTGCGCCGAATTGAGGCGGGCGGTGAGCAGGATGGCCGCCAGGGCGCTGAGCAGCCCGGCGAGGCTGTAGACCAGGGTTTTGTGCAGTTTGACGTTCACGCCCGAAAGCAGGGTCGCCTCCTCGTTGCCGCCGATGGCATAGGTGTAGCGTCCCAACCGGGTCCGGCTGAGCACCAGATGGGCGATGAGATAGACCGCCGCCATGATCCAGACCGGGAGGGGGATGGCGAGAAACTCCCCGTTGGCGATCGCCCTGAAGCCGGGCGCAAAGCCCGAGACCGGCCGGCCGTCACTGAAGATGAGGGCGGCGCCGCGCGCGACGCTCATCATGCCGAGGGTGGCGATGAAAGGTGGCAATTTGCCGCGGGCGATGAGAAGACCGTTGGCGCTCCCGCACAGGGCGCCAACCACCAGGCAGAGGAGGAGGGCCAGCGGGACCGGCGCCCCCGCTTGCAGAGCACTGGCCATGACCACCCCCGAGAGGGCAAGGATGGAGCCCACCGAGAGGTCGATGCCGGCGCTGATGATGACAAAAGTCATACCCGCAGCGATGATCGCATTGATGGCCGTCTGCTGGGCGATGTTGAGCCAGTTCGAGAGCGACATGAAATGGGGGGAGAGCGCCCAGAGGGCTGCCGAGAGCAGGATGAGGACGAACAGGGTGGTGAGTTGGCGTCCGTGCTGCAGGAAAAGGCTTTTTACACGCACTCAGTTGCCTCCCAAAGCGAGGTTCAAAATCTTTTGCTGGGTAGCCTCGGCGGCGGAGAGCTCCCCGGCGATGCGCCCCTGGCACATCACCAGCACCCGGTCGCTCATGCCGATGATTTCCGCCAGCTCGGAGGAGATCATCAGAATGGCGGCGCCGTCGGCCGCAAGCTTGTTCATGAGCTGGTAGATCTCCACCTTGGCCCCGACATCGATGCCGCGGGTGGGCTCGTCGAAAAGGAGGATTCGCGACTCGGAGCAGAGCCACTTGCTCATCACCACTTTCTGCTGGTTGCCCCCGCTCAGGTAACGGACCTGCTGCCCCAGGCCGGGGGTGCGGATGCGCAGCTTGTCGACGAAACCGGAGGCCGCGTTGCTCTCCCGCGTCCGGCTCACCCAACCCAGGCGCGAGAACCTGGCCAGACTGGCCAGGCAGATATTCTCCCGGACCGCGAGATTGAGGACCAGTCCCTGGCCCTTGCGGTCCTCGGTGAGATAACCGATCCCCTGGTGGATGGCGTCACGGGGCGAGCCGATGCGGACCGGCTTGCCCTTGATGAAGATGCGGCCGCCGTCGACGGGATCAGCCCCGAACAGGGCCCGCGCCAGTTCCGTGCGGCCGGAACCCAGCAGCCCGGCGATTCCCAGCACCTCGCCCCGGCGCAGGGTGAAGGAGATCTCCTCCAGCACGCCGCGACGGCTGAGCTTTTCCACCCGCAGGGCCTCTGCGCCCGGCTCGACCCGCACCTTGGGAAAATGCTCCTTGAGCTCGCGGTTAACCATGAGGCGGACCAGTTCCTCCCGGGAGGTGCCGGCGATTGGCCTGGTTTCGATGTGACGGCCGTCGCGCAGCACCGTGACCCGCTCCCCGATCTCAAAGATCTCCTCCATGCGGTGCGAGATGTAAATGACCGATACCCCCCGTTGTGTCAGGCGGCGGATCAGGGCGAAGAGCTCGCCGATCTCCTGCCCGGTCAAGGCCGAGGTGGGCTCATCCATGATGAGAATGCGGGCCTGGAGCGAAAGCGCCCGCGCCACCTCCACCATCTGCTGCTGGGCTACGCTGAGCTCGCACACGCGCCTGCTGGCGTCGATCCCGGCATGGAGTTCGTCAAGCAGGGACTGGGCATCAGTGACCACTCTTTTCTGATCGATGAATCCGGAGCGGCGCCGCGGCTCGCGGCCGAGAAAAATGTTCTCCGCTGCGGTGAGGGCGGGAATGAGATTGAGCTCCTGGTAGATGATGGCGATGCCCAGTTCCTGGGCCCGGCGCGGGGTTTCGATCCTCACCTCGACACCATCGAGCAGGATCTGCCCGCTGCTGCGCGGATTGGCGCCACTGAGGATCTTGACCAGGGTCGATTTTCCGGCGCCGTTTTCCCCAAGCAGCACATGGACCTCGCCCTGCATGAGATCGAAATGGACGTCATCGAGGGCCACAACACCGGGAAAAACCTGGCCGATGTGGTGCATCTCCAACACGGGCCGGCCGCTGATCACGTGAACCTCCGCATATGCACAATGGTGTTGCGGGCGGCGCTGTCGGCGTCCGGCAGGGGCAGGATCTCGGCGGAGAGCCAGCCGCGGTAGCCGGCGCGGTCGAGGGCCTCGATGACCGCGCCGAAGTCAATGTGGCCGGCGTCCGGGTGCCAGCGGTTGGAGTCGGCGATGTGAAAATGAAAAATCCGCTCCCCCGCCATGGCGATGCTGCGGGTCGGGGAGGGCTCTTCGATATTCATGTGAAAAGTGTCGAGCAGCAGCCCGACATTGTCCAGCTTGAGGCGGTCGAGAAAGCGCAGTCCGGCATCAACGGTGTTGATGAATTCGGTCTCGTAGCGGTTGATGGGCTCGACGGCGAATTTTTGCGCGGGATGGCCCAAGGCGATGTCCCGCATCGCCTCGAGGATGAGTTCCTCCGCCCGGGATTTGTCCTGGGCGCCGGCCGATTTGCCGCGGATGAGGCCGACGATGAGGAGGGCCCCCAGCTTCTCCGCCAGGGGCACATGGGCGTGCATGCGCGCCACTGCGCGGGCGCGCACGTTCCGGTCCGGATCGGTGAAAGAGAGCCCCTCCTCCCCGAAGGCCTGTCCGGTGCCGATGGCCGGCACCGGCAGCCCGGCGGCTTCGAGGGCCGACAGCACCCGGCCCCGGTCGAGCAGACCGGGATCGCGGATGGCCAGTTCAACGCCGTCGTAGCCGAGGGCCTTGATCCGGCCCAGGTCCTCCTCCAGTCCGCCGCGGTAGACCATCGCCGCAAACGAGGCGGGCTGGAGCGAGAGGACGATGCTCAGTCTGCAGCGCATCAGAGCCCCATTTTCTGGATGCTGTAGATCGGCCGCCAGCCCGGCGAAAAGGGCTCCCTGAGATAGGGTTCCATCTCGGCGGCCGTGCGCATGGTGGTCTTTTCGACCGGCGGCAGCTGCCCCGGAGGAAAGGCGGCGAGGATCTCGTCGTTGATCAGGGTCAGATAGGAGAGGATGGCCGCGATCGTGCGTTTGGCCTTCTGTGCGCTGCCGATGGTCGGGCGTCCAACCACCCCCTCGGGCACCGAGGCGAGCTCGATCGGGGAGTGGCCCTGGCCCTCGCTCCAGCGGCTCGGCCGGCCGAAGGGATCGACCGCCTTGTCGAAATGGCCGTCCGGCAAAAAGCCCTCCACTTTGGTCTCCTCGGCATAGTTCATCTCGACGAAGCGCGGCTCCAGCAGCAGCATCACGGAGGTCTCAGCCTCGTCGGCATGGACAAAATCGTCATCCCATTCCCCGCCGCGCGCCTTGGTGCGGAAGAACTCGCGCACCGAACGGTGCCAGTCGAGGGTGCGGAAAATACCCGGCAGGTTCCAGCGTTTCTGCAGCTCCTGGATCGCCGCCTCCATCAGCCAGGAGTGGCCGTGGTTATTGACCAGGATCTGTTTGCGAAAGCCGTCGTTCCAGAGGCCGACCATGACATCGATGAGGTTGCGCTTGACCACCTCATCCTCGAGATGGACGGTGCCGGGCATGCCGATGTGGTGGTGGGGATGGCCGCCGTAATTGAGGGGCGAAAAGACCAGATTGCAGGCCGCTCCCTTTTTGGCGGTGTAGCGGCGGACCCCCTCGAGGATCTGGGTCACCATAAAGGTGTCGAGGGCGGTGACGGTGTGGTCGCCGTGCTGCTCGGTGCAGCCGATGGGGATGAAGACAATGTCGTTCTTTTTACGGTTCTCCACCACCCGGTGGCGGATGGTGTTCTGGATATAGGTGCCGGGCTTGCCCAGCTCGGAGGGTGAAGGAATCTCGTACTCCTGCAGGATGTGGTCGATCTCCTCGGGAGAGGCCTCCCAGATCCGTTTTTTCATGCGGCCGACCGAGGTGTCTTCGAAGTTCAGATCGGGCCGGTTGGTTGTCAGCCATCCACTCATGGTACTATCCTTTCGCTATCTTGGCAACACCGTGATTTTCACCTGCTCGCGGTTGGTCTGCAGCAGCTTGATATGCTCTGCCGTCTCCTCCAGGGTGATCTTTTTGGTGATCAATGGGGTCATGTCCATGCCGTCGGCCATGGAGTTGATGACATTCGGGAAGATGCCGTGGCCGGAGTGGCCCTGGGCTCCGACGACGTTGGCGCGCCGCACCTGAAAGACCTCGCCGTTCATGATGATGCGGTCGTCAGCGCGCGCCACCAGCACCACGGTGGCGTTTAGCTGTCGCCCCTCCCAGATGATCTTTTCGATGTCGGGCCAGACCACACTCGGCAGGCCGGTCGCCTCGAGGATGATCTTGACGCCCATCCCCTCGGTGATGTCGAGCACCGCGCCAGGGACGTCGCCCGCGGCCGGGTCGATGGCGTGAGTGGCGCCGAGGGCCAGGGCCATCTCCCGCCGCGACCTGGAGGGCTCGGAGATGATCACCTTGGCCGCCCCCGCCCGCCGCAGTTCTGCACAGGCGGCGATCCCGACCGGCCCGCTGCCCATGATCAACACGCTTTCGCCCGGCAGCACCCCGCCGCCGCGCACGATGACCGCGTTGTAGGCGACCGAGGAGGGCTCGACCAGGCTGCCGAGCAGAAACATCTTTTCCTCGCCGTAGATCGGCCGGAAGGCCTCGATGCTCCAGAGATAGCGGGCATCCATTCGGATGTATCTGGCATAGGCGCCGTCGATCGAAAAACCGATCTCCTGCAGCCGCTCGCAGTGGTTGGGCAGGCCGTCGGCGCAGGGCCGGCACTGCGCACACCACATCATCTCCTCCGCGCAGACCGCCTCGCCGGGCAGAAAACGTTTGCCTGTCCGCTTGTTAAAGGCCTCGGGACCGGCCTCGGCCACCACGCCGGAAAACTCGTGGCCGAGGGTGCAGGGAAAGGCAGTCAGCCCGGGATAAAAGATGTAGCCCTGCTCGTCCGACTGCAGCATGTGGACGTCGCTGCCGCAGATGCCGCAGGCCTTGACCTCGATCAGCACCTCCGTCGGTCCGGGCACCGGCACCTCCTTCTCCACCATCTCGATGCGGGGGTTGCACCAGACCTTGCTGCCAAGATAGCTCAGCTTGCCCTCGATATCCTTGGCTCCCAATTGAAAGCCCGGCCTGGGTTTCCAGTCGGCAAAAAGCGTGACGGCTTTCATACCTTTTCCTTTCCATGATAAAACCGGGCGGACAAGATCAACCGGCCCGCCGGCTGGTACAATTCACTGCAATGGGTGCACTCCGGTATTATCGCGACCCCGGCGGGCGCCCTAGAAATCCTTCACCCGGGCGATCTGGTCATGGTGCAGCGACCAGGTCGCCGCCGTGCCTATCTGCAGGGCCTTGATGCCATCCTCCAGCTTGATCATGGGCTCGAGCCCCGCGCTGAGGTTGGTTAAAAAATCATTGAGCTGGGTGACATACGCCTCGCCGAAACGCTCCGGGAAGTAGGGAACCACATCGTGGGTCACCCCCGCCTTGGTCATCACCTGGATGGGGGTGTCACGCAGGTAGCCGGCCATCACCGTCCCTTGTGAGCCCAGCACCTCGGCGCGGATGTCATAGCCATAGACCCCGTTGCGGCTGATGTCGATCTCGCCCAGGGCGCCGCTCTCGAAGCGCAGGGCCATGATGACATTGTCGGTATCGTTGACCTCTTTGATCTCGGGATAGGCCAGCACCGTGCCCATGGAATAGACGGTGGCGACTTCACCCATGTACCAGCGGGCGATGTCGATGTCGTGGATGGCCATATCGAGGATCTGGCCGCCGCTGTTCTCGGGTTTGAGATAGTCGAGGCTGGGCCGGTAGGGATCGCGCGATGAGCCGCGGAAGGTGACCGGAATGCCAACGACGCCTTCATCGATTTTCTGTTTGGCGGCCGCAAAGCCCTTGTCGAAACGGCGCATGTAGCCCATCTGGAAAAAAATCCCCGCTTTTTCCACGGCGCGTTCGATCTCGCGGGCGTCCGCAAGGTTGAGGGTGAGGGGCTTTTCACTGAACACCGCCTTGCCGGCCGCCGCCGCATCGATGATGATCTCCTTGTGGCTCTGGGTGGTGGCGGTCACGATCACCGCCTCCACCTCCGGATCGTTATTAAGGTCGTGATGGTTGTCGTACCACCTGGCCTCCCCATACTCCTCCGCGGCCGTGGAGGCACGCTCGGGGATGATATCCGCATAAGCCACCACCCGCGCCTGCGGCACGCGCTGGGCGAGAAATCCGGCGTACATCTTTCCCAGGCGGCCGACGCCAACCAGGCCGACATTGATTTTCTTTTTCATGGCTTCCTTCGTGAAATGGTTAATCGTCAAGACTGCAGGCCGAGGGCTTGCACAGACCGCCGCTCAACCAGATAGGATTTCAATACCACCCGCTGCGGCTCACCCCCCTCACCCTCGATGCGGCGGAGCAGCAGCTTGATGCTCTCCTGCCCCATCTCGTAGATGGGCTGATGCACTGTCGTCAGCTCCATCGGGTGAGAGTTGGAGAAGGCGAGGTCGTCGTAGCCCGCCAGGGAGAGCTCGGCGGGTACGGCAATGCCCATCTCCGTAGCGGCATTATAGAGAATATAGGCGATAGGATCGTTGCCGGCGAAGAGGGCGGTATAGTGATGGCGCTGAGCCAGAATGATGCGCGCATACTGCTGATAATGTTTGTCTATGAAACGCTCCTCGAGGGTGAAGAGGAGGCCGGGATCGACCACAAGACTGTGGTCGAGCATGGCCTGCTTGTAGCCGGCGAGGCGGGACCGTTCGCTGCTGAAGGAGGTGCTCAGAGTGATGGCGATGCGCCGGTGGCCCATGCGGATAAGATAGGCAGTCAGGTCATAAGCCCCCTGAAAATTATCGGTGGTAACGATGTCGTGGTCATGCTCCGGGATCTCGCGGTCGAACAGGACCACCGGGATGTTCTTCTGATGAAAGGTCTCGATGAGCTGCAGGTTCTTCTCCGCCGGCGCCGCTGTGGGCATGAAGATCAGGCCGTTGATCTCCTGGCGGATGAGCTGGCTGGCGTGGAACTCGGCGCGGCTGTAGAGGTCATCGGTGTTGCAGAGAATGACGCTGTAGTTATGGCGCGCGGCCTCATCACCGATGCCGCGCAGAAACTCGGGGGCGTAGCCGCTGCGGATGTCGTGCACCAGCACCCCGATGATACGGTTCCTGCCCGCCGCTGCCGCCGTCTGCGAGAGGACAAAGGTGCCAAACCGGCGCTTGCGGTAAAGGTAGCCCATGTTGACCAGATTCTGGATGGCCTGGCGGATGGTGGCGCGGGCCATGCCGGTCTGGCGGGCGAGCTCCTCTTCGGTGGGAATCTTGTCGTTGGGCTTGAAAAAGCCCCCGTCGATCTGACCGATCAGCCAGGTCTGCAGCTGGAAGTATTGCGGCACAGGACTGTTGCGGTCGATGATCACAGGCATCTCAAAGATGGGGCCGGCCGGTGCGCTCAACAGTGCAGGAGTTTCTTGCCCCGGTCAGTGGGGTTTGGGCCAACTTCGATTCAATTGTCTATACAATTATACAATAAAAAGGAATTTGAGTCAAGGCTTTTTTGCCCAGCGCTGCATTTTTTTCTTGTTCCCTCACCTGGAATTCTGTATACTTGATCAATATAGCCGGCGGCGGCAGGCAGGACAGCTGGAGCGGAACACACAAGAGGGGAGAGCGAACGATGAAAATAGCCATCACGGGGGCAACTGGCCTGGTGGGCGCGGGATTGGTCCGCCATCTGACCCGGCAGGGCCACGAGATCCATCCCCTGGTGCGGCGGCCGCCTCTGGCAGCGGCGCACGAAATCTTCTGGGATCCCCAGAAGGATGAAATCGATCATGCTGCACTGGAGGGAATGGATGCCGTCATCCATCTCGCCGGTGAAAATCTCTCCGGCTACTGGAGCGCGGCCAAGAAGGAACGCATCATGGCCAGCCGCAGTCGCGGGACCCGCCTGCTCAGCCAGGCCCTGGCCGTCCTCCATCGCAAACCGGGGCTCCTCATCAGCGCCTCGGCGATCGGCTTTTACGGCGATCGCGGCGCGGAGGCGCTGGACGAATTCTCGGCACGCGGCGAGGGTTTTCTGGCTGACGTCTGCATGGAGTGGGAGAACGCAGCCGACCCGGCCCGCGAGGCGGGCATCCGCGTCCTCCACAGCCGCTTCGGCATCATCCTCGACCCTGGTGGAGGGGCCCTGGCCAGGCTGCTGCCCCTCCTGCACCTGGGACTGGGGGGCAGGCTCGGCAGCGGACGTCAGTACTGGAGCTGGATCACCATGCAGGACGTCCACAGCGCCCTGGCCTTCTGCCTGGATCATCCCGACCTCGAAGGCGCGGTCAATTTCACCGCCCCCGGCGCGGTCACCAATGCCGAATTTACACGGGCTGCAGCGCGATTCCTCCACCGCCCCGCTTTTTTCGCTGTGCCGGCCTTCGCCCTGCGCCTGGTGATGGGCGAGATGGCCCAGGAGATGCTCCTCAGCAGCACGCGGGCCGAGCCCAAAAAACTCCTCGCCAGCGGATTCCGCTTCGATCACACCGATCTCCGCGCCGCCTTCGCCGCCGTTCTCGGCCCCAACCTGCCAGCCCGTTAACAAAGACAGCGGCGGATGCAATAAAAAAGCCCGGTTTGCACCGGGCTTTTTCATTTCAAGCTGAGTTGAGGAGGCTAGAATTCGGCGCTGATGCCGATCGAGGGCAGGATGCCGATGCTGGCGCGCTCGTCCAGCTCCTGCCTGAAGGTGTCCCAGCGCGGGACGTCGCGATAGGCCCGGTTGTAGATGTTTTGAATGTCAACATAGGTGATCAGATCCACGCCGGGGAGGCTCCAGCGCCGGTCGGCGCGAAGGTCGAGCGAGTGGTTGACCGCGATACGGGCGGTATTGTAACTCTCCGCCGAACGGCTGTAATCGGCGTTGTAGGGGGTATAGGGGCGGCCGGTGGCGAGGCGGAACTTGGCGCTGAACTCCCACCGGTTATTGGGGATATAGCCGCCGCCGAAATTGACAATCCAGCGCTGGTCGAAGCTGCTCGGGCGCAGCACCCCGTCCAGTCCCCTGAATTTGGACTCGTTATAGCTGACGCTGAGCAGGGCGTAGTGGGGCACCTCGGCGATGCGTTTTTGCAGAAAGAGCTCGACTCCGCGCGCCCAACCGCTCCCCTCGCTGACCAGGGGATCGAGGCCGAAGGAGGCAAAGCCCTCCTCGGCGCCGCCGAATCCCGCTCCGGTGTTGACCATCACCAGCCAGGGCTGGAGGGTGCTGACCGGATAGCGGTCGTAATCCTTGTAATAACCCTCGAGGCTGATTTTGACATCCTCCTTGAGATAGCGCTGGAGGCCGAGGATGAACTGGTCGACCTGGATGTGGCGCAGGCTGCGGTTCTCCGGGTTGGCGACCAGCCAGACATAGGCGGGGGCCTGATGGTAGCGCCCAACACTGGCGCTCAATTTGGTGATCGGATCCAGGGCATATTCGAGGGCAAGGCGCGGCGAGAAGGCACTGCCCTGGTCGATGAGATTGAAATAGTCAAAGCGACCGCCGGCGGTGAGAGTAAAGGGGCCGCTCTTCTGGACGAACTGCAGCCAGGCGGCGCTCTTGACGGCGGTGGTGTCGAGCAGGGCATCCACTTCGAGGAGTTGGCCGAAGGGAGTAACAAATGGGGGCAGCTTGATATCGCTCTCGAAAAAGACCGCGCGCGCCTGGGCGCCGAGGGTCACCTCGCTGCTCTTGGCCGGTTTAAAGACCAGGTTGGCGGTGATCAGGGTTTCCCGCTCCAGGGAGTTGTTGATGAAGATGGGATTCCGGCTGGTGTCCGACTGGACCAGGTCGTAGCGGAAGCGGTTGTTGCTGAGGGTGACCGTGGAGTAGCCTGCCTTGTAAAGCCGCCGCCAGGTCAGCCCCGCAACCGCCTGGTACTGGTCGCTGGCGATGACGCGCGAGTTGTCGTAGCGTTTCTCGGCGGTATCGTTGAAGAGCTTGACGTCGTCGATAGCCGATAGCGCAGTCAGGGTGAGCTGGTCGCGGTCGCTGAGGCGGTAATCGCCCTTGATGAGGAAATCCCAGTACTCCGGCACAAAAGCGAAGCCGGCCGCCTTGAAGATAAAGTCCAGATAGCTGCGCCGGGCGGAGAAGACCAGGCTGCCCTTGTCGGCGAGGGGGCCTTCGAGGTTGAGGCCGAACTGGGAGGCCGATATGGTCGCTTTGCCGCCCCAGCGGTCGGTGCGGCCCTCGCGCAGTTCGATGCTGGTCACCGAGGAGAGGCGGTCGCCGAAGCGCACCCCGAAGCCGCCGGTCGAGAAGGTGGTATTGGCGACATAGTCAAGGTTGACGAAACTGAGGGGCCCACCGGTCGCCCCCTGGGTGCCGAAGTGGTTGATATTGGGGACCTCGATGCCGTCGATGGCGTAGAGGTTTTCCGAGGGGGCGCCGCCGCGCACGATCAGGTCGTTGCGGCCGTTCTGGACCTGGGCCACGCCCGGCAAGATCGAAATGGCGCGCACGACATCCTCGAGTCCGCCGGGCAGACGGCGGATCTCGGCATAGTTCTGGGTCTGCACACTCAGGGGCTTGTCGCTGACGCTCTCGAAATAGTTGGGTTTGATGGTTACGCTGGCGCCCTCGAGAACGGTCTGATTGAGGCCGATGCGGACATCGAGAGGTTTAACTGCGGAGACAATGAGGTCAGGTTCGACGATCGGCTTGTAACCGATCATGGTCACTTGCAGGCGGATGGTCCCTTCGGGGACCCTTTCGATGCGAAACGCGCCGTTGACATCAGAGATGGCGCCAAATGTGGTGCCGACGATCTGGATATTGGCGCCGATCAGGGCTTCCCGGGTGGCGGCGTCGAAGATGAGGCCGGTGATGCGTCCGATGCGCTCCGCCGGAACGGAGGGTGTTTCCGCCCGCAGCGGCAGTGCGGATATGGCCGATAGTATCAAGAGTACAAACAGCTTTTTCATTTTTCCTCGATTCCGTGTCATGTGTTTGTGTTTATGTTCACAGCGGTTAACAGCGGATCGAGGTAAAATATTTCATCATGGTGGCAGAGTCCGCCACCTGGTTACTTCCCTTCCAGTATCCAGGTGGCGATCTCCTGAAGCACCTTTTCCGGGAGATGGTTGAAGGAGGGCATGGGAGCACCGCCGCGTTTGACCTGAGGGGCCCTGGCCCAGGCGATCAGGTTCTGCGGATTGCCGGCATAGAGCCCCCTCACCTCGGTCAGGGGCGGGCCGACAATGGTGGTGTTTTCCGCATGACAGGCGGCGCAGTTGGCTTTGAATTCCTTCTCCCCAGAGCTTTTATAGACCTCCCGGGTCATCCCCATGCGGGCGCGCGTCTGGGCCGCTTTGGCATCCCACATGAACGCCTCAGTCTTGGCCATCATCGCCTGGCGGTGGGGGTTCACCGCCCGTTCGCGGTAATAGTGGCGGCCATAGGCCATAAAGAGGGCGGTGAAGGTCAGCAGGGTGAGCATGACCAGGTAGCTGCGGCCGAGAACGGCGGGGGCACGGCCCAGCTCCCTGTAAATGATCCAGGCCATTACTCCGGCGATGGTGGCGCCGGTGAGGAGGAGCAGCCAAACGGCCAGAGAGTGGCCATGCACGGGCAGGGAGAGGAGCAGGGACGGCCCGATGACAAACTGCAGCAGGGTGACGATAAAGGCGATGCGCAGAAAGAGTGCAATGACCTCTGTGCGGGTGAAATCGGGCAGCCGAGCGAGGTCATAGCCCTTGCGGCCGAACCAGCCGGCGGCGAAGAGGGCCGATATGGCGAGGGTGGCGAGGATGAAATGGAAATAGCGCAGCAGAGCGCTCGGCAGCAGCACGGCCGAGAGAAAGCCCGCCACCCGCGGCCAGTAGGCGGGCAGGACCATCAGGTTGATATTGGTGATGAAGACCATGGCGACGGCGAGAAAGAGCACCATCGCCGCGGCGCCGACGGTCAGATGCAGGGCGCGCTGGCTGCCTCCCCAACTCTCCCAGGTGTATTTGTGCAGATAGGTGAGCAGAAAGGCGGCGCTGGCCATGATGATGATCATCAGCCAGGCAAAGCCGATGAGAACGGTCGAGGAGTAAAAATAGGTGGTATAGGCGACGTTGATGGCGAGCAGGGGCGCCACGCCCAGGACCACAGCCAGGCTCTTGCTGACCGTAACCGTGGAGGAAATCTCATAGGCGAGCCGATCGTATTTTTTGCGGCGGAGGCCGATGATCTCCAGGATCACCGCCAGGCTCTGGCCGCCGAGCATGAAATTGACGAAGAGGATGTGAATGAGGAAGAGCAGCACCAGCAGGTGCTTGACCAGCCCTTCGGGCAGGGGCAGCTGCAGAGGGAGATCATGAGGCAGAGGCTGTGGATTCATCGTCATATCCTGAGTGAGCGGTTAGGCAACCATCCGTTGATTTTGATCGGCACAGAAGGGGGCGCGGCGGCCGGTTTGATGGCCCAACCACCGGTTGTGAGGCCTCCTACTTGAGCACCGGTGCGCTGGGCAGGAGGGCGGTCTGCCCTCCCTCGGCGCGCATGGCGTAGTGCTGGTTTGCGGCCAGCCAGGCGCTCAGGGCCTTGAGTTCGGCGTCGCTGCCGGGAAATGGCGGCATGAAGATGCGGATATTGTGCATGGTGCTGATATAGGCCGCCAGCTGCTCCTCATCCCATTTCTGTACAGGAAAGAGCTTCTGAAAGCGGGTGCGCACGCTGTTTACCCCGCCAACGGTGTGGCAGCGGCTGCAGGTGAGCATGAAGAGCTCCCCTCCCGCCTCGAGCTTGTTCTCTTCGGTCACCTGGTGGTGGCGCACCCAGGTGGCGCGGGAGAGCACTCCCTCCTCCTTGAAGAGAGGATAGTCCTGGGCGCGCAGCCCGTTGGCGTAGAGGTAGCCCTGGATCACCCAGGGTTTGCGCACAAATTCGCGCAGCCGTTCAAAGGTGCCGAGCAGGGTGGCCACAGCTATGAAAGGGATGACCAGGGCGGCGGCGGGCAGCCGCTTCGGTTTGACCACCCCCCAGAGGGCGGCGAGGGGGACAATGGCCGCCATGCCGAGCAGGAACCAGAGGATGGTCTGGTACCAGCGGGTAAAGTCCTGAGTCGCCAGTGCGACCGGGGCGTTGGCCTGCATGTAGACCGGGATGCGCTGCCAGTAAAAGATCGCGCCGGCGATGGCCACGGGCAGCCAGGCCAGCACCCAGAGGCTGATCGGGCGCACAGCGCGGCCGCGCACCTCCGCGGTGAGCTTTTTGAAGAAGGGGATGAGAAAGAGGAAAAACAACCCGGCGCCCAGAAAGGCCACGGCGGTGCGAAAGATGAGCTGGGGCAGATAAAGCGGGTTAAAAAAGGCGGTGAACATGCTCGATTCGGGCACCCACTCGTAGGAGAAGGGCACCCATTTACCGGTGTTCATCATAAAACCGAGGATGCCGGTGATGACCGCCATGGTCAGCCATGAGAAGATGCTGAGAAAGAGGCCGACCCCGAGGTGCAGCCGCTTCTTCTCACCGCTCCAGGGCTTCCAGGTGAGAAAATAGATCATGATAAAGACCACCTCGAGGAAAAAGACCACCCATTCGGAAAACCAGGCCCAGAAAAAGACCCGGATCAGGCTGCCGATGGCGTCGGGATTGACCAGGGCGGTGGTGAACCAGATGCCGACTCCGGTCATCGCACCGAGCGAGGTGGTGATGACGAAAAAGACGAAGGTGATTTTATAAGCCAGGTCGTCAAGTGCAGACCATTTTTTGCGGTGGGCGATCCATTCAAGCAGGGTCGCCATGGGGATGGCTCCGACCGCCATGGGATGGTTGATGATGACATGCACGATGGCGGTGATGGCGATGAGCATGCGGTTGCCGATGAAATCGAGATGGAAAATGGGGAAATCCATAACGCGCGTCTCCGTGGGGGGTACGGATGCCTGTTTCAATCCCTAAAGTATAAAGAAAAAGAGGATTATTGGCAAGAACTAATCGCTTTTTTTGCCATTTTTCAGCCTAATTCTGCAAACCGGAAGGGCTATCTACAGCGCAGCGGCAGAAAAAGTCCCTGTACAATCAAGTATTCAACTCAAGGAATGCACTCCGGAATTCTGCTGTTATGAAGTGAGTACTCAAACCAAGAGGAGTGATTTTATGGCACAAACCAGGCCCGGTCTCTTCGCCCTGATGCGGGCGCCTTTTTTCTCCTCCATCCTCGCTCCCCTCTTCGCCGGCACCTTGCTGGCAGTGATCGCTACCGGCCGCTTCTCCCCCGTCGGATTCGCCGTCGTGCTGGTGATGGGCCTTGCCCTGCACGCGGCTACCAACGTCTACAATGATATTTTTGATACCCTGCAGGGGACCGACCGGATCAACCTCCACCGCAACGATTTCAGCGGGGGGAGCGGCTTCCTGCTCGAGCACCCCCACCTCCTGCCGGGGATGTACCGTATCGCCCGGGTCAGCCTGATCGTCGCCGCTGGCGCGGCGATGCTTCTCCTCTTCTTCACCCGCCACACGCTCTGGCCCTGGCTGGCCGGACTCTACCTGCTCGCGGCCTTTTTCAGCAAGTATTACACCGCCGCACCGGTTAAGCTGGCCTATCGCGGACTTGGCGAGCTGGCGGTATGGTTCGCCTTCGGGCCGATGGCCATCCTGGTCGCCGCCGTGAGCCAAAACACCCTCTTCCACCCCTTCATCATTGCCGCCATGCCGATCACCGGACTGAGCACCTCCTCCATCCTCTGGATGGGGCAGTTGATCGATCTGCAGGCCGACAGCAGCTCCGGCAAGCGCGGGCTGGTCGCCCGCACCGGCAGCAGGTTGGGCCGCTGGGGCTTTCTGGTCATCCATCTCCTTCTCATCGCCAACCTGATCGTCCTGGCCCTGATCGTTCTGCCTCAGGGTTGGCCCCTCCTCGCAGCCCTGCTCCCGTACCTCCTCCTGCCCCGCACCTGGAAACAGGTTCTGCGCTATCACGACCAGCCCGGGGAGCTCAAGGCCGCAGCGGGATGGAATGTGCAGATTCATCTCGGCATGGCCGTCCTGCTGGTCCTCGGCCTGTGCGCCGTACTCCTGTTGCACTAATCCTTCACCCTGCGGAGAGCCATGCTCACCTCCATACGAACGTTCCTCCATCCGGAGGGTTATCACGGAAAAAAGCGCAGGCCGCCCTTTTTCGAGGGCTGGTTCTACAAATGCGTCGATGCCCGCGGTGAAAACCGCCTGGCGGTGATCCCCGGCATCGCTCTGCACCGGGAGCCGGAACAGGACCACGCCTTCATCCAGATCCTGGATGGCCGCAGCGGCCGCAGCTATTACCATCGCCTGCAGGCCAGCCAATTCAGCGCCTCGCCTCGCAGCCTTGAGCAGTGCATCGGTTCCAACCGCTTCAGCCGTGGGGGCATGGCTCTCGAGATCACAGGCGAAGAATGGCAGCTCAAGGGGGAGCTCTGTTTCGGCCCTTTCACCCCATGGCCGGTCACGCTGCGCTCCCCAGGCGCCATGGGCTGGTACGCCTGGGCCCCCTTCATGGAGTGCAATCACGGGGTAGTCAGCTTCGACCACGAACTCGGCGGGAAGGTGATCCTCAACGGTGAGGAGATCGACTTTAACGGCGGCCGCGGCTATATCGAAAAAGATTGGGGCCGTTCCTTCCCCCAAGCCTACATCTGGCTGCAGAGCAACCATTTCCCGGTCCCGGGGACCAGCTTCATGGCCTCAGTCGCCATCATCCCCTGGCTGGGCAGAGCCTTTCCGGGCTTCATCATCGGGCTGCACCACCGCCACCACCTCTACCGCCTCGCCACCTATACTGGCGCCCTTCTTGAGGCCCTCGAGGTCGGCGATGCAGAGATCCTGCTGCAGATCTGCGACCGCCAGCACCGCCTCTCCGTCCGCGCCGAGCGCTCCGCCACCGGTCTGCTGCACTCGCCCACGCCGCAGGGCATGCAGGGCCGCATCGCCGAAACCCTCGGCGGCACCATCTCGCTGCGGCTCGACCGCATGGACACCAGAGAGACCATCCTGGAGCAGACCGGGCTGCACGCCGGCATCGACGCCGCCGGGGATCTGCCTGCCCTGCTCGCGCTCCTGCATCGTAATTCCTAGGGTCCGCTCCCAACTGCCGCCACAGCGCCCAGCCCTCACAAGAACACACCTCACGGAAGCTGGCGCTATCGCCCGGTTCAAAAGAGTCGGAGTTGCCGCCCTTACGGTGCATTCCCGCAAGATTCCCGTTGCCTTTTTCCTCCGGATTGCCTAATTTGGCAGGTCAGAGTGCCCATTCAGCAGCCAGGAAATGCCCATGCCTCTTTTTTACCGTTGGACCACCGTCATCCTGCCCTGTCTTGTCGCCGCCCTGCTCGCCGGCAGCGGCTGCGAAAAACAGAGCACCGCTCCCAAAAAAAGCGCACCCAAATACCAGCCGATCACCGCGCCCCTCGATCCCTTCGCCGTCAACCAGCGCCTTGCCAAATCGGTCAATTTCGGCAATGCCCTCGAGGCCCCCAACGAGGGGGAGTGGGGCCTCACCCTCGAGGCGCGCTATTTCCAGCTCCTCGACGAGGCCGGCTTTTCCGGCATCCGCCTGCCCGTCCGCTGGTCGACGCACGCCCAGAACGCCAGCCCCTACACCATCTCCCCCGCTTTTTTCGACCGCATCGACTGGGCGGTGGAACAGGCCCTCGACCGCGGCATGGCCATCGTCATCAATATGCACCACTATGAGGAGATCTTTACCGATCCCCCCAGCCACAAGGAGCGCTTTCTGGGGATGTGGCGGCAGATCGCCGAGCATTACAAGGAGTATCCGGCCGACCTGCTCTTTGAGCCCCTCAACGAGCCCAATACCAATCTGACCTCCCCCCTTTGGAACCAGTACCTGGCCGAGGTGATCGCCGTCATCCGCGAGTCCAACCCCTACCGCACCATTGTGATCGGCCCAGTGGACTGGAACAGCTACGCTTCACTGAACAAGCTGGTGCTGCCAGCCGGTGAGAACAACCTCATCATCACCTTTCATTACTACAATCCCTTCCACTTCACCCACCAGGGAGCGAGCTGGGCCTCCGGCTCAGATGCCTGGCTGGGGACAACCTGGGGATCGGCGGCCGACATGACCGCCCTGCAGAACGAGCTGGAGGTGGCGCGGAACTGGGCGCGCACCAACAACCGGCCCCTCTTCATGGGGGAATTCGGCGCCTTTAACAAGGCGGACATGAACAGCCGCAAACTCTGGACCGAGGCAGTGGCGCGGCAGGCGGAGAATCGCGCCATGAGCTGGGGCTATTGGGAGTTCGGTTCGGGCTTCGCCATCTACAACCTCAGCAAAAATGAATGGTACCTGCCGCTGCTCAAGGCCCTCATCCCCTGACGGGCGGCGCCCCACAGGACCGGCAGCAGCGGGCTGACCGCAAAGCCGCTAACCCAACACGGGAGTGACCCCATGGATGTTTTCCTGCTCTCGCGACTGCAGTTCGCCTTCACTATTGCCTTTCACTACATCTTTCCGCCGCTGAGCATTGGCCTGGGCGTGCTGCTGGTGATCATGGAGGCGCGCTGGCTTAAGACCAGAGATCCGCTCTATCTGGAGATGACCAAATTCTGGGCGCGTATTTTCGGGCTCATTTTCGCCCTGGGGGTTGCTTCCGGAATCGTCATGGAGTTTCAGTTCGGCACCAACTGGTCGATCTACTCCCGCTACGTCGGGGACGTCTTCGGCAGCGCCCTGGCCGCAGAGGGGATCTTTGCCTTCTTTCTTGAATCGGGCTTTCTCGCCATCCTGCTCTTCGGCTGGAACCGGGTCAAGCCCGTCACCCATTTCCTCGCCACCTGCATGGTCGCGCTGGGGGCCCATTTCAGTGCTGTGTGGATCATCGTCGCCAACTCCTGGCAGCAGACCCCGGCGGGGCACCATATCGTCGGCTTCGGCACTGGCCTGCGCGCCGAGATTGTCGATTTCTGGCAGGTGGTCTTCAATCCCTCCTCCCTGCACCGCCTCAGCCACACCCTCGCGGGAGCCTGGCAGGCCGGGGCTTTTCTCGCCCTCAGTGTCGCCGCCTATTATCTACTGCGTAATAAACACATCGCCTTCAGCAAGGCCACCCTCAGGATTGCCCTGCCCGTGGCCATGATCGCCTCACTGCTGCAGCTTCTGACCGGCCACGCCAGCGCCAGCGGCGTCGCCCGCAACCAGCCGGCCAAACTGGCCGCCTTCGAGGGACACTATCCCGCCAGCGCCCCGGCCGACATGTACCTCTTCGGCTGGGTCAATCAGGAGAAGGAGCGGGTGCAGCTCGGTCTCAGGATCCCCGGCATGCTGAGCTGGATGGTCCATGGCGACAGCAAAGCCCCGCTGACTGGCCTGCAGGCCTTCCCGCCGGACGATCGCCCACCGGTCAATCTGGTCTTCCAAACCTACCATCTCATGGTCCTGCTCGGCATGGGTCTGATCGGACTCTCCCTGCTCGCGCTGCTGCTCCAGTTCCGGAATCGTCTCAGTGAACAGCGCTGGCTGCTCTGGATCTTCGTTTTCGCTGTGCTTGGGCCGCAAGCGGCCAACCAGCTCGGCTGGGCCTCCGCCGAGGTCGGGCGCCAGCCCTGGATCGTGCAGAACCTGCTCAGGACTCGCGACGCTTTTTCACCCAACGTTTCGGGAGGCGAGCTTCTCTTCTCCCTGGTGATGTTTTTCATCGTTTACGCGCTGCTTCTGGCCCTGTTCATCTACCTGCTCAATGATAAAATCCAGCATGGGCCCGAAGAACGCACCAGCATGGAGGGACACCGCGCATGAACCTGGCCTTCGATCTCAATACCATCTGGTTTTTCCTGGTGGGTGTTCTCTTCGCCGGCTATGCCATGCTCGACGGCTTTGATCTTGGCGTCGGCGCCCTCCACCTCTTCACCCGCGGCGACGAGAACCGCCGCATCCTGCTCAACGCCATCGCCCCGATCTGGGACGGCAACGAGGTCTGGCTGGTCACCGGCGGGGGCGCGCTTTTCGCCGCCTTCCCCGAGGTCTACGCGACCGCTTTCTCCGGTTTTTACGTCGCCTTTATGCTTCTGCTCTTCGGGCTGATTTTCCGGGCGGTGGCTATCGAGTTCCGCAGCAAGCAGCCGATGGCCTGGTGGCGGCGCTTTTGGGATATCAGCTTCAGCCTCAGCAGCATCCTCTCGAGCCTGCTCATCGGGGTGGCCCTCGGCAACATGGCCTGGGGTGTCCCCCTCGACGCCCAGGGCAATTTCAACGGCTCTTTCTGGAGCCTGATTCATCCCTACAGCGTGCTGGTCGGCCTCTGCACCGTCGCCCTCTTCACCATGCACGGCTCGATCTACCTGGTGTTGAAAACCGAAGGGGCGCTGCAGCAGCAGGTCCGCGAGTGGAGCCGGTCGACCATCATCTCCTTTGTCCTTTTTTATATCACCGTCACCATGTTCACCCTGCTCTACGTGCCGCACATGACCGATACCATCCGCGCCAATCCCTGGCTCTTCCTGGTCGCACTGGTCAACATGCTCGCCATCGCCAATATCCCGCGCGAGATTTTTCACGGCCGTGAGATGCGCGCCTTTCTGTCGAGCTGCGCGGCGGTGATCGCCCTGCTCCTGCTCTTCGGCATCGGCACCTATCCGAACCTGGTCTATTCCAACCCCCAACCCGCCAACAGCCTGACTATCTACAACGCCGCCTCCTCGCGAAAGACCCTGCAGATCATGCTCATCATCGCCCTCTGCGGGGTGCCAATGGTGCTCGCCTATACCGGCAGCATCTACTGGATCTTCCGCGGCAAGGTCAAACTCGACGCACACAGTTATTAGAGGAGTGGGGTGCAGAATGCAGCAGGATGAGGCGGACGCCCGCCATCGACCCTGCCGGGACGAATAAATGCGAGATCGTTTGTGTTTAAGCAATCACACGCCACAAACAGCCTTGCTTTTTGGAGAATAACATGACCAGAATCCTGCTCATCACCCTTTTGCTCATCGGGGCCGCCATGGCCCAGGAGCCGCCCGTAACGACAGCGGTTGTACCGGTGACGGCCGCCGCGTCCGACAGCCTCAACCCCCATCTCCTCCCCTTCAAGCCCTATTTGAACCGGACCTGGAAGGGCACCTTCGCACAGGAGCCCGGCCAGGCCCTGGTCACCGACATCTCCCGTTGGGAGCGCATACTTAACGGCCAGGCCATCCGCATGACCCACTCGGTGGATGAGGGCGTCTATGGCGGCGAGACCATCCTCTTCTGGGACCCGAGCCTGGGGAGCCTGGTCTACTACTATTTTACCACGGCCGGCTTTTTCACCCATGGCACCATGAGCTTCAACGGGGACAAATGGGTGGCCCATGAGATGGTCGAGAACAACGCCAACGGCATCACCGAGGTGCGCAGCACCAGCGAATTTCTGCCCGACGGCACCATGCAGTCCGTCGCCGAGTTTCTGCAGAACGGTCAATGGGTGCACGGCCACACCATCCGCTACGTCGAATCCCCCGGCAGCCCCCTGATCTTCAAATAGGCCGCCTGGCAGCGTTTGATCCAGGACGATTCGCCTGTAATAAAAAAAGGCCTCCCCAGCGGGAGGCCTTTTTTTTGGCAGCGTTTCAAAAAGAAGGGCGGATCTACTTCTTGAGCATGAAATTCAGATCCTCGAGCAGGGCCTGCAGATCCTCCTCGTGCATCACTTCATCCTGGAGGATTTGCACCGCCATGTTGTAGGTGACCGGATCCTTCATGCCGACCTCCTGGAGCAGGGCGTTGTAGACAGAGATGGCGCACTGCTCGCCCTTGATGTTCTGGCCGAGGATCATCTTGACAAAGGGATCAGCGGGTTCATCATAGCCGCAGGTGCTCATTTTGAACCACTGCTGCGGCGTCGTCAGGGGGGTGCCGCCGAGCTGGATGATGCGGTTGGCGACCATATCCGCATGGCGCAGTTCGTCGGCAGCGTGCTGGATCAGCTCAGCAATCACCGCATCCTTCATCGGTCCGGCGATGACCTTGGCCCCAAGCCAGTACTGATAGTAGGCCAGCCACTCATCGGCGAAGGCCTTGTTGAGCAGCTCGATGACATGGTCGACATTCATGCCGACGATTTCGCGTCCTTTTGTTCCCATAACGTCTCCTTGGTTGCATGGGCCCGCGCAGGACGAGGCCCGGTTTTGTTCACTGCCCGCTTTGGATTAAAAATCAAAGGGATTCCGGACCATGCCTAGCATGTTCTCGTGGTGAACCGGATCGGTCATCACTTTTTTATGGCAGACCGCACAGTTCTTGTTGGCGCCGATGGCATAGGAGCTCCCCGTGTACTGCCGCGGCTGGATATTGTCACGCCAGAGCACGAAGGGGTTATCGGCCGGATAGAGGGCGTGGGTGGCACTGTGACAGGCCTCGCAGCGGATGCCGGCGTTGTCGGTGCGCACGCGGAAGAGGCCGGTGAATCCGGGCGTCCATTTGTTGAAACTGACGATATCCTCCGGGATGTTAAAACCGGCATGGCAGTTGAGGCAGTCGGGTTCCTGCAGCCAGGGGGTGCGTGGATGGACCTCGCTGGCGCTGGCGACCTGGTCCGATTTCAGATGGCGGACCAGCCGTGCTGCCCCGGGCTTGGCCTCTTCGCCGCGCAGCAGGGCCATGGCATGCTCCTCGAGGCTGCCGTGGCACTCGCTGCAGGTGATGCCGATCTCCTTGTGAAAATCGCGTGCGCAGCGGGTGGCGCCGTCGGGCCTGGCCGGATGGCAGGCGGCACAGGCGGCCGCTCCCTCCAGATGCATATAATTGGCATGCCAGCCATGCATGGCGGCCGAGAAATTGAGGCGGAGGCTGTCGCCTTTGGCGCCGACCGCCGGATCGGCGTGGCAGCTCTGGCAGAGGGCCGGCTTGCCCTGTTTTGCCTGTTCCAAAAGGGTGGTGCCGCTGTTGCGGTCGTGGGCGGCAAGGATGTTGACAGCGGTCTCGTCGCTCACCCCGGCGACGCCCCGCTTCCAGGTCCCGCCGTGGCAGGTGCGGCAGCCCATCTCCGATGAGACCGGCGCCACCACCCGGGTGGAGGCGAGCAGGCGGCCGCCGACTTTCTCCCTGGCTTCCACCGTGAAGGTGGGGAAGGCGTTGAAGGCGCCGTCGTCGCTGTAGGGGCCGACCGGGATCATCTCGGCGGCAAAGCTGGCGAAATCGGCCTTGTACTCCATCTCGCCCGATAGCCCCTTGCCCGCCAGGCCGATATTCTCCGGCAGGTCGACGCCGAAATTGGCCTTGACATGTTTCCAGAAAGGCATCTGGCCGGCCGGATTCTCAAAGCCCTCCTCCACCTTGTAGCTCAGGGTCACCCCGTCTGATATCAGGGCCGGAAGGGCGCCGCGGCGGATGAGCTGGGCATGCAGGGTGTTGGCCGGGGGCAGGATGACAAACCAGGCGTCGCAGTCGGTCATGCAGTGCATCCCCAGGTCATTCCAGGCCAGCAAGAGATAGTCATCCTTGCGGCTGTCGAAGGGGGGAATCTTTTCGGCTTTACGGGCAGCAGGAGCGCTGGCGGTGGTGGTGGCCGCCTCAGGGGCCTTGCCATGGAGCCCCTGCACGATCCAGGCCGCCAGGGCCTCCCGTTCTGCGGGAGTCCCGGCCACCGGAGGCATGTAGCTGTTGATCCGGCCCTGGCCATGGAGAAAGGCAAGCATCCCCTCCTGCGGAAACATACCAGTGCGGCTGAGGATGTCGTTGCGCACCCCGCCGACGGTATGGCAGGGCAGGCATTGGATATCGAAGAGATCCTTGCCCGCCTGCAGCTGGTTGTCGGGTGTGATCTCCTTGTGCTGCGTCCAGCGGGCATTCGGCAGCACCCCCTCCTCATTGAGGCGGGCGCCATCCGCGGCATGGATCGAGGTGCTGTACATGTAGCCGTGGATAACCCAGGGCTTGCGGGCGATCTCGCGCAGGTACTCGAACCCGCCGTAAAAGCCCAGTCCCGCCAGCACCAGAAGCACGGCCAGCACCTGCTGCAACCCGCGCGGGGATCTGAGCAGATAGTAGAGGGCGAGGAGGAAAATCGCCGCTGCAGCCGCCAGGGCGATCAGAATGAAGGGCTCGCTCTGGGGATTGAGCCCAAAGGCCACCTCCCGTGTTGCGGCGGGAATGCTCATGTAATACCAGTAGCCGGTCGCCGCCATGATTGGAAGGGCCAACAGCAGCCACTTGCTGCAGTAGCGCAGAATCTGGTCGCGGGAAAAACCGTTGGGTATGCGCACTGCTGTAAAAATGCCGAAAAGTCCCGCGATCATCACCGCCACCCCGGTGCGGAAGCAGGTGGAGGCGAAGTAGGTGGGATTGAGGAAGCCATGCCAGAAGCTGCCGGTCTGCAGCCATTTGCCCGGGGTGAGCATAAAGGCAAGGATGCCGTTGATGACGACCAGGCTGAGCCAGGCGAAGAGGGCATAGAGAAAGGCGATATTGAGGCGAGGCCTCTTGTCCAGTTTGCTGAAATTGTAATGATAGATGAGCAGGGCGGTGATCTCGCCGAGGAAGAAAACCCACTCGATCGCCCAGCCGAAGACGAAGGAATGGATCAGGGCGGAGGTGGCCGCAGGCTGGACCAGGGCGATGACGAACCAGATGCCCACGCCGGTAATGCCGCCGAAGACCATGGTCAGAAGCAGGAAAAACCAGGTGTACCGGCGCACATAGACGTGGATCTCGGGATTGTTCTCGCGGAATCCCTTCCAGTCCATCAGCCAGATGAAGATGCCGCCGCCGACGGCGAGATGGGAAATATAGGCATGCAGCACGGCGATGAGGGCGATCATCGAACTCCCGCCGAACCAGGTCAGCTCCCAGATTGGATAGTTCATTCGCTTTCCCTCCCCTCACCCGCAGAGATCATCGTGCGCACCATATACCATACCGCCGCCAGACCGATGAGAAGGATGATGACGAAGAGGATGAGCAAGTCATACTGCGGCTTGAGAGTCAGCTCCGAAACCTTGAAAAAGCGGCCGATATAGAGATCGCGCAGGGCCAGGCGGTTGAGGACCATAACCAGGGTAAGGGCGATGAGATGCCAGAAAGTGGGCCAAAATTTTCCCAGAAAGGCCAGCACGAGGGCGCCGATGGCAAGGATGATCCCCACAATCAGGATGAGAGTGTAGAGGAGATTCCCGCCCATGAAAGCGAGCATAAAGTCGCGCGGCAGGGCAATGAGAAACCAGATCCCCACCGCCACCTGCACGCTGGTGGCAATGGCGAAGATGCGCAGCCCGTTCCTGACCTCCTCCCCGCTGCCGGGCACCCCCTTGCGGGCGCGGATCTGCCAGACCAGGCTGCTGAAGAGCCCGGCGACCGCCACGGAGGCGATGACGAAGTGGAGGTAGCGCGGCCAGAGGGCCGGATCCGAGAGATTGAGAATGGTGCCGCTGCGGTTGGTGAAATAGGCGGACCATTTTTCCGGCTGCAGCATCAGGGTCATATTGTTTGAGTAAATGAAAGTGATATAGAGGAAAATAAGCGCGGCCAGGCCAATAGCCGTCCTGCCGAGCCAGTTCACGGCGCTGCGGGCGTGGATGTAGGTGCCGTAATAGGCGATGATCAGCAGGGGAATGACCAGCAGCCAGTAGAGCGCCATCAGCACCGAACTGCTGTAGATGAGGTGGCCGTAGAGGACCTGCAGAAAGAGCAGCGGGGCAACACCGAGGGTGACCCCGATCGCCAGGGTCGAGGGGATTTTTTTATAGATTGCCGAGGCTGCACCGTTTTCGCGGGGAGCTTTGCTGAAAAAGGCAAGAAGCGAACCGCCAAGGACCACATTGATGAAGAGGATATGGAGCATGAAAAGCAGGACCCCGAGGACTTCAAAAACCGGCCATGGCGCAGGAATGGCCTCGAGTGTGGGAATGAGAGGTATGCCATCCATGAAAGAACCTCCTCTGCCGCTTGGTGTTGAAGGTGTGGAAGAGCATCGATGCAAAACAGCCCGGCGAGCGGTGGCTGGACTGCACCTATATTAAGGATAGAATTTGACTTTATCAACAATAAAATGGAGGGCGGTTTGACGGGAGTCAACCCGCCAGGGCGCGCAGCAAGGCCGGAGCAACGTCGGTGAGGCTGTGCAGGCGGGAGGCGATCTCCTCACGCCCGCAGCCAAAGAGGAGGGTCATGACGGGATTGCGGGTGTGGCCCTTGACAGCGAGATCCTCGATGTTGCCATGGTCACTGGTGACCAGCACCAGGGTGTGGTCGAGATCGACGACGGCGAGAATACCCGCCAGGTTATCCTCGAGGCGGGTGAGCACACCCAGGGCGCGCGCGAAATCGCGGCTGTGGCCGGCGACATCACTCTGGAAAAACTCGAAGAGGCTGAAATCGTACTCCCTGCTCGCCGCCCCGATGATCTCCCCCGCCTCCTGCGGGGTGTAAAGGGGCACATCGAAACCGTGGTCGATCAGTCCGGCGCCGGTGATGTCGTGATAGACCGAACGGCGGGCGCGGAGGTCGTCGAGATCGAAGAAACGCAGCCCCGCATAAAGATTACTCACTGTGGTGACCGAGAGACGATTGATGATCTGGAAGGGATCGAGATCGAAAAAGGGCGGCCGGAAGGTGTTGAGGAAAGCGGCGCGGAAGCCGTGATCGGTGAAGCGTTTGAGGATGTTGTGTTCGGCGATGACCTGACGCAGCGCCTTGTTGGGGAAGGCATTGAGATGGCGGCCCAGCAGCCGGGCCCCGTTGACTCCGGTCAGCAGCGAGGTCTGGCCGGTGGCGCTCTGCGGCAGCCCCTCCACACCGAGATTGGCGTCGAGCCCCATCGCCAGCCCCTCCGAGGCAGTCGGGCGCGGGAAAATCCCGGTGTGGCACTGCCGGAACAGGTTCAGGCTCGGGTGGCAGCAGGGATTGATCTCCGGATCATCCGCCCCGATCCCCAGCCCGTCGATGAAAAAGAGCAGGAGATGGCGCAGCTCGGGGATCCGGCTCATTTGTGCAGTTTGGCCCAGGAGTTGAAAACCATGAACAAACCGAGCAGCACCATCACTACTCCGAAGGCCAGGCGCAGGTGGAGCTGATTGAGGCGGTTGGCGATGTGGGAAGCGGCCCAGGCCCCGATGAAAAGACAGATCGCGATGATGACAGCGGCCTTGAGATTGACATTGTTGTTCTGATAGTAAACCAGAACCGCAGCCAGACCGACCGGCGGCAGGAGGACGGCCAGGCTGGTGCCGGTGGCCATCTGCTGGCTGAAGCCGGCGAAATAGACCAGGGCCGGCACAATGATGATGCCGCCGCCGATGCCGAAAAAGCCGGAGAGGGTTCCGGCGGCCAGGCCGAGAAGGATATAGAGCCAAAGCGAGGGTTCGGAACCGGTCAGCATAAATTCTCCAGGATCGGGGTGAAGCCGGCACCCGGGTTCATCACATCGGGCGCCGGCATGGAATCTAGTAGAGCTGCTTGATCTGGGTGCCGGGGTAGTAATGCTTGAGGATCGCGCTCACACTGTCGCCCCGTTTGGCACGGACGGCGGCACCGAGCTGGCAAAGTCCTACGCCGTGCCCCCAGCCGGCGCCCCGGAAGATAAAGCTCTCAGCCAGGCCATCCTTCACCCCCTCCTTCTCGATGGTGAAACAGGCGGAATAGAGGGTCGATTTGGAGAGGGCGCGGCGGATGTTGAGCTCCTTGTGGATCTTTACGCTCTCCTCAGTGCCGATGCAGTTGATGCTGATCAGGCGGCCCGAGGTGCCGCGCTCGAGGGGGATGATGTCGACCAGCTGGCCAATGGAGGCGCCGGCATAATCGGCGATCGATTTTTCCAGATCGGTGCGTGCGATGCGCTGCTCCCAGCGGAAATATTTCTCCGCATAGCGGCCGAAATCGGGATTACCGGCGGCCTCGAGGTTGCAGCAGACCTCAGGGCGGGAGTTGACCCAGACCCGCACATTCTCCTCGCGGGTGAGGTCGAACCGGCCAATCTCGGTGGGAGTGTCGAGCCGTCCGGTCAGATAGGGCTCGCCGTCGCTGTCCCAAACCTCGGCAGCGCTGGCGGTATGGCCGCCGCACATCGCCGAGTAGCTGGCTGTACAGAGGGCGTCGTTGTAGGTCAGGACCAGCCCCTTGGTGTCGTGCACGGCCTTTTCGACGGGATCGCTGTTCTTGCCGATGCCGATGTAGGCCTGGCAGTGGACATCATCGCAGACATCGAATTCGGCACCGCGATGGAAACGGCCGAAGCTGTTGAGAAACATCGTCCTCGAGATGATCGCCTGGGCCTTGAGGGCCTCCTCGGGAAAGGAGTTGGCCATCTCGCCGGCCACCACCCCGCGCAGATAGAGCTCGAGGGGGACGACGTTGATGGCGGTCAGCCTGCCTTTGGCATTGATGCGCAGTTCCATCTCCCCGCCGTAGGTGCGGGCCTCGTTGCGCGCCCAGTGGTAACCGCTGCCCACCTCGACATCGCGCAGGGTGATGTTGGCGCCGGTCAGGCGCAGGGCCTGGGTAAGAATGATGGTCCGCCCGGCCGGGGTCTGCAGGGCGATCTTGCCCATTACCACATCATCCATGCTGCGGACCACCTTGCCCTGCGCAAGGGCGGGTGTAGCGGCGAGATGACGCTCGGCCTCCGCTGTGGTGGCGAAAGAGCGGTCGAGGAGAACCCGGTGATAGATGCGGTCGATCAGGTTCTTTGTGCCCGCCTTGAGCTGCTCACCCTGGCTCTTCACGGTCACCGCAAGCCCCTTGGCGCGCAGGGCCTTGGCCCGTTCCGCTGCGCGGTCGCTGTCCAGCGACTCGTAGAGCTGAATCTGATAGGTCAGTGCGCCGGGCACGAGGGTGTGCACGGTCGCCTTCCAGAGCCCCTTTTCCAGGGCCTCGAAATTTTCCTTCTCGTCATAGCAGACGACGGAAAATTCGCCCGCCGGCTCGAAATAGACCGCCTCCTGATCCTCGAGAATGCCGACGCGGATGATCGGATCGCCCGCTACCGGCACATAGCGCATCTGGGTACATCCGGCGGCCACAAGCAGCACCGCCCCGGCCAGAAGCTTGCAGAGTGTTTTCATAAACTTCCCTCTACCCCTGATAACCAAATTCCCGTAAAAAAGTATCATTCTTGCGCCATTTATCGCGTACCGCTACCCACAGTTCCAGAAAAACAGGCCGGTCGAGAAAGGCTTCAATGTCAGCGCGCGCCTCCTCCCCCACCCGGCGCAGCATCGCCCCGCCCCGGCCGATGATGATTCCCTTCTGGCTCTGCCGTTCGACGACGATGCGAGCCTTGATGAGATCCTTGCGGTCGGGCCGGCCTTCCCTGAACTCGTCGATGATCACAGCGGTCGAATAGGGGATTTCCTCGCCAAAATGGGCGAAAATCTTTTCGCGAATAATCTCGCTGACAAAAAATCGCTCGGGATGCTCGGTCAGGGCATCCTGATCATAAAAGGGGACGCCCGCCGGCAGGCGCGCCGTCAGGGTGTCGAGCAGGAGATCGCAGTTTTCGCCGGTGTGGGCCGAAAAAGGGACGATGCCGGTGAAGGGATGCAGGGCGCTCCAGGCCTGTTCCAGAGCAGGCAACAGCCCCCTCTCGACCAGATCGATCTTGTTGATGCCGAGGAGGAGGGGTTTGCGGGCGGCGGCAAGCTCGGCCAGGATTTCACGATCGCGCTCCTCTGGCCTGGCCGCGGCGGCAACCATGAAGAGGAGCAGATCACTGTCCAGGACGGCACGTCGGGCCGTCTCCATCATCACCTCCTGCAGACGATAGCTGGGGGTGATCAGACCCGGGGTGTCGAGAAAGATGATCTGATAGCTCTCCCCGGTCAGAATCCCCATGATCCGGTGACGGGTCGTCTGCGGCTTGGGCGTGGTGATCGAGAGCTTGAACTGCAACAGCCGGTTGATAATGGTCGATTTGCCGACATTGGGCTGGCCGGCGACCGCAACATAGCCGGAACGGAAGGGTTCAGCCCCCTTCCGGCTCTCCTGCACCCTGGTCGTGCTCACAGATAGGAGTCGAGGCTGTAGGATTCGTAAAGCCTCTTCACCAGCTCATCGCTGCTGACCAGCTTGAGGCTGTGGAACTGGCAGCCATTGCGCAGGCAGCCCTCGACGATTCCCCCCTTGGGCAGCTGCATGGCGAACATCGGGGCTGAACAGACCGAACAACGCTGGTCGGCATCCTGAAGGGAGACGCTGCAGGTTGGGCAGAGAAACTCGACCAGCTCGCCGTCCGGGACCGTGATCTGGGAGATATTTTTAAAACTGCCATAAATCGGATCGAGATGGATGAGGCCGGTTTCGTCATGATAGCGGGCCAGCACCGAGACCGATGGGTAGCCGTTGATGAGGTGGTTTTCATCCATAAGGCTGTGGCCGTTGGGGCAGCTTGCATTCTGGATGCGCAGCACCTTGCTGGGCACCTCCAGTTCGACGACATCTTTGTTTTTGTGCATAACGCCTCCGCACACAAGAGAGAATGGGGGCGGCGCGCGGGCAGGCCGCCGTCCCGGTTGGATTAGTAGGATTTGGCCACGAGCACGCGCTGGCCTGATCGGCCGCCGCAGACGATGCAGGCGCCCTCTTCCTTCTCTTCATCGATGGGCACCAGGCGGATGGTCGCCTTGTGCTCCTCCTGGAATCTGGCTTCGCAGTCCGGGGATCCGCACCAGTGGACCCAGAAAAAGCCGCCCGGTTTTTCGATCTGCTCCGCCAGTTCTGCATAGCGATCCACATGGAAGGTGTTGGCATCGCGGAAGGCCCTGGCGCGCACAAAGAGGTTGTGCTGCATCTCCTCGAGCAGGGCTTCGATGCGTGCGAGCAGGTTCTCCTGCGGCACGGCGATCTTTTCCCCGGTATCCCGGCGCACCAGGACCACCTGATTGGCCTCCACATCCTTGGGCCCCATCTCGATCCGGAGCGGCACCCCCTTCTTTTCCCACTCGTTAAACTTGTAACCGGGCCGGTACTGGTCGCGATCGTCGATCTTGAAGGAGATGCTCTCCTCCCAGCCGGAGGTCAGTGCGCGCGCTTTGGCGAGCATCATCTCGCGCTCGGAATCCTCCTTCCAGATCGGCACCAGCACCGCCTTGATCGGCGCGAGCCGGGGCGGCAGCACCAGCCCCTTGTCGTCGCTGTGGGTCATGATCAGGGCGCCGATCAGACGCGTGGAGACTCCCCAGCTCGTCGCATAGACCAGCTCCAGCTTGCCCTGCTCATTCTGAAAGGTGACGTCGAAGGCGCGGGCGAAATTCTGGCCGAGATTGTGCGAGGTACCGGCCTGGAGGGCCTTGCGGTCCTGCATCATCGCCTCGATGCAGTAGGTGCGCAGGGCGCCGGCGAAACGCTGCGATTCGGTCTTGACCCCGTAAAAGACCGGCGCGGCCATATACTCCTCGGCGAAACGGCGATAGACATCGAGTATCTTCAGAGTCTCCTCCTCCGCCTCCTCAGCAGTGGCATGAGCAGTGTGGCCCTCCTGCCAGAGAAACTCGGTGGTGCGCAGAAAAAGACGGGTGCGCATCTCCCAGCGCACCACATTAGCCCACTGATTGATGAGAATAGGCAGATCGCGGTAGCTCTGAATCCAGTTCTTGTAGGCGGACCAGATGATGGTCTCCGAGGTGGGGCGCACCACCAGGGGCTCGTCCAGCTTTTTACCGCCGCCGTGGGTGACCACTGCGCATTCGGGCGCAAACCCCTCAACGTGCTCTGCTTCCTTCTTCATAAAACTCTCGGGGATGAAAAGCGGGAAGTAGGCGTTGACGTGGCCGGTGGCCTTGAACATCTTGTCCAGGTGTCCCTGGATCATCTCCCAGATGGCATATCCCGTGGGCTTGATGACCATGCATCCCTTGACGGCGGCGTGCTCTGCCAGATCGGCGGCGGCCACGACATCGAGATACCACTGTGAATAATCGGCTGCGCGCGTGGTGATTTCTTTAGCCATAGTATCCTGTTCTTTTTTTTCCGTTAGTGGTTTGAGCCGGGCCGGGAGGTGCATCCGGCCGGCTCGGCAGCGAGCTGCTGCCTGACCTGAAAATAGCACGCCTCCGCACTCGCCATCCCCTCCAGGCAGAGCAGTTCGCGGCGGCGGCGCTCCTGGCCGTTGCTGCGGTCGATGACATCGACAAGGGCGCCCTGCGGACAGTGCAGGCACTTGTCCGGCTGCCTGGGCAGGGCGAGGGCACTCTGCCGGGCCACCAGGGCGCTGCTGTTGTGCCAGGTCTCCACCCCTGAACGCGACATCACCTCGATGGCGCGCAGGCGGGGAAAGAGCAGGCGGCCCTGATCGATGGTAAAGGCGGCGCGGGCATCCATCTCGTCCCCGGGCGCGAGGGCGAGGCGCTCCTGCTGCTGGGGGGAGATGGCAGCGTAGAAATAATCCTCAAAGGCATCCAGACCGATAAAGCCCTCCCGGGCAATGAGAAGATAGCCGTGGAGGTGCAGCCGGGCGCCGTGGACATCGATCTGCTTGTGAAAGCGCGGCTTGAGCGAGTCGATGCGGAAGGAGATCTCCCGCTCCCGCCCCTGGTTCTCCTCCACCCACTCGTCGAAGGCGGCCAGATCCTGCTGAAAGAGGGCGTACTCGGCGGGTGAGAGGGTGATACGCGGCTGATAATGGATCTTTTCGTCGCGATAGTGGGCGCAGCCGGGACAGAGTCTCCCCATGCGGTTGTAGCCGCGGCTGCAGCGCTTGCCCTTGTTGAGCAGGGCGCAGGACCAGCGGAACTCAAGGCAGCCCTGGGGGTAGCACTTTCTGGCACCCAGCACATGCCAGGCGGAAACCCGGTGGGCAAAGGCGGCATGACGGGCGTAATGGCAGGTGAAAACGTCGGTCCTTTTGTAGGGATTCTTCATGCCCTGCCCTCATAACTCCTTTAAATAATTTGAAATATAATTACTCTGGCCCTGAGAAGCAAGAAAATTCTTGTTCCCGTGTCTCGGGGGCACCCTGGCCAGTTTCATTGCTACCCCCAAAAATCTCGGTCCCACCCAGAGTCAATTAATTAAAAAATAGTTTTATGCTTGCCAGAAACACCTTGTAAAGAAGGTTGCCTCATTGCCCAGGGCGCAAGCCGTGAGTATGCTGAAAATCGAACGGAGGATTGTGGTATGCGGCGCCAGGAGGCAAGTGGGATCCAGATTTAGGGGGCACCCTGGCCAGTTTCTCCTTGCAATTGAGTTGAATTTTCATAAATTAAGAAAATTTAATCTTCCCGGAAAAGGACCGGATCATGAACTTTTCGCCCCTCGATTTCGCCATCATCTTCGCCTATCTCGCCGGGGTCACAGCCCTGGGGGCATGGTTCGGCAAGAAGCAGAGCAGCAC
>Ga0302250_1000453_pt1 | contig 40201 bp, 34 predicted proteins | sample AAG_RA_Asp_MG_FD_193536 | JGI IMG/M metagenome (GOLD analysis project Ga0302250, IMG submission 193536) | Enriched activated sludge microbial communities from anaerobic digester in WTTP, New Holstein, Wisconsin, United States - AAG_RA_Asp | ecosystem: Engineered > Bioreactor > Anaerobic >...
GGCTGGGTCAGATTCTGCTGATACGACTCGATTTCAATCCATTCCTTGTGTTTTTCGTCGGTCGATTCGCCGGGGATGCCATCAATCTTCAAAAATGTATCGAAGGCCATGCTGAGTGTCTCCTAGAAATACAAATGATTGGCGATTTATTGCTTTAGCATAATACCATTATCGTCTGTAATTCTTGTGCGTATCAGCGACCAGCACAGGGCCAGAGGATGGTTGCCTAATCCATCGGCCGCGAACAGCGCGATCCTTGCCCTTCTGAACCTGCGGGCACCCAGTGCCTGCAATCTCTCACCCAGCGCTCCAGTTCGATTCGTTGCTCATCGGTCAGCGTGGTCGGCGCGACCTGATTAATCCGAAGCTCACTCACAGGAAGAAGTAGTAGGCGGGCGGAAAGCTCATCGTCGCGAAGCAATAGGCTAGAATCGCATCCTTGGTCGGCGCAATGCCGCCATATTCTCTATCGCAGAGGTTTTTTGGATATGTTGGAGATTGTAGCAATCAGATAACTCACCCCGATTTTCGGAGTGTCAGTTATCGATATGCAAAAGAACGGCGACGCCCTATAGGGCTGTCGCCATTTGTGCATTCTGATTGCAAAAGAACTTCCAACATGAACATTTCAAAGCCTGAGCAGAGGACACTGCATGTTCTCGCCAAGGGTGGCCGCATCGTACACAGTCGCGACGAAACGGGTCACATTTCATCTGTCGATTGTTTCACTCGCGACGGTTTCCTGTTAACAGACTGCTCGCTCAACGTCTTCAGGAAGCTACGAAGCAAGCGCCTCATTTGCTCGAGGGATGGTCTGCCCTACCTGATAAACAAGGCCGGCCTGCGCGCAGTTCGCTCTCAACTCGACAACCAATAGATCACCCGCAATCCATTCACATCTGAAAGGAGTCTCTGCAATGGATATTCCGCGAATATTCAACATCAGCGAAAGTGCTCACCGTATCCACAACCCATTCACGCCAGAGAAGTTCGCCGTTCTTGGCGCGGCTTTGCGCATGAAGCCCGGAACCAGCGTCCTCGACCTCGGCAGCGGTTCGGGGGAGATGCTGTGCACCTGGGCGCGTGATCACGGAATCACCGGCACCGGCGTCGACATGAGCCAGTTGTTCACCGAGCAAGCGCAACGCCGTGCCGTAGAACTTGGCGTCGCTCAACAACTCAGATTCGTCCATGGTGATGCCGCCGGCTATATCTCTGACAAAAAGGTTGGCGTTGCGGCCTGTGTCGGTGCCACGTGGATCGGCGGAGGCGTCGCCGGCACGATAGGCTTGCTGGAACAGAGTCTGCTCTCCGGAGGAATCATCCTCATCGGCGAGCCTTTCTGGAGGCAGCTACCGCCGACAGACGAGGTGGCCAAGGGATGCCTCGCCAACACAGTATCGGACTTTCTGAGTCTGCCAAAACTCCTCGCGTCTTTCGGCCACATGGGCTACGACGTTGTTGAAATGGTTCTGGCGGATCAGGATGGCTGGGATCGATACGAAGCGGCCAAATGGCTCACGATGCGCAAATGGCTCGACGCGAATCCCGACGACGAGTTGGCCGGAGAAGTTCGCGCCCAACTGACGTCGGAGCCCGAACGCTACGCCTCTTGCACACGTGAATACGTGGGTTGGGGAGTATTCGCACTGATGGCACGATAGTGAGCTGAAACCAATGAGCGTCCCGTCCTTGCCGGGACGCTCATTCCCCCAAATGCCGGACAGCGTCCGCAGGGGCGACGAACTGGCCGGAATTTATGCCAGTAACGGCTTGATCCAGTACAGCCAGGTATAGGCGACGGTAAGCACCACGCCGACGGCGATCACCACGCCGCGCAGCCAGGCGACCGGCATCCGCTTGGCGACGCTGCCGCCGATGAAACCGCCGGTGATCGCGCCGAAGGCGCAGACGATCGTCTGTGGCCAGGCGATGCCGCCCTGGATGAGGAAGACGACGAAAACGCTGGCGATTATCATCACTGCCAGGAAGTTCTTGATCGCGTTGCTGTACTGGACGTTCTTGTAGCCCATCAGGCTCAGGGAAGCCATCACCATCAGGTTGACGCCGCCACCGAAGAATCCGCCATACACGGTCACCACACCCAGCCCCAGGGCAGCACGCAACGAACCGCCGGGACGCGGTTCACCTGCGTTGGACTGCTCGGCCTTGCGCACCACCCATTCGCGCACCCGCTCGGCGTAGGTGAACAGCAGCGTCGCGAACAGCACCAGCGGCGGCAGCAGGCGGGAAAACCCGGCATTGCCGACCCACAGGATCATGCTCGCCCCGAGTCCGCTGCCGATCACGGTCACCACCGAGAGGAAAAGGAGATGCCGGCGCATCGCGTATAGTTCGCGCCGGTAGGCCAGCGCCGCCATGCCGTTGCCGAGCCACAGGCCGACGTTGTTCGACGCGCTGGCCAGCGCCGGCGGCACGCCGCCAAGGATGAACGCCGGATAGGTGAAGAAGGTGCCGCCGCCAGCGATGGCATTGACAAAACCGGCAGCGACCGCCGCGACGAGGATCAGCGCCTGTGGCGCGTAGGACAGCAGTGTTGCCGAATCGGGCATCGGAGGTTCCGGCAGGAGGTTGAGGCTATCTGTTCTTCTTCAGCGGCGGAACAAATTTGTAGTCGATATCCCAGGGAAAATAGACCCACTTGTCCTGGCTGAATTCCTTGACGCAAAGGTCGACGATTTCGCGGCCCATCGGCTTGGCGTAAAGCGTGGCGAAATACGCTTTGGGCAGCAGCTTGCGGATGACGCGGGCAGTGTTGCCGGTATCGACGAGGTCGTCGATCAGCAGGTACCCCTCGCCGTCGTGATCGACGCCCTTAAGAACTTTCACTTCGGAACGCATGATCTGCGCCCCTTCGCTGTTTTCGGCCGCCTCTTCGTAACTGGACGCGCAGATGGTGTCGAGCAGGCGGATTTCCAGCTCGCGCGCCACCAGCGCAGCCGGAATCAACCCGCCGCGAGCGATGGCGATGATGCCCTTGAACGGCCCCTTGTCCATCAGCGCATGACAGAGAACGCGCGTATCCCGATGCAATTCGGGCCACGAGATCACGATATCGTCGCGATACGGACTGATGAATGAGGATTCCATGGCGAATTCCTATAGAGAGAACGGGAGGCGCGCATTATAGACGCGGCGCGACAACCCCAAAAGCAGAACGCGGCCCGCAGGCCGCGCTCGCGATTGAATCGGATTACTTGGGAATAGAACCTTCGACGCCCTCGACGTAGAAGTTCATCTTCTTCAGCTCGGCGTCGGAGTAGGACTTGCCGGCTGCCAGAAGCTCCTTGCCCGACTGGTCCTTGAGCGGGCCGGTGAAGGGATGCAGCTTGCCGGCCTTGATCGCGTCACGGCGCTCTTCGGCCAGTTTCTTCACGTCGGCGGGAACATCGGCACCGAAGTTGTCGATGTCGACCGCGCCTTCCTTGACGCCCCACCAGATATCCCCTGACTTCCAGGTGCCGGCTTGCACGTCAGCCACCACTTTCTTGTAGATCACGTCCCAGTTCAGGATCGACGCGGCTAGGTGCGCCTTGCCGCCGAACTTGCTCATGTCCGAATCCCAGCCGAAGGCGAGCACACCCTTTTCCTGCGCGGTCTGCACCACGGCCGGCGAGTCGGTGTTCTGCATCAGCACGTCGGCGCCCTGGGCGATGTGGGCGAGCGCGGCTTCGCGTTCCTTGCCCGGATCGAACCAGGAGTTGACCCAGATGACCTTGGTGGTGATGTTCGGGTTGACGCTGCGCGCGCCGATGGTGAAAGCGTTGATGTTGCGGATCACCTCGGGGATAGGGATCGACCCGACGTAGCCGATCTTGTTGTTCTTGCTCATCTTGCCGGCGACAACGCCGAGCATGTACGAGCCTTCATAGGTACGCACGTCGTAGACGCCCAGGTTCTTGGCCGTCTTGTAGCCGGTGGCGTGCATGAAGGTGGTGTTCGGGAAGGCCTTGGCGACCTTGACCATCTGGTTCATGTAGCCGAACGAGGTACCGAAGATGACCTTGTGCCCCTTCTGCGCCATGTCGCGGAAGACACGCTCGGCATCGGCCGTTTCCGGGACGTTCTCGACGAAGCTGGTCGTAACCTTGCCGGCCGACTCTGCTTCCATCTTCTTGCGGCCCTGGTCGTGGGAGTAGGTCCAGCCGTGGTCGCCGGTCGGGCCAATGTAGACAAAACCGGCCTTCAGCGGGTCGGCGGCGTGGGCGACGGACAGGCAGGACAGCGCCACGACCGCAACGGTTGTCATGCTCTTGAGGCGGGACAGCAACATGCTCGATTCTCCAGAAAGAAAGGTTTGAGGAAAAAACCGGTGCACTCTATCAGTTGCCGGAGCAACCGGGAATCAGCGGAACAACCGGCGCCGTGTTTTCTCGTGCAGCGGAGACCCGCGCGACCGACGCCGGATTGCCCGTCAGCGCGATGCCGGCGAAAGCCGGTTGCCTGAAACCGGAGCGTGGCGGCGGCATCGACCCGCCTCATCCGCGAGTTTTTCGCTATAGTGCGGAGCAACCGCTCGACGAGATCACTCCCATGCTCACGCTCGAATCACTGCGTATCTACGAACGCTTCAACGGCGACATTGACGGCTGGGCGCGCATGAAGTCGCTGACGGACAGTTCGATCGCCGAGACTGATTGGCACGTGATCGACGCACTGATAACGGACCTGCGTATCGCCGCGTCGGGACGGGCCTCCCCATCGTTTCTTCGGGAACTGGACGCGCGCATGCAAACCGGAATCGCGGACGACGATGCTCGGGCCGAGTTGCGCGCTCTGGCGCAACGGCTTACCCGTTAGCCTTCGGTGCGTCCTCAACGCGCATCCCGCCGCTCAGAATGCAACCCACTTGATGCTTGAACGCGCCGACTCGACCGTTTTCTCGATGAAGCGCACGCCGCGGGCGCCGTCGATCAACCGCGGGAAATCACCTTCAAGCGGCGCCAGAACGCGATTTTCCTTGCGTGCGCCAATCGCTTCCCCGGCGCCGACGTAGATATTGGCAAAGGCTTCGAAGAAGGCCTCCGGGTGTCCGGCGGGCAGGCGCGAGGCCTTGATTGCCGCTTCGCAAAGCCCCGGGCCATTGCGCGTGAAGATCTGCGGCGGCGCGTCAAGCGTCGAGTAGAGCAGCCGGTTGGGGTCTTCCTGATGCCAGGCCAGAGATCCCTGGGTCCCGAAAACGCGGATGCGCAGGTCATTCTCGCAGCCGACCTCAATCTGCGATGAGATGAGCACGCCGCGCGCGCCGTTCGTATAGCGCATCAGAATGTTGCCATCGTCGTCGAGCTTGCGGCCAGGAACAAAGGCGGTCAGGTCGGCGCACAGCGACTCGATTTCCAGACCGGTGATCGTTGCCACCAGATTCTCGGCGTGCGAGCCGATGTCGCCGATGCAGCCGGCGATGCCGCTCCGGGCCGGATCGGTACGCCAGTCTGCCTGCTTGTTGCCGGTGCCTTCGAGCCGCGTCGACATCCAGCCCTGGTTGTATTCGACGATCACCTTGCGGATTTCGCCAAGCTGGCCGCTCGCGACCATGTGCCGCGCCTGCCGCACCAGCGGGTAGCCGGTGTAGTTGTAGGTGACGGCGAAGACGACGCCGGATTTTTCCGCCGTGGCGATGAGGTCCTGCGCTTGCTCCGAGGTGTGCACCAGCGGCTTGTCGCAAACGACGTTGATGCCGGCCTCGGCGAACGCCTTGGCCACCGGATAGTGCATGTGATTGGGCGTGACGATGCTGACGAAGTCGATGCGTTCGCCGGCCGGGCGGCGCAGTTCGTCTTCGAGCAGCGCCTGCCAGGAGGAATGGTTGCGCTCGTCGGCGAGGCCGAGTTCGCGCCCGGAGGCGAGCGCCTTGCCAGGGCTCGACGACAAGGCGCCGGCCACCAGTTCCATCTGTCCGTCGAGCGCCATCGCGCGGCGGTGAACGCTGCCGATAAAGGCCCCCTGCCCGCCGCCGACCATCGCATAGCGCAATTTTGTCATCACGAGTCTCCCTGTTTCTTTTCGAACGCCGCGTCGAAGGAAACGCCTGAAGGCTTGAAATCGACGCGCCGGCAGAAGGCGGCGCTCTCCGTCGCGCCATGCACGCGATCCATGCGACTGTCTTCCCATTCGACCGAGAGCGGGCCGCGATAGCCGATGTCGTTCAGCGCGACGATGATCTGCTCGAAGTCGATCATGCCGCGCCCGACGCTGCGGAAGTCCCAGTAGCGGCGCGCGTCGCCGAAGCTGACGTGGCCGCCGAAGACGCCGACCGAGCCGTCGCCGCGATCCCACCAGGCGTCCTTCATGTGCACGTTGCGCACGCGGTCGCCCAAGGTGCGCAGCAGCTTCACGTAATCGACGCCCTGATAGCCCAGGTGGCTCGGGTCGAAATTGACGCAGAAGCGCCTGTGCTGCCGGACGGCATCCAGCGCGCGCTGCATCGAGGCGAGATCGAAGGCGATCTCGGTCGGGTGGATCTCCAGCGCGAAGTCGACATCTACGGCATCGAACGCGTCGAGGATCGGCGCCCAGCGCGCGGCGAAGTCCGCGAAACCCTTGTCCCAATACGTTTGCGAAGTCGGCGGGAACGCGTAGATCGAGTGCCAGATCGCCGAGCCGGTGAAGCCGGTGACGGTCTTCACGCCGAACTTCGCGGCGGCGCGCGCGCAGTCCTTCATCTCCTGCGCGGCACGCCGGCGCACGCCTTCCGGATCGCCGTCGCCCCAGACGTGCGCCGGCACGATGCTCTGGTGACGTTCGTCGATCAGGTCGCAAACCGCCTGGCCGACCAGATGGCAGCCGAGTGCGAAGCATTGCAGGCCATGCTTTTCGAGCAGCGCGCGTTTCTCTCGCACGTAGCTGTCGGAGGCCAAGGCAGCCTGGATATCGAAATGGTCGCCCCAGCAGGCAAGTTCCAGCCCGTCGTAGCCCATCGACCTGGCGAGCGGAGCAAGTTCGGCGAGCGGCAGGTCCGCCCACTGGCCGGTAAAGAGTGTGATTGGTCGAGCCATAGTGTCCTCACGCCAAGGTGTGGTCGCTGCAACGATGAATCTAACAAGCTATTGGCATCCGTCATCCCGGTTTTAACCTGGAGTCTTGTGGTGCGCTCTGGATTCCGGCCTTCGCCGGAATGACGTGGCTTCCTTCTTGATTGGCTTCTTCCTAGAACGGCGAATCCGGGAAGTAGAACTTGCTCGCGTTCTCCCTGGTGATGAGTTCCGACGGGATGATGTAGGTCGCCGGGAGCTTCTCGCCCTTCAGCCGTGCTTCCGCCGTGAGCTTGATCGAGTCGTACATGAACTTTGGCGAGTAGGAAACGTTGGCGACGATGCGCGGGTCCTTGCCGTCCATCAGCGTCTTGATCATGCCCTTGGCGCCGGCGCCGCCGAAGACGATCTTGATGTCGGTGCGCTTGGACTGGTCGATGGCCTTCAGGACGCCGACGGCCATGTCGTCGTCGGCCGCCCACACCGCGTCGATCTGCTTGAAGCGGGTCAGGTAATCCTGCATCACCTTGAAGGCGTCGTCGCGGTTCCAGTTGGCATATTTGGCGTCGAGGATCTTGATGTCCGGATGATTCTTCATCACGCCGGTGAAGGCTTCCCAGCGCTCGTTGTCGAGCGTCGTCGCGATGCCGCGCAAGGCGACGAGATTGCCCTTGCCGCCCATCGCCTTGGCAAGATACTCGGCCGGAATTTTGCCGAACGCGGTGTTGTCGCCGGAGACGTAGGCGTCCTGCGCGCTGGTGTCGGTCAGGCCGCGGTCGACCACCGTGACGTACACGCCCTTGTTATGCACTTCGGCGACCGGCTTGGTCAGCGCGGCGGATTCGAACGGGAAAACGACCAGCGCGTTGATCTTGCTCACAGCCATCAGGTCCTGCAGCTGGTTGGCCTGCTCGGCGGCGTTGGCTGCCGTCTTGACGATGACTTTCAGGTCCGGATTGGCTTTCTCAAGGTCTTTCTTGGCCTGGTTCGCCCAGAACACGATGCCGCCGGTGAAGCCGTGCGTGGCGGCGGGGATGGCGACGCCGAGCACGACTTTCTCGGCGGCGGTGGCGGGCGCCATGCCCACTGCGGCAAAGGTGGCCAGAGCGGCGGCGGTCAGCGTCAGTTTGCGAATGATCGATTTCATTGCGAATGTCTCCTTGTATTGCCGATTGATCGGAATTGCTGGTGACTGCTGGTTACTGCGGTGAAACCTGCTGCGATGAAAATCCTTGCTATCGCCGGCTGCGTTGCAGGAAGGCGACGATGATGATGACAATGCCCTGCACGGCGGCGTTGAGATACACGCTGATGATGCTGGTCAGGTTGAGGATGTTGCTGATGACCGAAAGCAGGATGGCGCCGATCACGGTGCCGGAGATCCTGCCTTCGCCGCCCTTCAAGGCCGTGCCGCCGACGATCACCGAGGCGATGGCTTCCAGCTCCCACAACAGGCCGGTTGTCGGCGAGGCGGAGCCCAGGCGCGGCACGTAAAGCACGGTGGCGATACCGACGCAGATGCCGAGCACGACATAGGTCAGCATCTTGATGCGGTCGACTTCGACCGCGGCGTAGCGCGCGACCTGCTCGTTCGAGCCGATCGCCTGCACGTAGCGCCCGTAGCGCGTGCGGTTGAGCACCAGCCCGCCGATCAGCGCGGTGAGCAGGAAGACCCAGATCGGAATCGGCAGGCCGAGCAGGCTACCGTAATAGACCGGGCTGTAGACGTCGGAGACGGCGTTGTCGAGCGTGATCGCGCCGCCGTTGGCGAAGTAGGTGAGGTAGGCGCGGAAGATGCCGAGCGTGCCAAGGGTGACGATGAACGGCTCGATCCGCCCCTTGGTGATCAGCAGGCCGTGCGCCAGCCCGAACAGCGCGCCGAGCAGGAGCGCGAAGACGATGCCGAGGGTGACGACCAGATACGCCGATTCGATTGCCGTGCCGATCGCGTTCATCAGCAGGATCATCGCGCCGGCGATCAGCGCCGCCATTGAACCGACCGACAGATCGATGCCGCCGGCAATGATCACGAAGGTCATGCCTACGGCAATGATGCCGATGAAGGCCGTGCGCGTTAGCACGTTGAGCACGTTGGCGGCGGTCGCAAAGTCGGGGTTCAGCACCCAGCCGGCAATGCACAGCAGGATCAGGCCAAGCAGCGGCCCGAGGTCCTGCAGGCGTTGCGCCAGGCGGCTGCCCTGGCTCGTCGCGAGGCTGGCTGCGGGAGAGTTCGCCAGCGTGCTGGTGGTGGCGTCAGTGGGTACCGGTGGCATGAGCGATCAACTCCTCTTCTGTTAGCTGGTCGGCGTTGAGCGTCGCCTGCACCTTGCCGGCGCGCATCACGACGACGCGGTGACAAAGGCCGATCAGTTCGACGAGCTCGGACGAAATGACGACGACGCCGCGCCCTTCGCGGGCCAGCCGCTGGATCAGGAAATAGATGTCGCGCTTGGCACCGACGTCGACGCCGCGCGTCGGCTCGTCGAGCACGATGATCTTCGGGTCGGCGTGCAAGAACTTGGCCAGTGCCAGTTTCTGCTGGTTGCCCCCTGAAAGCGATCCGGCCCGGTTGTTCAGGTCGCCGGTGCGGATACCGAATTCCTCGACCTTTTCGCGCAGGGCGACGCGTTCGGCCTTCGGGTCGAGCAGCGGATGCGCGTAGCGTTCGAGCGTCAGCAGCGTCAGGTTTTCGCGCAGGCCGAGCTTGACGTGCAGTCCCTTGCCCTTGCGGTCTTCCGACAGGTAAGCGATGCCGTGGCGCACCCCCTGGCGCGGGCTGCGCAGATCGACGACCTGGCCGTCGATCTCGATCCGCCCGGCACTGCGCGGACGCAGGCCGAGCAGCCCCTCGAACAGCTCCGTGCGGCCGGCGCCGACCAGCCCGGCAAAACCGAGGATTTCGCCCGGACGAATCTCGAAACTCACATCCTTCGCCCAGCCGGGCACGCTGACGCCGCTGGCCTTGAACATCGGTTCGGCGGCGGGCGGCACGTCCTTCGGCGGGAACATGTCGGAGACGTCGCGCCCGACCATCAGGTTGGCCATCTGCTGGCGCGTCGTTTCGGCGGTCGGCGCGCGCGCGACGAAGTTACCGTCGCGCAGGACGACGATCTCGTCGGTGACGCGTTCCACCTCCTCGAGCTTGTGCGAGATGTAGATGATCGTCACGCCCTCGGCTTTCAGCTGCGCGATCAGCGCGAACAGACGCTCCGTCTCGGTCGGCGTCAGCGTCGCCGTCGGCTCGTCCATCACCAGCAGGCGGGCGTTGCGCGATACGGCCTTGGCGATCTCGACGAGTTGCTTTTCGGCGACGATCAGCCGGCGCACCTTGGTTTCCGGATCGGCTTCCAGTCCGATGCGTTGCATGGCCGCCTTGGCGGCAGCGTTCATGCTGCGGTCGTCGAGGAACAGCCCCTTCTGTTTTTCGTGGCCGAGGAAGATGTTCTGCGCGATGGTCAGGTCTTCGGCGAGGTTGAATTCCTGGTGAATCAGAACAACGCCCTCGCGCTCAGCCTCGCGCGAGTTGGCGAAGCGATGCGGCACGCCGTTGATCGTGAAGTCGCCGTCGCTGGCCTGCTCGTAGCCGGAGAGGATCTTCACCAGCGTCGACTTGCCGGCACCGTTCTCGCCGAGGAGCCCGACGACCTTGCCCGGCTCGAGCGAAAAACTGACGCCGTGGAGGACTTCGACGAGGCCGAAGTTCTTTGTGACAGAACGGAAATCGACGGCAAGGCTCATGGCTGCCCCCCGGGTAACACGCCGCGCACGCGCATCGTTTCCTGCAAGGCCATGGCCGCGCAGCCGATCACGCCGGCGCGGTCGCCAAGCGGCGCGTAGAGGATTTCCAGGTGGCGCGTCGACAGCGGCAACGAGCGCTGGTAGATGCTCTGGCGGATCGCTGCAAGGAACATCGGGCCGATATGCGAGATGCCGCCAGCGATGAAGATGTGCGACGGGTTGAAGAAATTGACGACGGTCGCGAGCATCTGGCCGATCAGCTTGCCGGAGAGCTTGATGATCGCGTTCGCCGCCACGTCGCCGCCGCGGCTTGCCTGGCCAACGTCCTCCGGCGTGATCACGCCGTTGGCCGTCAGCACCTGCGCCAACTGCGGGCTCTTGCCGGCCTTCGCCGCCTCGGTGCCCTGGCGCGCGATCGCCGGGCCTGCCGCCATGATCTCGACGCAGCCCTGGTTGCCGCAATGGCAGCGCTCGCCGGCGGGATCGACGCAGATATGACCGACGTCGCCGGCCGAGCCGTTGCTGCCACGATAGATCATGCGGTTGCAGACGATGCCGCAACCGATGCCGGTACCGACCTTGACGACCAAAAAGTTGGGCAGTTTGCGGTGCAGCCGCCACAGCTCACCCATCGCCATCACGTTCACGTCGTTGTCGATGAACACCGGCGAGGCGTACTCGTCGCGCAGGTATTCGCGGATCGAGAAGCCTTCCCAACCGGGCATGATCGGCGGCGCGACGAGCAGGCCGCTGTCGAACTCGACCGGACCGGGCACGCCGACACCGATGCCGATCACCTTTTCGGCGCGGACGTTGCAGCGCTTGCGCAGGTCGCGCAGGAGGTTCTTGACGCGAGAAAGAACGACGCCCGGACCTGCGGCGATTTCGATGGCTTCGGTGTGGTGGGCGAGGACGGTCATGTCCGGCGCCACCAGCGCGACATCGACGCTCGATGCGCCGAGGTCGATGGCGGCGAGGACACCCATGCTGGCGGAGAGCAACAGGGCTTCGGGACGACGGCCACCGGAGGAGGCCTGCGGCCCGGTTTCGTCGAGCATGCCGCGCTCGATCAGCGCCGCCGTCGCCATGTTGGCCTTGCTGCGCGAAAAACCGGATTGTTCGGCGAGTTCCGAACGCGAGATGCCGGACGACCAGAAAACCGTCTCCAGCACCGTGATCTCGGCGGGCGAAAGATCGTCCCAGCGAACCGTCACTTACCCCTCCTTATGGTCGAACACGAATGTCCGTCGGCTGACTTCACCTGTTTGGAGTGATGATAGGCAACGCCACTTCGGATAGACAAGGCCAAACTTCGGACAAACCATGGCTTAAGTTGCGCATAAGCGGAGAGAGAACCGCTTCGCCGCGAGTGAAAAAACCGTAAGAAAAGCCGACGAGACCAGCGTGGCACGGCGGCTCCAACGGAGCCGCCGACGGGAGGTTGTCGCGTTATCGATTCACGCCAACCGTTCAGCGCCCGCTCATCGCCACGTAGTCCCGCACCTCCGGACCAGTGTAGATCTGCCGCGGGCGGGAAATCTTCTGTTCGCTGTCGGTGAGCAGTTCGAGCCAGTGCGCAACCCAGCCACAGGTGCGCGGCACGGCGAACATCACGGTGAACATCGACGCCGGCAGCTTCATCGCGCGATAGATCAGGCCGGAGTAGAAGTCTACATTCGGATAGAGCTTGCGCGAGACGAAGTAGTCGTCCTGCAGCGCAACCCGTTCGAGTTCCAGCGCCACGTCGAGCAGCTGGTTGTGGCCGGTGACCTTGAACACTTCCTCGGCGGTGGCCTTGATGATGCGGCAGCGCGGATCGTAGTTCTTGTAGACGCGGTGGCCGAAACCCATCAGGCGTTCGCCCTCGCCCCTCTTCACCCGCTCGATGAAGGCCGGGACATTCTCCGGTGTACCGATATCCTCCAGCATGCGCAATACCGCCTCATTGGCCGCACCGTGCAACGGTCCGTACAAGGCCGCGGCCGCGCCGGCCAGCGCCGAGTACGGATCGGCCTGCGACGAACCGATCACGCGCATGGCGTTGGTTCCGCAGTTCTGCTCGTGGTCGGCGTGCAGGATGAACAGGATGTTGATCGCCCGCTCCAGCACCGGATCGGGCTCGTACTGGAACTCGGTCATGCGGAACATCATGCGCAGGAAGTTGCCGACGTAGCTCAGGCTGTCGTCCGGGTAATTGACTGGCCAGCCATGGTTGTGCCGGTAGGTGAAGGCGGCGATCGTCGCCACCTTGGCGATCATCCGCTCGACCTGAAGGCGACGGTTGGCCGAATCGGTCACCCGCCGCGAGTCCGGATACAGCGTGGACAAAGCGCCCACGGCGCTGATGAACACGCTCATCGGATGCGCATTGAAACGGAAGCTCTGGATCATGTGTTCGATGTTGGTGTGCAACAGCGTATGGCGGCTGATGTCGTGCTCCCACTTCGCCAGTTGCTCCGCCGTCGGCAGTTCGCCGAAGATGATCAGGTAGGCGGTTTCGAGATACGAGCTTTGCGCCGCCAGTTGCTCGATCGGGTAGCCGCGATAGCGCAGGATGCCGGCGTCGCCGTCGATGTAGGTGATCGCGCTGCGGGTCGAGGCGGTGTTGGTGAAGCCCGGGTCGTAGCTCATCAGGCCGAAATCCTCCTGACTCACCTTGATCTGGCGCAGATCCATGGCCCGCACGGAGCCATCCACGATCGGGATTTCGTACGACGTCCCGGTGCGATTGTCGACAACGGAGAGTGTTTGTTTTGACATGGCGCTTAACGTATAAGTAAAGAAAAATTTAACAAACAGGAGGAATCGGAAAGCAAACCGATTATTCCAGAAAATTCTCTACTTGTGCGCACCGCGCATTATGTTGTGCGTAATTTTCACAACAAAGCACCGGGCGCGCAGAAAGCGCCGGCGGCACACCCGGGCCTTGGCACGCCGTTCAACGTTGCCTACAGGAAGCGGCGAATCCGCTCGACCGCTTCCGCCAGCCGCTCCACGCCCGTGGTGTAGGCGAACCGCAGATGGGACTTCGGCGCGCACTTGCCGAAATCGAGACCCGGCGTCACCGCCACGCCGGCCGTCTCCAGCAGGCGGCGGGCGAAGGCATCGCTGTCGTCGGTCAGCTGGCCGCAGTCGGCATAGATGTAGAACGCGCCCTCGGGTTTGGCGGTCAGGCGGAAACCGAGCGATTCGAGCGCGGGGGCGAGGAAATCGCGGCGGCGCTTGAATTCGGCGCGGCGCGACTCGAGGATTTCCAGCGTCTCCGGCTTGAACGCCGCCAGCGCCGCGTATTGGGCGGGGGTCGGCGGCGACAGGTAGAGATTCTGCGCCAGGACCTCGACCTGACGGACGAAGCGCTCGGGCACGATCGCCCAGCCAAGCCGCCAGCCGGTCATGTTGAAGTACTTGGAGAAGCTCTGCACGACGCAAATGTCGTCACCGTATTGCAGCGCCGTCGGCACGTCGCGCTCGTAGGTCAGCCCGTGGTAGATCTCGTCGAGGATCAGTTGCCCGCCCTTCTCCCGGACGCGACTGGCGATGCCGGCCAGCACCGCGTCGTCGAACACCGTCCCGGTAGGATTGGCCGGTGACGCGAACAAGGCACCGGCGGTGCGCCCGCTCCAGTAGCGGTCGATATCGGCAACCGTCGGCTGGAAGTTGCTCGCGGCATCGACCGGGATGGCGACGGGAATCCCCTCGAAGCAGCGGATGAAGTTGAGATTGCACGGATAGCACGGATCGGTCACCAGCCACTCGCTCCCGGGTTCGACAAGACAGGCCAGCGCCAGCAGCAACGCCGCCGACGCGCCGGCGGTGACGACCACGCGCGACGCCGGAACGCTGACGCCATAGCGCGTCCGGTAGAAGTCGGCGATCGCGGCGCGCAATTCGGGCAGGCCGAGCGCCGGCGTGTAGAACACCCGCCCGGAAGCGATGTGCTCCTGCGCCGCGGCGATGATCGGCGCCGGGGTCGGAAAGTCCGGCTCGCCGACTTCCATGTGGATGATGTCCCGCCCCTCCTGTTCCAACTGGCGCGCGCGGGCCAGCAATTCCATCACGTGAAACGGGGCGATATTGGCGAGACGGGAGGCGGGGTTCAGGGACATGGGGATACGCCGGGGAAGTAAAGCACGGAGTTTACACGCGCAACGTTCGTTTCCCTCGCAAACCACACTGCCGGGAGCAACAAGCAGAACGTCCGCTTCGGGCTGACGGATGCGTTGTCAGACATCACGTCAAGCGTCTCGCGGGTGATTGCTCCACGCGGCATTCGCGTACCGCGATGATTGGCAGGCACGAAAAACAAGAGGGCAGCCGAAGCTGCCCTCACCAGATTCAGGAAGAACTCGCGGTGCTTATTCCCGCTCGCCGGTCAGCGCCATCAGCAAATGCAGCAGATGGACGAACAGGTTGTACACATCCAGATAGATGGCCAGGGTCGCCGAGATGTAGTTATCCTCGCCGCCATTCACGATCCGGCTCACGTCGTACAGGATGTACCCCGAGAAGAGCAGCACCGCGACCGCGGAAATGGTGAGCGACAGCGCCGGAATCTGGAAGAAGATGTTGGCCAGCGCTGCCAGCAGGATCACCACCAGCCCGATGAAGAGCAGCTTGCCCATGAAGCTGAAATCACGCTTGGTGACCGTCGCAATGCCTGCCAGCACGAAGAAGATTGCGCCCGTGCCGCCGGCGGCGGTCGTGATCAACGCCGGGCCGTTGGAGAACCCCAGGGCGACCTGCAGAATCCGCGAGAGCATGAGCCCCATGAAGAAGGTGAAGCCGAGCAGGAGAACGACGCCCATCCCGGAGTTCTTCGTCCGCTCGATCCCCCACATGAAGCCGAACGCGATGCCCAGGAAGAGCAGGAACGACACCATCGGGCTGCCGGCAAAAAACGAGAAGCCCATGCGCACGCCGAGCATCGCGCCGGCAATCGTCGGAAGCATGGACAGGGCGAGCAACAGATAGGTGTTGCGCAGCACCCTGTTCTGCTGAACGGAACGCTCGTAAGTCGCCTGACCTGTTACTTGAAATTGCGGTTGCATTGAGTAGTCCTCCAAAGTTAAGACTGATGCGCGCGTAAGACTACAGAAGCCACCCACGAGTTGCAAGGACGGAAGTAACAGGATGTAACGTGCTATGATGCGCGCCTCGGCAGCCTCCCCCAAGAGCAGCCACTTACGGAAGCGTGGCAGAGTGGTCGATTGCACCGGTCTTGAAAACCGGCAACGGGCAACCGTTCGTGAGTTCGAATCTCACCGCTTCCGCCAAAAGAATCAACAACTTACGACACTTATCCGCAAACCACCGACTGTCGTTTCGGAATCCAGGCGGTGCCCTGCCGCAAGGATCAAAAAGATGCAACCTCTGCAAAATGTCTATCTGTGCGGACTGGGCGCCCTCGGCGGCATGTACGCGAGCCGCTTCTACGCGACCGGCGTGGAGAACGTGAAGGTCATTGCCGATCCGGAAAGAATACGGCGCTACCGCGACCAGGGAATAAGCGTAAACGGCTGTCGCCTTCCCCTCTCGTTTCTGGCGCCCGGAGACGCCGCACCGGTCGCGGACCTGATCGTGATTGGCGTGAAATGGCATCAACTGCAGCAGGCGATCACGGAGGTGCGCCCCTTCGTCGGCGAGCAAACGGTCATCCTGTCGTTACTGAACGGAATCGACAGCGAAGAGGTCATTGGCCGCGAACTGGGCATTGCGCAGCCGCTGTATTCGTTTGTGGTGGAAACAGACGCCGGACGGCGAGGATCCGACATCGAATACCAGACACTGGGCACGATCGTCTTCGGTGAGCCGCGCAACACCACGATTTCGCCGCGTGTGGCTGCGGTCCGGGAGTTGTTCGAGCGCGCGGGAATTCCCTATCGCATCCCTGACGACATGTTGCGCGCACTTTGGTGGAAATTCATGCTGAATGTCGGGATGAACCCCACCTCGGCAATCATGGGGGCTCCCTACGGGACATTCCAGAAGAGTGCCGAAGCGCGCCGGTGTGTACGCATGGCCTGCCGGGAGGTGCTCCAGATCGCGGAGAAAATCGGCATCGCGCTGAGCGAGGAGGATATCGACGCGATATTCCCGATCATCGACCGTCTCGCTCCGGAGAAGAAAACCTCGATGCTCCAGGATGTCGAGGCGCATCGCAAAACAGAGATCGAGATTTTTGCCGGGGCGGTCGTCGAGCAAGGACGACGCCACGGCGTGGCGACCCCGGTCAACGAACTCCTGCTCAACATGATCAGCTGCATCGAGCAGAACTATCCGGCAGCTCCGCGTCACGGCGCGTGACCGCCCGGGCGCTACAAGCGTTTCTCCAGACCCAGCGCTTCGTCGAAATCGAAATCGTCAACGCGCGACACCAGTTCCTCATACGCATCGCCCCACGCCGCACCGAGGAGCGTGGCGTGTTGCTTGAGCGTTTCATGGCTCATCGGATCGGCGTTCTGCAGTTGCCGGCGTAGCGTCGCGCGCACTTCGGTCAACGCCGCCTGATCGACGGGCTGGCGGGCCGCTTCCCTTTCCCGCTTCTCCTGAGCGGGGAAGCGGGCGTTGATCGCCTCGATCAGCGTCGAAAGCCGCGGCGCAAGTTCCGCCAGAACGGCGGACGCAGCGGCTTCCCAGTTGTCCGCGGGCGCTTTCGCCAACGCCTCGAGTTGCTCGGCACAGCCGCTCAATTCGCGGGCGCCCAGTTGCGCAGCCACCCCGCGCAACCCATGCGCGATCATCCCGACGCGCTCCCGGTCAGAAGCTTTCAGGGCTTCGTCAATTCGCTCATTGAAGCGCCCATGGCTGACAGCGAACTTGCGCAACGCATGCAGGTAGGCTGCGGATCGTCCCATGAACAGGCGCAGTCCGGCCGTCGCATCAAGCCCCTCGATCCCGGCGCACCGTTCGATGATCCGGTCATCAGGAATGACAGCCATCGACACCGGCGTTTCGTCCGTCCGTTCCCGAACCGTCGCCGGACGCGACGGAATCCAGCGCAGCAGTTTTTGCAGCAGTTCCTCCGGATCGATCGGTTTGGGAAGGTGGTCGTTCATCCCGGCCTGCAGGCAGCGCTCGCGGTCGCCGGGCATGACATTGGCGGTCATCGCAACGATGGGGAGGTTTGCGTAGCGGGGCATATTCCGGATCGCGCGTGTTGCCGTCACGCCGTCCATCACCGGCATTTGCATGTCCATGAACACGATGTCGTAAGCCGTACCGCGCGCATCCTCGAGCATCTCCAGGGCGATTTGACCATTCCCGGCAATATCCGCCTGCAAGCCGAACTGACCCAGCAACTCCGAAGCGACATCCTGATTGATCTCGTTGTCTTCGACCAGCAAGGCACGCGCACCGGCAACGGCGGACGCCTCCGTCCCCCGTAGCGGGGATTCGATTTCGGGCAACTGCGTCGTCGCGCTATCGCCCGGCACCGCACCGAGAGTCCGCATCAGCGCATCGAACAGCTGCGACGGCGACACGGGCTTCACCAGCAATTCGGCGATGCCGACTTCACCGGCCGCAGGCGATACCTCATCGCGACCGTACGAGGTGATCATGATCAGCGGCGGAAGACGCCCGGCCATCACCTTCCTGAGCTCCTGCGCCGTTGCGATTCCATCCATGACCGGCATCTTCCAGTCGAGACAAACCACGTCATAGGGAACGCCGACCGCCGCCGCGCGCAGCACCTCGGCGACCGCGTCACGCCCCGACGCAACGGATACGGCGACAAAGCTCATCGAATGCAACATCCCGCAGATCACTTCCCGGGCCTGTTGATTGTCATCGACGACCAGCACGCGACGGCCATGGAGATCCGGGGGAAGCAACGGCCGGCTCACCGTCCTCGTACCGCGCCCCAACGGCAGCACAAGCCAGAACACGGAGCCTTGGCCGAGGGAGCTGTCCACACCGACCTCGCCGCCCATCAAGCTGGCGAGCCGCCGGGAAATGGCCAGCCCGAGGCCGGTCCCGCCGTATTTCCGCGTCGTCGACGCATCCCCTTGCTCGAAGCTCTCGAACAAGCGTCTGCACTGCTCCTCATCGATGCCAATCCCGGTGTCGCTGACAGAAAAGCGGAGCACGACCTCTTCCGCCGACGCCTCGACGACGCTGACGCCGAGCGTGACCTCGCCGGATTCGGTGAACTTCACCGCGTTGTTGGCGTAATTGATGAGCACCTGTCCGATGCGCAGCGGATCGCCCAGCAAACACGGCGGCACGTTCTCATCAACCCTGACGATCAGCTCCAGCCCCTTGTCCTCGGCCCGGCCACCGATCACCCCGACAACATTGTCGAGTACCTGCGCCAGGTCGAACTCGACACGCTCCACGCCCATCTTGCCGGCTTCGATCTTCGACAGATCGAGGATGTCGTTGATGACGCCCAGAAGGTGCTGCCCGGACAACCGGATCTTGGCCAGATAGTCGCGCTGACGCGGCGACAGCTCGGTATTCATGGCCAGGTGCGCCATGCCGAGAATCGCATTCATCGGCGTCCTGATCTCGTGGCTCATGTTGGCCAGGAATTCCGACTTCGTCCGGGCCGCCGCCTCGGCCAGCGCCCGCGCGCGACGGATTTCGTCCATCGCTGCGCGTTCGACGGTGATGTCCTCAAGCATTCCGACAACACCCTTGCTCATATCGTCGGCATCAATGGCGCGGGCCGACAGCCTGACCCAGAAGGTGCTGCCGTCCTGACGCCGACAAAGCAGTTCCTTGATGTAACTCTCGTTGCGGCTGACCCTGGAATAGATCGACTGGCCGGCCGCCGCCCAGTCGGCGGGGTCGGCGTAGAGGCAGCGGGTCGGCTGGCCGTTGAGTTCGCCGGGCATGTAACCCGTCAGTTCCTCGAGCCGGCGGTTGCAATGCTCGATCACCCTGTTGCGAATCAGCATGATGCCGGCACTGGCTGCGTCAAAAATCGCCTGCTGTCTCGCCAGGGACTGTTTCAGCACTTCGGCCGCCTCGCGTTCGTCGGAAATATCGTCGATGATCACCACCAGGCCGTCGTCGAGACGAGCCGGGTTGATTGCCCGGCTGGACACGCGACACCAGACACCCTCGCCGTCCTTGCGCCGAAAGTGCATTTCGCGAACGTCGATCTCGCCCCGCCGCATGCGCGGATAGATCTCGCAACCGATCTCGTCGTAACTTGCCTCATCGAAATACCAGATTCGCGTCGGCTGCCCCAGCTGCGCCCCCGGCGCGTAGCCGAGCATCTCGTCAAAACGGCGATTGCACTGAACGATTGTCCGCTCCCGCAACAGGACGATCCCGGTGCTGGCCGCCTCGAAAAGCGCGCTCATCTCCTGCAGGGCTCCGTCGAGTTCCGCCGTACGGCGTTCCACGAGTTGCTCGAGGTGAATGCGGTGCTGCTCGAGCTCTTCGGCCATGCGTTTCTTTTCGGTGATGTCCCCCTTGATTGCCAGGTAGTGGGTAATACGGCCATCCGGCTGGCGAACCGGAGCAATCGTGGCGAACTCCACGTAGTCGCTGCCGTCCTTGCGCCGGTTGATCAATTCGCCGCACCAGACGTCGCCGCGCGACAGCGCGGACCACATCGCATCGAAGGTCGCCTTCGGCGTTCGTCCAGAGTGGAGAACGCGCGGGTTCTGCCCGATCACCTCATCCTTCGTGTAGCCGGTATTGCGCAGAAATGTCGAATTCACATATTCGATTTCGGCATCCAGGTTGGTAATGACGATGCTCTCCGGACTTTGCTCGACGGCCAGATAGAGTTTGCGCAGTTGCTCCTCGTGCTGCTTGCTGGCGGTGATGTCCTCCTTCACCGCGACATAGTGGGTGATCTGACCGTCGTGCTGGCGCAGCGGCGCGATGATCGCCGATTCGATCTGCTCCTCGCCGTCGCGCGTCCGGTTGATGAACTCGCCTTTCCAGGGCTCGCCACGCAGCAGCGTTTGCCACATCGCGTCGTAGGTCGCCTTTGGCGTTTTTCCCGACTTGAGCAGACGCGGGTTCTGCCCGAGAACGCTTTCCCGCGGATAACCGGTCGCCCGGGTGAACGCCGCATTGACGTACTCGATGCGGCAATCGAGATCGGTAATGATCACCGGGTTCGGGCTCTGCTCGACAGCCAGCGACAGCTTGCGCAATTCGGACTGCGCCTGTTTTTCCGCCGTGATATCACGCCAGATCGCGACGAGATAATCCTTGCCGCCGCGGCTCACCGGCCGGACACGAACGCGGACATCAATCACGCTGCCATCCTTGCGACGATGAAACGACTCGACCTCCATGCTGCCGGACGCGATCAACTCGCGCGTCGCTGCATGAATCTGATCGGCATCCATCTCCGCCTGAATGTCGATGACGGACTGGAGCAAGCGTTCGTCGCGCGAATACCCGAGCAAGAGACAACTTGTTTCGTTGACTTCGACGAAGCGCAGCGTCCGGGCATCCACCAACTCGATCGCATCCGGCGCCTGATCGAAGAGCGCCTGAATCAGCGCATGATTGTCCTGCGCAGCCGCCACCGCCTCCCGGTGCGCGATCACCCCGCTCAGCCGGACGGCAATGGCGTCGATGAGGTCGATCTCCTCGGCCAGAAACGGTGCCCCGGTAACGTCACCGGGGAGTTGCGGATAGCACACGCCGACGCGGGCCGCCTGCCCGCCGATGCCCGTGAAGCTCGCCCAAAGCTGAACCCCGTTCGGCGCCGGGCCATAACGGGTGTCGCCGCATTCGATGATGCCGGAACACCGCTCCGGGAACCGCATTGCCTTGGGAAGGCGCTTGGCAACCAGGCGGAACATCTGCGCCGTATCGATATCGTCGCGTTCGGTGATCCGGAACACGTCGTACAGGCACGACAACTCTTTCATGCGCTCGCGCAGGTCGGCCTCTTTCGCCAGCAGCGTGCGCCGCTGCTCGTCGAGTTGAGCGACCGTTGCCGAGAACGCCTCGCCCAGCTCGCGAACCTCGCCGAAACCGCCGGCCGAGAAGGAGAAATCACCGCCCTCGCGCAAACGCTTGCTCGCGTCGGTCAACTGCCGCAACGGGCGCACCAGGGAGACGAACACCCAGAGCGCCAGCGAAACGGCGAACGCCAGGAGAATGGCAAGCAGCGGCAGCTGATCGACGAAATGCCGGTGCTGGTAGGCTGCCAGCGCGTCGCCGAAATCCATCGCCACGAACACCGCGCCGTGTTCCCGCTCCCCCGCGCGAGACGACGGGAAGATGAACGGCACAAGAACATCGACGTAGGGTGATCCGGCATCACCGGAATGACTCTCCGCACGCTTCGATGTTGTTTCGCGAAACCGCTCCGGCTTGATGGTTGTCAGGCGTTCGTCGAAGCGGCTGCCTTTCCAGCCGCTATCGTGCGCGAGCACGATGCGTCCGGCCGGATCGACCTCTGCCCTCATCGCCAGTCGAGACGCCAGCCGCGACGCCTGCGCACTGACCTGACGGAACATATCGTCCCGATCCTGGATCCGCGTGTGGTGGAGCAACGCCCACAACAGGGCAGCAAAGGCCACGAAGACCACGATCGGCACGAAAACCAGGATCGAAATTCGCTTCTTCATGCTCCGGCATCTTTCCTGACAGTGAGGAGGTTACCGCGATCGATGAGGTCGTTCAGAACCTCGCCAGACCACCGGTTCACGCCGCAGAAGACTCGACAGCGGACTCGGCAGCGGCTTCGTTCCGGATATCCAGCCGCACGGCGGGCAGCATAATGCGGAATGTCGTTCCCCTGCCAGACTCGCTGTCGACCTCGATCCGTCCGCCGTGCCGCTGGACGATCCCGTAGGAGAGCGACAATCCCAGCCCGGTGCCTTTGCCCACGGGTTTTGTCGTGTAAAAGGGATCGAAGATCCGCGGCAAGGCCGATGGCTCGATCCCGCAGCCCGTGTCGGCGATCTCGACACAGACCGTCTCGCCTTCCAGGCGGGTGCGCACGGTGATGGTTCCCTGCGCGTTTTCCGGCATCGCCTGCGCGGCATTGACCAGAATGTTCAGGAAGACCTGGTTGATTTGCGAAGGAATGCATTCGACCTCGGGAATCGCCCCGTATTCCTTGAGGATCACGGCCTTGTACTTGATTTCGTTGGTGGCGATGTTCAGCGTCGAATCGAGGCATTCGTGCAGGTCGGCCAGCATCCACTGCTCGTTCGGATCGACGTGGACGAAGCACTTGAGGTCCTGGACGATCCGGCAGACACGCGCGAGTCCTTCAAGCGACTCTTCGATAAGGAGCGGCGCGTCATCACAGAGGTAGTCCAACTCCAGCTCGGTGCGCAACTGCATCAGCCTGGCATCGACCTGCGGATCGCGCGCCGATTCGCAGCACGCCGACTCGTAGGCGCGCATCATGCGCAGGATGTCCTTGACGTAGCCTTTCAGCGTGCCCAGATTGGCATTCACGAAGCCGACGGGATTGTTGATTTCGTGCGCCACCCCCGCCGCCAGTTGGCCGATCGCCGCCAGTTTCTCGGAATGCAGCAGCTGATCCCGCAACTCGCTTACCTGCTGGTTGGCGCTTTCCAACGCATTGGTCCGGCTGACGACCTGGTCGGCGAGCCGGTCCTGGCATTTCTTCAGTTTCAGCAGGTTGTGGATGCGCGCCTGCAGTTCGGCGCGCGCGACGGGCTTGGTCAGGAATTCCTCGGCACCGTTGTTCAACGCCGTCAGACGCGAGTCGCTGTCACCCAGCGCCGTGAGCATGATGATCGGGACACCGGCCGTGCGCTCCTCCGACTTGAGAATCTCGGCCACGTCGAAACCGCTGATCCCGGGCATCATCACGTCGAGGAGGATCAGATCGGGCAAGCGCCGGTCGATCAGCTCCAAAGCCTCTTCACCACTGGCCGCCGTCAGCAGCTCGTAGCCCTCGCTCGCCAGCTGGGCAACCATGACGTTGCGGTTGTTAACTTCGTCATCGACAACCAGGATGGTCGCCTTTCCCCCTGCCATGATGGATGCTCCTCTCACCCCAGCGTTTTGCGTTGCAGACTCCAGCCGTTGAAATAGGCCCGCACGACGGCGAGCAGATCGGGAATCGGCACCGGTTTGTGAAACAGCACCACGCCTTCCGGCAAGCCGCCCTTCTCCTGGATCTCCTCGTCACTCATCGCTGTCACCACGATGACCTGCATCGGCCTGACCAACGGACTGGACGTCAGGGTGGACAGCAGGTGGAATCCGTCGACGCCCGGCATCATCAGATCGGTGATCAGGATTTGCGGCTGCCGCTCGCCGATCTTGATCAACCCTTCGACACCGTTGTAGGCCGTGCGCACGCTGATTTCCTTGGAAACGCCGGCGACCTTGGCCTGGAGAATCTGCCGCTGGATGCGCTCGTCCTCGACAATCAGGACGTCGAAGATCGGCGCGCCGCCACCACATTCCTTTTCACGCGCACGCAACTCGGCGTTGACCGATTCGCGCAGGATGCGCCGATGCCCGCCTGGCGTTTTCCACGCCCGCAAGCGCCCCTGTTCCACCCACAACTGGGCAGTACGGACGCAGATTCCCAGAGCCTCGGCGGCTTCCCGGGTCGAACACGATTGATCATCCATGGCTGTTCTGTAATTAGATATTTATCTTTTTTTTCAAATATATCGTTTTTAACGCTAAAATCAAGTGCAGTACTAATTTTACGAGTTATCGGCCGAGTCCAGAAGCCAGTTCGAAAAGGAAATCCCATGACACGCATGCCGTGTTTTTTCGCTGCACTGTCCGCCCTCCTGCTCTTCGGCTGCGGACAACAGGAACCGCTGAAGATCGGCTTCATCGGCGGTCTCTCGGACCGCAATTCCGACAACGGCCAATCGGGGCTCAACGGCGCCACCCTCGCCGTCGAGCAGTTCAACCGGAGCGGCGGCGTCGACGGCCGTTTGGTCGAACTGATCGCACGGGACGATGCGCAGGCCCCGGAAACGGCGGAGAAAGCGGCGAAAGAGCTGGTCGACGCGAAGGTCGAGGCGGTGATCGGCCCCTTCACCAGTGGCATGGCCGAAGTGATTGTCCCGATCACCGGCCAGGCAGGCATCTTCCAGATCAGCCCGACGATCACGTCGATGGCCTTCTACGGCAAGGACGACAACCTCTTCCGCATCAACCGCACGACGCGCGACAACGCCCAGGAGTACGCAAAGGTGATGGTCGGTCTTGGCCAGCGCAACATTGCAGTGGCTTACGACCTGCGCAACCGCAACTTCACCGAATCGTGGCTGAACGAGTTCCGCACGGCAATCGCCGCCGAAAAAGCCACCATCGCTGCCGCCGTCCCCTACGAATCGGCGGCCGACACCGACTTTGCGAAAATTGTCGGAGAGATGCTCGCCGCAAAACCGGACAGCCTGTTCTTCATCTCCGGCGCGCTCGACGTGGCGCGTTTTGCCCAGGCCGCGCGCAAACAGGCCCCGGCCTTGCCGATCGGCGCGGCGGAGTGGGCGGCAACGGAGCAGTTGATCGATCTTGGAGGCGAGTTCGTCGAAGGACTGCTGATCGTGCAGAACTACGACCGCGAGGATCAGTCGGGACGCTACCGCGACTTCGCCGAAGCCTATTTCAAACGCTTCCAGCGCCCACCCGGGTACAGCTCGGTCTCCGCGCACGATGCGGCAACCGTCGTGCTGACCGCGCTCAAACAGCGCAAGCGCGGCGAAACCCTCAAGGACGCTGCGCTCCGCGCCGGGCCGTATCAGGGACTGCAGCAGGAGATCGCTTTCGACAAGAACGGAGATACCCGGCGACGGGTGTTTTTCCGGGTCATTCGCATGGGCAGCTACGCCAAGCCTGAATGAGCGGCACCGTTGGCCATTCGACGACGCGACGACAGATGATACGTACTGCGACAAACCTGGCGAGATGGCGGGCGTGGTGGACGCATTCGCTGCGTACGCGGCTGGTTACCCTGAGCCTGGCGCCGCTGCTGATCGCCTTTCCGCTGATCATGGCCGCGTTGATCGCCGTCGGCGGCTCGAGTTTCGACCGCGCGCTGGCGTCGAACGCGCTCGGCAAGGTGGAAGGCGTACGCACCTACCTCGACCAGATCAAGGCCCGTTCGCTCGATACCATCAAACAGCAAGCCGGCTCGGACCGCTTGACCCGCGCCCTCACCGGACACACCGCAAACATCGCGCCGAAAACCGAGCTGGCCGACGCGCTCGCCGGATTGGCACGCGAAAACCAGTTCGATTTTCTCCTGATCGCTAGCCACGATGGGAAGATCATCGCCGCCAGCACGAATGCCGAAGCCGGCCAGCCGATCCCGGATACCTTCGTCACCCGGCAAGCCCGGACCGGGGTCGCCACGGTCGAATACGAGACCTTGAGCGCCGCGCAACTGACCTTGATTTCGCGAACGCTCGGCCAAAGAGCGCAGCTTGAAATGCAGGGCGACAAGGCCGGCATGCGCCGCGCCCTGCTGATCAACTTCGCCGTGCACTTCCCTTTGTCGAGCAAACATCCCGACGCCATCCTCTTCGGCGGCATCCTGCTCAATCGCAACCTGGGCCTGATCGACCACATCCGCGATATCGTTTTCCCGGTCAATCCGCAGATCGGCAGCGTCGCCGGCTCGACCTCGATTTTCCTGGACGATGTCCGCATCGCCACCAACCTCGTTCTTCCGGACGGGAACCGCGCCATCGGCACGCGCGCCAGCACGGAGGTGGTCAACGAGGTGCTGCAGGGCGGAAAAACCTGGGCCAGACGCGCGCAGGTGCTCGACAGCTGGCAGATTTCGGGCTACCAGACCCTCCGCGATGGCGAGGGGCACACGCTGGGAATGATCTACGCCGGTTTCCCCGAGGCACCCCACACGCGCGAAAAATGGCTGCTGCTCGGCAGCATCGCCGCCCTGCTGGCGCTCTCGATGCTGGCGCTGACCGCGCTGCACCTGTGGAGCGCGCGGCAGCTGACCACCCGACTCTCCAGTATCGCGCAAGGCATGACCGCGCTGCGGCGGGGCGATCGCTCGATCCGCGTCGGCAAGGACCGCCAGGGCGACGAGATCGGGCGACTGGCCGGCCATTTCGACGAGCTGATCGTCGCCCTCGCCGCGCAGGAGGAAGCCCAGCGCCAGACGGAAGCGCAGATCGCCGCCGAAGCCTCGCGCCGGCGCGCGTTGTTCGAACACATGCATGACGGCGTGGTGGTGCTCAACGATGACGGCAGCGTCTTCGAATCGAACAGCAAGTTCGCCGCCATGCTCGGCTATTCCGCCGAGGAAATTCGCGGCCTGCACATCGCCGACTGGGAGGCGAGATACAGCCGCGAGCAACTCATGGAACTCGTCAGGAACGTTTCCTCCGCCGGTCAGTTCTTCGAGACCGTGCAAAAACGCAAGGACGGCAGCCTGTTCGATGCGGAGGTCAGCGCAACGCGCATCGAATGGGGTGGCCGTTACTACGTTCTGTGCATCGCGCGCGACATCACCGAGCGCCTGCGCCTGGCCGCCGAACTCGAACGGCACCGTGACCACCTGCGCGAGCTGGTCGACGCGCGCACCCGCGATCTGGCCGCCGCACTCGAAGAGGCAAAGAGCGCCAACCGGGCGAAAAGCGATTTCCTTGCCAACATGAGCCACGAGATCCGCACGCCGATGAACGGCATTCTCGGCATGACCGAGGTCCTGCTCGACTCGCCGCTTTCCGACGAGCAGCGCGAGTATCTGGGGATCGTCAAGACGTCCGGCGACAACCTGCTGACCATCATCAATGACATTCTCGATTTTTCCAAAATCGAAGCCGGCCGGCTCGAAATCGAGCACATCCCGTTCGATCCGCGCAAGACAGTGGCATCGATCGTCTCCTCGATGCAAACACAGGCGCTGGCCAAGTCACTTCGACTTGATCTCGATGTCGACACCTCCGTGCCGCCCGCGGTGCACGGCGATCCGGTGCGTTTCGGGCAGGTCGTCACCAACCTGATCGGCAACGCCATCAAGTTCACGGAACGGGGTAGAGTGCGCGTCCGCCTGACGAATCTCGCCCCCGTCAACCAGAACACAGCATGCCTGGAAGTCGCCGTCAGCGATACCGGCATCGGCATCCCCCCCGCCAAGCTCGAGCGCATCTTCGAGGCCTTCGTGCAATCGGATTCGTCAGTCACCCGTCAGTTCGGTGGCACCGGCCTCGGCCTGAGCATTTCGCTCCAACTGGCGGCACGCATGGGCGGCTCGCTCCGGGCCGAAAGCGAACCGGGGAAAGGCAGCACCTTCCGCCTCACCCTTCCCTGTGCGGTCGCCGCCCCGGACGCCATGCCGACCGTGAGCCAGAGACGCCACGAAGCCCCCGCCCCGACGCCCGGCCGCCGCATCCTCATCGTCGAGGACAACAAGGTCAATCAACGGCTGCTGGCCGCCATCCTGAAGAAGCTGGGGCACCGGGTGACGGTTGCCGGCTCCGGCCAGGAAGCACTCGACCTGCTCGGATCGGAGTCTTTCGACATCGTCCTGATGGATATCCAGATGCCGGAGATGGATGGCGTTGAAACCACGCGGCAAATCCGCGCACGCGAATCGGGCTTGTCGCGGCACGTGCCGATCATCGCGGTCACCGCCCACGCCATGGCCGGCGACCGCGAGCGCTACCTGGCGGCCGGCATGGATGACTATCTGACCAAGCCGATCCGGCGCGGCGAATTGATCGCGGCCATTGCGCGCCTCAACGATGCGAACGCCCCCCCCTGTCGCGCAAACCGCAAAAACGCTTTCCGCATAGCTCTTTGACACGGAGGTATCGACGATGAAAATCCTGCTGGTCGACGATTCTCGTTCCGCCGCTGCCGTGTTCGCCATGCGCCTCGGCGAGATCGGCCACGAGGTCGTTGCCGCCGAGAATGGCGCCATCGCGGTGGAAAAATTCCGGACAGAAGCGCCGGATCTGGTACTGATGGACATCGAGATGCCGGTGATGAACGGCTTCGAGGCAACCAACCGCATTCGCCAGGTCGAGCTATCGCAGCGATGGGCATGGACGCCGATCGTTTTCCTGACCTCGGTCGATACGCCCGAGAACTTCGTCACCTCCATCGACGCCGGCGGCGACGACTTGATTCCGAAGAACGTGCCGGAACCGGTATTGCGCGCCAAGCTCAAGGCGATGGCCCGCGTCGCCGGGTTACGCCGGGAACTGATCGCCGCCAACCGGCAGATGGAGGACGATATTCGCGCCCGGAAGGCGGCGGAATCCGAACTCTCGTGCCGGCTTGTCGAGCTCACCGAACTCAACCAGACCCTGTCGAACATGCAGGCGCAGCTGATCCAGACCGAAAAACTCGCGTCGATTGGTCAACTCGCCGCCGGTGTGGCGCACGAGATCAACACGCCGATCGGCTTCGTCCGCTCAAATCTTGGCACGCTCGCCGACTATATCGATACGCTGCGCGACGCACTCAGCAGATACGAGGATCTGGCCGCGTCCGGCATTCTCCCGGAACAAATGCAACAGCTGCGGCGTACGCTGGACATCGACTACATCGAGGAGGACGCGCCGGCGTTGATCAGGGAATCGTGCGACGGTATCGACCGGATCAGCCGCATCGTGCAGAACCTGAGGGACTTCTCGCAACTCGACAGCCCGCAGGAATGGCAAGAGGTTGACCTGCACCAGGGCCTTGAAGCGACACTGAACCTGATGGCCGGCGAATTGCAGCAGAAGGCCGAGATCGTCCGCGATTACGGCCCGCTGCCGCCCATCGAATGCCGGCCCATGCAACTCAATCAAGTCTTCATGAGCCTGTTGAGCAACGCCATCCAGTCCATCGACGCGCCACCCGGACGCATCGTCGTCCGCACCGGCGCGCGCGACGATGCAGTATGGGTGGAAATCAGCGACAACGGCTGCGGTATCGCGGAAGACATCCGGGCAAGGATATTCGATCCTTTCTTCACCACGCGGCCCGTGGGCCAGGGAGCCGGACTCGGTCTGGCGCTCTCCTACGGCATCGTCCAGAGCCACGACGGACGCATCGAAATGGAAAGCGAAACGGGGGGTGGCACCTGCTTCCGCCTGGTCCTGCCGATGCGCCGCACCGGGACAACACACGCAAAACTCGGCTATGCTTGCGCAATCAAAACACAGGTTCGAGCACGGAAAACAAACGACAGGTAACCACGGAGAAATTGCAATGCCGGTATCCGTCCTGGTGGTCGATGATTCACCGATCGCCCGAAAAATGCTGATCAAGGCCCTGCCGCCGGACTGGGACATCGAGATCACGCAGGCCGCCAACGGCATAGAGGCGCTCGCCGCCTATCGTGCCGGTCGCGTCGACGTGATGTTCCTCGACCTGACCATGCCCGACATGGACGGTTACCAAGTGCTCGAAACGCTGCGCAAGGAAGACCTGAACTGTCTGGTGATTGTCGTTTCGGCGGACGTGCAGGAAAAGGCGCAGGAACGGGTGCTTGCCATGGGCGCGATCGCCTTCATCCGCAAGCCGATCACCGCAGAAGGCCTGCGCGACGTGCTGAAACAGTATGGAATCGTCGTATGAGCGAAGAAACCGAAAGCGTCGGCACCAACACCACCCTCTCCGACGACCAGCGCGACGCGCTGCAGGAGATCGCCAACATCGGCATGGGTCAGGCCGGCTCGTCCATCGCAAGGATCTGGGGCGAGTTCGTTCGCCTGTCGATTCCCCGCATCGCCAACGTCGAGCGCCAGGACATCCCCGCCGTGCTGCAACAACTCGTCGGCGAGAAGAACATCCTCGCCGTGCGGCAGGCGTTCCACGGGCAGTTGCGCGGCGAAGTCATCATCGTCTTTTCCGGCGGGCCGCCGAGCGAACTCGCCGAACTGATGGGCTACGACGACACCGATCGGATCGAGGAACTCGAGCTGCTGCTCGACGTCTCCAACATCCTGGTCGGCGCCTGCCTCGGCGGCGTAGCCTCGACACTGGGCGTCGATATCGGCTTCTCGGCCCCGTCGATCATGGGCATCGACATTTCGCCGCGCGACCTGATCCCGGCGGATGAAATCCTGCACAGCCGGGCGCTGTTCATCGAGGTCTGCTTCACCCTGGAGCAGCGATCGTTTGCCTGCCACCTCGTCGTCATGATGCCGGCCGGTGAAATCGCCCGCCTGGGCAAAGAACTGGACCGCTTTCTCGAAACGCTCTGACCATGACCGAAGACATCGACCGGGGATTGCTGGAGTTCATCGTCGAGCGTCTCGAAGCGGGTGTCTTCGTCATCGATCGCGACTACCGCATCGTCCTGTGGAATCGCTTCATGGCCATGCACAGCCAGCGTCCGGCAGCGGACGTCGTCGGCCGCAATCTGTTCGAGTGCTTTCCCGAACTGCCGCAGAAATGGCTGGCCCGCAAGATCGAGAGCGTGTTCATCCTGAAGAACTACGCGTTCACCTCGTGGGAGCAACGCCCCTTCCTCTTCCGCTTCAACCACAACCGTCCGATCACCGGCGGCATCGACGCGATGCGCCAGAATTGCATCCTGCTGCCGCAAAAGGACGCTGGCGGTGAAGTACAACATGTCTGCGTCACCTTGCTGGATTACACCGACACGGCGATGTACCAAATGCGCCTGAACGAGCTGATCGGCGAACTCAAGCAGGAAAAAGCCGCGCAACAGGAACTGATCAAGAAGCTCGAGGACACCCAGGGCCAGTTGCTGCAGTCGGAAAAAATGGCGTCGGTCGGCCAGCTCGCCGCCGGGGTCGCGCACGAGATCAACAACCCGATCGGCTTCGTCAACTCCAACCTCGGCTCGCTGAAAGGCCAGGTCGAGAACATGCTCTCGGTGCTCTCGGCCTACGAGGAGGTGGAAAAGGCCTTGACCGGCCAGCCGGACCTGCTGACCTCGCTGCAGCAAGCCAAAATCGCCGCCGACCTGGATTTTCTGCGCGACGACATCCTCGACCTCATCAACGAATCGCTCGACGGCGTGCAGCGCGTCAAGACGATCGTCGAAAACCTGCGCGACTTCTCCCGTGTCGACGCCTCCGAATGGCATCACGCCAATCTCGAAAAAGGGCTGGAAAGCACGCTCAACATCGTCTGGAACGAAATCAAGTACAAGGCCGAGGTCAAAAAGGAGTACGCCGGCCTGCCCGAAATCGAATGCATCGCCGCTCAGATCAACCAGGTGTTCATGAACCTCCTGGTCAACGCCGCGCACGCAATCGAGGAACGCGGGACGATAACCCTGCGCACCGGGTTCGACGAGCGTGAGGTGTGGGTGGAAGTCGAAGACACCGGCTGCGGCATCAGGCCGGAAAACCTCAAGCGCGTTTTCGAGCCCTTCTTCACCACCAAGCCGGTTGGCAAGGGCACCGGTCTCGGACTATCGCTGGCCTACGGCATCGTCCAGCGTCACCAGGGCCGGCTGGACGTACACAGCGAAGTCGGCAAGGGCACCACGTTCCGGTTAGCCTTGCCGCGCAACCGGGCTGCGGAACCGCTGTCTGATGCGAGCTAGCAGCTTGATATGGGAAGCGAACGAAAAAAAGACCGGACGAAAAACAACCGCTTTAGTCTGCCCAGCAGTAGCGAATTTCCGTACAAATGAAAAAAGCCACTTAAAAAGTGGCTTAACTCATTGATTCTACTGGTGGGCGGTACTGGGATCGAACCAGTGACCCCTGCCGTGTGAAGACGTAGTAAAAATATTTACTACTTATTTTTCAATATGTTATAACAGTTTTTGGCATAGTAGTACACAAAGTAGTACACATCAGCGCGGGAAAAACTGGCAGATAATCAGCAATTTTTCGCAGAACATTCCCACTTCAAAAAAGCTATCGCAGACACGCGGCAGGTACTCTTGAAGGGTGCGAACTACAGCACCATATAAATTGCTACCCGCCAGCCTAACCCGCCCCGTCATCAGCGCTTGTCAGTGACCAAGGCAGTGAGTTGCTGTTGCGCTTTGCCGATTTTCTGCCGCTCTCTTTCAGTCTTCAACGCTTTGGCGGCATTGTCTTTTTGATTCTTGAGCGCCTCTATCCGCGCCTTCTCTGGTGTCAGTGGCTTGTTTGGTTTTGTGGAAAATTCGCTGAATCGCATTTCTGCCTCCCTTTATCTCTATTTATTGGAGATTTAAGGGGCGGAAATGACGCTTGTCAGATGCCACGATACTCTACGCTCAGACAGGCGATGTTTAGTTACTGAAACCCTCACTCAATACCTAAAAGCCCCGTGGCAAAAGTGACAAATGAAGTCGATTTGCCCGACGACAGCAGGAACCGTGGACCTACATGTCGGGCAAGTGACTTTGCGTTGGGGAACAAGAATTGGCGTATCCGAAAGTTGCGGCGACACATCGACCGACTTCATCAATTTTTCTGGTGTAGTGATGGAAACCGCTTTAGAAACAAGATGAGGAGCACTGATTGGTGTAGGCGACGCTGGGGGCGTTGGGGGCGTTTTTTCAGGATTTGCAGTCTTTGTGGTTTTTTTCCCGTCACTCGCCGATTTCTTTAACAGAGGAATGTCCTCAATCTTGGACCATCGTGCAGTAGGAATCTTTTTTGATTTCAAATGCTGAATGAGAGGATCGAACCCTCCATCTTTCGAAATAATGTGAAAGTAAGCTGTCGGATCCTTTACTGACAACTGACCGATCGCGAATGCAATGTGGAAATCTAACGCATTTTTTCCGTTGCCCGATATTTTGATGTATTCCGCGCTGTTACCCATTTGCTGTAGCGCAGAAGCAATCTCGAATGGAATCTTTGTCTGGCTGGCGCCAATAAAAACGATCACTCTGAACTGATTACGTCCTAACGCCTCAAGCGACTCGGGTTGAACACTCTCAAAATCAATTAAAACAAAATTCGTAACGGCGCCGCAGCGTCTTGGAAGACCGTTACATGCCCGCGACGACATCAACCGGCAAGATTTCCTGGATGGAGTCCTTAACACCGAGCTCCCAGCCGCCATGTCCATCGTTCATCCTGAGCGCTCGAGCATTGCTCGTATCGAGAAATCCCTGCAAATTGCAGGAAACCAGTGGGAATTCGCGAGTCCTCAGGATGCACTCGATCTGGCCCCCTGGGTCAAGACTTGGGCAGCAAATGGCATTTCAACAGAGTTCCTGCTGCGCCCAAGCGGGCGTAGCGTTGTTGACAGCAGCATTCTCAGTCAAGCCCGCAGCGCAGGATTTGCTTACGCGCGGACGCTCGCACCACGTCATTTTAGAAGAGGCGCGAACGCCCTATTGCGCTTCTTTTCGGAGTCCGAGACAGCAACACACTCGACTCGTATCCGTGCATCTCCACAGACAGCGTTCCTCGTAGGCGCTTGTGCTCTCGCCATCCTCTATTACCCACCCGGAGAAAACAATGTCGAAGCATTACAAATCACGAAAACGTGCGAAACGCCCGCTTGATCTCGTTGGACTCAAGGAAGGTCGCTATGCAACTATCGCTGATATGTCGATTCCAGCAAGCGGACATCCCGTCAGTCCCGAGGTACTGTATGCAAAGTTCCTGCAGGCCGCAAAAGACTTACGAAACGCCTGTCCTAGTCGCGCACCTGTACGCCGATTTCAATCCAGAACAAACATGAGGTATTCGTGCGAGGACGTGAATGGCTTGAGTTCCTAGAGGAAAGCCTGGGTCCTTGAACACAGCATGGACGACGCTGCAATTCGAGGCCACCAGACGGCAAATCATGTTTGTCCCTGTCCTGCTTTCCGATTGGTATACCTCCCAAAATTTTGTAAGGGATTTTCGTTGTTCGCCACTACGAAGCAGCCGTTTGTGATCTACGACAGTCGGCCAGGAGCGGAAATTCGCCACAGATATCAGGCTCTTGATCGGTTCGATGTCATGTTGGAAGATTCTGCGAAAGCCAGCCAACTGCTGACCTTCAATGATCTTTCCGACCGGTCGTTCAAAAGTTCGTTCGATTACACGCATCGTCAAGCGGCAAAGCTGGCGAAAAAGATGGGTTGATAACTGTCAATTAACAATTTACAATAAACCATGATTAAGTCGTTCGAGCACAAAGGGCTAGAGGCGTTCTTTCGGGCCGGAAGCAAGGCGGGTATCCAGCCGCACCACGCAAGCCGCCTGCGCTTGCAACTGACCATGCTGGACAAGGCTAGGGAGCCAAAGGACATGAACGCGCCAGGTTGGCGACTTCATGGCCTGAGCGGCGATTTGGCCGGGTTCTACTCGGTCACGGTGAACGGCAATTGGCGAATGACTTTTCGCTTCGAGGACGGCGATGCTGTTCTTGTTGATTATCAGGATTATCACTGAAGGGTGTTGATATGAGCAGAATGCACAACCCAGCGCACCCGGGCGAATTGCTCCGGGAGTGGATTCCCAATGGGCTGACGGTAACGGAAGCCGCTGCACAGCTCGGCGTTTCCCGTGTCATGCTGTCGAAAATCTTGAACGGGAAAGCTGGTGTGACCGCCGACATGGCTTTGCGGCTTTCGGCTTGGTTAGACACTACGCCGGAGGTCTGGATCGACACGCAAGCCGCCTGGGATCTGTGGCAGGCTGAGCAGCGCGGCCTGCCCGACGTCAAGCCTCTACGCTTGGCCGCTTAAACTGTTTGCTAAACAGTTGTGGGAACCAATGACGAAACAGTTTCAACATTGCCCTCATCAAGGCCGGCGTACCGCACCTGCCAGGCTAAAAACCCTCTGTGATCTGAGCCGGTCAGATTGATGCGATTCGGTGGTCAAGTCGCGCAAGAATCAGCGGTCAGAATGGCGAGAAGCCGCAGTTTGCTAACGATCGTAACGATGCGCGGTACGATCGATGGATTGGCGGATCGCTTTCTATGCTCGGACTACGTTGTATTGGAGGCGATCAAGGAAGCCGTTCGGCAACAGGAAAGCCTCGGTTACACCGATTTTGGGCTAACCAACCGGGATGCAGATGACTACTGGGTTGTGCCAAACCATTTGCGCCGCCCTACGCTCGACAAAGATTCAGGGAGGGCGCGTAAATTCTTAACAGATAATTCGCGTGACTCGAACCAACTCAGAGCGTTGAGTGCGCTCTCTGATGTCTGGTCCAATAGCTACCAACACAATTCCACTGCGCTGCTCATCAAGAGGAAGAGCGACCTAAACAAGGTTATTTCATCCTGGAAAGCTCTGGGAATGGAAACCGATAATTTTGAGGCAATTATTCCCGAAGCCGAGAAGAACCAGGACGCGGCAGAGCTCACACAGCGTGCACAATTGCTTAAAAACATGGGCTTTAGGGTTCGGATAGCATCACGGCTACCGATGCGACCGGTTCCAGATGTTCCCCGCAACCGTGTTGGTCTTGCACTTTGTGCGTCAAAAACTCACGGGCTTGGATATCAGGCAACCCTTGATCGAGTTCTGTTTATCATGAGCGTTTGGTTGAATTTGACTACGTTGAATAAATAGCGGTCCAAACGAAACTCCGGTCAACTGGCAACCGCGCGAAAACTAACGTAGGACGTCAACGAAAGAGTCCATGCTCCATTTCACATTATCGCCCTTCAGAGATGCTGGAGTCTGTTCGTTCGTCCGGCCCACCCCGATGTGCGGCACGAAGCGATCACCAGTCGTCCCTGGCTGATGTCCTCGGTCGGCCGCCGGACCGTGCATGCCGGACAAACCACGATCACTCTCACCGGTTTGCATGCGTATTTCGAACGAGCCCGGGCCATCCTGATGCGCGTCTCCGCCTTGCTTCAGGACTGGTGCAATGACGCTGCGGAGCAGTTGGCCCTCCGGTCTGTCTGGCAACGTATCTGCGATCATCTCAAGCAGGTCATCACCGGTATCGGACCGCCCAAATCCCTTCGATGGCTCGGAGTTATGCGAAAAGAATCAGGCAACTGCGGTTTTTAGGTTGAAGCTACCCCTTCGCGCTGATTCTGCGAAAGAGGAAGAGCGCCAGGGCCGTATTCGACAAGCCGCCCATCCTTCCACCCTGCAACAACTCGTCCGGCATTCACTGCATTTCGAACTGCATCTTGTCCTGCAAATTTTGCAGCAAGCAAGACAGCGTCCAGCGGAAGATTTGAAATTTGCCTTTTCACCTTCTGGACACTAAGCGCCCCCGAGGAACGTGTCAATATGTGCGCCAAGCTCATGGTGCCGACAAGTCTTGAAGGCAAGCTGGTGCGCAAGCACGCCTGCGTTGATGGACCGGAAATCGACGGCACATCGACGCTGGAACGCTGGCGGAGTGAGGCGCTATCCAGGCCCGCTCGCGAGCGGGCCTGGATAGCGGCAGCCCGATTCGATGCGGTGCTGACCTCGGCGGCGTGGGATTCTTGCTGTTCCACAGGCCATAGCGGTTAAGCTTTGCCAGAAACTCGGCATGTTCGTAGTCAATCCGTTCCTGCTTTGTCTGCTCCCTGGCGTATTGCTGGAACCACCAAGCCATGCCGGCCTTGATCTGTTTCAGCCCGACATTCCGGCCGCCGACGTGGCGACGCAGATTTGCTGGCGGTAGCGATCGATTTTCCGGCAATCGGCTTTCGCTTGCCGGTTGTAGGCCAAGACAGAGAGATGGGGCTTGGACCTTTCGCCAAACGCCTGCCGCTTTTCCGGTGCATCGATCCCCGACAGGCGGATCTTCTGGGGAATGTGTGCGGCATCCAGTAACGGAAGGGTGTCGCCGTCGGCGACGCCGACGATGCGGCCGATCAGCGTCTCGGCAAGAACCCGCGTGGACGTCAGAAGAAGGACGAGTAAGCAAAAAACGCCGTTACGCGGCATCAAACAACTCCATGGCTGGGCGATTCACAGAAACCATGGACAAGGCTGTGGATAACGCCGGGACAACTACCGTAGGGCCTTCTCGGGAAAGAAGAAAGTCCCCCTGCCTCAAAAACAGGCAACACACATTGTTACTCTATGGTCGATAACACGTACAGACAGCGCCGTCTGAGAAGACTAAGATTAAATTGTGCTTCAGCAACCCCCGCTGACACCGTTTGACCCTCCCTGACCCATCGCAACGATGGGATTTCAATCCCGAGCCGCACTGGCCCGGGATTTTTTTTGGTTCATCGCGCTTTGCCGGGGAAAGCGCGATGAACCAAAAAAAGGGACGAATCGAGGGCGGCGATCAAGTTCATGCCGGACAATACTACTGTATATAATTACAGTACTTGAGGAGTACGCCATGTCGCTGCCACATCGTTTTATCTGCCCCCATTGCCACACCCCGATCGATCCGATCCGGATGGAGCCGGCCCGGCACGGCGTGCAGGAATACCGCATCTGCCCGGAGTGTGATGAAGCAATCGCCGTTGCTGTGGTCGCCAACGAGTCACCGCCCAACGCCGGGAGCGCGGCATCCGTCAACGCCACCTGTCCCGCATGACTACCCTTACCGTCACCGCCCCGGCCTATCTCGCCCGTCTCAACGACGCCCAGCGCGAGGCGGCGACCCACGGTATTGGCCCGGGAGGTGTCAGCGATCCCCTGCTGATCATTGCTGGCGCCGGCACGGGCAAGACGGCTACCCTGGCGCACCGGGTTGCGCATCTGCTCGCGCACGGCGCCGACCCTGATCGTCTGCTCCTGCTCACCTTCTCGCGTCGTGCGGCCGATGAAATGACCCGGCGCGTGCAGCGCATCGCCGCCCAGGTCTCCCCCCGCCATGCCACCCTGGTCAGCGAGGGGTTCGCCTGGGCGGGGACTTTCCACAGCGTGGGGGCGCGCCTGTTGCGCGAGTATGCCGGGCGGATCGGCCTCGACCCCGCGTTCACCATCCACGACCGGGAAGACTCGGCCGACCTGATGAACCTCGTGCGCCACGATCTGGCGCTATCCAGTCAGGGAAAACGCTTCCCCTTGAAAGGCACCTGCCTGGCGATCTACTCCAGCGCGGTCAATACACAGAGCGACCTCGGCGAGATTCTGCAATCCACTTTCCCCTGGTGCAGCGAATGGGAGGCGGAACTCAAGACCCTGTTCCTCGGCTACGTCGAAGCCAAACAGCCCCAGCAGGTGCTCGACTACGACGACCTGCTGCTCTACTGGGCGCAGATGGCCTGTGACCCCGACATCGCCGCCGAACTCGGCCGCCGCTTCCCCCATGTCCTCGTCGACGAATACCAGGATACCAATCACTTGCAGGCGTCTCTTCTTCTGGCGATGAAGCCGGACGGGCGCGGGCTGACCGTCGTCGGGGACGATGCCCAGTCGATCTACCGTTTCCGTGGCGCCACGGTACGCAACATCCTCGATTACCCCCGGCAGTTCGATCCGCCGGCCCGGATCATCACCCTCGACCGAAATTACCGTTCCACTCAGCCGATCCTCGCCGCCGCCAACGCCGTCATTGCCGATGCCAAGGAGCGCTACACCAAGGACCTGTGGAGCGAACGCGCCTCGGCTCGCCGGCCGCAACTCATCAGCGTGCGCGACGAAGTGGACCAAGCCACGTACGTCGCCGAGCAGACCCTCGCGCGCCGTGAACGCGGCACGGCGCTGAAAGCGCAGGCCGTCCTCTTCCGCTCCGCCTCGCACAGTGTTCGCCTCGAAATCGAACTGACCCGGCGCAACCTCCCCTTCGTCAAATTCGGTGGCCTCAAGTTTCTCGAAGCCCGCCACGTCAAGGATGTGCTCGCCCTGCTCCGCTGGGCGCAGAACCTGCGCGACCGTGTCGCCGGGTTCCGGGCACTCCAGTTGCTGCCTGGCATCGGCCCGAAGACCGCCAGCCGTCTGCTCGATAACATCCAGTCGGCGCCGCCGGGCGCCACGCTCCTGGCTGAACAACCGGTGCCGGAAGCGGCCCGGACGGACTGGCGGAATCTCGTCGCGGCCCTCGAAGGCGCGGGGCAATCCACCCCCACGGCTTGGCCCCTGCCGCTGGAACAACTCGCCCGCTGGTACGACACCCGGATGGACGGCCTCTTCGAGGACGCCGATGTCCGTCGGGCCGACATCCAGCAGTTGGTGCGCATCGCTGCTACCGGCTCCGCCGAAGCCATTGCTGATGTATTACGAGGGAAGCCGACTCCTACGATTGCTGCGGTGGTTCCGTCGATCTGGAATGAAGATGAGTGCGGGGAAGAATTGCTACCTGCACACTTCCATGCGATCAAAGATGTCTCGAATGCAGTATTTCCATTGGCGACCGCATCACGTAGGACTGCAACATCGCTTCATCAGCGACAAAACGTCTCGAATCGGGCTGCCAACTCCTTTGAGCGCCTCTACCATGCGATTACTAAACCCATCTTTGGAAGAGGATTCGTCACTTGGGACTTGGAGGATGCTGTCAGTACGCTGTCGCAAGAAGGAGCATCCGCCTTTGGATTCGGCCTAGCTTCGGGGGAACATGCATTCGAGACAGCAACGCTACGCGCGATCGCGAGCGACTCGCTTGGTCGGCGCAGATTGTTTTCGGCGTCAGCAATATTCGCTCATTTGGAGGGATGTGATCGTGTCCCGCGCGGTGGTGTAAGAAGGGGTCGGTAGGTCATGGGCTCCGGCAAGGTAGGAGCACGAGTCAGGCAGCCACGGCGGACAGACTGACGTTTGGATTGTCGCCGACTTCGGCAAGGGT
>Ga0302250_1000454_pt1 | contig 40131 bp, 34 predicted proteins | sample AAG_RA_Asp_MG_FD_193536 | JGI IMG/M metagenome (GOLD analysis project Ga0302250, IMG submission 193536) | Enriched activated sludge microbial communities from anaerobic digester in WTTP, New Holstein, Wisconsin, United States - AAG_RA_Asp | ecosystem: Engineered > Bioreactor > Anaerobic >...
TACGGGGCATACCTCCCCACACTGATTAACTTGCTCGAAGATGGCTATTTCTCTTGATTCCCACATAGGAGAAGCTGGGCACCATTAAATTAGTTTGGCTGATCCCACATCAGATTCCGGAAAGCCATTCTTTTTAGATCCTTGCACACTCCTTGCGTTCTTCCATAAATATGAAGTGATAGGCTGTGCCACACCAGTGGCGAATGATGCGGAGTTTTACTGCGTCTACTGAAGGTCTGTTTGATATTAATTGCTAATTTCAGCCAACTTGTACATTGCAAAACGCATAAGCTTGGAGATGCTCATTCTGCGTGACTCAGCCAGTTCCTGCAACAGCGAAAGTTCCTCGTCAGTTACGCGTAGTGAAACCACATTGTAGCGTGGGTATTGCAACATTCTGCCCATATGTCCTCCCGATGACACCTGCGGGGAGGCATCCCTCCCCGCATTTCTTCTCATTTGTCTCTAAAATCTGTATGTAACCGTAATGCCGCCGCCCCATAGTTGGCCGTCTGCAGACAGTGATGCACGAGATGGTGTTAAGCCTGTCAAGGCGTTCAGGTTTTGGCTCTCGCCGCCTATCTCGCGCTTGCTCTCGGCATAGGTGTACTGCACCACGGTGTCGATGGTGAAACTCTTACCGATGTTGAATCCGGCCCCCAATGAATAGGTCTTCTTGTCCGCGTCGGGCCAGGTCAGGTCAAAGGTGCTGTCAGGTACCGGTGAGGGGTCGTAGAAGTAGCCGCCCCGCAGCGTCAGCCAGTCCAGCGCCTTCCACTCGGCGCCGATCCTTATCTGGTTGGTGTCGTTCCAGTTGCGTTGATATGGCCTGGTGGTTTCTCCGCCCAGGAGCACAAGGCCGGTATTGAATTTGGCGGTGTAGCTGTCGATGATGCTCCAGTTAGTCCAGACATAGTCCAGTTCCAGAGAAATGGTGTCTATTGGCTGATAGCGAAGGCCAACCTGTACCTGCTGGGGGTGGTCAATAGAGACGGAGGTGTTAACCTTCTGGTTAATGGTGGAGCCAGGAACCGGGTACCCGGACACCTCGGTAGTTCCCTTGAAGTTGGTCTCGGTACGGCTGCGGTAGGTGGCACCCAAGGTCACCTCTTTGATCGGTTTGTACATCACCCCCAGGTTATAGGACCAGTTGAAGTCGTCGGTCAGGTCAGTCTTGATCTTAAGGTTTGCCGTAGCGCCAGCAGGGCCGGTTGGGCTCCCCGTATAAATGTAATGTTCATCGCCGGATTCAGACCTGCCCAACGAGATGCCGGCGCCCACCGACCACTGGTCGTTGATCTTGTAGGCCACCGTAGGTGTCACGGCCATGCGATTGTACCAGGAGTGAGTTGAACTGTATGCCCCCACCTCGCGGTTTGACCACTTGATGTCCAGGCCCCAGGGGACATAGGTCGACAGGCCGACCGCCAGTTTGTCGGTGACCGGCATGGCAAAGCCCAGGTGGGGCACCACCAGGATATCTGAGCGGTCGTCAACATTGGTGGGCGGTATCAATGTGGTGCCCGTTGTGCTCGTTGCGCCAAGGCCAGACACATGCATGCTGGGGGCCATGATGTGGGAGCCGGCAGCGATGGTGGCGCTCTTGATCTGGGTCAGGCCGGCGGGGTTGTAGTAGGCAGCGAATGGATCATCGGCCGTGGCGGCATAGGCTCCGCCCAGGGCGGTGGCCCGTGAACCGATGCCGTAGGTGTCCACGTTGCCGGCATAGGCAGCGCCGGCGGTCAGGATGGCCCCGGTAACCAGCAGGTTTTGCATAATGCAATGGGCGCGGCGGTGAGATTTTTGGCGTCTTGGTTTGTTCCTTCTCATAAGATATTCCCTCCTTGGGTTTTAGAACAGCATTTCTAGCAGCTTATAATTTATCGTTAACGCAAATGTCAAGTACAAAATAATCGCCATGCGCTACCCTGTTACTGAAAATTGTAATATGTTGAAATAACTTGTATAAATATTATGTGTAGGCAGTAGCATGCGTTTTGCAACACTTAAAAATATATATAACGACTTTATTATTATGCGGTTATAAAGTATGTGAGATTGTTGTTGGCACGTTATAATTTCTCAATAAAAACAGTATAATGCGTTAAGTGCCATGTTTCTAGATGGCAGCGGAACAAAAGAAGGGTAAAAAAATATTTTATTTTGTACTTGACATGCGCGTAAAGGACATTTATGGTCACAGAAAAATACAGGCGGGTGATGTGTATGTATGACATTCCGTTTAAATCGATTCCCGACATGCTGCGCCAAAATTCAGTGAAGTACGCAAACAAGCTCGCCCTTAAGTTCAAGAAACAAGGGCGTTTTGTGACACTGAGTTATGGGGAGTTCTATAACCGCGCCCTTATGGCGACCCGTGGGCTGATCAAGTTCGGGGTCAAACCTGGGGATCGCGTAGCGATCCTGTCTGAGAACCGTGTCGGCTGGGTGATCGCCGATATGGGGATCCTTTGCCGCGGTGCGGTAACGGTGCCGATCTATGCCACCTCAACTCCGGAGCAGATCGAGTATGTCCTTAACCATTCCGGGGCCGAGGTGGTTTTTGTCTCCAATCGGGTGCAGTACGCCAAGCTGCGCCAGATCTACCGGAACGTGAAACATCTGCGCCAGATCGTTTCCTTCGAGCGTTTTCTGGGTGATCAGGAGTTGCCGGTCTGTACCTTCTACCAGATGTCCGAGATCGACGAACCAATCAGTGCTGATGAGCGCAAACATATCGAGGCCGACATCGACGGCATCCATGTCGAGGATCTGCTGACCCTGATCTATACATCAGGCACCACCGGCGTTCCCAAGGGGGTCTGTCTGACCCATGCCAATATCCTGTTTGACGCATGGTATGGACGAAAAAAAGTGGGCGACGTGTTGAGCGAGAAAGAGGTGATGCTGAGCTTTTTGCCGCTCAGTCATGTTCTGGAGCGGACGGTCGGCTACTACATGACCACCATGCAGGGGTACCTGATGGCCTTTGCCGAGAGCATTGAAAAGGTGCCGGAGAACATGAACGAGGTCGGTCCTACCGTGATGGTCTCTGTGCCGCGTCTGTTTGAGAAGATCTATTCCCGCATCCTTGAGAACGTCCACCAGATGTCGCTGGTCAAGCGCAAGCTGTTTCACTGGGCCCTGGATATCGCCAAGGAGTATGTGCAGGCCAAGCATGTCCGTAATGACTGCTCCGCACTGCTGTCGTTTAAGTACGGCCTAGCCGATCGCATGGTGTTCGGCAAGCTGCGCGAGCGCTTCGGCAGCCGGATGAAGTTCTTTGTCTCCGGAGGCGCACCACTGGACAAGACCGTCAACGAATTCTTCTGGGGGATCGGCATCCCGATACTGGAAGGATACGGCCTGACCGAGACCAGTCCGGCCGTGACCATGAACAGTTTTGAGCAGATGCGTTTCGGTTCGGTCGGTACCCTGCTAGAGCATACCGAGGTCAGGCTGGACAGCGACGGCGAGATTCTGCTGCGCGGTCCCCAGGTAATGGAAGGCTACTACAAGGATGAGCAGGCCACCCGTGAGACGATTGAAGACGGCTGGTTCCGTACTGGTGACATTGGCCATATCGAAGACGGTTATCTGTTCATCACCGACCGGAAGAAGGAGCTGATTATTACTGCCGGAGGCAAGAACATTGCTCCTCAGCCGCTGGAAAACGAACTCAAGCTGGATGCGTATGTCTCCTCTGCATTTGTCTACGGAGATCGCAAGCCGTATTTGGTGGCACTCCTGGTTCCAAACCTGGAGCGGATCATCGAGTACGCGAGGGTGCACCACATCGATTACTACGATCTGGATGACCTGGTGCGTCATGAGCCTATTGAAGAGATGATGCGGCAGCGGGTGGCCCGGATCAACAGCCGTCTGGCCCAGTACGAAAGCATTAAGAAGTTTGTGCTGCTGCCGCGTGATTTTTCGATCGAGGGCGGTGAACTGACCCCGACACTCAAGCTGCGGCGCAAGGTGATCTACGAGAAATATAAAGACAGGATAGAAGGTATGTACAGCGACGGCAGCAATTAGAGCAGACGCTTTCTGGATCATGGTGAGTCGTTACCGAAGAAACCACAAGGAGATGATGCAATGAAACAGATCAACAAGGTGGCAGTTCTGGGTGCAGGGGTGATGGGCGCCACCATCGCCGCGCACCTGACCAATGCCGGCATCCCGGTGCTCCTGCTGGACATCGTGCCGCGTGAACCGAATGAGGCTGAAATCAAGCAGGGGTTGACCCTGTCCGATAAAGCGGTCCGCAACCGCTTTGCTCTGGCAGGTCTGGAAGGGCTCAAGAAGATGAAGCCGGCCCCCTTCTTCCTCCAGCAGTATGCCGAGCTGATCGAAGTGGGCAACTTTGAGGATGACATGGTACGCCTCAAGGAGTGCGACTGGGTGATCGAGGTGGTGGTGGAGAACATGGCCATCAAGAAGCAGCTCTTCACCGAGAAGGTGGTGCCCAACCTCAAGCCGGGCGCAATCCTGGCAACCAACACCAGCGGCCTGTCGGTCAACGAGATGGCCACCGTACTGCCGTCTGAAGTGCGCAAAAACTTCCTGGTGACCCACTTCTTCAACCCGCCCCGCTACATGCGGCTCTTGGAGATTGTCCCCTGCAACGAGACCGATCCTCAGGTAGTTGCGTTCATGTCTGCCTTCATTGCCAAGCGTCTCGGCAAGGGGATTGTCTATGCCAAGGATACCCCCAACTTCATTGCCAACCGGATCGGCGTCTACGCCATCTGCAACAGCATCCGTACCATGCAGGAGCTGGGCATGACCGTTGAAGAGGTAGATGCCGTGGCTGGCCCGGCCACGGCCCGTCCCAAGTCGGCCGCCTTCCGCACCTCAGACCTGGTCGGCATTGATACACTCAAGCATGTTGCCTCCAACTCCTATGAGCTGCTCCCCAACGATGAAGAGCGTGAGATTTTCAGGGTGCCGGCCTTCATGGAGGAGATGGTTGCCAAGGGGCTGTTGGGCAACAAGAGCAAGCAGGGGTTCTACAAGAAGGTCAAGGGTGAGAAGGGGACTCAGGTTTACTACTACGACTATACAACCGGAGAGTATGTCGAGTCCCAGCGTCCCAAATTCGCCTCGGTGGAGGCTGCCAAGGGGATCGATGACGCCGGCAAGCGCCTCAAGGCCGTTGTCTTAGGGGCTGACAAGGGGGCCCAGTTTGCATGGCGGAACGTGCGTGACTCGCTGATCTATACCCTGAACCGGATCCCTGAGATTGCCGACGACATCGTCAACGTCGACAACGCCATGAAGTGGGGTTTCAACTGGGAACTGGGGCCGTTCGAGATGCTGGACGCCATCGGCGTGGCCGACTTCGTGAAGAAGGCTGAGGCCGATGGCGTGGCGGTGCCGGCCATCCTCAAGGAGGTGGAGTCATTCTACCGTTTTGAGAACAACCAGCCCCAGTACTTTTGTCTGCAGAGCAAGCAGTATTGCAACGTGTCGGTTGTAGCTGAGCGGCTGTCGCTGCAGGTGCTGAAAAGGTCAAACGGCGTGGTGGAGAAGAACAGCGGCGCCTCCCTGGTGGACCTGGGCGACGGTGTATTCTGCCTTGAGTTCCACACAAAGATGAACGCCATCGGCAACGAGATCCTCAGCATGGTCCAGAAATCCACCAGGTATGTTGAGGAGAACGGCGTCGGTCTGGTGATCGCCAATGAGGCCCCCCAGTTCTCGGTGGGAGCCAACCTGATGCTTTTGGCCATGGCCGTGGCGGAAGGTGCCTACGACGAGATCGCCATGACCGTCAAGGGCTTCCAGAGGGCGATGATGGCAATCAAATATTCCAAGATCCCGGTGGTGGCGGCCCCCCATGGCCTGACCCTGGGTGGTGGTTGCGAGGTCTGCCTGCATTCAGACTCGATCATCCCCCACGCCGAGACCTACATGGGCTTGGTGGAACTGGGGGTCGGACTGCTGCCTGGCGGCGGCGGCACCAAGGAGATGGCGATCCGCGCCATTGCCCTGGCTGAGCAGAACGAGTGCGACGTCCAGCCGTTCATCTTCAAGAACTTCATGAACATCGCCATGGCAAAGGTCTCAATGTCGGCCGCCGAGATGTACGGCCTGGGTTACCTGCGTCAGGGGGATGCGATCAGCATGGATATCGAGCGCCGGATATTCGACGCCAAGCAGAAGGCGCTCTCACTGGCTGCAACCTACCGTCCGGGTACCCCGCTGACCAACCTGAAGGCACCGGGCCGCAGCATCGCTGCCAGCATCAAGTCCCAGCTTTGGAACATGAAGGAAGGCGGGTTCATCTCCGAGTACGATGCCTTCCTGGCCGGTACCGTGGCCGATGTGATCACAGGCGGCGACGTCCCGGCCGGCACCCTGATCACCGAGGAGTACCTGCTGCAACTGGAGCGAGAGGCCTTTGTCAAGCTGTGCGGCCAGAAAAAGACCGTGGAGCGGATCCAGCACATGCTCAAGAAGGGCAAGCCACTCCGCAACTAGACCCGGAGGGATTCTTTTCTGTAACGATAGCATACAACTCGAATCTGGAGGTTAGATATGAAGACAGCATACATCCTGGCGGCCTACCGTACCGCCGGGTGCAAGGCAAAGAGAGGCGGTTTCAAGGATGTGCGGCCCGACGATCTGGCGGCAGCCGCCCTTAAGGGGCTGATCGAGCGTACCGGAGTCGATCCGTTGGAGGTGGAGGATATCCTGATGGGGTGCGCCTTCCCGGAAGGTGAGCAGGGGATGAACATGGCACGCGTGGCAGCCATGAAGGCCGGGCTTCCGTTCCAGGTGCCGGCCCAGACCGTGAACCGCTTCTGCTCATCAGGCCTGCAGACCATCGCTTCGGCAGCCGAGCGGATCATGGCTGGTTTCTCCGACTGCATCATCGCCGGTGGCGCCGAGAGCATGACCATGACTCCGATGGGTGGCAACAAGTACAGTGCCAACCCGACCCTGGTTGCGGAGTGGCCCGAGTCCTTCGCCTCCATGGGCGTGACCGCCGAGAAGGTGGCAGCCAAGTACGGCGTCAGTCGTGAGGATCAGGATGCCTTCGCCGCAGCCAGTCACCAGAAGGCGGCGGCTGCCATTGCAGCAGGCAAGTTTGCCAATGAGATCATTCCGGTGGAGGTTGAGTCCTGCACTTTGGTAAACGGCAAGATGGTGCGCGGCAAGCAGTTGATTACCGAGGATGACGGGGTGCGCGGCGATACCACCGCCGCAGGTCTGGGCAAGCTGAAGCCTGCCTTCAAGGCCGACGGTTCGGTGACCGCCGGTAACTCATCCCAGATGACCGACGGCGCTGCAGCCGTGATGGTGGTCTCCGAGGAGTTCCTCAAGAAGATCGGCAAGTCCCCGATCGCCCGTTACGTCTCCTTTGCCGTGCGGGGCGTTCCCCCGGAGATCATGGGTATCGGTCCGGTTGAGGCAATCCCGGCGGCCCTGCGGTTGGCCGGACTCAAGCAGGAGGAGATCGGCCTGCTGGAGCTGAACGAGGCCTTTGCCGCCCAGTCATTGGCCTGCGTGCGGGAGTTGGGTCTGGATTCGGCCAGGATCAACGTCAACGGCGGCGCCATCGCCCTTGGGCACCCGCTGGGCTGCACCGGCGCCAAGCTGACCGCCACCTTGTTGAACGAGATGCAACGCAGCGATACCCGTTACGGCATGGTTTCGATGTGTATCGGTGGCGGGATGGGGGCGGCCGGAATATTTGAAAAGATGTAGTTCGCTTCCGGATCAGGGCGTCCGGTTGGTTTCGCCTGATCTGTAACCGGACGTACCAGCTGTTTTTTGACGACACTGACACAATAAAGGAGAACACCATGGCTGTACGACTGTTTAAAGGATCCGAGTACCTGATTACCGAGGTCACCAAGGACGATGTCTTCACCCCGGAGGAGTTTACCGATGAGCAGAAGCAGATCGGCGAGACCACCGAGCAGTTTGTACTCAATGAAGTGCTCCCCCGGCGAGAGGAGATTGAACACCAGAATTTCAACATCAATGTCGACTTGATGAAGCGATGCGGTGAGCTGGGACTGTTGATGATCGACGCTCCCGAGGAGTACGGCGGGCTTGAACTGGACAAGGTGACCAGCATGCTGGCAGCTGAAAAGATTTCTCAGGCCGGATCGTTTTCGGTCACCTATACGGCCCATACCGGTATCGGCACCCTGCCCTTGGTTTATTACGGCACCCCGGAGCAGAAGGAACGGTATCTTGACAAACTGATATCCGGAGAGTGGGTGGCTGCCTACTGCCTGACCGAGCCAGGTTCCGGCAGCGATGCTCTGGGAGCTTCCGCTACCGCAACCCTGTCTGATGACGGCAAGCATTACATCCTGAACGGTACCAAGCAGTTCATCACCAACGGCGGTTTTGCTGATCTCTACACGATATTTGCCAAGATTGACAAACAGCACTTCACAGGTTTCCTGGTTGAACGCACGACGGAAGGGCTCTCGATCGGTCCGGAAGAGAAAAAACTCGGTGTGAAAGGCTCGTCCACCACCCAGGTCATTCTGGAAGATGCCAAGGTGCCGGTGGAGAACCTGTTGGGCGAGATCGGCAAGGGACACAAGATCGCCTTTAACGTGCTGAATGTGGGACGCTTTAAGCTGGGGGCGGCAACGACCGGTGCATCAAAGCAGGCGATTGCCGAGGCGCTGCGCTACTCAAAGGAGCGCAAAGCATTCGGTGTTCCCATTTCGACGTTTGGCGCCATTGGTGAAAAATTTGCCGACATGGCTGCAGCCATCTTCGCCTCAGAGTCGGTAGTCTACCGTCTGGCCGGCATGATTGATGACCGTCTGGCCACCATTCCCAAGGATACCCCCAACTACTACGATGCCTATCAGCAGGGGATTGAGGAGTATTCCATCGAGTGCGCCGTAGCGAAAGTCTTCTGTAGTGAGGTTCTGGCGGATGTGGTTGACGATGTGTTGCAGGTGTACGGCGGTTACGGCTTTACTCAGGAGTACCCTGCCGAAGGATTTTACCGTGACGAACGTATCAACCGTATCTGGGAGGGGACGAACGAAATCAACCGCCTGCTGATTCCCGGAACCATCCTGCGTCGCGCTATGAAGGGCGAGATACCGTTGCAGAAGGAGGCGATGAAGGCCTTTGAATCCCTGATGTCTCCTGACTTTGTGGAATTGGACGAGTCGGTGCCGTTTGCAGCCGAGAAGGCGCTTTTGGTCAACCTGAAAAAAACCTTTTTGGTACTGGCCGGAGCCGGTGTCCAGAAGTTTATGGACAGGATCAAGGACGAGCAGGAGATCCTGCTGGCCGCCGCCGACATCGCCATCAACATCTTTGCCATTGAGTCGGCCGTGCTGCGTGCCGAAAAAATACTGCCCAAACTCAGCGATACCCGTCGTAGCGCAGTTGAGGCCGCAGTCAAGACCTTTACCTTCAACGCCACCGAGGTGATTGGCACTGCTGCCCGCAAGGCCGCTTACTATGTAGAGGAGGGGGATACCCTGACCATGCTGCTGGCCGGCGTGCGCCGCTTCACCAAGTATGACGCCACCGGTCTGCTACCGGCCAAGCGTGTCCTGGCAGAGGCCTGCCTGGAGGCGGAAAAATACATCTTCTAAATCAAAAACGTTGTGTCTTGAATGGCAGAACATTCTGTCTCGCCATTCAATGTGATGCAATGGAGTGTAATCAACGGAGAAGACTATGAACATCCACGAGTATCAAGCAAAGGCAATATTGAGAAAATTCGGCGTACCGGTTCCGGACGGCCACGTTTGTTACAACGGGAACAGCGCCCGTGAATGGGCCAAGCGTCTCGGCTCCGGCCCTTGGGTGGTCAAGGCCCAGATACATGCCGGCGGCCGCGGCAAGGGGGGCGGGGTTAAACTGGCCCGTTCATCAGAAGAGGTTCGGATGATTGCCCGTGACATGCTGGGCATGGTCCTGCGTACCCACCAGACCGGCCCCGAAGGCAAAGTCGTCACCCGTGTCCTGGTGGAAAACGGCTGTAATATTGCCCGTGAGCTGTATGTCAGTCTGGTCGTGGACCGTGCCACCTCCAAGGTCACCGTTATGGCATCTACCGAAGGCGGCATGGATATCGAAGAGGTGGCGGCATCAACCCCTGAGAAGATTTTTGTCGAAACCATCGATCCGCTGGTCGGCCTGACCGGATTCCAGTGCCGCACCATCGCCTTCAAGTTGGGGTTGGTCGGCAAACTGCTGCCCAAGGCGGTCAAACTGCTGCAGGATCTCTACGCGACTTTTCTGGCCTGCGACTGCTCGATGCTGGAGATCAATCCGCTGGTGGTCACTGCCGAGGAGGATCTGCTGGCCCTGGACGCAAAGTTTGGCTTTGACGATAACGCCATCTTCCGCCACCTGCAGATAGCTGACATGCGTGACTACGACGAGGAAGACCCCAACGAAGTGGAGGCATCCCAGCACGACCTCTCGTACATCTCCCTGGACGGCAACATTGGCTGCCTGGTGAACGGTGCCGGTCTGGCCATGGCCACCATGGACATTGTCAAGCATTACGGCGGCGATCCCGCCAACTTCCTGGATGTCGGCGGCGGGGCCACCGTCGAGCGGGTCACCGAAGCGTTCAAGATCATCCTCTCCGACAGCAAGGTCAAGGGAATCCTGGTCAACATCTTCGGCGGCATCATGAAATGTGATGTCATCGCCACCGGCGTGATTGCCGCTGCCCGTCAGGTCTCTCTGCAGGTGCCGCTCGTCGTCCGCCTGGAAGGGACCAACGTGGAGCTTGGCAAGAAACTGTTGGCAGAGAGCGGCCTGAACATCATCGCAGCCGACGGTATGGCCGATGCGGCCCAAAAGATCGTCAAGGCCGTGGCCTAGGGAGACTGAACAATGAGCGTATTAATCAATAAAGACACCAAAGTCATCACACAAGGCATTACCGGTGCCACCGGTCTGTTTCATGCCCAAGGGGCCCGCGACTATGGCACCCAGATGGTTGGCGGAGTCACCCCCGGCAAGGGGGGCAGCATGATTGACGGCTTCCCGGTCTACGACACCGTGCGTGATGCGGTAGAAAAGACCGGCGCCACCGCTTCGGTGATCTACGTGCCGCCGCCGTTTGCCGCCGATTCGATCATGGAGGCGGTCGATGCCGGAATCGAGCTGGTGATCGCCATCACCGAAGGGATTCCGGTCCTGGATATGGTCAAGGTCAAGCAGTACCTGCAGGGTAAGAAGACCCGCCTGATCGGCCCCAACTGCCCCGGCGTCATCACCCCTGGTGAATGCAAGATCGGCATCATGCCGGGCTACATCCATAAGCCTGGCAAGGTCGGCGTGGTTTCCCGCTCCGGCACCCTGACCTACGAGGCGGTCTGGCAGCTGACTTGCCTTGGGTTGGGCCAGTCCACCTGCGTCGGCATCGGCGGTGACCCGGTCAACGGCACCAGCCACCTGGACGTACTCAGGATGTTTGAAGAGGACCCTAACACCGAGGCCGTGATCATGATTGGCGAGATCGGCGGCAGCGCCGAGGAAGAGGCGGCCCGCTTCGTCAAGGAGCATATGACCAAGCCGGTGGCCGGGTACATCGCCGGACGTACCGCTCCTCCCGGCAAGCGGATGGGGCATGCCGGCGCCATCATCGCCGGCGGCAAGGGTACTGCGGCCGAGAAGGTGGCGGTGCTGGAAGAGTGCGGTATCAGTGTGGCAGCCACCCCGGCCGATATGGCTGCTGCCCTGATGAAGATATACAGCCCGAAGTAGGTAGTCAGCAGGGGAGTCAAGTGTAAACTGATTACGCGCCCCGGAACGGTTTCGGGGCGCGTAATCGATATGGGGAAGTAATGCCAGGTACTATCATCCAACATACCGTCATGACGCCCTACATGGTTGGTGCGGTACACTACTACAGCGCTGACATCGGGGATGGACTGGTCCTGTTTGATGCCGGTCCTCCCACCGCTGAGGCACGGGAACTATTGCCACACCAGATTGATCTGACACAGCTTCGAGCAATCTTCATCACTCATTGCCATGTGGATCACTATGGTCTTGCCGACTGGCTGCAGCACAGCAGCGGAGCGGAGCTGTATCTCTCCCGCCAGGACGCGGTCAAGTTCCAGCGCCATGAAGAACGGATGACCCGCTTGGCCGAGATCCTGTCCAGCTACGGTTTCTCCGGCGCTGCCATCGAACAGATGCAGCGTTCCTTTCAGAACAATGGTCTTTTTCCTACACCGCCGCAGCAGTACCGGATTGTGGAGGAGTCACCGGAGTTGGCTGATCTGGGCATTGGATGGGTGGCCTGCCCCGGCCACTCCCAGAGCGATCTGGTCTATCTGGTGGGGAACGGCGCCGTGACCGGCGATCTGCTGCTGCAGGATATCTTCCAGGCTCCGCTGCTGGATGTGGACTATGACACCTTTCAGGGCCGTTTCCGTAACTATGACACCTACTGTTCCTCGTTGGAGCAGTTGGCGCGGTTGCGGGGACGCAGTATTCATCCCGGGCATCGGGAGAGTGTGGCAGGGGTGGATCAGTCGATCTGCTTCTATGTCATCACCCTGATCAAACGTGCCGTCAAGCTGCGTCAGATGCGCAGCATCCCGCTGCCGGAGCTGACGGAGCAGCTGTTCGGTGGCCGCTCGGTTGACCCGCTGCTGCATTACCTCAAGGCCTCCGAGGTGGTTTTTATGTGGGACTTCCTCGATAACCCGCAGCTCTTGCAGGATGCACTGCAACGGATCGGTCTGTACGACCGTCTGGCGGAGCTGTTTGAAGAACCGCTCAAGGAGCTTTAGACCATGAACGATATCCTGTTTCAACCGATCAGCATCAACGGCCTGGAGCTGAAAAACCGGATCTACATGCCGGCCATGCATATGAACATGGCCCGCAAATATGAGGTGACCGATCAATTGCTGGCATTTTATGCCGAACGTGCCAAAGGTGGCGCAGGCATGATCAGTGTTGGCTATGCCACGGTGGACGAGCGCTCCGGCAACCCCGGCAACATCGGCGCCCATCAGGATGCGTTCATCCCCGGCCTGGCCCGGCTGGCAGCCGTGATCAAGGAAAACGGCGCCCGAGCCGCGGTGCAGCTCAACCATGCCGGCCGCTACAACCATTCGATGCTGATGGGCGGCAAACGGCCGGTGGCCCCTTCGGCCATCGCCTCCCGCCTGACCCGCGAGGAACCGCAGGAGCTGGATCAGGAAGGGATTGAACAGGCAATTGCCGCGTTTGCCGCTGCCGCCGGCCGGGTCAAGCAGGCCGGTTTCGATGCCGTCGAGATCTTGGCCGGTACCGGCTACCTGATCAGTTCATTCCTATCGCCGCTCACCAACCGGCGTAGCGACCAATACGGCGGGAGCTTCGAGAATCGTGCTCGTTTCGGTCTGGAGGTGATTGCTGCGGTTAGGAAGGTCGTCGGTCCGGTCTACCCTCTGATCGTCAGGATGAACGGTAACGAGTTCATGCAGGGGGGGGACAGCCGGGAGGATCTGCAGCGCTTTGCCCAACTGCTTGAGCAGGCCGGTGTGGATGCACTCTGCATCAATGTGGGCTGGCATGAGGCTCGGGTGCCGCAGATCGTGACCGAGGTGCCGCGCGGGATTTACTCCTACCTGGCACGGGGGATCAAGAAGCGGGTCTCGATTCCGGTCATCGCCAGCCATCGTATCAATGATCCGGCCATCGCCCGCAAGATGCTGGTCGACGGCGACTGCGACCTGGTGGCCATCGGCCGGGCCCTGATTGCCGATCCACAGTTCCCTGAAAAGGCCCGTCAGGGTCGGGAGCAGGAGATCATCCACTGCGTGGCCTGTGGACAGGGCTGTTTTGACAACCTGTTTCGGATGAAGTCGGTGGAGTGCCTCTGTAACCCGCGGGCCGGGCATGAGTTGGAGCGCCGCATCAAGCGGAGCGCAACGCCTCGCAAGGTACTGGTGGTGGGTGGTGGACCGGCCGGGATGAGTGCCGCCATTGCCGCTGCCGAGCAGGGCCACCGGGTCAGGCTGTTTGAACAGGGCGACCAGCTAGGCGGTCAGCTGCATCTGGCCGGAGCCCCCCCGGGCCGTGAAGAGTTTACGGTGCTGGCAGCCGATCTGGAGCAGCAGTTACACCTGCTGGGGGTACAGGTCTTTTTGGGACAGGCAGTGGATCAGGCGGTACTGGCCACCCAGCAGCCGGACTTGGTGGTGCTGGCTACCGGCGGTGAGCCGATCCGTCCGAACATACCGGGTGTCGAGCTGCCCCAGGTGGTGCAGGCTTGGGATCTGCTAGCAGGCCGTGCCGAGGTGGGACGCCGGGTGGTGGTGATCGGTGGCGGTGCCGTGGGGGTGGAAACCGCACTGATGCTGGCCGAGGAAGGCACCCTCTCCGGCGAGGCGCTCAAGTTCTTGCTGGTGCATGGCGCTGAACCCCCGGAAGAGCTGTACAGGCTGGCCACCAAGGGGATCCGCCAGGTCACCCTGGTGGAGATGCTGGATGAACTGGGGCGCAACTTTGGCCGCACCACCCGCTGGGGGATGCTGCTGGATGTCGAAAAGGCCGGTATCACGACCCTGACCGAGACCGCGGTCAAAGCGATCAGACCGGAAGGTGTCCTGCTGCAGAAGGATGGTGCCGAGCAGTTGCTAGAGGCCGACAGTGTGGTGCTGGCCGTGGGAACCCGGTCGAGCAACGAGCTGGAAAGGGTGCTGCAGGTGCGTGGACTGCCGTACAGACTGGTGGGGGATGCCGCCAAGCCGGCCATGGTCTTTGACGCCATTCACCAGGGCTACGATGCGATTGCAATGCTCGCGCAGAGCGACGAGCAACAGGAGGAGTAACCATGAAGCGGATCATTGTACTACTGCTGACCATGCTGCTGGTCGTGCCTGCGGCAGCCTTTGCTCTGAACGCCTACGGCGTAAATCTGGAACCGTCCGTCATGATCAACGGCCAGAACCTGCAGCTGAACGGTTTCGGGCTGCGTTCCAAGTGGTTCGTAAAGGTCTACATCGGCTCACTCTACCTGACCAAGCAGACCCGCAGCGGCGGTGATGTCATCAGCGATCAGGGTGAGAAGTTGATCCGGCTGAATTTCCTGTACAGCAGGGTTGCCAAGGACAAGATCACCGAGGCGATTGAAGAAGGTTTCTCCCGCAATGCGCCGGCCTTTGCCCGCAGTAGTGAGGCGCAGAACTTCCATGACCTGTTCCGCAACGACTTTGTCAAGGGGGATGTGCTGGACGTCGTCTTCGGTTCCGACGGCAGTGTTGCCATGAAGCATAACGGCCATCTGCTGGGGAGTATTGTCTCCAAGCAGTTGCAGGTTGCGCTGCTCAAGACCTTTGTCGGTCTCTACCCGGCTGATGAGATGCTGCGGGCCGGTATGCTGGGCAAGATCTGACCGGGTTTTGAAAAACCGGTTTTTTGATGTCCTGTTGAAAGGAGAAGTGTCATGTCGAATCACGTTGAAACAACACTGGACGGCGGCATCCTGACGCTGCGAATTAACCGTCCCGATAAGAAGAACGCCCTGACACCAGCCATGTACACGGCTCTGGTGGAGGGGCTGCGGCGGTCCGATCAGGACCCCGGCATCCGGGTGGTGCTGATCAGCGGTGGAGGTGACAATTTTACCTCCGGCAATGATCTGGCCGATTTTATGGGCAGCCCACCCACGGGTGAGGACAGCCCGGTGATGCAGTTCCTGTGGGCCGTCAGTTCGGCAAAAAAACCGTTGGTGGCGGGGGTCAACGGCGTGGCGGTGGGGGTCGGCACGACTATGCTGCTGCACTGCGATCTGGTGGTGGCTGCCGAGGATGCCCGCTTCCAGTTGCCGTTCGTCAACCTGGGGCTGTGCGCCGAGGCCGGTTCAACCCTGATGATGCCGCAGATGATGGGCTACCAGCGGGCTGCGGAACTGTTGCTGCTGGGTGAGATGTTTTCCGCAGAGCAGGCCCGTCAGTACGGTTTGGTCAACCGGGTTGTGGCGGCGGGCGAGGTTCAGGAGACTGCCCGTACTTTGGCTCAAAAGCTGGCAGCTCAACCGGCTAGGGCGGTGCAGCTGACCAAGCAGCTGATGAAACAACCGAATGCAACGGCGGTGCGGGCAGTGATTGCCGAAGAGGGGATGCAGTTTGCCCAACTGCTACGGGGGCCGGAGGCCAGGGAGGCGTTTACCGCCTTTATGGAGCGCAGGGTGCCGGATTTCAGCGCGATATGATGCCGCTTCCATTTCAAGGTGCTTTCGTTGTTGGCTCGTCATCGGCTGCTCGGCGTACTACCGTGTACGCCTGCGTCGCCGATTTCCTCGACGCCTTGAAATCATCCTTAAACGATAATCGTCAGAGTCTATTGATTTTATGCAATGTAAAAAATGGAGGGAGAACACCATGAAGAAGCTATTGATCGCCCTGCTACTGCTCGGTCTGGCGTTGCCGGCCTCTGCCCAGGAGCTGGCCGGCGTAAGTCTGGATCGGACCATTACGCTGCAGAACAGAAGCCTCACCCTGAACGGAGCAGGCATTCGCAAGAAGTTTTTTGTCAAGGTGTACGTGGGAGCGCTCTATGCGGCCAATCGCCTGAGCAGCGCCGATACGGCCCTGAAGGATTCCGGCGACAAACTGATTAGGATGCGTTTTCTGCATAGCCGGGTCGAGAAACAGAAGATAGTCAACGCTTTTGCCGAAGGATTCAGAGACAACTCGCCGGCGGTAGCAGGCAGCCCTGATGCCAAGCGGTTCCTGGACCTGTTTCGTAAAGACTTTATCAAGGGAGATACCGTTGATCTGTTCCTGGGGGGTGACGGAACAGTGTCGGCCAGCCATAACGGCTCATTGCTTGGTTCATTACGTTCACCAGCCCTTGCAAAGGCGGTGCTAGCTATCTACCTTGGAGAACATCCGGCGGATGATGATCTGAAGACCGGTATGCTGGGACATTAGGAGGAAGGCCATGCGTGAATTTACTACCTCGATTGAGGTCCGTTTTGCAGATCTTGACCTGTATGGCCATGTCAATGGCGTGGCCTACTTTACCTTCATGGAGACCGCCCGGGTCAAGCTTTTCAGTAAGCCGTTTCAGGAGCTGACTAGGCAGGGAATTTTTTTGGTTGTGGCGCGGGCCGAGTGTAACTATGCCCTACCGATCCTGCCGGGCGACCCGCTTGAGGTCAGTATAGGCGTCTCCCGCTTGGGGGTCAGTAGCTTTGAGCTGGCCTATCGGCTACATGATGGCCACGGCAGGGTCTATGCTACCGCCAGCACCAGCATGGTCTGTTTCGACGACCGCAGCAAGAAGAGTATCGCCATCCCGGATCAGCTCAAGCAGCTGTTGAACGCTGAAGAGGTGGCCTGAGGAGGGCGCTATGCATTCGTTGAAGGTCAAGACCCGCCTGATTATTGTGGTGGTGTTTGTGGTGATCATGGTCAGTGCCATGGTGGCGGCCGGACTCTACGGCATGCAGCAGGCCATGGACGGTCTGGACCAGATTTATCGTCAAGGGTTGCAGGGCGAACAGTTACAACAGCTGTATCAAGAGGTCACCGAGCGGACCGCCCGCATCCGGCTGAGTCTGCTGTCCGTCTTTGGGGTCTGCATGACCGTGGCGATCTACCGCTGTCTGCTGCTGGTGCGTGAACTGGATCGGGCCACCCGCAAGCTGTCCGATACCTTGGCCCGGATCGCATCCGGCGATCTGAGCGCACGTTCCGCCATTGCCGGCAAGGATGAGTTTGCCGAGATCAGCCGCTACTTTGACCAGGTTGGAGCGATGTTCCATGACTTTGCCCGTGGGGTCCAGGTCAGTGCACGCAAGGTGGAGGCTGCCTCGCAGCGACTGCATGCGTCGGCTGAAGAGATGACCGCCGGCGTGGAACATGCGGTTTCCCAGATCAATACGGTCTCGGTGGCCGGTGAGGAGATGGCCTGTACCTCGAGCGAGATTGCCCGCAACTGCACCTCGGCTGCAGACAACTCAAACCTGGCGGCCGATGCGGCCCAGAGCGGCGCTGCCGTGGTGCGCGGCAGCGTCCAGACCATGGAGCGGATCAGCGCTCAGGTGAGCGGCGCAGCCGGCAACATGGAGACGCTGCGCACCAGTTCCGAACAGATCGGTGCCATCGTGGCCACCATTGAGGATATTGCCGATCAGACCAACCTGCTGGCCTTGAACGCGGCCATTGAGGCGGCCCGTGCCGGCGAAATGGGGCGGGGCTTTGCGGTAGTGGCCGATGAGGTGCGGGCATTGGCTGAACGGACCACCACAGCAACCAAGGAGATCGGCGGTATGATCCGCTCCATCCAGACTGAGACCCGGCAGGTGGTGACGGTGATCCAGGAAAGCGTCAGCCAGGTGCAGCGCGGCACCGAGGAAAGTCTGCACTCCGGAACGGCCCTGGAGCAGATTCTTGAACAGGTGCACGGGGTCTCGGGCCAGATCGGCCAGATCGCCACGGCTGCAGAACAACAGACCGCCACCACGGTGGAGATCAGCAAGAACATTCAGCATATCTCCAAGGTGATCCGTCAGGCCGAGCATGGCGCACGGGAGTCAGAGGATGCCGCATCGGAACTGTCGAGCCTTTCATCATCGCTCCTGCAGTCGCTGGCCGGATTCCGACTGGCTTCCTAACCGAGAGACACGGAGCTGCTGATGTTTGATATGCTGCAGATCGGCAGGGAACTTCTGGCATTGCAGCCGTTCAGTTGCCTGTTGGGGAGTGAGATGACGGCCTTTGAGCCGGGCAGGGTTACGTTGACCCTGGCTGTCAGAACAGAATTGCAGCAGCAGTTTGGTTTTGTGCATGGTGGCGTACTGAGTTATCTGGCTGACAACGCCCTGACCTTTGCCGGTGGCAGCCTGCTGGGGCCGGAAGTGGTCACCGCTGAGTATAAAATCAACTACCTGCGTCCGGCACGAGGTGAGCGGTTGATCGCACGCGCCGAGGCGTTACATGCCGGGCGCAATCTGGCGGTGTGCCGCTGCGACCTGTTTGTGGACAAGGAAGCTGCGGAAACCCTGTGTGCCGTGGCCCAAGGCACAATCACCCTGTTGGGCAGGCCACAGGGGGATGCTTGAGAAACAGGCCGCACGCACAATCGTCAAGCTAAGCGCAGGAGGTCACTATGCCGGAAGCCGTCTGGACCAGATGGTTGCTGCCGCAGGATAATATCAAACAAACACTGCGGGTTCGACGTTTTCTTGTTTCGGTCGGGGTGTACTGCTTCTGCTTGCTGGTAGTCTACCTCTCCTGCAGAATGGGCCTGATACGCTGGGAAGGGTTTGCAGGGATTGTCATCATAACAATCGCGGTCAACGCCGTACTGTTTCTCTGTTTTCGTACGGGTCTGAATCTGAAGATGCACGACCCGAGCCTGACATCGCTCCAGATGTATATCGGAGCTGTCGTAACCATGTACGCGGCATGTACTTCACGAACGGTTCCCGCGGTGTGATGTTGTTGTTTTATGTCGTGGTTATGTTGTTCGGCAGCTTCCGTCTGAACACTGCAGGGTTTCTGCGTGTGAGCCTCGTCATCCTGGTATCGTATTTCATCGATATCCTACTTCTCAAAAACTATCGTCCGCAGAGTATCCATGTTAACGCTGAACTGATTCAGCTCTGCATGTTGGCTTTCATACTGCTGATCATCTCGGTGATCGGTGGTCAGATTAGCGCCCTGCGTCAGAAATTGGCTGCCAGCAAGAAAGAGTTGGCACGTTCAGTCGAACTGATCAGCGAGATTGCTATCCGTGACGAGTTGACCGGACTTTACAATCGTCGTTACCTGCTGGAGTTGCTTGAGCTTGAGATCAAGCGTTCATCGCGGGACGGCAGCTCGTTCTGTCTGGCTCTGCTGGACATCGATCACTTCAAAAAGGTGAATGATACCTATGGACATCCGGTTGGCGATGAGGTCTTGAGGGCTGTTTCCGCTTCAATGAACGTTACCCTGCGCAAGACGGGATTCTGTGGCCGTTATGGCGGGGAGGAGTTTCTGATAGTGCTGACGAAGACAACGCCGGATGGCGCTGCGTCTGCAATGGAGCGGTTACGTTGTACCATTGAGGAACTGCAGTTTGACGGTGATTGTTGCGACCTGATGGTCACAGCATCTGTCGGCTTGGCCAAACATGAACAGGGAGAACCGATTGAGACCACGATCAGTCGCGCCGATGCAGCGTTGTATCAGGCCAAAAAAAGCGGTCGTAACCGTGTTGTGGCGATGGTGTCGGGAGATGGACCGGAACCTGGCACAACTCTGGCTGGTCCTGTTGATTCGACCGGCGTTGTGCTGATTGCTGGACAGCCGCAAAGCGCTGTCGGGAGGTGTGCGCGTGTCGACTAGCTATTGTCATGTACTGCAACGGGTCACTCCCCATCCGGTGGATACGTTGAAACTGGCGATTCCTCTGACGGCCGGTGCTGAGCGGAGAATGAGCGCTGTCGAGTCCCCGGCAACCGGCGATATTATTGGCTACGTTCCGAGCTGTACGGCTGAAGACCTTGAACTGGCCGCCAGCCGTGCCCGGATAGCCCAACAGCGTTGGGCCACAGTACCGCTCCCGGAGCGGCGCAGGATATTCCTGCGTTACCACGATCTGGTGCTGCAGGAGCAGGAACTGCTGCTGGACCTGCTGCAGTTGGAGACCGGCAAGGCGCGGCGACATGCCTTGGAAGAGGTGCTGGATGTAGCCATCGTGAGCCGCTATTACGCCCTGCGTCTGGAAAGGTATCTGAAGCCGAAGCGGCGGCGCGGCGCCTTGCCGCTGTTGACCAAAACCGTTGAGTATCATCATCCGGTGGGGCTGGTGGGGATTATCTCACCTTGGAACTATCCGCTTTCCCTGGCTGTTTCTGATGCGTTGCCGGCACTGATGGCCGGCAACGCGGTGATTCTCAAGCCGGACAGCCAGACGCCGTTTATCGCACTGATGGCGGTCAGGCTGCTGGAACAGGCCGGTCTGCCGGCAGACCTGTTTCAGGTGGTACCTGGTTCAGGGCGTGAACTGGGTGGGCCGCTGATCAGTAACAGCGATTTCCTCTGCTTTACCGGCAGCACCGCAACCGGGAGGACGGTGGCGGCCCAGGCCGGACACGCACTGATCAAGTGTTCGCTGGAACTGGGGGGGAAGAACCCGGTGCTGGTATTGGACGATGCCGACATCGAGCGGACCGTGGAAGGACTGGTCAGAGGCTGTTTTACCAATGCCGGCCAGTTGTGCGTCTCATTTGAGAGACTGTATGTACAGTCAGGGATTTACGACTGCTTCATGTCCGCCTTTGTCGAGCGTGTAAAGGGACTCAATCTTGGACATCGTTTTGATTACAAGCCGGAGATCGGTTCCCTAATCTCGTCCGAGCAACTCAATACGGTGCAAGAGCATCTGCAGGATGCTCTTGATAAGGGGGCCGTCCTACTGGCAGGTGGCAAACACCGCCCTGATATCGGCCCTTACTTCTTTGAGCCGACCCTGATCACGAATGTGACTGAGGCGATGACCCTCTGCAGGGAGGAGACTTTTGGTCCCCTGGTGTCGGTCTACCGTTTTGAAAGGATTGATCAGGCGCTTGAATGGGCCAATGATTCATCCTATGGTCTGAACGCTGCCGTCTGGACGCGAAACGCCGGCAGGGGTGAACAACTGTCCCGTCAGATACAGTGTGGAACCGTCAATGTCAACGAAGCCTACGCCGCAGCCTGGGCCTCGGTGGATGCGCCACTAGGGGGGATGAAAGATTCGGGTCTGAGCCGGCGCCACGGTAGGGAGGGAATCCTCAAATATACCGAGTCCCGGAACGTAGCCACCCAGCGACTGGTCCCTGTTGGACCGTTGTCCGGCATGTCGGTGACCAGCTACGCACGGATCATGACCACCGCGTTGCATCTGATTCGCCGCATACCGGGACTGGGTTGAGCGACTGAGGAGACAGGCATGATCTGGGCGATTACCAAGGTGTGCTATCGGACGTATCATGTTGTCATGAAGTACGCCATCCGCTTGCTGCCGTTCCCGGTCCCCAGGCTGCTGACCGGCCCGGGCAGCGTCAGGCTGCTGGCTGAGGAGATCCGGCAGCGCGGTCACCAGCGGGTGCTGCTGGTGACCGACCGGGTGCTGATGCAACTGGGGCTGGCCGATGGTTTTTTGGAAAGCCTGCAGCGACAGGGTGTGGCCTATGTGGTCTTTGACGATCCGCAGCCGAACCCGACCATTGAGAACGTGGAACGTGGCCGCGAGCGCTACCAACGGGAGCGCTGCGACGGGATTGTAGCATTTGGAGGCGGTTCACCGATCGACTGCGCCAAGGTGATCGCTGCCCGGGTGGGTAACCCGTACCGTTCGGTGCGGGGTATGAAGGGACTCTTCAAGGTCTGGCTGCCGATACCGCGGCTGTATTGTGTGCCGACCACGGCCGGTACCGGCTCCGAGACCACTGTGGCTGCGGTGATCACCGACAGCATCAGTCATGAGAAGTTTGCCATCAATGACTTGCGACTGGTCCCCAAGGTGGCGGTACTGGATCCGGAGCTGATGGTCGGGTTGCCGCCGCATATCACCGCCGCAACCGGCATGGACGCCTTGACCCATGCTGTGGAGGCCTACATCGGTACCATGGGAACCGGTTTTACTGACCGCAATGCTGAACGGGCCGTGCAACTGATCTTTGCCAATCTGGAGGACGCCTATCATAACGGTGACAACCTGGAGGCCCGTGACAACATGGCCATGGCCTCCTTCTGTGCCGGTTCGGCCTTTACCAGAGCCTATGTTGGCTATGTGCATGCCTTGGCACATAGCCTGGGAGGGCTGTATGGAACTCCGCACGGGCTGGCCAATGCGATCATCCTGCCATATGTACTGGAGTTTTGCCGTCGGGGAGCCGAGGTCAAGCTGGCACAACTGGCCCGGGTGGGTGGCTTGGCAACCGGCACTGAATCGAATGAGGCGCTCTTTTGGCGTTTTGTCGACAAGGTCAAGGAGTTGAACCGCACCATGCAGATTCCGACCTGCATCAAGGAATTGCAACAACAGGATATACCGCTGATTGCTCGACGCGCGTTGAAGGAGGCCCATCCGGAATACCCGGTGCCTACCATCATGACGCTGCAGGAATGCGGAGAGCTTCTAGTTCGTCTGCTACCTTAACACAGCGGGCTTCGTTCGCATCGGTCATCTCAACTGCTGCGATCGCGTCAGCCGCTTCATCTATGGCAATGCCTGTTTTGCTCTTTAACTTGAGGCGGGGAAGGGGGCGGCGTCTGGTTTGATGCAGGTTCCCGGTAAAGGAGCCTCGTTTCCTCGGATCCTCACCATTGTGCGATTATTCTTGCGCTGGCACCGAATATGTCCACTGGTTTTCTTCGGGAAGATCCCGCTACAACGAGCGGTGCCGTCATGCGGCGCTGTTTTTGTATTCGCCTGTGCTGACTAGCGGGAATGTCTCCAGAATCCGTTTGCGGTAGTCCGAGATATCGGTCTCCAGTGATTTGAGTTTGCTGACCTTTTCGGTGATGCTGGCAAGATGGGTGTCGAGCAGTTCGATCAGCCGTGGCATAATCTTTTCCGTCACCTTGTCGCTCCGGTTGTATAACTCAGCCAGTTCCCGCATCTCCTGCAGCGACAATCCCAACTCCTTCAGTTTTAAAACGAATTTAAGCCGTTTGATGTCCGGCTTGGTATAGAAGCGAACCCCGCCGTCGGTGCGCTGTGGCGGTTCGATCAGCCCTTCCTTCTCGTAGAGCCGGATTGTGCGGGTGGTAATGCCCAAAGATTCTGCTATCTCGCCTATCTGAAAGGCGTTTTCCTCAAGATTAAGTTTCATATCTCACCTTGACGTAAAGTTTATTATGGACATGCTTGACATGTATTTGAATAAAAGTCAACAAAACATTTCGAAAATACAGGTATTTATCTGCGGCGGGCCTTTGTCTGTGCTTGCATCATATTGATATGTTTGTGTTTTTAATGTTTGCTGCGTACAGCTGGATAAAAATGACATTCGTATAAAGTTGTTATATTTGTACTTGACATGAACGTTAAATAGAAGTACAGAGGGACACACTCTAGCGGCGAGGTGCACAGATGGAAGCGACACGCGAGATATATTGGAACATCGGTCACGGCGTCGTACTGCCGATGTATCTGTTGGTGACGGCGGCCGTCGGGCTTTTGGTCTGGGGGATCTGGAAACGCCTGGATCACTGGCGCCAGGGCAAACCGCTCAACCGTTTTGACCGTTTTGACGAACGGGCCAAGCGGATGATCGCCGAGGTGTTCGGGCAGGAGCGGGTATTCCGGGTCCGTGAGGGTGGCATTTTTCACGCCATCTTCTTCTGGGCGTTCCTGACCCTGTTCATCGGCACCCTGCTGGTGATGGTGCAGGCAGACTTCATGGCTCCGGTGCTCAAGGCCAATATCCTGCAGGGCCGTTTCTATGAGGGGTTTTCGCTGGTATTGGACCTGGCTGGCCTGGCAGCCCTGTTGATGCTGGCCGGACTTTTTGTCCGCCGTTTCATCATCCAGCCGGCAGGCCTCGAGATAACAGATGACGATTATCGGGTGCATGCATTGCTGTTTGCCATCCTGATCAGCGGTTTCCTGATCGAAGGCGCCCGAATGGCTGCCACTGAGATGGTAACCAACCGTAGCCTGGCCCTTTTCTCGCCTGTCGGCATGCTGGTCGCCATGACCATGGCCAATGTCTCGGCGGACGGTCTGCTCCTCATGCACAAGGTTCTATGGTGGCTGCACTTCGCCTTAGTGCTGGGCTTCATTGCAGCCCTGCCGTACACCAAGCTCAAGCATATCCTGCTGGTATCGGCCAATGCCTTTTTTGCGCCACTTGAAGAAAAAGGCGCCATCACCACCATCAACATGGAAGATGAGGAGGCCGAGCAGTTCGGCACCGCCACCGCAGCCGATCTTACCTGGAAGGACCGTTTCGATGCCGATGCCTGCATCAGCTGCAAACGGTGTCAGGATCGCTGTCCTGCTCACGCTACCGACAAGCCGCTTTCCCCGATGAAACTGATCAAACAGATCGGCGAGGCTGCTGCAGCCGGTCAGGAAACCTCGCTTGTTGAGGCCATTGGCGAAGACGCCATCTGGTCCTGCACCACCTGTCGCGCCTGCCAGGATATCTGTCCTGCCAATAACGAGCATGTCAACAAGATCCTGGAGGTCCGCCGCAATCTGACCCTGATGGAAGGAGCCTTCCCTGGCGACGAGGTGCGAACTGCCATCGGTAACCTGGAGGTCAACGGCAATCCGTTCGGCATGGCCTTTGCCGCCCGCGCAGACTGGGCCGAGGGACTGGAGGTGGCCCGGGTGAACGAAGGGGAGGAGGCCGATATCCTATATTTTGTCGGCTGCTACGCATCCTTCGACAAGCGCAACCGGGAGGTGGCACGTAACTTTGTCACCATCTGTAACGCTGCAGGAATCCGGGTCGGCATCCTGGGCAAAGATGAGAAGTGCTGTGGTGAGCCGGCACGCAAGTTGGGGAACGATTACCTCTATCAGATGCTTGCCCAGGAGAATATCGAGACCATCAAGGCCACCGGCGTCACAAAGATCGTCACTACCTGCCCCCACTGTTTTAACACCCTGAGCAGGGATTACAGGGATCTGGGGCTTGCTATTGAGACTGAACATTACAGTACCTACCTCAACCGGTTGATCAGGGATGGCAGGCTCGCCCTGGACAAGGCAGAGGCGCAGGAGTGCACCTACCATGACTCCTGTTACCTGGGACGTTACAAGGATATCGTCGATGAACCGCGCGCCGTGCTGAACGCTGCTGGCTGGCGGGTACGGGAGATGGACAAGTCTGGCTACGACAGCTTCTGTTGCAGCGCCGGCGGCGGTCGGATATTGGCGGAAGAAAAACTGGGCTCACGTATCAACGTAGCCCGGGTCAGGCAGGCCGAGGCCACAGGAGCTCCGGTTCTGGTCAGTAACTGCCCTTTCTGCCTGACCATGTTTGAAGACGGCATCAAAACCGGCGGCTGTGAAGAAACGCTGAAGGTACGCGATTTGGCTGAGATCATTGTGGAAAGGATAGGAGGTGGAGCATGAAGATTCTGGTATGCATAAAACAAGTCCCCGATATGGAGTCCCGATTCAAGCCGTCCGGTGACGGTCTTTGGTTCGATGAGACCGACCTGGCATGGCGAATGAACGAGTACGATGAATACGCCGTTGAGCAGGCGGTACAACTCAAGGAGCAGCTGGGCAACGAGCCGGAGCTGACCGTGCTCTCCATCGGCCCGGACCGGGTGGTGGAGGCGGTAAAGAAGGCGTTGGCCATGGGTGCCGACAAGGCTGTCCATGTGCAGGACACTGTCGTACACCAGAAGGATCCCTGGCAGATCGCCTCAATCATCGCCAGTTACGCCAGGGACAAAGGCTTCGATCTGATTTTCACCGGCATGCAGTCCCAGGACCGAGGTTCTGCCCAGGTTGGTGTTCTGGTGGCCGAACTGTTGAGTATTGCCTGTGCCACCACACTGGTAGGCTTCAGCTACAGTGACGGTGTGGTCAACGTCAAACGTGAATTAGAAGGGGGGCTTAAAGGGTTGGTCTCTCTGCAGCTGCCGGCACTGGTCACCTGCCAGTTGGGGCTGAATGTACCGCGCTACCCGACCCTGCCTAACATCATGAAGGCCAAGAAGAAAGAGATCGAGGCGATCCCGGTGGCCAACCTGCTAGGCGAACAGGCCATAGCCCCGACGGTTGAATTCTATCCCCCGGCCCGCAAGGGTGGCGGCGTGGTACTGGAAGGCGATGTTGCGGATCTTGCCCAGAAGCTGGTTGCCATCCTCAAAGAAAAAACAACCGTGGTGCGCTAGCGCTACGCCTGCATACAGGAGGAAAACATGAAAGCACTGCTTGTTTGCGAATATCGTGAGGGGAAGCTCCTTGACACCACCTATGAACTGATTGCTTTTGCCAACCGGCTTGGGGCCGCCAAGGCTGCGGTCCTGGTCGGGGTTGAAGCAGCCGTACCCCAGTTTGACGGTACGCTCTACCTGGCTGATGTCTCCGCACTGGGAGAGTACAACCCTGCCGCTCACAAGGCGGCCATCCTGGCTGCAGCCGAGAAGGAACAGGCGGACTATATCGTATTTTGCCACTCCTCGTACGGTTGGGACATGGCACCACGCGTGGCTGCCGGCCTTAAGGCCGGCCAGGTAACAGAAATAACCGCCTTGGTGGATGGCGGCTTTGAGGTGGGTTGCTGTAACGCCAAGATGCGCCGCAGCGTCAAACCTGCCACGACAAAGACTGTCCTTACCATCCAGGCCGGTGCTTTTACCGCCGTTGCCCCTGCAGGTAGCCCGAACATCGAAAAACTCGATATCCCTGCAGACGGCAAGGGAGTGACCTTCGGCGGGTATGAGCCGGCCGAGGCAAAGGACGTGGACCTGACCAAGGCCGAGGTTATCGTCAGCGCCGGTCGTGGTGTGGGCAAGAAGGATAATATTCCGCTCATTGCCGAACTTGCCAGGGCACTAGGGGGAGAGTTGGGCGCAAGCCGTCCGGTGGTTGACTCCGGCTGGGTCGAACACAGCCATCAGGTCGGTACCACTGGCCAGACCGTATCCCCCAAGCTGTACGTTGCCTGCGGCATTTCCGGCGCCATCCAGCACCTGGCAGGCATGAAGAAGTCAGACTTTGTGGTGGCGATCAATAAGGACAAGGATGCGCCGATCGGCGAGGTGGCAGACGTGCTGGTGGTGGCTGATGTGCTGCAGTTTGTGCCTGCGCTGACCGCCCAGTTGCAGAAGTAGAAACGTTGCGGAACAGCGTAGACGTAGGTTGTAGGAGTTAGAGAGACAGCAGGACGTGTAGCGTCAGGAACTCTGCGTCCTTCCGTGGTGTTGTTATGCAATGGGGGCGGTCGGCCCGGCCGCCCCGGTTTTTAGGCCAATAGTAGCGCCTAAGGTGAATACTTTCATGATGTGAGGATTTCATGCGTATCGTTGTCTGTATCAAACAGGTTCCCGACACTACTCAAGTCCAAATCGATCCGGTCACCAACACTCTGGTGCGTGACGGCATCCCTTTTATCATGAATCCCTACGACACCCATGCATTGGAGGAGGCGTTGCGGCTCAAGGACCGCTTTGGCTTCTCAGTCGTGGCAGTCTCCATGGGGCCTCCCAATGCCGAGGCCACGTTACGCAAGGCGCTTTCATTGGGGGCTGACGAGGCGATACTGCTCTCTGATCGCGCCTTTGGCGGTGCAGACACGCTGGCCACCAGCAACGTGATTGCTGAGGCAATCCGTCGTCTGGACAAGCAGGAACAGGTCAGTCTCGTGTTGTGCGGCAAGCAGACCATTGATGGTGATACTGCCCAGGTCGGCCCCGGCATTGCCACACGGCTGGGGCAGACGCAGCTCACCTTTGTGGACCGGATCGAGCGGATCAACTTCCTGCGAAAACGGATCGTGGTTCGCCGCAAGCTGGAGGGGCGGCACGAGATTGTCGAGGCCCCTATGCCGGCTATGATCTCAGTGGTGCGAGAGATTAATCGACCTCGCTACCCAACAGTACCGATGCGTATCAACTCCGAAGAGGCCAAGGTCAAGGTCTGGACCAACGAGGAGCTGAAGCTGGATGTGCAGACCACCGGTCTGAAAGGTTCTCCCACCTGGGTCAGCCGAATCTTCTCCCCGCAGCGGGACAAGGGAGAGATCATCGGTAACGGCATGGCCGATCCGGTTAGTACGGCTCGTGAACTGGTGGACCGGCTGCTGGCCAAGGACCTGCTCCCGGTCTAGGCGTAGCTACCATTCAAGCGTTGCATTCCTTGGCTGCGTTGTCGGCTCCTCGATGTATGGCAGTGCACGCTTATGTCTCCAGCATTGCAGTCTGCCCACCATCTTGTATGGAAGGCGCTTGCATATCGGACATCTAATCTAATGAACAAGAACTGTATCCGTTCTGATGAGGATAACAATGAGTACAGACAAGAAGATCAAGCGTCCACGAGGCAAAGCCGCCCTGAATCATGGTAAATGCATCGCCTGTGGTGCGCGTTGCGAAAGTTCCTGCCCGGTCAGCTGTATCGAAATGAACCCCGCCGGTGAACCGACGGTACTTGCCGAGAAATGTATCGGCTGCCAGAAGTGCGTCAAGGTCTGTCCGGCCGGCGCCCTGGAGATGACCTTTACCCCTGAGGAGCTGGCGATCCTGGCTGAACTGGATAAGCAGGGGGCTGTCACCGCTGATGAACTCGATGATGAAGCCCGCGAACTGCAGCAGCGTCTGGCTGCCTACCGAGGTGTGTGGGTCTTTGTGGAGCAGACTGAAGGGGAGGCGGCCAAGGTTTCCTGGGAGTTGATGGGCAAGGGACGTGAGCTGGCCGACTCTCTGGGCGTCAGGCTGACCGCCGTGGTGATGGGTGAGGGGGTAGAGCATCTCTGCCACGAGTCGTTTGGCTACGGTGCCGATCAGGCCTACCTGCTGGATGCCCCTGTCTTTCGCTTCTACCGCACCGAGGCGTACCTGAAGGGACTCTGCCACCTGATCGATCTGCACAAGCCGGAAATCATCCTGATGGGCGCCACCGGCCTGGGCCGTGACCTGGCAGGTGCTGTGGCCACCGTGGTCGGCACCGGGCTGACTGCCGACTGCACCGGCCTGGATGTGGACGACAAGCGCAATCTGATGCAGACCCGTCCTGCCTTTGGCGGCAACATCATGGCCACCATCATGTGTGACCGGTTCCGTCCCCAGATGGCCACGGTTCGCCCCCACGTGATGCATATGCCGGAGTTTGCCCAGCGCAGCGGCGAGATCATCCGGATATCCTGCCCGGTCCAGGAGGATGAGATCCTGACCAAGGTGCTGGAAATTATCCAGGACAATAAGGGGGATGATCACGTTGATATAGCCGGTGTCGAATTCATCGTCTCAGGCGGCCGTGGCATGATGAATAAGGAAAACTTTGCAATCCTGCATGAGCTGGCCGATGAGTTGGGCGGTACGGTGGGTGCCTCTCGTTCGGCCGTTGACTCAGGCTGGATGCCACATGAACGGCAGGTCGGGCAGACCGGCAAGACGGTACGCCCCAAGATATACATTGCCTGCGGCATCTCCGGCGCCATACAGCACCTGGTCGGTATGCAGGACTCGGACCTGATCATTGCCATCAACCGCGACAAAGATGCCCCGATCTTCCAGGTGGCCCACTATGGGATCGTGGGTGACCTGTTTGAGGTGGTGCCTGCCATCACGGCCAGGCTGCGGGAGCTGCGGATGCGCGGCGGTGTCGCCGATGGCAATGTCATCAAGCAGGCGATCGGCGCCTGAGCCTGATTCGGCCGAGCAAGCGTAACGTCAGTACGACGTGAAACCGAAGCCGAGCCTGTGAAGATAGCGCGTTGAATGGCAGCACGTATCTATTTTATGTAATGAGGTTAAGACCCTATGCCGTCACAACAGACCCTTTTTCAAATCATACTTGCCGTCTCAACGGTCCTGTTTGCCTACAGTTTCTACCAACGTCTGAACCTGATCTCTCTGGGCGCCGCCGAAGATCGCAGCGGCAGGATGCGTGAGCGACTGGCAGCCGTGATCAGCGGCGTGCTCGGCCAGCGCAAGGTGTTGAACCGCCCTTACGGAATCAACCATATGGTGATCTTCTGGTCGTTCCTGCTACTGATGCTGGCAAACCTGGAATTTCTGGTGAATGGCGCCTTTCCACAGTTCGGGCTGCACCAGCTGCCGGAGGCGTTGCACAATCCATTACGCTTCCTGTTTGACATGATCTCGTTGGTGGTGTTGCTGGCCCTGGTGATTGCTGCAGTCCGCCGTACCATCGCACCACCGTTTGAGGGCGCACGGAGCGTCGAGGCCTATGGAATCCTGGGCATGATAGCTTTGCTGATGCTTTCGTACTTTGCCGTACACGGCATGCGCCAATTGCTGGGGCTGGAGTCTGCTGACAACTGGACTCCGGTGTCCAGTGCCGTCGGCAGTCTCCTGGCCGCATGGCGGCCAGGCCATGAACAGCAGATTATGGGCATTTCCTGGTGGATCCATGCTGCTACCCTGCTGCTGTTCCTGAACTACCTCCCCCGCAGCAAGCATATGCATATTCTGACCGCCATACCCAACTGCTACCTGCAGGGGCTGGAACAGCCGGTCAAGCTTCCTCGCGAGCAATTCGGCAAGGGTGTTTCGTTGGGGGCGGCCACCGTAACCGACCTGACCTGGAAGGACCTGTTGGATTCCCTGACCTGCGCCGAGTGTGGCCGTTGTGAACAAGTCTGCCCGGCCGCCACAACCGGCAAATCGCTCAGTCCGCGCAAACTCATACACGATCTTAAGCAAAACCTGCTGGCTCAAGCCGGACAGATCAAGGCCGGGGTACAAAGACTTTCGCCCTTGGTGGGGAATGAAACCAGCCAGATAAACGCTGCAGCGGTCTGGGACTGCACTACCTGCGGTGCCTGCATGGCGATCTGTCCGGTCTTTATCGAACAAATGCCCAAGCTGGTCAAGCTGCGTCGTCATCTGGTTCAGATGAAGGCCGAGTTTCCTGATGAGTTGCTGAACCTGTTCGAAAACATTGAAGGGCGTTCGAACCCGTGGGGCATCGCTCCCTCGGAGCGGACTAAGTGGTTCACCGGTCTGGATGTCAAGCCATTTGAGGCTGACAAGACGGAGTACCTTTTTTACGTCGGTTGCGCCGGCAGCTTCGATTCCCGTCAGAAGCAGGTCTCGGTTGCCATGACCAAAGTGCTGGATGCAGCCGGTGTTTCCTGGGGGGTGCTGGGAAAGGACGAGCCCTGCTGTGGCGACTCACTGCGCCGTCTTGGTAACGAGTTCGTGTTCGACAGGGTGGCCCAGGACAACGTGCGGATGTTTAAGGAACGCGGGGTAACAAAGATCATCACCTCTTGCCCGCACTGCTTTACTACCCTCAAGAACGACTATCGCCAGTTCGGGGCCGAGCTTGAGGTGCTGCATCACAGCGAGCTGATCGACCGGCTGATCGCGCAGGGGAGTCTCAAGCTGAATGGGGGCGCTACCCCAGGCAGGGTCACGCTGCACGACTCCTGCTACCTGGGACGACACAACGGGATCTATCAGCAGCCCCGCAACGTGGTCAAGGCTGCTGCCGGCTCCGCCCCGGTGGAGATGGTCCGCAGCCTTGATGAATCATTCTGCTGCGGTGCCGGTGGCGGTCGGATGTGGATGGAGGAGCATGACGGCAGCCGTATCAACCTGAACCGGATCGATGAGGCGCTGAGGACCGGAGCCGAGACCCTCTGCGTGGCCTGCCCCTACTGCATGACCATGTTTGAGGACGGTCTGAAGGATAAGCAGGTGGAGACGACCAAGGTGGTTGACCTGGCAGAACTGGTGGCGGCAAGGCTGCAATAACTGGCAAGGAGCAGAGATATGGCATTGGCGCGGATAGAAGAGGTGGTTGAGGATATCCGTCAGGGGAAGATGGTGATCCTGGTGGATGACGAGGACCGGGAGAACGAGGGTGATCTGGTGATGGCGGCCGAGTTGGCCACACCGGCTGCGATCAATTTCATGGCCATGCATGGCCGTGGTCTGATCTGTTTGACGTTGAACGGAGAACAGTGCGACCGGCTTAACCTGCCGTTGATGGTGCGGGAGAACGGTTGCGCCTTCGGTACCGCCTTTACGGTCTCGATCGAGGCCCGCGAGGGGGTCACCACCGGCATATCGGCCGCTGATCGAGCGCATACCATTCGGACCGCCGTGGCCGACGACGCCTGCCCGGAGCATCTGGTCAGTCCGGGGCACATCTTTCCGCTGCGCGCCAGAGAGGGCGGTGTGCTGGTCCGTACCGGCCAGACCGAGGGGTCGGTGGACCTGGCCCGGCTGGCTGGGCTGAAGCCAGCCGGTGTGATCTGTGAGATTATGAATGACGATGGCAGCATGTCACGCATGCCGCAGCTCAAGGAGTTCGCCCTGCGCCACGGACTAAAGATCTGTACCGTGGCCGATCTCGTAGCTTATCGGATGCGGCACGAATCCTTTGTGCGTCCGGCCGGTGAGGCGCAAATCCCGACAGCGGCCGGTGATTTCCGGGCGGTGGTGTTTGAAAACGACCTGGACCGTCACGAGCATGTTGCCCTTGTCAAGGGGGAGATCGACCCTGAGCAGCCGGTGTTGGTGCGGGTGCACTCCGAGTGCCTGACCGGCGATGTCTTTGGCAGCCGGCGCTGTGACTGCAACGATCAGTTGCAGCGTTCACTGGCGATGATCGAGCGGGAAGGACGCGGCATTTTACTCTATATGCGCCAGGAAGGGCGGGGCATCGGCCTGGCCAACAAGCTCAAGGCCTATGCCCTGCAGGATCAGGGGCAGGACACGGTGGAGGCCAACCAGTCACTGGGGTTCAAACCTGATATGCGTGACTATGGTGTAGGAGCCCAGATCCTGGCCCGCTTAGGTGCGCGCCAGATTTGTCTAATCACAAATAACCCCAAGAAGATTGTCGGCCTGGAAGGGTACGGTATCAACATCGTTGAACGTGTGCCGATCGAGTCGAAGCCGACCATCAGCAACCTGCGCTATCTGCAGACCAAGCGCGAGAAGTTGGGGCATCTGCTGTCGAATGTTTGATCAGCGTTACGTTCACGTCGTTTTCGTCAGTTTTTGTACACAATGCTTCCCCAAAGGAGATTGAGCATGAGCAATGTCTATCTGGTGGATGGTCTGCGGACCCCTTTCGGCTCATTCAACGGCATATTTGCCGATGTCTCTGCCGTGGAGTTGGGCGCCGTAGTGATGAAGGGGATTCTGGAGAAAAACGGCCTCGTTGCAGAGGCGGTTGATGAGGTAATCGTCGGCCAGGTCCTGACGGGTGGTTGCGGGCAGGCGCCGGCGCGGCAGGCCATGCGTCGTGCCGGTCTTCCTGACCAGATTCCGGCCATGACCATTAACAAGGTCTGCGGCAGCGGCTTGAAGTCAATCATGTTGGGCTGCGACAGCATTCGGCTGGGTAATGCCGGGTTGGTTCTTGCCGGCGGGATGGAAAACATGACCCAGGCCCCCTATGTACTCAAGAAGGGACGCAACGGGTACAGGATGGGGCACGGCGAGATACTGGACCTGATGATTTATGATGGTCTGCAGGACCCATACAGCGGTCGCCATATGGGTTTGATCAGCGAAGAATCGGTGCTGCGTGGTGGCCTGACACGCGAGGAACAGGATCAGTTTGCAGCCCGTTCATATCGACGTTCTCGCACCGCAGTCAGTGAGGGGCTGTTCCGCTCCGAGATCGTGCCGGTGATCAAACCGTCCAAGGGTGGGGACATCGCCCTGGCTGATGATGAGGAACCGTTCAAGGGAGACCCGGACAAACTGGGGCAGTTGCGGCCGGTCTTCAGTAAGGAGGGGAGCATCACTGCCGGCAACGCCTCCAGTATAAACGACGGTGCAGCCATGGCACTGCTGGCTGATGAGGCCGCCTGCACACGACATGAGCTGGTCCCCAAGGCACGGATTGTGGCCTACGCCACCGAGAGTCGCCATCCGGACCAGTTTACCGATGCGCCGATCGGAGCCATTCAGAAGGCCTGTGCCAGAGCCGGACTGACCCCCGATCAGATTGATCTGTATGAAATCAACGAGGCCTTTGCATTGGTACCGCTCCTGGCAATCAAGGCGCTTGGCCTTGAGTCAGACAAGGTCAACGTCAACGGCGGTGCCTGCTCAATCGGTCATCCGATCGGCGCCAGCGGCGCCAGGTTGGCTATCACACTAGTACGTGAACTGCATAGACGGCAGCTGCGCTACGGTTTGGCCACACTCTGCATTGGTGGGGGAGAGGCTGTAGCAGTTATCTTTGAACGAGTCTGAAAGGGAGGGAGCTTGCCTATGATTGCCACCATTGGGGTGCTTGGCGCCGGTCAGATGGGAAATGGTATTGCCCATGTCTTTGCCCAGTACGGCTTTGAGGTGCTGCTGTACGATATCGTCGAGGCGCAGTTGGACAAGGCGCTGGATACCATCCGCCAGAACCTGGAACGTCAGGCCAAGAAGGGGACTATCAGTGAACAGCAGGCGGTAGAAACCCTGTCCAGGATCAGTACGTGCACCAGCATGGATGCACTGGCTGGTGTTGATCTGGCGATTGAGGCGGTCACCGAACGGGAGGGGCTCAAACTGGAAATTTTCCGTCAGCTTGATGACATCGTCAAGCCTGAGGCGATCCTGGCCTCCAACACCTCATCGATTCCAATCACCCGTATTGCCTCGGCTACATCCCGCCCCAGCCAAGTGATAGGCATGCATTTCATGAACCCGGTGCCTATGATGAAGCTGGTAGAGATCATTCGTGGACATGCCACCAGCGACGAGACCTTTGCTGCAATCAACGGTCTGGTTACGAGGATCGAAAAAGAAACGGCGGTTTCCCAGGATTATCCCGCCTTCATCGTTAATCGGATACTGATTCCGATGATTAATGAGGCGGCCTTTGCACTGTTTGAGGGGGTGGCCTCGGCCGAGGATATCGACAAGGGGATGAAGCTGGGGACCAACCAGCCGATGGGGCCGCTGACCCTGGCCGACTTCATCGGTCTGGACACGGTGCTGGCGATCATGAACGTGCTGTACGACGGGTTCAAGGATCCCAAGTACCGCCCCTGCCCGCTGCTGGTCAAACTGGTCAACGCCGGTCATCTGGGACGCAAGTCCGGACGCGGATTTTATACCTACTAAAACTGAGAGGCTCGCCATGGAATATCGCAAGTTGCTGATTGAACAGAACGACGGGATCGTGACTCTGACCCTCAACAGCTCGGAGACGCTCAACTCCCTGAACAGCGAGTTGATCATCGAGCTGGGCAGTGCCCTACAGCAGCTGGGGACGGACCGTTCCGTTAGGGTGATCGTCCTGACCGGCGCCGGCAAGGCGTTTGTGGCCGGTGCCGACATCAAGCAGATGTCAACCATGCCTCCGGATCAGGCTGCCGCCTTTGCCCGTTCCGGCCAGCAACTGTTGCTGACCATCGAACAGCTGGAGCAGCCGGTGATCGCGGCGGTGAACGGCTTTGCCCTAGGAGGGGGGCTGGAGCTGGCTCTGGCCTGCGACTTCATCTACGCCTCCACCAAGGCCAAGCTGGGCTTTCCTGAGGTGACCCTGGGGATTATGCCCGGTTTCGGCGGCACCCAGAACCTGGCCCGTCTGATCGGCCCCAACCGGGCCAAGGAGATGATCTTCAGCGGCCGGATGATCACGGCTGAGCAGGCCGAGGCGTGGGGGATCGTCAACCGGCTCTGTGAACCGGAGCAACTGCTGGAGCAGGCGCTTGCCACGGCCCGCGAGATCGGCTCTGTTGGGCTGCGCGGTGTAGCGGCCGCCAAGCAGGCGTTGGTGAGCGGCCTGAACATGAGCAAGGAGGACGGCTTCCGCCATGAGGCGGCCCTGTTCGGCCTGCTGTTTGCCACCGCTGACCAGAAGGAAGGGATGGCGGCATTCATCGAGAAGCGCAAGGCAGCTTTCACGAATAATTAATTGGAATCGGAAGAATCCAGGAGGGGGAGACGATGGATTTTGAACTGAGTCAGGATCACAAGGTGTTGCAGGATGCGGTACGGGATTTCGTCACCAAGGAGATCAAGCCGATTGCGGCGCAGATCGATGAAGAACACCATATCCCCGAGGCGCTGGTGGCCAAGATGGCCGGGATGGGGCTTCTGGGCAGCTATCTGCCCGAGGAGTACGGCGGCGCCGGGATGGATATGCTTTCCTATGCGATTGTGGTGGAGGAGGTCTCCAAGGCCTGCGGATCCAGCGGGGTGTTGATCTCGGCCCACACCTCACTCTGTTCCGGCCCGATCTACACCTTCGGTACCGAGAAGCAGAAGCAGCAGTGGCTGCCTGCGCTGAACAGCGGGGAGAAGATCGGCTGCTTCCTCTTGACCGAGCCTGATGCCGGCAGTGATGCTGGCGGCACTGCCACCATGTATCGCCGTGAGGGGGATGAATTTGTGATCACCGGATCCAAGAACTTCATCACCAACGGCGGTTATCTGGGGACCGGCGTACTGTTCGCCTCCCATGACCGTTCCCTGAAGCACAAGGGGATTAGCGCCTTTATCGTTGATCTTTCCTCGCCGGGGGTCACGATCCTCAAGAACGAGAAAAAGCTGGGCATCCGTGGCAGCTACACCACCGCCTTTGCCTTTGATGAGCTGCGGGTGCCGGTGGAAAACCTGTTGGGGCAGGAGGGGCAAGGGTTCAAGATCGCCATGGATACCTTGAACGGCGGCCGGATCGGCATCGCCTCCCAGGCGCTGGGGATCGCTGAAGGGGCCTTCGAGCGTGCCCTGGCCTATTCCAAGGAGCGCAAACAGTTCGGGCAGGCGATCAGTGAGCTGCAGGCGATCCAGTTCAAGCTGGCCGATATGTGGGCCCGGATCGAGACCAGCAAGCTGATCACCTACAAGGCCGCCTGGCTCAAGGACAGCAAGAAGAGCTACACCATGGAGTCGGCCATGTGCAAGATGCTGGCCTCGGAGGCGGCCACCTACGTCACCAGGGAGGCGATCCAGATCCACGGCGGCTACGGCTTCATCTGTGATTATGAGGTGGAGCGGATGTACCGCGATGCCAAGATCACTGAAATTTATGAGGGAACCAACGAGATTCAGCGGGTGGTAATCTCCAAGCTGTTGCTGTCTTAACACCATTTTTTACGAAGAGGGCATACAATGATGAGCGAATTGCTTTTTGAACAGCTGGCCTCCGGATACAAGCCGGGCAGCTTCAGCAAACCTATCAGTTTCTACTTCAGTATGGATAGCATCAAGAAGACCGTGGTGCTTGGACCGGATGGCTGCCAGGTTCGGGATGGCAAGCCGGAGGGGGAGGCTGACTGTGTCTGCAAGATGACGCCGGAGATGTTTAGCAGGATCTGGAACGAAGGGTACCGCCCTGGCATGAAGGACTTCATGAGCGGGGCGATTAAGTCCAATGCTCCCGCCCTGTTGCAGGAATTCATGCAGGCATTCGGCAAGTAATCGCAGCTAGCTGCGTTCATTTAAAACACGCAACATGCTGTGACAGAAGGCGCTATACATATGCCATGTTTCAGATGCTCAAATGCCTGCTGCTCGCATATGATGCGGGCAGCAGGCTAGGAGAGGTCATGCCTGCCAAGCAAGCGGCTGGTGGTTATTAAATGAAATAAAATCAGCGGCGTTTAAATTTTATTTTTGACCAAATTTTTGTCCCTTCGGATGAACTGATACAGACAAATGCATATATTTGCGAACGAGACTCGTCTTTAGATGGTGTCGGTATTCTTGTGTTGCTTAATGATGTTAACTGGTTGCTTGTTTTGTGTCGGAAACGATTTTCAGCTTCGAATCCCGTTTCCCGCTCCATCAAAACACAAGGGCCAGGTCAAGTACCTGGCCCTTATTTTTTAGGCCTTCGCGGCCTTTTCATTTTTCTGTGCATAACGCCTGCCAACTACTATTCCTTACCAATTCAGTCAAGCCTGTGCCTTGTCTGTGCCTTAACTGTGCCATGCGATTTTTGTGGTTTACCAAAGCATGACTGCAATCCCTTGTGCCAAAATACTCAATTGATACAGAATGTTATCGCGTAGTCTTTCAAGGCGGACTCATGGAGGAGCCATACTTAAAAACTTATTGTGATATCAGGCCCCAACGTTTCCAACCGTGGTGTGCTATTAGTAAAAATCTCTGCTGCCGCCTGCATCAATGCATTAGCAGTAACAGACTCGAAATTCTTGAGCAGTTCAGCCCTGGGCCTGATGAATCCTAGATTGCCCATCTCAGCCGCCAAGGCAAAGGCCTGATTCAGGTGGTTATTATAATCGAGCAAGAGATCTGTCCGCAGCTGGCGCTTTGCATGGCGTAACTCCTCATCACGCACCTTTTCCCGTGCTAGTCGTAGTGCCTCAGCGTGACAAAGCTCAACCGTTTTTTGGGCATCAGAGGCATCACAACTGCCGCCCAGCATGAAGATTGATCCTTCTATAAACTCACTGAGTGATGCGCTGACACCGTATGCAAGCCCTTGCTTCTCCCTGATTTCCTGAAACAGTCGAGATCCTGCTCCCCCGCCTAAAATCTGGCGGAGTAACAAGACCGTCCAAATTTTAGGGTCACACTCCCCTACTGCTGGATAAGCAAGGCAAAACATGGTCTGCTGAACATCCCGCAGGTGGTTGCGCACAACACCTACCGCAGGGATGATAGGGCTACTGTCTTTCACCGGCGTTGGCCGGTCTTCAAGCATTCCAAGCTGCCTGGAAACCATCTCCACAATATCGTCATGCCTGATATTCCCTGCAGCCGCGACAATAGTTCGGGAAGGGACGTAGTGAGCCTGCTTGTAATCAAGAGCCTGTTGCCTGCTGATGCCCCGCAGCGAATCAGCAGTACCGACAGCTGACCTTCCTAGCAAATGGCCATTCAGGTATCCCTCGAAAAACTGCTGTGAGAAAAAGCTGTCATTATCATCTTCGCAGGCCCTGACTTCGTTCAGAAGAACCAAGCGTTCAGTTTCAAACACTTCCTCCGGGAAGGTGCTGTTCAGGTACATATCGGCCAACAGATCGAACGCATCTGGAATATCCTCAGATAACGCGCTCAGATAGTAACTCGCCCCGTGAATGTTCGTAGAGGCATTACACCATGCACCCAACTCATTAAACCCTGCAGACAATCCTGCAGCAGTCCGGCTGGATGTACCTTTGAACAGCATATGTTCAACCAGATGAGAGATCCCATCAGGCTGGTTGCTATCATACTGCGCCCCGCAGGAAACATGCAGGCAGATCGAGGCACCACTCAGCTTTGATGGCTGCGAAACAACTCGAATGCCGTTGGAAAGCGTGGACTGGTAAATGCGGGGTATGCGCATAGGTGTGGCTCCTCTCGTCACGGCTGGTAAAAAAATCAGATCAAGTACCATAATTACCTTAAGAAACCTGGCTCGTAATCCATATCTCCCGCCCGTACTAATCTTTTTTGAGCTCAATCCCCAAAATAGTGCCGATTTGTCAATCGGCATTGAAAATTGACCCACCATCGGCGTCCAAAATTGACCCACCCCAGCGGTTAGTTTTTGTGTGAATTTCTGGTTTTGATTCTCCAGCTTTCATTCCCTGTTTCTACAATCTCGCAG
>Ga0302250_1000455_pt1 | contig 40095 bp, 36 predicted proteins | sample AAG_RA_Asp_MG_FD_193536 | JGI IMG/M metagenome (GOLD analysis project Ga0302250, IMG submission 193536) | Enriched activated sludge microbial communities from anaerobic digester in WTTP, New Holstein, Wisconsin, United States - AAG_RA_Asp | ecosystem: Engineered > Bioreactor > Anaerobic >...
CTAAACTGATGCAAAATTTGAACATCGTTCGCTTGGCAAAAGAATCAACTAACGTGATTTTGGTGAAATTTAAGCTGAATTTTCTCAATTAAGAGCTAATTTGGCCCAAATTTTGTCAAAGTATTGATTAAGCCAATTAATAAGATCATAATCGCCTCCTCTTATCTCTCCAACGACGACATCTAAAAGCGTCCAGTCGTCATTTTTCAGTGATTCGCCAAGTTTAAACCAAAAATCTTTATTCAAGTTTAATGAAATCGGCTTCCATAGAGAAAATCCAATTAAAACATTTGTATCCAGCAGATATTTTATTTTTGCGCCGTTGTTTGTCATATCTTTTCGACTGAAAAATTAAGCGCGCGCGAAGCTTCGGCATACCCTATCTTATTTTCATAATAAAGACCGGCGACCACATTATTGAAAAGGTTTCCGTTGGAGTCTCTCATGCTGTTAATATAATTTCCTCCTTTGCTTTTTTTGTTTTTTTTAAGCTCAAGATTCCTTTCTGATTCTTCCTTAATCTTTTTCTCAATATTGCCAGCTTGCCCATTAAGTATTTTATCCAAGAATTTAAGCCGGTAAAAAATCGCCAGCTCGCTTACTTTATAAATTTCAGCCAAATTACCAATATCGGTTAAACCATAGAATTCTTTATCAAAATCGGCGGCAGGCAGCAACAATTCAACCGCGGTTTTATTGCAAAAAATTTCCTCATTACTCTCGTTTCCGTCTATTTGCCGGAATTCCAAACTGTTTGACACGGACTCCGTTTTTCTAAATAGATGGGCAAGCTCGTGGATAAACGAAAAAATCTGCGCTGAAACCGCGTCTTTTCTGTTAATAATAATAAACGGACAATAATCGTCGGAAACATAGAGCCCTCTCATATCCCGCGCGCTTATCATATGGTAAGATATTGTTTTCCCCACGAATATACCCTTGGATTCCGCTTTGTTTATAAGATAATCCAGTGTTTTTTTTCGCGAATTCCATCCGGAAAAATTCTTTATTTCGCTAAGATCTATATCCAGCATTTCTTTGATTAGATTCGCCAATTTCCGCGGATTTCCAATATTCTTACCACATCCTTGCAAATTGTTTTTTTTAATTTCGGCACCGATATTCCGCTTGAGCCATTTTTGTCTCTTGATGACAAGATTGATTAATTTTTTGATTTTTTCATCATTTTCTGCGGATTGGCCGATCCGATAATCGGGAACGGCTTTGTTTTTTTCGATTTTTTCATTTGAAAAAAATACCAATTCCGGCACTTCGTAGATTTTTGCCAATTTGGAAATTTGCGGCCAAGTGGGAAGCGAATTGCCATTTTCAAACGCAAAAACAATATCGCTTTTTGACTGCGAAATTTTACGCGATGCCGACAGCGTGTCCAATCCGACATTCTCGCGGGCGATTTTCAAATTATCCCGATTAACGAATTTAACCCTTTCCATAATATTCAGCAACTATTGATACTATTATTTTATCGGCATTTTCAAACCATCGCAACCTCCACCCCGAAATCGTCGCGCAAAATATTTTTTATTTCCTCATACGCTCCTCGCTCGCCCCTCAATTCGCACTCCGCGGCCAGGCACCCCAAATCAGCATCGCTCAAATTGTTTGGAATTATCAAATCCAATTCCAAGCTGTCTTTTGTTATTTCTTCACCGACTACTTCAATGCGATTCGTATATTCGTCAAAAACGGCGGAAAGCTTATTTTGAGTAATTTCATGGATTTTTGTTGCGGTTTTCTCATATTCTTCAATCTTATTTTCAAACTCTGATTCATCGGCAAGCAAATAATTAACGTGTCCTAAACGCTGGTTTCTATATTTAACCAAACTCTTGCATTTGCCAACCAACTCTTCGCAATCACAAAATACATTCAAAAATTCAAAAAGCGAGCTTTCTTTGTTTTCTTCGTGTGCATATTCGGTAGGATTTTTGGCGTCACGAAATTTATCCCTTCTGTTTTTTGCAAACGATACCATCGCGACATGATGCTTGTCGGGCATCCATAATTTCATTTTGTAAAATGTTTGATAAAGAAAACACATAAATAACAGATGATAAGCAAAAAGCGCCAAATGGTACGCTCCCATTGTTTTGGCGCTTTCAAATTGGTCAAAAAGCCCGCGGATATAATTTTGTTCGGTCTCGCTCCCGTGCAGCGAAAAATAAGAATTCAGCGGATATCCCATAAATTTATTTTGCGCTATCAATAATTTTGTAATTTTTAATTTTAAAATTTTCTTTTAACCAAATAAAATAGGCTTCATTATATTTTGGTTTCAGATGTTTTAATATTTGGTTACCAACCATAGATAATCCAAATAAAGGTGGTAATTTAATCTTTAAATAATTTTCATTATCTGGCGAAAATAAAATCTTTTTATCAAAATATATGATTTCAAAATTTTCTTTTTCCGAATTAATAATAGTTTTTGTCATTCCGTTAGGTAGAAATAATCCCAAACTTTGCAGTGTTTGCAAGCTTCCAAAATCAATCTTCATTTCTTCTTTCATGAACTCCTTAATGTCCAAAAATAATTCCTGAGGAATATACTCTTCGCTTATTATAAGACCGCAAACGAATTCAAATAATTCCAACTCTTTTTTTCCAAGCATTTTGATTGTTTGCAAAGTGCTCATCGAATAAGTTCCGGGTACATTATATTCGCCTGCGATGATTTTTGCGATCAATTCTTGCATTTCTTCATTGGAAATCTCTTTTGAATGTTCAAGCAAACCCCAGAAAACGTCGTTATCGTCGGTTATTTTGCTTTCTGGTGCTGTTATTAAGGAATTTGCCTTTATTAAAGCGCTACCAAGATTTGAGTATTGACGAAAAGCTTTTCTTGTTTCCATTTGTACAATAAATGGCTTCTGCGCTTCTCTCTCTATGACACCAGCTTGTTTTATTTTTTCATATTCATTTTCGGCTTCTGCTCTCAACCGCGCATTTGTTTTGCCGAATAATTTTAACGAAACAAATTCCGAAAAACTAGCGGCGGATTTTGATGTTGCTTGTGTTGCTAAATCAATAATTGGTTTTGGGATTTGAGTTGGATCAAACATGGTTTTTATTCGTTCCAAAGTTTTCCGATGGTTTCTTTGGTTTTTTGTTCGTAGATTGCGATCAGTTTTTTAGCAGATTCAACCAGTTCGCGCTCGGCCTCAATTTTTTCCACGATTTGTTTTTGGATTTCGAGAGATGGAAGAGGAATTTCTATCCTTTCGAGATTGCCTTTTGTTATGTGCACCAAGCCAACCCCGCCATGAAGATTTTCCTCAACTTCTTTTACAGCGTCTTTTAGCATCAAATAGAAAAAACCTTTTAAAATATTGTTTTTGTGTACAACTTTGAAAATATGTTGGTTTAAAATAGCCTTTTGCCCTTTCCAAATATGCGGGCCGAAAGAGGTGCCGCGTGACCCAGACCAGGAAAATAATAAATCGCCATTATTTATAATCACTTGACCATCGATTTCCCCATTGAAATAATTAAATTCCGCTTTCTCATTATTGAGATTTTGAATCCTGATAATCGGCAATCCGCCAGATTCTTCTTTTTTCCAATCATTTGGCCTAAATGCTTTGCCATTGAAAAGTTCGCAAAGATTACCGATTTTCATCTTCTCCCATTTCGGATCAATGTCAATTTTGGGTTTCCAGTTGTCGGCGATTTGCTTGGCGCCGTCAATGATTTTTTGATAGCTGTCCAATTCGGCCACGATTTGCTCTTGGATTTCCAGCGGTGGAAGAGGGATTTTATATTTTTTCAACCATTCGGTGCTTAAGTTTTTCTGCGCTATCCCGCTTGATGCCTTTATGCAATCATTTTCAAATAATTCCGTATTTAATACATGAAAAAGATAATTAATTAAAATTTGCTTACCATCAATAACACGCATGCAGCCAACTCGTTGGTTTAAGCCGGCTGGCAATAAATCAGATTGCAATAATCCAACCCTGCCCACATTGCCCGTAAGAGAAATCAAAAGATCGTTTTTAATAAGTAAAAACTTCTCAATTTCTTTTTTAAAATCTGTACCATAAAACTTTGGATTATCATCTACAATTTTTCCTTTCTGAACATTCGTAATTCTTATAATACGGATACCTTGGTTTGTATATTTTTCACTTTTAAAAGCGTAGCCATTTAGCACATCTGCGACACTACTCAACTCTACCATTGGCCATTTGGCGTTTGAATAGTCGGTGGCGACGCGGTAGCGGTCGCCGGAAAGGTTGTAGTCGCCGGTTTTGCTGATATCGGATTTTTCTACATAGACCGCCAACTTATTTTCCGTTTTTTCGCCGGTTTTCCATTGATTGATAATTTCCAGGGCTTGGGGCAGGTCGTTTTTGGAAATCGGCCGCTTGGTGGCACCCAAGTCAAAACCGTCATTTTCTATTTTGACGAACAGGATTTCTTTTGTCGAGGTTGCCCGTTCGTTATCAAAAAACAAAATGCTGGTTTTTACGCCGCTATAGGGCGCGAATACGCCGCTGGGCAAGCTGGCCACGCAATAGAGGCCGTCTTCCACCAAATTTTTGCGCAGTTGCTTGTGGCTTGCGCCGGATTGGAAAATAATGCCTTCGGGCACGATGATGCCGGCCCGGCCTTTTGGCCGCAAGTGGTTCATTATGTAATCAACAAACAAAACTTCCGAGCGGGTGGATTGCACGCTGAATTTGCTATGCGGTTTGATGCCGCCCCGCGGCGACATAAACGGCGGATTGGCCAAAATCACATCAAATTTATCGTTCCAGCGGTCTTCATTGGAAAGCGTGTCATATTGGTAAATTTTGGGATTCTTGAACTGGTGCAGATACATATTAACCTGCGAAATGCGCACCATTGTCGGGTCAATATCATAACCCTCAAAATTATTCATCAATTTTTTGCGTTCGTCGGGCGTGAGCGGTTTGGGATTGTTGCCGTCGGCATCTTTTTTGCCGATCTGTTCCAAAATATGCTGGTAGGCTTTCACCAAAAATCCGCCCGTGCCGCAAGCCGGATCAAGCACTTTGTCGTTTTTGGTGGGATTCACGACATCAACGATGAAATCAATTATATGGCGCGGGGTGCGGAATTGGCCCGCGTCGCCCTGGGACGACATTATTGAAAGCAAGTATTCGTAAGCATTGCCCAATTCTTCGGGGTGGGAATAATCAAAAAAATTTATTTCTTTCAAAAACAAGCCCAAAGTTTCGGGCGAACGATACGGCAAAAACGCGGATTTGAATATGCTACGGAAAAGGTCGGGCAGTTGTGCGGCCTGGGAAAACTTAACTAGCGCTTCGGAATACAAATTCATTCGTTCCTGGTTGCCGATGCGAGCGTCCATCAGCCGAGTCCACGCGTAACATTCCAGGTCTTTGGTAAAAAACGCGGGCCGGTCGCCTTGCCTGATCGCGGCCTGGTCCATATCATCCATAAACTTGTAAATGAGGGCATTGGTAATTTGCTCAATCTGGGAAGTGGGATTGGGCACCACTCCCACCAACACCTGCCGCGCCCCGTCAATATGGCGTTTTATTTCCGTGTTCATTTTATAAGTTAGTTAACTGGTAGGCGTAATCGCGGATATATTGAGGCACAATGGTTTTATAGCCATTTAACTGCTGATACTCCTCAAAATTAAACGATGATTCAAAATTGAACCGCTGGGTTTGGCGGCTGGCGATTATTTCGCGCACTGCCGGATCGGTTATATAGGCCTTGAAAAACATTTTAACCACTTCGTAATGCTTTTGGTCAACCGGATTTATCTCAATGAATTTTTCCCATTCGGATTCCAAAAGATTATCCTTTGATTCAAACTCATTTTTATCGCCAAAAACGAATTGCAGGAATTCTTTAACGGAAATCCGGCGATCAACGCCAAAAATTTTACGGATTTTTTCCAGATTAAGGAAATATTTTGGCTTATCAAAAATATGCTTTTGCGCGTATTCTTCAGCCTGTTCCGTATCACCGTTTTCCCATAAGTTCTTGAGCGTATTATTACCTAATACATCCTCATCCACAGCACGCTTGAATCCTTCCCGATCGATGCGCATTCCCTGACCGCCCACCGGAGTTTCAATAAGCGATTCCAATTCATCGGACGCGGCAAGATCAATCGGGCCTTCAAAAATCTTTTGGCCGTTTTCATCTTCGTATTCAAGATTGGCGGTTTTCTTATCGGAAACAATTCCATCGTCGGCAATCAATTTTATCCGCGGCAGTTTTATTTTTTCGTCGTAAGGAAATTCGTTCTCAAAATATTCGCAAGTCGCGAAGAAATCGAAAAACTTGAATTTATTCTTGGAAACCGCGATTTTTCCATTATCGCCGCAATTTTCCAATTCAAACAGATATTTTCTCGTACCGCGGCCTTTTATTTGCACAAAATCAGTTGGGCTGAAAACCGGCCGCATCAGCGCGATATTGAGCAAATCCTGGCAATCGTAGCCGGTGGACATCATTCCTACGGTTACCGCCACCCGGGTTTTGCTTGTGTCATAATTTTCGGGTCTCCTTGTCTTCCCGCCAAGCCGGTTATTGGCAAAATTAACCGTCATTTGCTGGGCGTTTTTGACTTGCGATGTAATTTGCATCGCAAAATCGGATTCACCGTAAAGCTTGGGCCATTTATTAAAGGCGAGTTTGTTTAGAATATTTGTTATCCGCGCGGCATGTTTTTGGGAAACGCAAAAAACGATTGATTTGCCAAAAAGTTGCATTCCGCAATTTTCTGCCACCGGGTCAAAAATTCCGTTATCAATAAACGCTTTGCACATCGCGATATTTGTTTCCTCGTTGAAAAACTTCCGTTCGTAATGCCGTTCGTTAAAAACTTCGTCAATATTTTGGCCGTCATCGGAAATTTTATGGACCGCATAGCCCTTTTCCGAAAGAAGCTCGGTGGTAATTTCGGTGCGAGCATCAATAAGTATCGGCTGAACCAAATGGCCGTCTTTGGCTCCTTGTATCAGGTCATAGGAAAAAGTCGGATTGCCCGGTTCGCAACCAAATGTCTTATATGTGTCCAATAACAAGCGGCGCTCGTAATCGCGCTGGTTGTCCAATTCGCCGGAACCGATGCCTTTTAAATAATTTTTGGGCGTTGCGGTTAATCCAAGTTTATAACCGACAAAATATTCAAATACCGCCCGGCTGTTGCCGCCGATGGAACGATGCGCCTCGTCGGAAATCACAAGCTCAAAATCGGTTGGCGAGAATTCTTTTTTGTACCGGTCGCCTGCTAAAAATGTTTGGATCGTGGAAACGACAACGCTGGCGTTAGCCCATGAATCGCGCGTTTTTTTATAGGTTGAGACGGTAAAATCCTTCCCAAAATATTGCGTGAAAGCTTTTTGCGCCTGATCTTCAAGTTCCAGGCGATCAACCAAAAACAATACGCGCCGGGCATTGCCCGATTTCAAAAAAAGCTTTATCGTTGCCGCGGAAATAAGAGTTTTGCCGGTGCCGGTGGCCATTTCAAATAAAAACCTTTGTTTGCCGGCCATTGCCGCCTCCTGTAACGACTTTATCGCTTGAACTTGATACAGGCGAAGCTGTTTAAGATTATTGTTTTTAAAAAATTCGGATCGTTTTGATTCGTCCCGAAAAGACGGATCGGTGACATATCCGGGCATTTGCGACTCCACGATGTAATTTTCGTCAACAAAAGTTTGCCCCAGCTCAACGGGGTTGGGCGTGTATTTTTCGTATTGGGTAATGGAATCCTGCGTCGGAAAACGGGAAATCGTGTCGGGATTGCCGTGCTTAGTCTCCCAAAGATAATGTAGATTGCCGTTTGAAAGAATTACAAACCGCGCACCGGTATTGCGTGCGTAATTTCGCGCCTGCTCCTTGGCGGAAAGCGGATCAATCGACTCGCGCTTCGCTTCCACGACAACCAGCGCCCGACCGTCCTTGTCCAGCAAAAGAAAATCAATAAACCCGGCGGAAACATTTTCAAAATCTTCGCCAAGATCGGCTGACTTTATTCCCGGCTCAAGTTGAATATTCGCTTTGCCGTTTCTATCGTCATCAAAACGCCACCCGGAATCTTCAAGCAACTTATTTATTTTTATCCTTGCTTTCGCTTCTTTGGAATTCGCCATATCCTCCAAATTACCCCTTTTTACCTCAAAAATCAACGATTAAAAATCACGACTGAATGGCACGGCCGAATATTCAAAAACGCGGAGATATTCGCCGCGTTTTAGTTAAAATGAAAACTTATTCTTTCCAATCTTCAACCGCAAGGCCTTGGCCGCGCTTTTTGACGATGACTTTCTGGTTGTCGCGCCAGCCAAGCTCCACCACCAAATCGCGCGGTATCGTCAGCGACAACGACACTTTGCCGGCGCGAGTGAGTTTGCGGATGTTTTTCTCGGAATTTTTGCGGTCCATATTGTTTCCGAAACCGTGTTTGAACACGATTCAAATATAACTTTTTCCCTGTTATTCGTTAACTCGCCGAACCTACCTTCCCTCAATCGCCGCGATGTCGGCGGCGTAACCTTGGGCAATCTTCATCACATTGTCGCCGTAAAAGCGGTATTTGGTATTCACTGTGCCGGCAAAATAGATCATCGCCGCTTTCCACTCGCCGTCATAGGTCTGCGAGGTGGCACCATAATCGGAAACATACAGGGCGGTGGCCATAAAGGCATCATTGATGTTCCACGGGTTGCCCGGACGGCCCAAAATTGACTGCAAGCGCGGGGCATAGCTTTTCCAAGTGGACGGGATGAATTGCCCCGGCCCCATCGCGCCGCCATAACCGAAACTCATCGGGCAGGACACGCGCGTTTGGTGCGGATCTTTGCCCAGCGCCGCGGTAATTTCCAAAAACGGTCCCACATCGCGCGTGGGCTTCATCACTTTGCCCACCGCCGCCCCGGTGCTGATTTTCACTCCCGCACCGGTGGCATCGTTGGTCATATAGCATCCGCCCACATTCTTTCCCAGCGACGATTCCTGCGTCAAAATCGCCAACAAAAATGCCGGGCGCACGCCCACCGCCGCCCCCGCGCTTTTGGCAATCTGATAGGCCTGCTCAAAGTTCGGCGCGTCGGTGTCGGCAACGCCGGCCAAAGAAAACAATCTTTGCTTGATTTGCTGGATCACCTGCGCCGTGAGTTTTTTGGCCTGCGTGGTCTGCGCCAATTCGGCGTCTTTCACTTTCAGGGTGCTGTTATATTCGGCTTGCGCTTTTTCGTGTTCTTGTTTTTGCAGAAGTTTCATCTGCGTGGTTTTTTCCAGATCGGTTTTTTCGCCTTCCAAACCCAATTTCTGATCTTCCAGGGATTGCTTCAAACTCTTGATCTCCTGCAAAACCTGATTTGATTTGCGGTCCAGATTCTCCAGATAAACCAAATTGTCAAAAAAATCCGAAAAATTCTTGCCCGCGATCAAATTTTCAATCAAAGAAACCTTGTCGGCCTGATCAATCGCCCGCAGAATCGCCGCCAGCTGTCTTTGGGTTTTTTGGATTTTTGTTTCGGTGGTGTCCACGGAAGCCTCGGTGTCGGCGATTTGGAGCGTTATTTCGCCGATCATCGCGTTGCTCTGCTTGATCTGCACCGCCAGCGAATCAGCTTTCTTTTTCAATGCCGCGATCTGGTTTTGCAGAGTTTTCTTTTCCGCCGCGGTTTTGGTAATGTCGGAATCGTATTGCTTCAAAAGCGCTTCGTATTTATCCAAAAGCGTCTGGCAGGATTCCTTGGTGGTGCACTCGCCGGTTTCGCCGTTACCATTACCGTTGGTTTGCGCCAGAACATTCCCGCCGATAAAAAACGGCAATACCGCCAAAATAAAAGCGATAGTAATTTTTTTGTGATTCATGGAGTTTATTCGCAAGTTCAAAACACTTCCCATTATAACAAAAGCGCGCACGGTTTGGCAACCGCGCGCGCAAGCATCGTCATTATTTCTTTCCCGAAGGCGCCGCCTCCTCCTCGCTCACCTCTTCCTTCTTTTCCTTCACCACCTTGGCAACACTGTCCACATCCTCTTCAATCGGCTTTTCCAGCTCTTCCTCAATCTTTTGCGCCGCCGCCGCCAACGCGACGATCTCTTCCGGATTCTTGAGCAATTCCACTTTTCCCGCCACCGTCAAGTCTTTGACGGCGATCACGTCATCAAAAGTTTTAAGGACGGAGATATCCACCTTGATTTCCCGCGGCAAATCGGCGGGCAATGCCTTTACGGCAATCTCGTCAAAATTCTTGACCAGGGTACCGCCCAAATCCTTTACCGCCGGCGATTCACCGACAAAAATCAGCGGCACATCCGCCTCAATTTCCTTTTTCAAGTTCGGCTGATAAAAATCAATGTGCGTAACATTTCCGCTCACCGGATCAAGACTCATGTCGTTGATCAAAACCATAAAATCTTTCGCCTCGCCCTCAACGCGCAAACTCACCAGGGAGGTTTTTCCGGCCTGGCGAAAAAGACCGGCGAATTCTTTGCGAACCACCGCCAAATTTTTATTTTCAACTCCCGGACCGTAAAGCACCGCCGGGATCACTCCTTCACGGCGCAATTCTTCCGTTTTGCGCCCTTTCAATTCTCTGATTTTCGCGTCAATTGTCAACATATTGATTTATTGTCTTCTTCGCAGAAAGAAAAATTAGCAAATTATCATTTAATTTCAAAAACTGGGGAATACACCGCTTGCTCCGGCTGAAAATTTCCGCCGCTGGCGCATTCAAGGCAAAAGGGAATTTTCAAACGATGAGCGCCCGCCGGCATATCTTCCAGCACCACGCGAAATTTTTTTAAATCGCGCGGCGGCACGCAATCGGCCGCAACCGCGGCTTCCGGACAATCTTGATAAACGTATTCTTTCCATTTCCCGCTTTCATCGCGAATTTCGGCCAGATAAGGATAACAGGAGGAAAAACATATCTCCCGTCCAAAGTCATTTCTCACCGCCACTTCCAGCGTCCCGCCCGAATTATATTCCGTGCGGTTGAGGGATATTTCCGCCGCGCCGCTTTCTTGAAAAAGCGACAAAAACAAAATTGAGGATAAGGCCGAAACCACTAAAATTCCGATCAAAATCCTGGCGTTGGTCTTCATTTTATTTTTCAAAAAGCGGGCGTAAAAACGCTCACTTTTTGATATTAAACTTTTTTTCCAAATTTTTCAAGGTCGGTGCCATTTTGGTGTATTCCAACTCGCCCATTCCCAGCATCGCCGGACCGAAGAACCCCTGCTTCCGGATTTCTTCCGCCTTGCCGGCGATACGCGCCCGGATATTATCCCAATAGGGCTGGGCAAAACAATCCGCGGCTTCAGTAAGTTTGCCGCGGCGGACGCTGTAGGCCGCGGCGCTCACGATCGGCGGGCCGTCAAAAAAAGAAATCTCTGAATTCTGTTTGACCGGCATCAGCGGTCCGTAGTGCGATCCGCGCATAAAACCGGCAACGAAGTGGCCGATTGAAAAGGGCGCCAACACCTCTCCCGAACCGGGAAAATTCTGTTGCGTCCTGACGATCATCACCGGATCGTCTTTGCCCGCGTATTTGCCCGCGATGTTGTGCAAGCGCGTGGTGCTGGCCGCCACGGCCGGCTCTCCGGCGGCGCGCGAAACCACCGATGAAATCGCAAATCTTTCCTGATCGCGCAGAAGCACCGCCAAATCATAAGTCTCTTCGGGAGATTTCAATTCAATCCATCTTTCGCCATCCGACGGCGACATATCAATGACGCGAAAAATATATCCCTGCCGGATTTTCGGCGAAATCAACAAACCGGAATTATACATCGGGTCGCAAAACGACAGATAAAGCGGCAGGTTGAACGCCCCCGGATCGGTCTTGTCGGCGGCAATCACCAAAAACGGCTCCGCGGCGCGTTCTTCAAATTCCATTTCCGCCACGGCCGGTCCCAGCCCCTTCACCGTGCCGTTGAACTCAAGCTTCAACAAATCCTGCCCCGCGCCGTAAAGCCCCTGCTCTTGGGCGACTTTCATTCCCGCAATAAACGCATCCCAGCACAAACGATGGATTTTTTCATTTTCAATGCCCTTATTGTGCGTCAGCAAAATCGCGATATCGTCGCCGGTAAAAGTGACGCGCCAGTCAATGGCCAATCCTTTGCTTTTTGATTTTATGTGATTTTCCACCGCGTCCAACAACGCCCGTGACGGCTTGATATGGCCGCCAATCGCCCCCAGATCGGCTTTAATAACACTGATTGTCATCTTCATAATTTTTGATTTACATTGAAATCGCACCCGGAAACCGCGCCTTCGGCGTTAAGCCAGAAATTATTAAACTGATAAGTGTATTATAAATCAAATCACGCGAAAAGCGCAACCCGCGACACAATAATCGCCTGTCAGGAACATAAAGACCGGACCTTAATCTTGATGCTTTCCCGCTCAATCAAGCGGAGGTTTTGGTTTGCCGGCAAGCCCTCGGGAAGGCGCGAGGACAAACAGTGCTTGGCGGCGGCCAGCGCCAGTTTTAACGAATATTCAATGTCATTGTTTGACGCCAGCAGGCCCGACATAAATCCGGAGGCAAACGCATCGCCCGCGCCGGTGGCATTTATCGTTTTAAACGATTTCAGCTTGGCCGAATAAATTTTTCCGCCCGCGATAATCGCCGCTCCGTCTTTGCCCTTGGTGACCACATTGATCCCCGGATGCAGATGAACCACTTTTTTAAGGATATTTTTTTCATCGCGATAATCCGTGCTTGTCATTATCGCCGCTTCTTCCAAATTAAGAATCAAAACATCAATGCGCGCCAGCAGGCTCTTGACGCACGCGCGGCCCATCGCCAGCTGGGAATTGCCCAAATTGGCCGCCACGATCGCGCCTTGTTTCTTGGCATGGGCGGTGATTTGCTCGGTCAGACGGCACAATTTGCCCGATAACGGCGCCAGATAGAACAGCTTGGCGTTCAGCTTTTCCCAGCGGATGTTTTCACGCGCCAACAATTCCGATGCGCCGCGATAAACCAAAATGACGCGATCCGCTCCCGGCGAGCTTAACACCACCGAGCTGTTGGTGCCGCGTTTATCCGTTTTTGAAACCATGGCGGCGTCAACCCCCAAACTTTTTAAATAAGCGACCGTTTCCCGCCCGGGAATATCATCGCCCACCATGCCGCAATAGGCCGTCGAAAAACCCTGCGCGGCAAACATCCGCGCGGTGTTCACGCCGCCGCCGCCGAAAGCAAAACGCGTGCCGGGAATGTCGATTTTTGACCCCAGATCAAAAACCAGATCCTTGGCGGGCGTGAAATGCGCGCTTTTCTTGACGAATTTCGGCGGCAGATCCATATAGGCGTCCCATGCCGCCGACCCGAAAGTGATTACATCAAACATAAATTTGGATAATTTTCAATTTCTAATTTCCAATTTTCATTGAATTTTCAATGATTCAATTTTCAAACCGCAAAATATTGACAAAATTAGTTTTTTACCTACCCTAAATTTAGGTAGGTGATTCACTTGCGAAATTGGATAAACGGTCTAGTGGGATTTCTCGCTGGACTTCTGGGATCGAGCCCACTGCTCTTTGTAAATTTCGATACGGGATTTTTTTACAGAATTCTGCTTGTTTCCGTACCAACTTTAGCCCTCGCGACAATACTGGGAGTCGAATGCTACAAAGAGAATAACTTAAAGTGGGCGAAGTACGCCGTAATTGCGTTCATATATTATTCTACAATGCCTTATGTGACATTGTTATAATATTACATGCAATTTCTTTTTTTATTTGGCCGAGCTTTATGATCGTCTTCATCACGCTGTCGGGATTCAAAGACATCGTTTCAATGCCTTCGCGCATAATAAATTCGGCAAATTCCGGATAATCGCTGGGAGCCTGGCCGCAGATGCCGATATATTTTCCGCGCGCCTTGCAGGCCTTAATCGCCTGCGCCACCAGAACTTTCACCGCGTCGTTGTTCTCATTGCCAATATAGGACAGCTGGCCGGCGTCGCGGTCCAGCCCAAGCGCCAACTGCGTCAGGTCATTGGAGCCGATGGACATCCCGTCAAAAATCTCCAGAAATTGGTCGGCAAGAATAACATTTGACGGAATCTCGCACATCACCATAATTTTTAATCCATTCTCGCCGCTCTTTAACCCATTTTTCTCCATCACCGCAATCACTTTTTTGCCCTCCTCAACCGTGCGGCAGAATGGGATCATCACCCACACATTATCCAAACCCATTTTCTCACGAACTTTTTTGATCGCCGCGCACTCCATCGCAAACGCCGGGGCAAACCGCGGATCGTAATATCTTGACGCGCCGCGCCAGCCGATCATCGGGTTTGATTCTATCGGTTCATAATCCTTGCCGCCGACCAAGGCGCTGTATTCATTGGTTTTAAAATCGGAGAATCTTACAATAACATGCTTCGGGTAGAAAGCCGCCGCGATCGTGGCCACCCCTTCGGCCAGCTTATCCACGAAGAATTCTTTTTTGTCTTTGTAGCCGGTGGTGATCTTTTCAATCTGCGCCTTCACTTTCTTATCCTTTAACTTGGCAAAATTAATCAGCGCCAGCGGGTGCACCTTCACTTTGTCGGCAAAAATAAATTCCACCCGCGCCAGCCCCACGCCGTCATTGGGCAGAAAAGACGCTTTGAACGCGCCTTCCGGCGTGCCCACATTCAGCATAATTTTTGTCGGCAATTCCGGAATTGTTCCCAGATCATATTCTTTCTTGGTATAGGGAATTTTTCCCGCGTATACCCGGCCTTCCAAACCTTGGGTGCAATCGGCGGTGGCAATGATTCCGCTCTTCAAAACCTTGGTGGCGTTTCTCGCGCCCACGATGCAGGGCGTGCCCAACTCGCGCGAAACAATAGCCGCGTGGCAGGTTTTGGTGCCTTCATCGGTCACGATCGCCGACGCGATGCGCATAATCGGCACCCAATCCGGGTCGGTCATTGTCGTCACCAGAATCTCGCCTTTCTTGAATTGGCCGATTTGTTTGACATTGGGAATGATATGGATTTTCCCCTCTCCGATCTTGTTTCCCACGGCAATGCCGGTCACCAGCGGTTTGGCGCCGGTTTTCACCTCGTATTCTTCATAAGTGTTCTTGATTTCCGTTCCGGCATAGATGGTTTCCGGCCGCGCCTGAACGATAAACAGCTCGCCGGTCTTGCCGTCTTTGGCCCATTCAATATCTTGCGGCCCTTGGTAGTGCTCCTCAATGATCACCGCCCATTTGGCCAGCTGTTCGGCTTCTTTATCGGTGAGTGAAAATCTGGCTTGGTCTTTGGGAAGAACTTTCACTTCTTTTAGGCCCACTTTTTTGTCAAAAATATATTTTATGTCTTTATTGCCCAAAGTTTTGGAAATTATCGCGGATTTCCCGGACTTCAGCGACGGCTTGAAAACATAGAACTGATCGGCCACCACATGGCCCTTCACGATCATTTCGCCCGCGCCATAGATTGAATTTATCAACACCGCGTTGCGGAATCCGGTTTCCGTGTCCAGAGTGAACATAATCCCCGCGGAGGCCATGTCCGAGCGCACCATCCTCATCACGCCCACCGACAGCGCCACTTTGAGCGTATCAAATCCTTTTTCCGCGCGATAAACGATTGCCCGGTCCAAATAGAGCGAAGAAATGCATTTTTTCACCGCGTCCAGCAGTTCCGCGGGCGTATCAATATTCAAATAGGTCTCATGCGCGCCCGCAAACGACGCCCCGGCCAAATCTTCCGCGGTTGCGGACGACCGCACCGCCACATTCAAATTTCTGGTTTTATAATAGGCCGACAATTCTTTGTAGGCCGCCAGAATTTCATTCTTGAAGTCCGGCGGGAATTCGCCTTTGAGAACCAAATTTCGCGCGGTAATGCTGGCTTTTTTGAGTTGTTTTAAGTTATTGACATCCAAGCCGTTGAATATATCTCCCAATTTTTTATCAATCCCGTTGAATTTCAAATAGCGCCAAAAAGCCGTGCTGGTGGTGATAAATCCGTTGGGCACCGGCACGCCCTTCTCGCCCAGTTGCGAAAACATCTCGCCCAGCGACCCGTTTTTCCCCCCGACCAGCTCCACATCCTTCTTGGTCACCTCCTTAAACCAAACCACATTTTTTTGTTTGTTTTCCATAGAAACAAGATTTTTATTTATCATTTGACAATTTTACCATATCCGTTGCTTTAATCAAAACCAAACTCCGCCTGACAAAACATTCTCACATTCTTGAGAATGTGAGAATGTTGGCAATTGATATCATTAAGCAACCAAAATACCTTGAATTACGAAACGCTTTGTATTTCGGGGTCTAACCCCGGTGTAATCGCAGGGGTTAGACCCCTCCAATAGCGTTTGAATTCAATGGTTTCGTAATTCAAAAAAATAATTCTATTTTTTATATTTATGCTTGTGAATTTTCATTAAAACCATCAAAATTGCAAACAAAACCGGAACTGCAAAAATAATCGGATCCGCGGTTATTATTTTCCATATTAGAAGCGGCGCGGCGAGTAATCCACTCCAATTTTCCGCCATATGAATTTTATTTCAATTGCATTATATTTCTCATAATACGCGGCATTTCCTTTATGAAATAGCGCTTAACCAAATCCCAATCAGCCTGAAAGTTGATTTCCGGATCCGGGTCGTCTTCGGCATCCGCAAAATAAACCAAGCTTTTCAAAATATGGTGATAATCATGGGCAACGCTGGGATATTGTTTTTTTAACCGTTTTATCGTTTCTTCCAATGGCTCGATATTCTTCGCGCACCAATACAGATCAAAAAAATCACGCTTGCGGCCGCGTTGCGAAATGGCGATGATTTTCATTGCCGCAATATCGCGCGCCGACAAAATGTTTATCGCGCCGCATTTGATAAATTCCGCATCCGGAACAAAAAGGGAATACGCGATAAAACTTACCTTGGCGCCATATAGTTCGCCATAAACTGTATTTTCTTCGTCAAAACTTGTTTTCCAATCCTGATTATTGGAAAATTTTTCTAAAACTTTTTTAGTATCAAATTTTCGCTCAATACTGAAAAAATCCAAATCAAACGATTTGCGATGATCAGCTTGCAATGCCAAGGCCGTGCCGCCCGCCAAATACCAGCCGCTATCATTTAACCAATTTTGAGACGACAAAAAATCAAACGCTTTTTTTGTCTGTGGCGGTAAAATGCCAAAATTTAATAATTTTTCAGAAGCAGATTCCATAAATTTTTTGTTCGCGGACGCAAACAGCGCGATTTGTCAACGATCTTTTTTATCAGCGCTTTGTCATAATAATCCCACATCCATTTTACCTCCAAATCATTTCCAAAATCCAAAATCCGCTCAATCACATATTGGGCATTTTTTTCCGGATGAATTTTTTTCGGATCAACATCCCAAAACAAACTCTGCCGGAATTTGATTGTTTTTGCCATATTCGCATCGTCTTTCATACCCTCATATTTTACCATATCCGTTGCCTTAATCAAACTCAAAATTCATCAAAAAACATCCTTACATACTTGAGGATGTAAGGATGTCGGCAACAACCACCAGTTAGCGGCATATATATAATTTGCGGCAATTATACATTTGGCCAAAACCGGTAAAAACGGCGGCAAACCGACCCGGGACGGATTATGATGCTATGTTTAAATATAGCATCATTCCGGCATGCTTCGGGTGCGGTGTTGTTTTGGATTTGAATCTTTCCGTTTCCCGTCGACCGCCATCTACTTGCCGTCCGCCACCGCGGTTTTGATGCTTTCCACGCTTTCGGGATTGGCCAAAGTGGAGAGGTCTCCCGGATTTTCGCCGGTGATGATTTTGCGCAATAAGCGGCGGATAATCTTCCCCGAGCGGGTCTTGGGCAAATCCGGAACGATAAAAACTTTGTGCGGTGCGGCAATCGGCCCGATCTGCCTTCTGATCGCGGCAATAACTTTTTCCTTTAATTCCGAAACATCCTTTTCCGGCTTGGGGACCACGAACGCCGCCGGCACTTCGCCCTTGATGTCATCGGCAATGCCCACCACCGCGCACTCGGCCACCGCCGCTTCGGTGCAGGCGGCGCTCTCCATTTCTCCGGTCGTCAAACGGTGTCCGGCGACTTTTATTTGATCGTCGGCCCGGCCAACCACCCGCAACATTCCGTCTTTACCATAGACGCCCAAATCGCCGGAAAAATAAATCAATCTCCGCGGATATTCGCTCCAATAGGTTTCCAAAAATTTTCGTTTGTCACCCCATACTCCGCGCAACAGCCCGGGCGCAAACGGCGGCAACAAACAAACATTGCCCTCCTCGCCGGGTTTGCACGGCTTTCCTTTTTCGTTCAGAACCCGCAGGCGGATGCCGGGCAAAGGCAAGCCGGTGTGCGCGGGCTTGAAGGGACCGATGCCCGGCAATGACGTGGCCACGATTCCGCCGGTTTCGGTTTGCCACCAAGTATCCACGATTGGACATCTTTTCTTTCCGGCGTGGACAAAATACCATAACCACGCTTTTTCCGAGATCGGCTCGCCCACCGAACCCAGAATCCGCAAAGTCCTGAAATGATACGGAGCAATCGCTTCCTCGCCGTTTTTGATGAACATCCTGATCGCCGTCGGCGCGGTGTAAAAAACCGTCACGCCGTATTTGTCAATCATTTGTCCCCACCGGCCGGGATCGGGATAATCGGCCAGTCCTTCAAATATCACGAATGTCGCGCCGTTCAACAGCGGCCCGTAGCAGGAATAAGTGTGGCCGGTCACCCACCCGATATCGGCAGTGGACCAAAAAATATCATCGTCTCTCAAATCAAAAATCCATTTGTCGGAAGCATAGGCCGAAACCATATAGCCGCCGCAGGTGTGCAGGGCGCCTTTGGGCTTGCCGGTGGAACCGCTGGTATAAAGGATGAACAGCGGGTCTTCGGCAGACATTAACGCCGGCGCGCACTCGTCGGATTCGCCCGCCGTAATTCGCTCATACCAAACATCCCGTTCGCCGTCCCAGGGGATTTCGTTGCCGGCATGCCGGACGACCACCGTTTTTTTAACCGCGGCCGCCCGTGCCGCTTCGTCGGCCTGTTTTTTCAATTCAATAATCTTGCCGCGGCGAAAATAACCGTCGGCAGTGATCAAGATTTCCGCGCCGGAGTCCTGAAGGCGGGATTTCAAGGCCGGCGCCGAAAACGCGGAGAACACTACCGAATGCACCGCGCCGATCCGGGCGCACGCCAGCATTGCCACGATAACCTCGGGAATCATCGGCAAATAGATCCCCACCCGGTCGCCTTTCTTGACTCCCATTTTTTTCAGCGCGTTGGCAAACTTGTTAACCCGGCGGTAAAGATCATAATAGGTTAAAATCCGTGCCGGACGCGCGGGATCATCGGCCTCCCAAATGATCGCCACTTTGTTTTTGCGCGCCGGCAAATGCCGATCAAGGCAATTTTCGGTGATGTTCAATTTTGCGCCCGAAAACCAGCGCACGCGCGGCGGCGTATCAACATAGACTTTTTTCCATTTTTTCCGCCAAACCAATTCCTTGGCGATATTCCCCCAAAATTTCACCGGATTTTTTTCGGCCGCGGCATAAATACTTTTTGAATTGAGCCACGCCCGTTTTTTCCCTCCCGCCTCCGGCCAATACAACTCTCCAACTTTTTTCATAGATTTCTGATTATTGCCTCAAAGTTTGATCCAATGGAATATCCGAATCTATAACTTGTCGCCCACGAATTCGGCGAATTCGGCCAGACGGGTGGAATAACCCCATTCGTTATCGTACCACGCGCCGATTTTCACCAGATTGCCCTTTGCCATAGTCAAGCCCGCGTCCACGATTGACGAATAGCCGCTGGCGATATAGTCGCTGGAAACCAACGGCGCGGCTTCATAGGCCATAATGCCTTTGAGCGGTTTTTTGCCGGCGGCTTTTTCCAAAATTGAATTGACTTCTTCGGCGGTAGTTTCGCGCTCCAGCTCGCATACCAAATCCACTATTGATCCCGTGGCCACCGGCACGCGCAAGGCGATGCCGTCCAATTTACCCTTCAACTCGGGAATCACCTTGCCGATGGCTTTGGCCGCGCCGGTGCTGGTGGGAATGATATTCATTCCCGCGGCGCGCGCCCGTCTCAAATCCTTGTGCGCCACATCCAAAATTTTCTGATCGTTGGTATAGGCATGAACCGTGGTCATAAAACCCTTGACGATACCGAAATTATCCAGCAATGTTTTTGCCACCGGCGCCAGGCAATTGGTGGTGCATGAGCCCATATCCATCACATCAAATTTTGCCGGATCGTATTGGTCGGCGTTGACTCCCAAAACATACGACGGCACTTTGTCGGCGTCTTTTGACGGCGCCGAAATGATCACTTTTTTGGCGCCGGCGATCAGATGCTTGGCCGCACCGTCATAGGCGGTAAAGCGGCCGGTGCATTCCAAAACCACATCCACGCCCAGTTTTTTCCACGGCAAATTCGCCGGATCGGTTTCGGAAAAAATCGCGATGCGCCGGACGCTTTTTTTTGTTTTGACGATCAATTCTTTTTCCGCCGCTCCAATTTCTTTTTCCCAGCGGCCATAAATTGAATCAAAGCGCAAAAGATGGGCGATGGTTTTGACATCGGCCAAATCATTGATTGCGACAATTTCCGCTTTTGGATGTTTATCGGTTAAAATTTTGAAAACATGGCGGCCGATGCGGCCCAATCCGTTGATGGCGATTTTCATAAATGTAAAATTGAAAAATCAAAATGGAAAATGATCCTTCGGCATTCTCAGGATCATCCTGAGTTCGGCGAACGGATGACAATTAAAAATTGTAAAATGCCGCATTTCATAATTTTAACATTTTACATTGTCATTATCAGTTTAGTAAAACTGCCCGCCAAACTGATTTTTGATTTTTGCATTTTAAATTAACAAACAAGCCGACGCGCATTCGCGCATCGGCTTGTTTTGATTATTTCAATCCGAGAGTGGCATCAATCTCCGTCTTATCAAAACCGACGATTATTTTGCCGTCAATGTTAATCACCGGCACGCCGATCTGGCCGGATAGTTCAACCATCTCGTCGCGCTCTTTTTCGTTTTCCGAAACATCAACTTCCGAAAACGCAACTTTTTTCTCTTTGAGATAGTCTTTCAGGGTAATGCAATACGGGCAAAACGGGGTGGAATAGACCTTGATCATTTTAATTTTTTGTTAATTGCAGCTGCCCGCCGTGCTTTCGGCGCCGGAAACCGCCGCGCCGAATCCGGAAGACGGCTGTTCATCGGACAGAACGGTATTGCACTCTTCCGGCTGTTCATTGAAAGCCGCGCAAACCGCCTGCTTGAATTTTTCCGGCGACCGCGAAGAAATCGCGCCGGACGCGTCTTTTCCGTTGATAATTATCGTCGGCGATCCCTGAACCTCGTATTGAGTGTTCAAATCGTCGTTAACCGCAAACTTCGGATAAACGCCGCTGGTCCACGTTGATTTGTCGTTATAATCGGCGGTGATGTTGAATTCCTTGTCGGTCGCCGCCACGCACGAGCTCAATTGATTCTGGTCAATGCCCGCTTCCGCCAGGCATTTGCCGTAATCGGCCGTGCAATCCCCCGTGGAACATTCGGCATATTTGGTATCTGCGGTAAAACATTTCAAGTAGGCCGCCATTTTATCGTTTTGCTCTTTTTGGATGCAATACTGGCGCAGATTTTCATCAATTTCCGCTTTGCCGTGCATCGCGTAATTCACAAAATAAATTCCCATATCCGCCTTGTCTTTGAGAAGCTCATAAACCGGCAGATACATTTTTTGCGCCTGCAACCCGTAAGGACAATAGCTCATCACGAACAATTTCACCTCCGGCCGGTCGCTTTTGTCAATTTCGGCCGCGGCTTTTTCTTCTTCCAATTTTTTGTCCAAAATGATCGCCTGCGGCACGCCCTCGGCAAACAATAGCGCCCCGTCCTTGGTAACATAGGAAGCGTAATTCTGGCCCTGGATTACCAGTTTGAAAGAATACATCCCGTTTTCCTCCTTCACATCGGCATATTCGGCCCGAATCTCCGGCGACAGCATATTTTCGTTAATGTAATCAATCGCTCTTTGCGCCGCCGCCTCCGGCTTGATGGTTTTACTGATCATTCCCGACCACGGCTGGAAATAAGCCAGCAAGGAAATCACCGCAAACCCGCACAGGGACAGCACCGGATACAGCACGCTTTTTGAAATTTTAATTGCCATACGTGTTTTTTATTTTTTACTGAATTTTTTACCAACATTAACGTTATCAGGTTACATTATTCCTGATTATTTTGCAACACCTTTCCTGAATTCAATCTTAAAACGATTGTTTGCTATTTTTCAATGGCATTTTGCGTGGCCAAATTAAGATCAATCAGCAAATTTCTCAGATCAATCCGGTAGGCGGAACAAATATCTTTAAGGGTAAGATCGGCCATCTCCATTTGCGCCATCGGGCATCCCAGGCACGGAACATTGTATTTCAGCAACACGTCTTCCCCTTTGGAAAACTCCAAAACTTCTTTTAATGTTGTATCTTCGTTGAAATCCATCATAAAAATGAAAATTAAAAAATGTGTTTTAAATTTTTAGTTTTTAGTTTTCGTTTTTACTTTTTCATTTTTCCCTTTTGAATAGAGCATAAACCAATCCAGCACCCAACAAACCCGTAATCAGTTGCGGCCAGCCCATCATTGACGCCAGCGCCACGCCGATATTGCCATGGGTTATCGCCGACAAGACAACGGTTGCGCTCGCCGTCAAAATCGCAAACTTGGCCAAAACGGCAATCGGCGCGGCCAGCCAATAACCGAACCGCCGCCCCAAGGTGAAAATCCCCGCCAGCGCGATGTTTGACGCCATAATATGGGGCACCATCACCGCCATTGCCGCCGGCAAAGTCCCTGCCACCACCGCGATCAAGCTCGGCACCACCGCCACCGCCGCGGCGGCACGAAATCCCGAAAGCAAAACCGCCAAAAACAGCGCGGCGTTAACGATCGTCCCGGTCACCAATTGCTGGCCGAACAGCGGCGCCATCGCCGCCGCGCCGGTTAACGCCACAGTTATCACCAAATCTTTTCTTATACTGATCGATATAGAATTTGCCATCTATTTAAGTTCAAATGTCAAAATCCTAATGTCAAACAAAATCCCAAGCCCAAATGTTAAAATGAAATACAAATCTCATTTAAGCTTTGAGCTTTGGGCTTGATTTGACATTTGTTATTTGAGCTTTGAAATTTACTTGATGATTTCGCTTTTGCCTTTTTGCGCGTAATGCGTGTGCAGGATTTCGTGGATTTTGTGTTCATCGTTTTGCAGATCGCCATAAACCGCCTTGACCGCCGGGCTTTCGTGGGCGAGACGGATAGTTTTGGCCGCATCGTCGGAATACAGTCCTTGGGCGCGCTTTTTGCGGATTTCATCATTGACCGGCAGGGGCTGGCCGCCGCCGCCGATGCATCCGCCGGGACACGCCATCACCTCCACATAATCATAGGCTTTGGGATCCTCGGCCAAATCGTCCAAAACCATTTTAGCATTTTCCATTCCGTTGGCAATCGCAATCTTCAATTTAACGCCCCCGATCTCAATCTCGGCTTTTTTCAATCCGACAATGCCGCGCACGCCTTCAAAATCAACTTTTTCCAAATTTTTGCCGGTAATCAGCCAATGTGCCGTGCGCGCCGCCGCCTCGGTTACCCCGCCGGTCGCGCCAAAGATTGTGCCCGCGCCGGTATAAACGCCGAACGGATCATCGGCGATTTCTTCGGGCATGGCTTTCAAGTCAATCCGGTTCTTCTGCAATAACCGCCCCAGTTCACGGGTGGTCAACACAAAATCCGCCGGCGCCAAGCCGTTGATTTTTTCTTCGGGCTTGAACGCGTCGTATTTTTTCGCCGCGCAAGGCATCACCGACACCGAAACGATGTCTTCGGGCTTGATGCTGTTGTTTTCCGCCCAGCGAATTTTGATCAGCGACCCCAGCATATTTTGCGGCGATTTGACCGTGGTGATATGGGGAATCAAGTCGGGGCGGAAAAATTCCACATAGCGGATCCACGCCGGACAGCAGGAGGTGAACATCGGCAAGGGTTTGTTTTCCTTGACTCTTTGCACCAACTCTTTGGCCTCTTCCACGGTGGTCAAATCCGCCGCCATATTCGTGTCAAACACTTTGTCAAATCCCAATTTTTTCAAGGACGCGACCAATTGACCGGTCACCACCTGGCCGTGGGGAATGCCGAACATTTCCCCGATTGACGCCCGGATTGACGGCGCGAATTGCACCACCAGCGTTTTCCCCTTTTTATCTTTTAACAGCGCGTCCACTGCCTCCACCGCGCTTTCCACATCCAGCGCGCCCACCGGACAGTGCACCACGCACTGGGCGCAATAAATGCAATCTTTTTTCTCGTCCGAAGAAGGCGAAATTCGGCTTTCATATCCCCGCCCCTCCAATTCCAAAAAGCCGTCGGATTTGCACTCGGCCTCACTCCCGCGCTTGGAACCGGTCTGGCGCGAACACATATCCACGCAATTGCGGCAATTGATGCACTTTGACCGGTCCAAAATTATCGGCCCGAATTTGATAATCTCGGGTTCCGCTTTTCGCAACGGATGGGCGTTCAAATCGGCTTTCAATTCCGCGGCATATTTCAACAGCGCGCATTTGCCCTGCCAGACGCACTGCGGACAATTGCGCCGGTGCTGTCCCAAAAGCAATTCCAAATTGGTTTTGCGCAACGCCGTCAAATTTTCGCTTTGCGTCGCCACTTTCATTCCCTCTTTTATTTTTACCGCGCAAGCGGGTTGCGGCGCGGCCATCCCGTCAATTTCCACCACGCACATCCGGCAATTGGCCTTCACGCACAAATCCGGATGATAGCACAGCGCCGGAATTTCAATGCCGTTCTCCCGCGCCGCCTCCAATATTGTCTGCCCCTCCCTTGCCTCCACCTCCCGATTATCAATGATTATTTTCATATTTTTTTGTTTTTATACACCCTCATTCTTGACAAATAATTGCAATGCGACAGAATTATAGTATCACGATAAGAAAACTACCAAAGGATTCCGTCCCGCGGGAATGCTTCTTTTGCGAATTCAGCCGCCCTTGGGGCGGTTTTTTAGTCTAATTCGAATTTTCAATATTGATCGCATCCCGTTCTTCGATAATTTCCGTTTTGTCAACTTCTTTCCACTCTTCATCTTTAGAATTTCGTTCACGGGTAATTTTTTTTACTAAACGAATTTTCCCGTCCTTCAATTCCACACCAAATCCATATGCTTGAAGATCGTCATATCGAGTACCGAACGGCCTATATTCTTTTCCCTCGCAAAAAGCATCAACGATTTCTTCGTCGTATCTTCCGCTAAATACTTTTGTACATTTTCGCCCCAAATCAAGCCATTCAAAAAGATAAAACGGTTGCACCCAACTGCTCATTGGCAATTCATGGTAAAGCTCTTTTTTTGCCTTATCGGCGACAAGCCCCAAATTTTGGTATCTTTGAGCAATGTCATTTAAAACTTTCGTTTTATCAATATCAATTTCATCAAAACCGCCATGCCCTTTGCTATCTTCAATGCTTTTAAAAGTTTTTGTGTACTGATCTAGCGCTTCCTGCTGAAAGAACCAAGCCTCTAAGAATTTTTTTATTATCTCGTAATATTCCTCGTATGTCTTTTCTTTATATTCTAATCTTGGTTTGTCGGAATCGCCAAAATTCACCGTTTCTATCTCTCGGTTATCTGCACCCATGGGACTTAAATCAAAATCCATTGGCTCTTTTAGTTCTGACATAGATTTAAAATAATTTGGTAATTAAACCGCCAAACGAGTTTGCCACGCCTTTGCCAAAGGGGCAGAAGCTGGCCGCGGCCAGTAAATTTACAATATCTTTTGCGCACAGGCACTGTCAAGCTCCGACGACTTTCAACCGATTCCCATCTCGCAATGGTTAGAGCATTACAGAATAACTTTTTGCAATGCTCTAACCATTGCGGCAATTTCAGCTGTTAATCAATGGTCAATTTACCTAAATATGTACGGGCGTTACGAATAATTAACGCATCTTTGCAAAATTCTTTGTAGATCGTCAAATTCTCAAAAACACCTTTAAAGCAATCCCTGTTCACAATTCCCAAATTTCGCGATCCGAAAGCTTCACCCAAGCTACAAAATGGATAATTGACTGCAAAATCGAATGCCGCATCAAAATCATGCAACGCGGCGGAAATGCCTCCCTCAAACAATTCAAATGGATTGAATACTTGGATATACGCATCCAAATACTGCAAATGATTTTCGTCTTTAATTGTCCTGCCCTTATAAGAACCTTGAAAAATTCTTCCCGATTCTCCGGTTTTTGTATTCTGATATTCCGTATATCCGGCACCCAATTTTTGCATAAATTTCGTTATTCCACCTTTAATAATTTCTCGTAAAAGCAAGTGGAAATGATTTGGCGACAAGTGATAAGATATTATTTCCACCAACGGATTTTGCTCGCCCCATTCTTCCCGCCATTCAAACGTATTGCGACCGTCGCGATAATCGCGGGGCTCCAATTTTTGCAATGTTTCTTTCTGGATATAAATCAAATCCGTTAGACATCGGGCAAGTTTCGTTACTGGACGCACTTCATTGAAAAACCTCAAACACCACAAAAATCGCCAATAATCAGATTTGCCCAAAAAAATCGGCTCTTTTTTGACGCCCCGATTATAAATATGAACAAAGTCACCAACAGTATATGGCTCAACTCTTAAACTCATACAATATGATATTTAAAGTTCGCCCACCAAATATTGCAATGGTTAGAGCATTGCAAAAAGTTCTCTTACAATGTTCTGCAATGCTCTAACCATTGCAGAACAAAGTTTAAGTTATGGCCATCGATAAAGGCCTAATTGTTTTCCCGCGATTTCACGATTTTTCCATTAATTTTGCAATCAAACTGCCAAACGAGTTTGCCACGCCTTTGCCAAACGGGCAAAAGCTGGCGGCGGCCAGTAATTTGACGATACCTTGCGCCCGGGCAATGTCAAGCGGCTCTTTTGAAAAAATCTCGCGCAGGCGCAAAACGCCTTCGCGGCAGGGAACGCACTTGCCACAATTTTCGGCGATGAAAAAATTTATCCATTTCAACCCCAATCGCCGCGGATCAGTTTTGGCTTTGTCATAGATCACGATTGATCCCGCGCCGGACAAGGGAACCTCCAATTCATCCGACATCATAATGGTGCCGCTGGCGCCGCCCCCGGCTTGGACAAAAAATTCGCCCCCGGGCAGATTGCCGGTTTTTTCCAGAATTTCCTTAATTGTCAAGCCTTCGCCCCGCTCAAAAACTCCCGGGCCGGCACAATCGCCGGCAATGGTGTAAAACCGGGTGTTTTTATATTCGCCGCGGACAATCCTTGCCGCAAAATACAAGGTTTCCAAATTATTGATCAAAGTGGGACAGCCCCAAAGACCCGCTTGCGGTGGGAATGGCGGTTTGATCCGCGGCTCGCACGGCTTGCCTTCAACGGAATCCAACAGCGCGGTTTCTTCGCCGCCCAAATACCCGCCCGGTTCGCGGATGATTTCTATCGCCCGCGCGCCGATAATTTCGGCCAGCGCATTTTTAAACTTATCAAAATAATCCCGGCGCAAATATAAATAACCCTTTTTTGCTCCCGCTTCATTCATCGCCAATTCAATCCCCTCAACCACAATATCGGGCCATTTTTCCAGAATGTGGCCGTCCTTGGCCACCGCCGGCTCGCCTTCGGACACATTGCAAACAACATATTTGGTTTCGCCCGGCGCATCTTTTACCATCTGCCACTTTTGCCACGCAGGAAACCCCGCGCCGCCGCGACCCCTCAAATTCGCTTGTTTTAATTTTTCAATGATTTCCATATTTCAGTTTTATTCACAAATAATAATCCCATTATACGATCTGTTTGAAATCATACCAACAAGAATGGTTTTTATTGCTCCGGCGCCAATTGTTTTTGCAGTTCGGCGATGAGCTGGGCGATTAATTGTATCAGCAATTGCTTGATCTCAGCGATTTTTTGCAAAATTTCTTGACGCGTCATAACTTGGACATTCAAACCGTTGCTTGAATCAATCGGCTTATTTTTTTCCATATTATCTTCAATGGGAATATCTTCCAGTAAAACGCAATCGCTGGCAAAACAAACCTTGCCGCCAGCCTCGCAATCAATATCATTAATCCATATCAAATTGCTAGCGCAAGCGCCATCCACGCAAGTTTTTTGCGCCACTTGTTTTTGCGTCCATCCATTATGGCAACGATAATTTGAAATAACAATGTCAATGCCACAACTCTGCGCCAACTCTTCTTTTACGCCGCATGAATTATACCAATATAAATTATTCCCATCGCATTTTTTATTTGATCTTGACACACAGTTTGAAGCACAATTGCCGTTTGAACAGGCCTTTCCTTCAATGCAAGCGCCACAACTGATTATGTTGCCACAACCATCGCTCCACAATCCGCACTCATATCCTCCAAGAGTAGTACATGTTTCAGGATTACAATTTTGGACGCATTTATTGGCACTACAAATATAATTTGAAACGCAATTTCCGCAATTCAACACGCCCTCACAACCGTCTGGCACCATGCCGCAATTATACCCTAAACTTGAACAGGTGCTTGGAATACAAGAAGCTGAACAATTGCCGCCAGAACACAATTGCCCAACCGGACAATTGGTAACAACCGACCATTCCGAACAAGAGTCGGAATCATAATTTCCGCACGTTCTATAACCATTTTCAAAACACTCCTTTATCCCGATAATAGAGCATTCGCGAGAGCATGTTTCCAATGTTTGGACTTTATAATCGGTACCCCAAACTTCAAGCTCGCCGATGCTCATAAAATTAGCACTTCCCCCGGCACTGCCGATAATACGAATTCCGTCACCGATGGCATTATTCAAACTAAAAGTATAAGACTCAAAATTGGGTCCGAACGAGCTTTGATTATTGGCGTTTGGATAAGCGGGAGACGGCGATGCTTGCGCGGCAATCCATGCGCCGTTTTGCCTCACCTGAACACGCAAATTTCCATTAGCAAACCAGCCGCCGTCCCAAAAATGTTTTCCTTCTGTAAACACGACCTTGGAAAATTTTTTGTTCGCAGAAAAAGTATATCCATAATACTCTTCATGGGTAACACCGTTGCTAACAAAAGAATCATATTGTAACCCAATAGTATCCGAAAAACAATAACCGGGACAATAAAGGTCATTGCGACAAACCTGCGGCGCAGTAGCGGTAATCGAAGAGGGCTTAATCCCATCGCGGATAGTCTCAATATTTTTACTGCCACCGCCCAAAGGGCTAAAAATGCTGGCAATAATATTTCCCTGCGAAACAATGTTTACGGGAATACCTCCAACACTAACTGGTATTCTTTTCCAAGCCGTGTTTCCTCGCACATCCGTCGTGTAACAAATTGCTTCATAGGCTCCGTCTTGCGCATATTGATGAGTAACATTGGCTCCATTAGCATAAAAAGTATCGCCAAAAAACCATTGATAGCTTTTTATGCCGTCGCTATCCGTGGCTTGTGCGGTAAAATTGAAAGTCCTGTTTCCAATACCCGTAACCGCAACAGTCAAAATTGGCTTTGCATTCACGCTTGCCGGCCATTGTTCCAGAATGGGCGGAATAATAACTGTTTGATTCGGAAAATACCAGACGCTTCCCGTAACAGTACCACCGCCCATTAGTAAAGATTTGCGGGCCATATCCATATTAACCGCCACCGCATCATTGAAAGTATAATTAGTGTTACTAAACTTAGTCCCCGAAAAAATAAGTGCCGATTTCCACTTATCCGGGATAGCCGAATATCCTAAAAAATTACCCATAATGCTGCCAACTGTAGACGGATTGCAATCACTGTCTTGGCCGCAACGCATAGAAATGCGCATTGATTGCTCAAAATCACCGTTACCGTAAAGCAGGCCGATTAAGATATACGCGGCGTTAAATTTCGCATCAATATTAAATGTGTTACCGGATCCTTGCTGGCAACGATCGTCATTACCCCATTTGTTTTCAAGTAAACTCCAGTTTTCTTCCCATGTTTTACCGGCATTCTTCCAAGCAATCACGTCTTCTATAACTTGCCGAAATTTACTACCAACCGGCACCGCTTGCCGCCCCGCCTCAATGATTTCAGTCACATTATCGGCCGTAAATGCTCTCGCATGCATTGCCGCAACAAAAACACCGCCATATACCCCATCTCCATAATTAATTACGTGCCCCGCCCTCCATGCAAGCTCAATGGCAGAGTTCACCTGTCCTGGGTTGACCATACCGGCAAAATCCGATTCAATCTGCCAATCAATATCGTCAACATGCGATGTATTATTGTAATGAGCATTATCCGGAACAATTATTCCTTTCTGCAAATTGGCACGCGAAAAATAATTGGCATGACAAAGACCGAACGAAGTATCCAAAAATTCGTTTCCAAAATCACTCCACGTTGCGTTAACACCGTATTTTTTCATCGCCGCCAAAAAAGGAATTTCAACATAAATATCATCTTGGGTAAATCCGTTGTTTATCATCTCCGCCGACCATGCAGGAATTTCCGATTCGGAAAATATCCTGCCTTGAGCCATAAATTCCGTGGGAGCACCCCACGCAACTCCGGCCATTTGCCCAACCCATCCGCCTTTAATTTTGTCAATGATTGCGGCTTCGCTTAAATAATTTTCGGTCGCAAAGACGCAACTATTCGGCAATATTAAAAATAATGATATCACTAACGCTAAACGAATATTTTGGTACTCCATAGTTTCTGTTTATTTGGGTTAATTTAATTCGTCAAAGACGAGGGATTTTGTGAAACAACCACAGTTTCCCATGTTTTCGGATCAATTCGGATCGTGTCGCCGCGCCGAATCTCCCGCGACAACAACGCTTTGGCAATCGCGTTTTCCACCTTGTCCTGCACTGCGCGGCGCATCGCCCGGCCGCCAAACACCGGATCAAAACCGAGTTCAACCAACGCACCGATCAAATCATCGGTAATTTGAAAAACAATCCCTTTGGCCGCCAACCCTTTTTGGATGTCTTTAAGCATCAACCCTGCCACCTGCTTGTTCTCCTCGGCATTCAGCGAGCGATAAAGAGCAACCGCATCAAACCGGTTGATAAATTCAGGGGTAAATGTCCCTGCCTGCAAAAGGCGGTCAATAAATGACTTCTTGAATTCACCGTCCAGCGGCACCTCTTTTTCAATCGCCTCTTTAATGATTCCGGCACCGGCATTGGAAGTGGCGATGTTGATCGTGCTTCTGAAATCAACCATCCGGCCGTTGCCGTCGGCCAGTTGGCCATCGTCAAACACGCTTAAAAACAAATTCAATATCTGCGGACTGGCTTTTTCTATTTCATCAATCAAAATCAGCGATTGCGGCCGTTCAACAACTTGCGTGGTCAGCAATCCCGGCGATTGCAAATTGCCGATCAGTTTGTCCAAAGAGTTGACATTTTGGTATTCGGCCATATTCAAGCGGATCATATTCTTTTCCGAACCGAAATAGACCTTGGCCAGCTGTTTGGCGGTTTCGGTCTTGCCCACCCCCGTGGGGCCCAAGAACAGGAAATTGCCGATGGTGCGCTTGCTCTCCTTCAAATTTGCGTGCGCCCGGCGCAAAGCGTTGGCCAACTCGGCCACCGCTTCTTTCTGATTGATCAATCCTTCATGAATGCGCTCTTCCAAATTCATCAACAGCGGCGCCAGCGGATCTTCTTCGTCTTCTTTCACCGGATGATTCTTCTTGCGCTCATGATAAGCCGTCCGCTCGTCTCCCGTTAATATTTCCCAGGTGTCGCAATCAAATTCGCAGGTGTCCCCCGACTTGATTTTTCCCGACAACAACGCCTTTGCCAGCGGATTTTCTATTTTGTCCTGCACCGCGCGGCGCATCGCCCGGCCGCCGAATGACGGATCAAAACCAAGCCGACCGATCTTTTCCATCAATTCGTCGGTAATTTCCAATTCAATCCTCTTTTCCCGCAATCCGCTTTGAATGTCTTTAAGCATCAACCCTGCCACCTGCCGCATTTCCGCCGCGTCAAGCGGGCGATAAAGCACCAGTGCGTCAAACCGGTTTAAAAATTCCGGCTTAAAAAGATTTTTCCGCAGAATATTGTCAACAAAAGTATCCTTGAAATTCGCCAAACTGCTTCCGCGATCCACCGCTTCTTTGATGTAATCGGCGCCGGCGTTGGAAGTGGCGATAATGATCGTGTGTTTGAAATCTATCGTTCTTCCCATGCCGTCGCTCATTTCCCCTTCATCAAAAATATTCAAAAATATGTTCAGCAATCCGGAGTGGGCTTTTTCAATCTCATCAATCAAAACCATGGAAAAAGGATTGTCGCGCACCGCGGTGGTCAAAACCCCCGGTCCTTCCGCGCCGCCGATCAATTTTTCCATTGACTCTATCGTCTGGTATTCGGACATATTCAAGCGGATCATATTCTTTTCCGAACCGAAATAGACCTTGGCCAGCTGTTTGGCGGTTTCGGTCTTGCCCACCCCCGTGGGGCCCAAGAACAGGAAATTGCCGATGGTGCGTTTGCGTTTTTTAATCTCCGCGCGGGCGCGGCGCATCGCATTGGCCAATTCCTCCACCGCCTCTTTTTGGTTGATCAATCCCTCATGGATGCGCGCTTCCAAATTAACCAAAATGTCTTTTTCCTGCTGTCCGGCCGCGCCGGCGGGAACCTGATATTTGCGGGAGAAATATTCGTCCACATCGGCCGGTAAAATGGTTCTTGCTACTTTGCCGCCGTAGTTCACCTTGTTGGCGACCAAATCATCCAAAAGATTGACGGCTTTCAGGGGAAATGCCATATCCCCTTGAAAATAATCGCAAAGCTTGGCCACTTCCTTCAAGCTCGCATAAGGAATGAAGATATTGGAATCTTTTTCCCGGCGCAACCCTTCTTCTTTGAGGACTCTCATCGTATCGGCAATGGAAACGCGCTCCACTTCAATTTTGGTGAATTGTGCCGCAATTTCGCCGGCTTGCTCAATCGACCGGTGCAATCCTTCGTAATCGGCAATGCCGATCAGGCGGAATCCCGCCCGTTTTAAATATGTGCCGATAACGCCGCTGATATCAATTGTGGCCACGGCATCGCCGCCGTGGCCACGGCCGATATAATTGTGGATTTGAGGAATGACCAACACCACATTTTGCGCCCGGATCGCTTCCGCGAAAATCCCGTCCAGCACCGCGGCCAGCGTCGCCTTGTCGGGATTGTTGCCGATTAGCGCCACCATATTAACCTCCAGAATCCTCAACATTTTTAAAGCGGCGGGGCCTTGTTCGGCCGCCACGCGATTGGCAAAATTATAGACAACGCTCTTTCGGCCGCCGCCGCTTTCCCCCACCAGCAAAATGCCGTTGCCCCTTTGCTTGATTAACGCCTCTTCCAATTGTTCAATCTCGTGCATATGCAAAACCACGCCCCCCTGACGCAACGGATTGGTAAGCGCAATGTCATGGGAATATTGATCCAGAAGCACGGTGTATCCGCCCACCACCATATCCACGGGACTGGTCATAAACGCCCTTCTCAAATTGTCCCGCTCCCAAAACTTGGCCCGGAAGGCACGATATCCTTCCATTCTCATTTGCCACAAGACCACCGACCAGAGATCTTCTTTCAGCATTTGCATTGAATCCATCAAGCGCTGGAATTTTTCATCCTCGTTGACAATCGTCAAAAAGATCGTGAAGATTGAGATTCTTTTTTCTTCGTTTTCCAGGGACAGCCGGGCCGCTTTTTCCAAAATTCCGAAAAGCGCGGCTTGATTCTCCGCCCGCAGGGCCGAATCGTTTTGCTTTGAAAGCGGGACGGAATTAGCTTTCATTTCCGCCAAAAGATCCCCGGCAAAAGTTTGATCGTCAATCATCAGGCGTTTGAGGGCAAAATCAAGGCGCCGGCGGCGGAGTATTTTATAGAGCAAGACTTTCGCCGCAGGCAAGTTTGAGAGACTTATCGCGGATTTGACGATTCCGGCCGCCTCAAAATCAAGATTTTCCAGCAAATCGCCTTCCGTCCGAGGCAAATCCGGATCCAAATCGCGGCCCGCCCGCATCAATTTCTGGCGAACGAACCCCAGCACCAAATTGCTCGGAATCCAGAAAAAAAGCGCGATAAGGGCGACTCCCAAAAACGGCATCACTTTGATTTCGGGCAGAGAAAACGGGATTTTTCCCAAAATAAGCCCGGAAAACTCTTCGGGAATCAGGGAAATCAATCCCAGTGCGCCCGCAATCATCAACGGCCAAAGCAGAAAAAACCAACTGATTCTTCTGGTCCACGCAAAAACGTTTGCCGGCACCGCGGCAACATTGTCAATCGCGCGAAAGGTGGAAGGATACTTCAAATTATTAGCCATAAAATTACCTCAAAGATCAGTAGAAAAGCAGATATAATCCGAAAACAAGCGATGCCGGCACCAGCACGATTGCCGCGCCCCAAAAAATATAAACCGCGATGCCGGCAAGAAAAGTTAAAATTTCAACGGCAATGCCGACAATCAGGAAAAACATCCGGATGATCGCGCCGACAATCCGCGAAATCCCATTACCAAACCACGCCGAAAGAATATCGCCGATATCCAGGCCCAGTTTTTCGCGCCGGAACATAATTCCCTTCCACGGCGCGAAAAATTCCCGCGCCAAATCGGGGATCGCAAAATAACGCGAAAAAAACCACAAATAATTCCCCCAGATTTTTTTAATCTTAACGGGAATTTCATTGAAATACCACTCAAAAAACAATCCGATCATAAATATAAAAATATGGGAATAAATTCAGATATTACGGCATTATACCAAACATCCCCCCAAAAAACAAAATTTCGCTTGAAGCAAAATGCAGTTTTTTTAGCGGTCGCTGAATTGTTTAACAAAAATGGGCGGAGGTAGTTGGTAATGGAAGGGATAGTGGAGGTTTGACTTCCACTCATTTTTTCTCTTTGGTTTGGATTATTTATTCGCCGGCGGATTTGACGCCGGTGATTTGAGAAACTTCGGCGGCCAGAGAACGCAGGTCGTCTTTGTTGAGATTGTGGATATCGTTATGGCCGGTGGCGCCGGCAATCATTTTGATTTCTTCATTGCAGTGTTTGATAAAGTTGGCAACATTATTGGCCGCCGCTTCAACATCAATATTTTTCGCCAATTCGGGATCCTGCGTGGCCACCCCCTTGGGACATTGGCCGGTATAACATAAATTGCACCCCACGCATCCCAGCGCCGCCAGCATCGCCGACCCCATAAATACGGCGTCCGCGCCCAGCGCCAGTGCCTTGGCCACATCGCCGCCGGTGTAAAATCCGCCGCCGATCCACAATTCTTGTCTCGCCTCCATACCGTCCAAAATTTCACGCGCGGCAACCAGCGCCGGCAAAGCCGGAATGCCCGTTTCGTCCAGCATCACTTCCGGCGCGGCGCCCGTGCCGCCCCACCCGCCGTCAATGGTAATGATATCGGGATTTGCCTTGACGGCAATGGCAACATCTTTTTTGATATCGCCCGCCGCCAGTTTGACCGCAATCGGCACGCCGTCCGACAATTCGCGCAACCAATCAACTTTGGCTTTCAGATCATCGGCATTTTTAATGTCGCAGTGATATGCCGGCGAATGGACATCCCGCCCCATTTTCACGCCCCTAGCCGCCGCCACCTCGGGGGTAAGTTTTTCTTTTTGCAAAAGCCCTCCCTGGCCGCCTTTGGCCCCTTGGCCGATTTTAATTTCAATGATATCAGCCTTTTTCAAAACCTCCTCGCCAATGCCGAACCGGCCCGTGCTGTATTGAATTGTCAATCTATCGGCAAATTGCCGCTCTTCGGGCAACATTCCGCCCTCGCCGGTATTGGCAACGGTACCGGCCCGCGCCGACCCTTTCGCCAGCGCGATTTTGGCGTTTTTTGACAGCGCGCCAAACGACATCGCCGCAATCAATATCGGCGTTTCAATTTCCACCGGCCGGGAACTGTTTTTTCCCAAAATCGTTTTGGAAGAAATTTTTTCCTTAAAATAATCCACGGGGCATTTCGCCAATTGCGCCGGAACAAACACCAAATCGTCAAACCCGTTTTTGATTTCTTTTGCCGACCGCCCGCCGCGCACCGGCACCTTGGCAATCCGGTCCTGCACCTTTTTCGTCCAATTAACCATAAGAATTTTTTTAATTTTTAATTATCGCAATGACTATATATTCATAATTCAAATCAAAAACAATGAAATTATAGCCGGCCCGCAACCATTGTCAAACACAAACAAAAAACCCGCTCACGGGTAACATCATCGTTATGAACCAACCATATTACACGCCGTTGTGTTTCTGATATTTCCAAAATATCCAAAATTATGGCCAAAGTCAAACACAAAAACGCCCCGCCGGGCGTTTTGCTTCCAAGAGTTATTCTTCCGCTTTTTCAATCACGCCGTGGGGGCAGACGCTCTCGCCGCCGCAATTTTCCACCGCGTCGGAATCCACCACCTTGGCCTTGGCGTCGTCATCCTGCGCCATTCCCGCCGGGCAGTTCACGGTGCAAATAAAGCATCCCAAACACTTGTCTTTGTTCACCTGGTATTTTGCCATATTTTTTTATTATTTTACCGACTAAACTATGCTCTTTATTCTACCAATTTCAAAAATTAAAACAAGTATTTGTATTTACATTCTGATATTCTGCAGAATATCAGAATATTATTTAAATTTTAAGTTTTGTATTGGTTTTTTACCGCGTCAATCCGGCGCGCGATTGCATCTTGGTCGCCCAAATAATAGTGTTTTATCGGCTTCAAATCATCGTCCAATTCATAGACCAGCGGCGCGCCGGTGGGGATGTTCAGTTCCGAGATTTCCTTGTCGCCGATGTTGTCCAGATATTTGACCAGCGCGCGCAGGCTGTTGCCGTGCGCCGAGATCAGTATCTTTTTGCCCCTCTTTATCGCCGGCGCGATTTCTTTTTGCCAGTAATCAACCGCGCGGGCGCAGGTGTCGGCAAGCGACTCGGTCCGCGGCATTTTGCCAACCGGCACGGATTTAAAAATTTCCAGTTCGTTTTGCCGGCGGTAATCTTCTTCTTCCATCTCCGGCGGCCGGACGCCATAACTGCGCCGCCATATCCGCACCTGTTCTTCGCCGTATTTTGCCGCCATTTCCGCCTTATTCAGCCCTTGCAAGGCCCCATAATGCCGCTCGTTTAATTGCCAGATGAATTTCGTTTCAATCCCGGCCGAACCCATTTCCCGCAGAACGATGGCGGTAGTGTCAATCGCCCGCTTCAACACCGAAGTAAACGCCAAATCAAAAACATACCCTTCGTTTTTAAGGATTTTTCCCGCTTCCCCGGCTTCATCGGCGCCTTTTTCCGACAACTCCGCATCGGTCCACCCCGTGAATCGATTCTGCGCGTTCCATATTGACTCTCCATGCCGCAACAAAACGATTTTGTACATGCAAAACTATAATTTTCAACTTTCAAACAAATGCGCTTGCTGTTGATAATTGATCATTTTTTGAAAATTGGCAATTTGAATTATTGAACATTACTCGTTTAATTCCGCCTCAATTTTTGCCAGACGGTTGTATTTGGCAACCCGTTCGCCGCGAGCGGGCGCGCCGGTTTTGATGTAGTCGGCACCGATGCCCGCGGCAAAATCGGCAATGAAATCATCGTTGGTTTCGCCGGAACGGTGCGACACGATGATCTTCCAGCCATATTCTTTTGCCAATCTTGCGGCCTCCAGCGCCTCGCTCACCGTGCCGATCTGGTTGATTTTCAAAATCATGGCGTTGCACGCCTTCTTTTCTTCGGCCTCCCTCATCCGCGCGGGATTGGTCACCAGCAAGTCATCGCCGATCTTCAATCCTGAAAAACCGAACCCTCGCCAACCGTCCCAATCGTTTTCCGCAAACGGATCCTCCAAGCCGGCAATCTGCGGAAATTGCGAAATCATCCCTGAATAGAATTGCGCCAATCCGTTGGCATCAAAACTGCCGAAATTGGTCTGATACCGGCCGCCGTCAAAAAATTGGGTGGAAGCGACATCAATGATGAATTTCACCGGCACCTCGGGCGACACGATCGCGATCGCACTGCACAAACAGTCCAGCGGCTCTTTGGGAGTTTTCATCGGCGGCGCGAAGCCTCCCTCATCGCCCAAATTCACGCTTGACTTGCCGTATTTGGCCGCCAAATCTTTTTTCAATTGCCGGTAAATTTCCGCGCCGAGGCGCAGATTGTCGCCGAAATTTTGGGCTTGCGGACAAACCATAAATTCCTGAAAATCCAAATCGTTGCCCGCGTGCGCGCCGCCGTTGATAACGTTAAAGCACGGCTTGGGCAAAACAATTTTCCTGTTCTTTGCCAACTTGGCGATGTGTTCGTAGAGCGGTTTCTTTTGCGCGCCCGCCGCGGCGCGCGCGCACGCCAGCGACACCCCGCACATTGCATTGGCACCCAAGCGGCTTTTATTCGGCGTGGCGTCAATTTCGCGCATTTTTCCGTCCGCCGCCTCCTGATCGCGGCAATCCATCCCGATAATTTCGGGATTGATCACGCCATTGACATTGGCCGCGGCTTTGGCAACTCCCAATCCGCCGAATTTTTCGCCGCCGTCCCGCAATTCCACCGCCTCGCCCGCGCCCGTGGACGCGCCCGACGGCACGCCGGCGCAAAACTCGCCCGCCCCGGTCAAGACGCAGACTTCCAAAGTCGGATTGCCCCTTGAATCCAAAATTTCCCGCGCCCTGATTTTTTGTATTTTATATTTGCTTGAAAATATCGTCATGGATTTTATTATTCGATTTCTTCAATATGAGCGCCATTGCTATTAGCACTGATTTTGCCGTGTTTATCGTTATCAATATCCAGTTCCGAATTCGCCCAATCCGGCTCGGCGATATTGCTTTGATTATAATCGCCACTATTATATTTTTCCAATGCCAAATGAAGCGCCTTGCTTTCAGAGCTCGTTTCAACTTCGGTCTCGAAATTACTATAAACCTTTAACGCCAAACTGACAGAATATTTTTTCATAGTTTTAAGTTTTAGATTTCATTAAATTTATTTGGCAAAATCCTTTTTCCATGAACTATTTCTTTTGATGTTTTAATAAAATAATAAAAATCGTTATTTATTGATGAAAGAAAATTCATAAAATTTATATCAACCGCATCTTTCTCCCGAGCCGATACAATAATTTCGCTGTTAACCGGATCTTCTGCATTCAAATGTATAACACCAATACCATAACCGCTGTTCAACCTTACTAAACTAGAAATAAATTCATTGCTTCTGTCTAAATCACCAACGACTAAATAGCCAAAATTAGCCCAACTGGAATTGGAAACTGCTTGAAAATAACACTCTGTCAAATTTGTTTTATTTATATTCAACTTCAATTCAAAACTATAAAACTGCAAAACTTTGCTAGAGATAATCCCTTGTTTTTCAACCTCTCCCATAAATAAATCGTTTAAATCCAAAATTACCGGAGCAACTCCGACAATGTCGGGGTTTGACCATTTATTAATTTTATTGCCTCTTATTTTTACTTTAACAGCACTAATAGTTTTACAAAAAACATTAAATCTTTCAAAAGCAAATTTAACCAATGCCGGATGCAAATTAATTTCCTTATTTTCATGATAATTTTTGATCTCGCCATTAATTAATTCAAATTTTCTGGGGTAAATTTTCTTAATAATTGGATTCGACCCGCTTGAATATCTCGTTAATTGTCTCGCGATAGCGGATCGTTGCACTTCAACTCGAGTAAATTCATCGCAACCCATGCTGTCAGGATTCTGTTTTATTAAACTCAATATTTCACCCTGAGTTAGCGGTATATCCGATAATTTTAATGCTTTTACTATCAAATCAATTCAATACTTTGACAAAAATGACTATAATTTTAAGCTGAATGGGGGTAAAATGAAGCTAAAATACGTTACCAGCCCCATTTAACCTAATTTTACTTCCATGATCAACAAAATTATTTCAAAAATCAAGC
>Ga0302250_1000457_pt1 | contig 39814 bp, 53 predicted proteins | sample AAG_RA_Asp_MG_FD_193536 | JGI IMG/M metagenome (GOLD analysis project Ga0302250, IMG submission 193536) | Enriched activated sludge microbial communities from anaerobic digester in WTTP, New Holstein, Wisconsin, United States - AAG_RA_Asp | ecosystem: Engineered > Bioreactor > Anaerobic >...
CCGGCAGGGAGCCATTGTCGCCACGCTGGAAGGCGATGACATCAATTCAAACGAGGTAATGCGCCATGCAACCACAGGCAACCCCCTTGAACTCCATTAAGGCAGCGGCTCCAGCCGCCGGGCCCGTCGGAACGTCGCGTCTGCTCGCCGCCCTGAAGCGCACGATAATGCCGCGCGCGATAAATGCCGCGCTGCGAGCGAGATAAACGGTGAGATATTCTATTTGCTATCTGGAAACAAAATAAGCCATAGCAAAACAGAGCGTCAGAACAACCCGCCATTTCCCGCCTGGTCGTAGTTCATGATCACCAATTCCCCGCTTTCTTTCGGTCGCCCTTGGTTGTTGGCCACGCTGTAGCGGATGTCGATCTCATGCATCGGTAGGTCGGCGAAGCACGCGCGGATGTCGGGGTGGTCGTTGATCGACAGCATCGCCTTCCCCTTGCAGCTCCGCATGACCCCGGCCAGGCGTTCATACTGTTCCCACTCAAACGGCACGCCATAACCCTCGGTTTGCCAGTACGGCGGATCCATGTAGAAGAACGTGTGCTCACGGTCGTAGCGCCTGACGCATTCATCCCAGGGCAGATTCTCGACAGTGGTACCGCCAGCCAGGCGCAGATGCGCGGCGGAGAGGTTCTCCTCGATCCGGAGCAGATTGACCGTCGGTGCGGTGGTCGCGGTACCGAACGACTGGCCTGCCACTTTGCCGGCGAATGCGTGGTGCTGGAGATAGAAGAACCGCGCCGCCCGCTGGATGTCCGTGAGCGTCTCCGGCTGGGTCTCCTGAAGCCACTTGAACACCTGGCGCGATGACAGCGCCCACTTGAACTGCCGCACGAACTCTTCCAGGTGGTGCTGCACGATGCGGTAGAGATTCACCAGCTCGCCGTTGATGTCATTGAGCACCTCTACGGGCGCCGGCATAGGGCGGAGGAAATACAGCGCACCACCGCCGCAGAACACTTCGACGTAGCACTCATGGACAGGGAACAACGGGATCAAGCGATCAGCGAGCCGGCGCTTTCCGCCGAGCCAAGGGATGATGGGGGATGTTTTCACGCGCAAGCCTCTTTTCTCACAGAAAAAATCTGATAGGCTTCGGTCCGCCTGTGCACAGGTGGCGGGCCTTGCCGACTTGCAGGACGTTCTGCAACAAGGGGCTCGGGTGGGTGCTCGCAACACCCATTCCGGGTCGCCCGTCTTTCTTACACTTCGATTGTCACGATCGGCAGATCGGGGGCCGGCCCCTCGATCACGCCATCACGGATATATACCCTGGTTCCCACAGTGGCCTCGCCGCGGGCACGAGTCCGCGCGCCGTCCGGCAATTCAATCGTGACCGCGTCTGCACCAACCGCGACCACCGTGCCCACCTGAAGACGGGGCGACGGGAAGAGATCCCGCAAGCGCTTATACGGATTGAAGGACATGGGTCTCCAGGACGATGTTTTGACGAATCTTGGGGAACTGGGCGCTCACCGCGACGCTACGGGACAGGCCCAGGTGCGTCTTTCCACCTTCGTGGTAGCGGATAAGTTGGCCCGGCGGGATGATGCCTGTCTCTTCCAACACCGGCAGGCTGAGCGTGATATGGGCTTGCCTGCCAGTGTCGGAAAGGATGCGCGTACCGCGCTGGCGGACAGCATCGGCATGGGTCATCAACGGATCCGTTACCATCGGCGCCGCCAGGCCGCCATCGGTGCCGGTCCGGGTGACATGGCCCAGCACGCCATCAGCCTGCCCAGCGACAAAAACGGTGTTGTACGCCGGCTTGTCCATCCACTCGATGCCCTCGGTGACGCAGACATCCTCCGGAAGATCAAAATCAGGTGTCAGATCGGCCCAATGCCATGGGGCGGCTGGGTAGCGCGGCAGCACCTGCAGCACCTGCTCCTGGGGGGCGGCCTGGATGTAGGCGCCAGCCGCCTCGGCGATGGTCAAGCATGCCTCCATCGAGGTGCCGGCGTGTGACCAAACGCCGGCCGGTACCGTCCAGTCGGTAATACGCCAGTCCAGATCCCAACCGATCGGGACACCGTTATCCATGAGAGCGGCGGCCATCAACTGCTGCGCGGTCATAGCCGAGGCATTCGTGCGGTTGATCAGCGCCGCATAGGGTGCCGCCAACCAGGCGGCCCGCCCCTTACCGGAGATAGCCAATGTTGATTTCGCAAAACGGCGATCCCGCTGGATGTGCTCCACCGCCAAGCGGAACAAGTTGCCGTTGATGTTGGCAATAACTTCCACCAGGTCGCCGAGGTCAGCCTGGAGGAGCGACAGGTATGCCCCCGGAACCGAGGCCTGCCAACCCCACACCCAACTATCCGCGTCAATCCCCAGGGAGATACCGCTGGCCGGAATGACCTGGCCGGTGCTGGCCAAGGTCAGAGATTGAGAGTTGCTCACGATGTATGTCCTCAGGATAGGCACGATGATCGTGCCGTGTTCGTCGGTGGTCGGCGCCCCCGGTTCGATCACAACACCCCAGCCGGGATTGAGCGGATGCGAGAACCGCAACCAGGGGATAACCCAACCTTTGTCAGAAACCACAGCCTTAGGGAAAGAGGCGTCGAACTCCCGGTCGCGATGCGACGGGGCAAGCACGATCTGGCCGGCGCCGTCCAGGATGTGCTCGAAACGGCGGTCAAGGTGGAAGTCGGCAGCGCCGCCGGCCGGAATGGCGTAGCTCCGGGTATGGTCTCCCAGCCAAGTCGGCGTATAAACCTCGCCCGGGAAGACGGCCGCCACCGCATCGCCACTCGGCGCCAAATAGACCGCTGGCGAGAACTGACACTCCTGGGGATAACCGCCCACCACAGCGAAGTCGGCCATATCGCCAACGGGACGGACGTAGGGAACGATACGCCAAACGGGAATCAGGAAGCCATGCCACGGCTCCAGGCGGATGACATCGGTCGGCAGCGAGGTCACCCAACAAGCGCCTCGATCCTCGTTCAGCATTGGGCCGAAGGCCTCCCAGAGCGCCTCCTGCAGATCGTCGGCCGGGGCCGCCTGCGACCATCGCCCCGCGCGATGTTCATTGAGCATCGCGCCGAACGCCCCCCAGGGCAGGCCGATCTGATCGTCGGTCCGAGCAGCCACCCCCCAGGCGCTGGCCTCCTCAGTACCCAGCGCATCGGCCGGCACCCAGGGTGCCTGGCGTGAATGATCCTCCACGGTGACGGCCACATGCGAGGCGGTGAGTTCGGACTGCTCCTGCTTGGCCGCCTCCCAAGGCGCCGACATCGAGGACGCAAGCCGGCGGGGGCCAAACGGGATCGGATCGAACGAGAGCAGCACGGCCGCGCCAGCCTGCTGATCCACCTGGTGGCCGTAGGCGAGAAGGATGGCGTTACCCGCTTGCGCGCCCATCAGGAATCCTGCGCCAGCACGGAGACCAGGCGGTTAGCGCAAGGTGGCGCCCAGTCGGCGGCGCCGGCCGCCAGGTCAATAGGGATGACGTAATACTCGGCCGCTGCGAAGCCAGTATGCAGGCGAAAACGGCCGGCAACGGTGTCGCCTTCATTGATAAGGGCGCCGGTGTCGCGCCGGTAGGCCCGGACCCGGCGATTAACCAGCACCGCGCTCAGTCGTACCTCCCCCTTCAACTCGTAGCGTTCGACTATTCCGGCGCCGGAGGCGCTGAAGGCTGTGAAAGTAACCGCCCCTTGCCCGGCCACCCCTCGGACCCCGGCACCGGCCGCCGTCGCCGAAGACGCGGTGACGGCGCCATTGCCGGTGACACCAATAACACCGGCGCCGGCCGCCGACAAATCAACGGTGGCGGCGCCTGCTCCAATAACGACGCGCTCCTGATACTCACCACTGCCGGCGGCATTAAATGCCGAGAAGGTGACCGCGCCGGAACCAACGAATTCGGTGGCTGGCGGTACCGAGAAATCGACGGCAGCCCCGGACGGGGCGGTATATCCAGCGGGGAACTGCGCCTGGACTGCGGCGCCACCAGGTGGTGTATACGAAGCCGCGGGAAACTTTAGGCCAAGCGCGCTCGCCGATACAGGGCTATGGCCGGTGACGGTGAAGTTGACAGCGCTACCCAGGGGCGGTGAGTACGGCATCGCCCTATACCGGGGTCAAATGGTCGTAAATCAGCGCATTCGCCCTCTGCATCGAGGCGCTATAAGGGGTTGCCGACGGCGTGAAATTGGCTGTGTGCCTAGCGACGCCCTTACTGACTTTATAGTCGACAAGATAGCCAGCAAGTGTTCTGTCTACAGCATCGCTGCCGCCGAGTAAGTAAGCGCCGTTGTACGTCGTCCGTGCCCATGTCGCTCGGCTTGCGGCCAAAACGCCTTCAATGAACAACCTGCAGGTTGTTCCGTCGTCGGTCAGCTCAATATGGTTCCAGGCATTCAGCGTGAGCGCGTTCGATGACACGAATCCCGACGTAAAAAGCCACGAGGCATTATCGGATGAGCCGAGGATAGTAACCTTTCCTGTATTCGCCTCAATGTCCATGCGCACAGGGCCCGTCGCGGCAGGCGTAAAAAGGAGTTGATTCACCGCGCGAATAGCAGTGGGATAAACCCGAATTTCGACGGAATAAAGCCCTGTGAGGCTCAAGCTGGGGGAGGGGCCAAGAACCAAACGGTTATTCGTTGCCCCAGCGCCACCTCCGTCAAAAAACACGGCAGACCCACCGAACTCCGGACGCGCCGTGCTAATTTTGGTGGTGCCGAACGCCGTGACGGGCACACCACCCCACTCCTCAAATACCGTCGAGTTGTTCGCACCATTAAGCGGCAAATAAGTGATCCAGGCATCGCTATCATGGACAACGATGTAGTGCCTGCTCGCGTCAGCAACGGTCAACGAGAAAGCCCCGGTTGATGGATTCGAAAGCGTCTCAGCGGCAACCGCGCCGGAATCTCGCCGGTGTGCGCGAACAAGGCGGCGGGCAAAATTCCCGCTTGAATCTTTGACAGTTCCTTGAATTGTCGGCATTGCTACCCCACGTTAAATCGGAGTGGTCCGCAAGATCTGGTCGTTCTCCACCGTGCCCACAGCATCGTCGAGCATCACCACATCGTGCTCGCCGGCGTAGGTCGTGGTGATGCTGTAGGTACCGGTTGTGCCGTTGCTCACCGCCTCGCCCATCAACGCGCCGGTATCCCGCCGATACGCCCGGACCGTGCGCGCCACGCCGTTGCCGTTGGTATCCGTGATGACGCCGCTGATGGTCGGCATTTATGCGCCTCCCATGGTGATAACCAGGCTGTTCATCAGGATCGGGCCACCCTCCACGATATTGACGGTGTTGAGTGTGATTGCTCCACCTCCACCCGTCGCCGTGACATCCAGCTCGCAGACCAGCGTGTCGTCCGAATCGAACAGCGCCGCCCGCCGCGCCTTGCCTGTGGCATCAGCAGCGCTATCCTGCGTGATAGCGCCAAAGGTGATGCTTCCCGTGGCGACTGTGCCGGCGGAGTCGGAAAGGGTGAGCGTGCCAAGCAGGACGTCCCCCGTGCCGGCCTCGGTCCATGTGACGCCACCATCGGCAACGGTGCCGCTCGCAGGCCAGGCCGGCGCGGATCCGCCTGAGGTTCCCGCGACGGTGCATTCATAGACATGGCCGTTCATATACACGGCGCTGCCGACCAGGTAGGCCGTATTGGCCGCCCAGACCTCCATCGGTGCCGTGTAGAACTTCAATTTCCCCGGACCGGCGCCGGCATCCAATGCATCGACGGTGACCTGCGCCATGCCGTTGCGGATAGGGGTAGTAAACTTGATCTTGGCCATAAACATCTTCCTTATTCGGCATCCACGTCGCCGCGCATCTGCGCGGAGAACGAGTCGCCATTGAGGGTCGCGCCCGGCAGAACGGTCCGGGCGATCCAGATCGGCCCAGTGGCGCCGATGGTGTTGAAGCGAAGCTGATTTCCAGCCGCCCAGCCGCTGCCCCAGCCGGTGGCGCGGATGATGAAGTAGGCTTTACCGGTCAACGGATTGGCCGGCGCCAGGTCGGTCGTCTTGCTTCCTGTTGCGATGACACCGAGGCTCTCGCCGATGACCTGGAACGTGTTCGAGTCCGTGAAATTGATCCGCCAGCGCTCGGTTACGGCGCCGTTGTTCAATACCTCTATCGGGTAATCGATGGTGTTGAACTCGCCGGTAGCCTGTGCTCCGGTCGCCGTGTTCGACCAGGACGCCCAGGTCTGCAGGTCATGGACGTTGGTGACACGGGCATTCATGTCGCCGAAGAGCAGTGCCGACGAAACGTAGCTATCCGCCGGGTAGTCCCGCGACAACGGCGCCGTCAGCGTGAGCTGCCCGTTGATCTGCACATCCGACAGCAGCGCGAGGTCTTCGACGCGATGCCTGGCCACCAGGGGCTGGGTCAGACCGGTGAGATCGAGGACCGCACCCATGGTGAGCGTGCCGGCGGCCAGGTCGAAAAGGTACTGGTCGGCGCCGAGCTTCTTCCCGGCCTGATCCACAATCCACAATTCCGCCAGATCGGTCCGCCCGACGTTGTAGGTAGCCCCCGCCACCACCGGATTCGGCAGCGTGAAGCCCTGGGTGTTGTGGACCACCACCACGTCGGCCGGGCGGTAGATCGGCACACGGCCGTCCATCGGCAAACGGACCGGATCCAGGCCAAGGATGTCGGCATTGAGCGGCAGGTTCGCGAGGACGACGCAACTGTAAGTCAGCGTCGAGGGCAGGACGCTGACCGGCTTCCAGATCTGGCCGCCGACCACGGCGCTGGCGTCATACCACCAATCGTTTTCATGACCGGCCGCCGTGACCAGCTCACCGAAGGTGACACGCACCACGCCCATGTCCTGGTCAACATAGCCGCTAATCTTGCTGCCGCTGAAGTGGCCCGACTCGTCGGAGGTCGCGGTCAGGAGCGTGCCATCCTCGGCACTCACCTGCAGGTAGAACGACCCCGGCCGGATCGGCGAGCCGGCGGTACGGAAGAACGCTTCAACCGCGGTGAATTCGCCGAAGGTGGTCAGGCACGCATCCACCGCGATCCCGAGCGCGGCCCCGTTCGCCCAGTTGGAGAGCGACACTTCCCCGGTCGTGTAGTTGACCGAGCCGGCAACGGTGCCCGAGCCGGTGCTGGCCGATACATCGGTATAGAGCGTGCCGTTGCGGTCGATATACGTCTTGCCGCCGGCGCGGAAAATCAGCGAGCCGGGCACGATGCGGTCGGCCACCGTAGTAGTCAGGTCCAGTTTGATCGGCTGATTGACGAAATTCCCCTCAAATGTCCGTGCTTCGGCCGAGGTGCTGGCACCGCCCGTCTTCCAACCAAACGTCGCCGTACCAGCCGCACGCGATATCGAAAACTCTTGTTCTGCCCAAGTCATGGGGTTCCTCTCCTATCAAGCATCCATCATGGCAACGAGGATCCGCTCCGGCGGCGTATATACCGCCGCCTTGGCGAGGGCGCTGCCGTTGATGGTCACCGTGCCGGTGCCGTAGTTGATCGACCCAACAGTCTGGTCGGCGGCGACGACGGCCCCCTTCGCGCTGCTGCCCGACAACAACTGGCCGCCCTTGACGACCAGAAGGCCGAGGCCGTTATCCACCACCACGACATTGCCGCTGGCGTACTGGCCAGCGAAAGGGATCGATGCGTTGAACGATCCAGGATCAACGGCACCGCCCAGTTCAACGGTCGCGGCAGACTCCGTAGTCACCGTCTGCACCACCGCCTGCCCCGGGGTGGTCGGCACCAACTGCTGGTAGTCCACGTCCACCACGCTGTCGACATCCGGCAGGCGCGTCGTGTATTCCAGCTTCAATTCGCCGGTCGTGTAGTTGACGCTCCCGGTGAGGCCGTTGCCGGTGATGACGCCGGCGGAATTGTCGGCGCCAGTGTAGGTAACACCGCCTGAAACGTAGCTCACCGCGACGCTGTCGGCAGCAATCGGAGTATCCGGAAGCGTGATGGTCTGCACCACCTTGCCACCGGCGTTCGAACTGCCGTCGGCCCGCACAGTGAAGTGGATCGGCGATCCCCAAGCGAAGACCAGCGACGATGCGACGTCGGGCAACGCGCCCAGGGTGAGCACCAGGGCGCCGGTTACGTAGTCGATGGAACCCACGCCGTAGGCGCTGTCGCTCCCTTTGACCGAGCCCTTGCCATCGTCGCGCAAGCGATACCACTTACCCAGGGCGCGGTAGTCGACGATCAGGGTGCCAGGAGCCGGCAGCGGGTTGAAGGTCTGGGTATAAACCGTGCCGCGGTTGCCCAGGGTAATCGGAATGTCCCGGGTATGCGCCGGTTGCGACGGCGTCGCGGCCGGGACGTAGGTCGCGGTGATATTGCTGCCGCCGGTGCCACCGCCGATGCGGGCGATGATTCCCGCGGCGTAATCGACCGTGCCGACAAAGCTCGCATTGCTGAAGTTGCCCAGCCCGTCATCCGTCACCGACGTCAGCCCGACACCACTCAAGGTCAAGGTACCCGGTTTGATGGCGCGGCGCGTGATGGCGGTCGGCGTGCTGGCGCCCCACGACGCCATGATGACTTCGCTGACGGTCGTGGCCTTGGCGGCGACGGTATTGAGCGCGCCGTTGATGGTGGCCGAACTGACCGGCGTTTCCCGGTTGGTAGTCGGCACGATCGGCGTATAGACGCTCTGCACCTTGACCTCGAGGGATTCGGCAGGCGACGCCTCGGACAGCTTCTGGATGCCGAAGTAGCGCGCCGCATCCACCACGGTGGTGTTGCGGATCTTGGAGTCGCGCGCCACGTTGCTGTAACGCGACGGCGTTTCCGGCCCGGTGAACTCATAACGCAACGGCACGCCGGTGCCGATGGACAGCACGCGGCGCTTGAAGTCGCTGGCGGTGCTGCCGACCGTATCGGTGAAGGTGCGCACCTCATGATCAATCGACTGCACGCGGAAATACTGCTGCGCGAGGACGGTCGCGCCGGACTCCTTGGAGAGGCAGAAGACTTCTCCGACCTCCGGCAGCGCTTCTTCCTCGCGCTGGTAGCAGAGGATCGCCTGCTGCCCGGCGAGCTGGCGGCCGAACAGGACCATGCGGGATTCTGGTCCGGACGCGACGTAGGATTCAATGCGATCGCGCGCCTCGGTGCGTGTATCGAAGTCGCTGCCGGTCGAGAACAGCGTGACGTGAATGCGGTTGTTGTCCGGCGCGTCCGTAATGATGACGTGGGCGCCGGCATAGACGTCCAGGTCGTCCGTCTGGACGGCGCCGAAAACCTTGCGCAGATTCACCCGGCCGTAGACCGAATCGAGGCGGGACACCTTCGGGAAGATGTTGCCCGCCACGCCATCCGGGATGACGCGCGAAGTGCGCCGGCCGCCACCGTCCGTGGTGTCGGACATACGCTCGGATTCGAGCAGCTTGATGTCGGGAGCTGTGATCATAGGGATACCGTGATGAGTCGCAGGGTGGTCAGGAAGAAGTCACCGAGTTCGCCCGGCGCCGGGTCGGCCACGAAGAGGACCGGGCGCGCTTCGATCGGCGGCCCGTCGAAACGGCGGAATTTCACCGGATAGAGGACGTCGCGCAGGGACAGCGTCAGGACCAGGTCGGACTGTGCCTCCCAGGTCTGCAACTGGGTCAAAACGGCGCGCGGCATCCAGGCAGCGTTGTCATCGGGCGGGGTTAAGGTGATCGGCCGGCCATCGAGGCGCACACCTTCATCGACAATCAGCGCGCCGGTCAGGCCGCGCTCGGCCGATTGCTCGATGGCGTACCAGTCGAATTCATCCCGCCAGTACAGATCCGGGTCGAGATCCAGGGCGGTGCCGCCCACGGTGAGGGTGATGGCGGGTTGGCTCATAGAAGGCTGCTGCGGGAGGCGTTGGATTCGAGTTGACGGAGGATGGCGGTCAGCGCGGCGGCATCATCATCGCTGGCCATGTCCACGCTGCCGGAGCGGCCGTTCGGCAGCTTGATCTCGACAGTGCGTTTCGCCTCACGGGCGGCGCGCTTCGTCTGTTCTGCCGCCTGCTGCACCGCACGATTGAAGTGCCCGGCGTAGGAGATCATGAAGCTCTCCGAGCTAGTCACTAACTGCGAGCGCCCCTTTTCCTGGAACGAGGCCATTTCGCGCGCGAGCGTTTCCTCGAACCGCTTACTGAAGGCTTCAGCATCGGCGCCGAACAGGCCTTGCTGCGAAGCCAGGTACTTGTGGTCGATCGATTGCGTATTGCCTTCACGCTTGACCACGCCGGCGGCTTTCTCGACGTCCGAGGTCTGCCGGTCGGAAAGGACGTTCGAGATCTCGCTGTCGCTCATGCCGAGCGCCTTCATCTCGTCGTAATCGACATTTCCGCCACCACCGGCACCGCCTCGACCACGCTCACGATTCATCTTTCCAAGCGCGCTGGCGGCCCGATTGGCGGACCCCGCCATACGGTCGAGGTCATCTGCAGCGCCGCGCGCGCCGCTACCGATATGCCCCGCCGCGTCGCCGGCGTCGCGGGTGGCGTCCGCCAGTTCGCGCATCCGCTTGGCAGTTTCCCCGGCGATCTGCGCCTCGGTCTGTTTGACCCTGGCTGCGGCCTCCTGGGCTTTCAGTTCGGCTTCCTTGGCTGCGGTGAGTTCGCCCCGGGCGCGCAACTCTTCGCGCGTGATCTGCACCGTCTGCAGGATCGCATCGGCCTCGGCGCGCTTGGCCTGCGCCGTCAGTTCGGCCAACTGGATTTCAAGCCGTTTGATTTCCAGCACGGCGGCAATGGCGCCACGCTCATTGCCGCGCGCCCGGGCGACCTCGAGGAGTGTCCGCTGCTGCTCGATGGCCAGGCGGATGCCGGCCTGTTCGACACTGAGGTTCGCTTGAGCAACGGTCAATCCCTGCTGGATCTCCGCCCGCTTGTCGGCCAGCGCGTCGCGATACAGGCGAGCGGCGGCGCCGGCGCGGATATCGGCCTCGGCCAGGGCCGCGTCGACGTCCATGCCGGCGGCTTTCTGCGCACGCAACGCCTCGGCGGCTGCAGCCGCTTCCATGTAGGCCGTCTTCAGTTCATTGACGCGCTGCGCGTTGTTGCCCAGCGCCTGGGCTTCCGCATCCGCTTGCGCGGCGCTGATCGCAGCGGATCGCGCGTGTTCTGTGGCCTCGGCCGCTTCGGCCTGGCGCGCGGCAATGAGCTTGGTTAGTTCCTCGATCTGCTTCTTCTGCGCATCCGTAGTCGATCCACGCGCCGCGATTTCCTTCTCGATCGCTGCCAGGTGCTGCCGGGCGACCGTCAGCTCTTCGCGCCGGCGGGAGGCCACGGCGTCAAGCGCGTCCGCGTCGGCACGCGCGGCGGCCGCCCGCGCCTGGCGCTTTTCAGTTTCGGTACCGAAGGCCTCGGCGAGCGCCACGGTCGCGGCGCCCTCCGCCTTCCTGGCCTCGGCGTTCGCCGCGGCTTGCTTGCTGGCTTCAGCGGCATGTGTCTTCAGCTCACCGTACTTGACGTTCAACCCGGCGAGGCTTCCGCTGGCGGCCTGCGCGGCAGCGCCGGCGCGTCCAGTTTCCGCAGTGACCTGCGCCTGTTCGCGCGCCGCCGCCAGGGCCGCTTTGCCCGCATCGTTCAACGTGGCGGCCATCACCTCGTTGTGCATGGCCACCTTAACCAGCTTGTCCTGCGCCTCCTTTTCGACTTCGGCGAAGGCCTCCTTTGCGCGCTCGGAAAGCCCTTTCAACCCGACGTCGCCGTTCGCCAGCGCCGCCAGGAACACGCCGATATCCTTGCCGGCCGCGACGATGCCCACGGAGGCCACCGTGGCCGCCGTCTCCAACCCTTCCAGCGAGACTTTCAGCGCCGTGACGACACCCGCGTCGCCAACCGTCTTGAACGCATCGGCGAGGGAGTTCTTGAAATGCTCCCACTTCTGCGCCAGCGTCTCGGTCTGCGCCGCGTTCTCTCCCGCTGCGCCGTAGAGCTTGTCGAGGCCAGCCGCCAGCGCCGGGAACAGTTCTTCGGCCGTCAACTGGCCGGACTCGACCAGCTTGATCAGTTGCGCGGTGGTGATGCCGAGACCGCTGGCCACCGCATTGAGCGCGCCTGGCAGGCGTTCGCCGAGCTGGCCGCGCAGTTCCTCCATGGCCACCACACCCTTACTGGCCATCTGCGACAAGGCCAGCAGCGCGCCCTGGGTATCGTCCGAGCTTTTGCCGGCGACGCTCATGGCGTGCGCCACGGATTCGAACACGGCGCGCGTGGCCTGGCCCTCAGCGGCCGTGCCGCGCGTCGCCGCCATCAGGTCGGCATACGCCTTACCGGCGGCGATGACCGGCAGGCCGAGGCGGTCGGCCACGTCGCGGGCATACTCCATTTCCCGCGCCGCCGCCTCGCTTGATCCGGTAATGGCGCGGAAGGTCCGCTCCATGTTCTCCAGCTCGACGTTGACCGTCACGAACTGGCGGGCCAGCTCGAGGCCGGAGAAGGCCAGCCCGAGCTGGCCCATCATCCCCAGCATGCTGGAGGCGCGCTTTTCTACCCGGGCGACGTCGCCCGAGGCGCCATCCAGTTCGGCGCGCAGTTGCTTGATGCGCGCCTGGCCGGCGGCGAAGGCGCGATCGAACTCCTCACCCGACAGATCGGTCCGCCGGGCGAGCGTCATCAACGCCTGGTTGACCTCGAGGATGTCAGTTTCGATCTGCCGTGCGGAGCGGATCCCCAGCTTACCGAATGCCTCGTTCAGCGCATCGGTGCTGGTCTTCGTTTTCTGGCCGGCGCTGCCGACCTTCTCAAGCCCCTTCTCCGTCGCATCTAGCGCCGCCTGGCCGCCCTTGGCGTCGCCATCGATGCGCAGTTTGACGGAGAGATCCTTGTCGGTCATGTTCTCGGAAATGGACTAGAGAATGGTTGAGCGTCAAAACAGGCCGTTGTCTTCGCCCGCCATTTCCGGGGCGGCGAGACGCGGGAGTTCGTAGGCTTGCACTGGCCTGGCGCGCAGGTTCGCCGCCAGCCCGCGCGCGACCTCCTCGGTCGTGATCGTCATGCCGTAGATCGCGCCGTTCGTGAAAAACCGGGTGTAGCCCTGCACACCTTCGACCTCCGGCACGTCGATGCGAATGAAATGGCATCCGCCGATGGTTTGCTCCGTCAACATCCCGGCCAGCCGCTGGTGACCGAACAACTCCAACAGTCCCCACGCCTCGAACTTGTCTTGCTTCTCACTCACGTTGTGTCCTTTCACTGTCCCGAGCCTGACGCCACGGTCTCTCTGCGAAAAACCCGCGGCGCAGTCGGCCGCGGGAGTTGTTCCCGGCTCACGCCGGCACGGATTACGCGCTGAAGTACTTCAACTGGAACGGGCTGGTGTAGCCGGCCGCGATCTCCATCACCCCCTTCAGCGGCACGCTGGCCAGCTTGCCGGACAGGAAGTCGAACGCGTCCTGGGCGCTCACCGTGGCCTGTGGCGCGACGAGCAGAACGTTCTCGCGATTGACCAGGTTGATGCCGTCGAGCTTCAGACGCAGCGTCGTCGAGAACTGCTTTCCGCCGGCGATCGTGAGACCGGTGTGGGCCTTGCGCGCGGCGGTGAACTTGACGGCGCCGGCGGCGATCGCGCCACCTACCGGCACATAGATCATCCCCGTGCGCGGATTGACCTCGTAGTCGGTGCCGTTGACGTAGGTCGTCGTGCCGGCGGAGTTCGTCACCTCGAGGTCCGCCAGGTCGAGATCTTCATAACCGGTCTCGACCCACTTACCGGGCTCGACCGTCACGTCGACGCCGGCGATCGCACTGGCCGCCTGCGACGTTGCGGACGATTCGCCGGACAACTGCATGGCCAGCACGTCGCGGGATACCTCGTCGAGCGTCAGCGCGAACTCGGTCGGCTTGCCGACGAAGTGCGTCAGCCATGTCTGGCCGAAAGTTTCGCGGCCTTTCGACACCTTCTGCAGCATGTCCGACGGCGCCTTGACCTCGAATTTGTCGGCCTGCAGACGCTCGTAGCCGCCGTACACGCCGGTCGACGGATTGCGCACGGCAACAAGCAGGTCGCCGGCAAACAACAGACCGTTGGTGGAATTCATTTGCTATCTCCTATCGAGAGGCAAAGGACCGGTCGCCGGCCCCTTGCGGGTTGAATAAACGGTCACTGCCGTGAAGGCCAGCGGGTAGTAGCCATAGCGTCCGGACACCGCCGGTACCGGGGGCGTAGCGGGCACCAGGGGCGACGTGCAGCCTTCGGGCGTGTAGCCGTGCAGCGCCTGCACCAGGAGCGGCAGGTAGCGTCCGGCTTCGGCATCCCTGGCCGAGGATTCCCGTGTGTTGGCCGGGCCGGCGATCGCCAGCACGACGAACCAGCGGTGCTCGATCTCGGCGCGATTCTCGTTGGCGCTTTTGACGGTGAAGCCGCGGTAGATCACATACACACCCGGGGTAACCTGCGCGTCCTCGCGGGTCGCCGCCATGTCGTCACGGGTGCCGACGATGCGCGCCCAGGGTGCGTCGCCGGCCTGCGCCACAGACTTGATGCGCTGCACCAGGTCGAGCGAGCCCGCGTGAAAGTTCCAGTCGGCCCAGGCCTGCGACGCGCCAGGAACATCCAGGCTCATGCGAACCCCCGCAGGTCGTCGTCAGTCACCTGCCGGCGGAAAGAAAACTGCGTCGTGGCCTCGCCGCTCTGCACGTCGGCCGTCAACAGACTGCCCGGAGAACCGCCCCACGGGCAGGCGAGCAGCGCCCGGCCGGCGGCGATCGCCTCCAGTTCCTTCACCGCGGCCTGGTAGCGCCGGTACACCTCGTTTTCCGGCGCCAGATCGTCGTACAGGTAGTAGCGTGCCAGGTCACAAACCAGGCGCGTCAGCACCGGCGGCGGCACATAGGCCGGCTCGGCGCCGACGACGGTGGCCGGCTTGAGGCAACCGGCCAGCGGCAGGCGGTAGCACTGGCCCACGTAGCCATCCACGAACGCCTGGGCGTCGCCGAGTTTGACCGCGACGCGGCTCTCGTCGATGGCCGACGGCGGAATGTTGTCCGTATCGGTGAGCTGGATCAGCTCCAGCTCGCCGAAGCGGGCAATCATGTCCTGGACGGTTGCGTAGTCCATGTGCGCGCCGCCGATCGCTTACGGATGCAGGTGGCGGTACAGCTCGACCTCGATCAGGTCGCCTTCCGCCGCAGCCGCCGTCAGCGCCCGGCCGCAATGGTCGGTGGCGCTGCCGGTCACGGCGCGGCCGGTACCGTCAGCTGCCGGTTTCACGAAGGCGCCGGCCGCGATCGCGGCGGAGGCCTCCACGGGAGCCGAGTAGCCGGTGATCACGCTGATCGCCTCGCCGGCCGCGCCGGAGGACTCGGAGACGCCGCGCGCGTCGGCCGTGCCGCCCGCGCTGGCGGAGGCATGCGCCCCGGCGTAGCTCACGAAGCGCGCCTCCGCGACAAGGGCGGCCAGGATCACGGTAGTGGCATGGGTTTTTTCGTATTGCATAATGGTCCTTTCGTTGATCTCGTTCCTGGAATTCCGGAAATGGCGCTGGGGTCAGCGACCCGTCACGCCTTCTTGGCGGCCTTCGCGGCTCTTGCCTTTGCTTCGGCCTCGCCTTTTGCCTTTCCTTTGGCCTCGGCCTGTGCCTTTGCTTCGGCCTCGGCCTGTGCCTTTCCTTTGGCCTCGGCCTGTGCCTTTGCTTCGGCCTCGGCCTGTGCCTTTGCTTCGGCTTCGGCCTGCGCCCTTGCTTCGGCTTCGGCTTGCGCCCTTGCTTCGGCTTCGGCTTGCGCCCTTGCTTCGGCTTCGGCCTGTACCTTTGCTTCGGCTTCAGCTTTCACCTTCGCTTCGGCGGTCGTATTAGCCGCTGGCTTAACTACGGCGACAGACGCGTTTGCGGCCTGAACGGCCTTGCGGGCTTCGGCATAGTCGGCCTCATCGGCCTTGGCCTTGATCGCGGCATCCTTCTCGGCCGTGGCCGTGGCGGCGACATCCTCGATCGCACGCATGCGCAGCAGTTGCTCGATGTCGTGTTCATGGATGCCATCCGGCAACGGATTGCCGGGCGGAATGTCCTGGCGCTGGCCGTCTATCATGACGGTGACCAGGACGCGGGTGACCAGTTGTCTCAGTTGTTTCATGGGCGCTCCGTAGATGATGGGCAGGATGTCCGTGTCGCCGGGCTTTCGCCCGGCTGACGTGGAATCACTCCTTTACTTCGGGTTCTGGAACAGGAAGGCCGCGTCGTCGTAGGCGACGTTGGGCCGGCGTTCGAAGGTGGCGCCGTAGATCCACGACTTCGATCCGTTCTCGTAGTACGGAGTCTCGGCGAAAGGGTGCCCCTCGATCACGTTGGTGAAGCCGAAGGCCGGCTGTGCCAGGCTGATGTTTCCGCTGCCCGCGCCGATGCTCGGCACATACGCGAGGATCGCGTTGTTGCCCCACACATCCTGCCCCTGGTCGTTCTCGTCAACCCACACGGCATCGCCGATGTCGATGTTCAGCACGTTGAGGATCGTCTTCAACTGTTCCAGCGTCGCCGGGCCGGTCTGCGTCGACGGCAGGTAGTTGCGTACCTCGGTGTTGGTCGAGATCGCCTGGAACGCATCAGCCGACAACGTGAGCTTGTTCGGCCGCGCGCCGACGCGCTTGCGGACCACCTCCGCCGCGGCGCGGATGTCGGTGACCGGCGTACCGGTCGAAGCGCTCCACTTGGTGGCGCCGGACAGCGCCTGCACGTTGCCGGACGCGTAGCTATCCGGATCAGTGGCGATCCCCGCGACCTCGATCTCGTAGTCGAGCGCCAGGATGTCGCTGGCGGTCGTCATGGCGATGCGCGACACGTCGAGGTAATTGCCGACCTGCAGCTTGCGCGACTCGTCGGCCTCGCGGATCAGTTCGCGCGGCATCGGCACTTCGACCGAGTATTGATCGACCGAATACACCACGCCCTCGTACTTGATGTTGACGCGCTTGGTCTGCGCGCCCGGTGCGCGGCGCAGGGCGTAGCGCTTCAGGCGTTCCTTGCCGAGCTTGGCGAGCATGACCGAGGACAAGGTTTGCGGCAGGCGCGGGAACAGCTTTTCGGCGATAAGGGTGCCCTGGCCCATGCCAAGCATCAGGCTGGTCAGGATCGGGTTCTGTTTGAGACGGATCTCGGCGGGGGTCATCATGGTGACGGTGTCCTTTCAGTGCGTTGTGGGGAAGTGAGTACCCGAGGAGGTGCATTCGGGGTCAACTCGTGAAGCTGACAACCTTGTCCAGCGCCTCGCTGTAGCTCACGTGGTGCTGCGCGGCGTAGTTCCGGGCGGCCTGGTCGATCTCGGCATCGCTGCGGTCCTTCGGCGCCGGGTCGCTGCCGCCGGGCGCAAACTCGCCGAACTGCACGACCGGCTTGGCGTTCTCGATCAGCGACTTCACGAACTCGGCGGGATTCACCTTCTTGGTGGTGTCGCCCTCGGCGAACTCAACGACTTGCCCATCGGCGAGTTGGTCGAGCACGGCGACAGCGGCGGCCCGATCGGCCGGCTTCAGCTTGCCAGCCTTGAAGGCGGCCTCGGCGAAGCTCACGTGCGCCGCATGGCGATCCTTGCGCTGCCCCTCGGCGAACTGTGCGAGCTTCTCGTTCGCGGTCTTCGCGTCGGCCTCAGCCTTTTCGCGGGCGGTTTTCTCGGCGGCCAGATCGGCCTGCAGCTTTTCCTGTTGCTTGGTGGCTTCGTCTTTTTCCACGAATGTCTCCTGTAAGAGGTTGTCACCGGACTCGGAGAAAGAGACGACGCCGGTGCCATCGTCGCCCTCTGAAAACTGGATGTCCTTCAGGCCAGCCACCGCCGGCGGCTGTGCGCCGAGAAACCCGACGTGGCGCAGATACCAGCGTCCCGGCGTCGGGTTGTTCGGGTGTTGCGGGGAGTAGAACGAGGCCGAGCGCTTCGGGAAACGCCGGCGCGCAACCATCTCGGCAAAGGCCGGCTCGACGTCGCGCGAATCGATCACCAGCGCGCGGCCGAGTTTGCCGACAGCGGCGCGAACGGCGGCGACCCAGCCATACGCCGGCGCATTGGTCGCCGGATGGCCGACAACGAGCGGCGCCTCACGTAGGGCAGGATCGTAGGCCGCCGCGATCGCGTCTATATCGGCGTCGGAGAATTCATACACGCTGCCGTCGTCGCCGACGTGGCGGCCCGCACGGAAGGCCTCGATGCCGGCCGGCAGTGTCGTATTCGGAGCGGAGGGGGTAGTCGCTTTGGTCATGTCCCGCATTGTTCGCGGGGGCGCAATGGCCGACCAATAAAAGGGCTTTACTTTTTTTGAGCTACTTCCCCTTGCGCGAGGGGAAAGGGGATTTTCAGGGGAAGCGCCGCGGAGGAAAAGCCCCGGGAACCGTGCACAAACGTGCACAAATCGATTTGTGCACTCTCCGGCAGGCGTCGATACCGGCGACGGAGTTTTACGGCCTCAAATCGCTTCCGCGCTGCGGCTCACTCGCTGAAGCCGAGCTTGCCCTGGCGGCGCTCGAATTCGGCGCGGCGCCAGGCGTTGAAGATCTGGTCGATGCGCACATCGGAGAGACCGTATTCGCGTGCCAGTTGCCGCTTGTTGCGGCCGTTGTAGCGCTGCACGATCTCCATGTCGCGCGCGGAGAGCCGCTGGGCGATGCCCTTGGGCATGTAGAAGCCCGAGCCGCCGCAGTGCGCGGTGACGCGGTCGAGCTGGCCGACGGCGATCGCGGCCAGGCGCGGCAGGCCGAGGATGGCCACCGCCTCGGCGTCCTCGACCAGGTGCAGGTACATCTGTTCGACCATCTCGAGCAGCGTCGGATGTAGCGCCTCCGGCAACAGCGCGGTGAGGTGCGCCATCATCTCGGGGTCGCGCCACGGATCGATCGGGTCAGTCATGCGGATCCTCCTTGCGTTCGAGCCACGCCTTCAGCGCCTCGATGGCCGCGTATTCCTGCGCGCTGGTCAGGAAGGCCAGTGCGTCGACATGCGCCTGGCGCTTGACCCAGGCGAGCAGCGCCGACATGCGGCGATCGCGCACCCGGCCGGCGTCGGCCAACTGCTGCCAGAGCGACCACATCTTCTTTTGCGGGCCGGTGAGCGGCCGATGCGCCGGCGCGCCGAGGCGCTTCATTTCGTCGAGCACAGCGTCGGCCTTCTCCTGCGTCATCAGGTCGGCGCTCGACGTGACGCCGGCGGCACGCTTGAGCAGCGCGCGGTAGTCGGCATCGTCCATGTTGAGCTTGCGCCGCTGGACGTGGATCGCTTGGCGCTTCTTCTTAAGGCGGTCGTGGTAACGGGTGGCAGCGGAGACAGTCATTGGTTTCTCCCGAGCGACACATAAAATCCGGCCCAGGCGACGACATGCACCCACAGCGGGCAGCAGCTCCTGAAACACAAGCCCGTCACGCCCGCCGGCGTCGCCATGTAGATGCGGAAGCACATCCACCCATGCAAGCGCTTGAGGAGCTTTTTTACGTGAGCAATGGAGACGGTCATGGCGCTTCCTTGTTGGATGCCTTGGCCTTCTCGCGCAGCCACGCCGTGCCGGCATCGATCGCCGCCTGCTCGCTCTCGTGGTATCCGCACGGCAGCTTCCCCACACCGATCACCCACGCGGAATAGCCCGGCGCAAGCGCATCCGGGTCGATGTCCAGCCGTGCCTCGACGCCTTTTTCGAGAAGGTATTCGGCCCGCTGCTGAACGGTCATGTCGCTGTACTCCATCGTTTCCATCACGCCGCCTCCTGCAGGGGTTGCAGTTGCAACGGCTCGGGCATCTCGGCCCAGTGCGTGACATCGATCGGAAACCCCTCGATATTCCGCCAGCACTCGCCGTCGAAGAAACCCAGCCAGACCGGTTCGCTGCTGCGCGGCGTGTTGATCAGGACCGTCATATCGGAATCCGGGAGGATGTCGCCGACGCTGATCCAGCTATGCATGAACAGCAGCCCGCAATCTTCGGTACTTTGGCCCGGGGGCATCATTCGCCCTCCGCCTGTTCGCCGCCGAGCGTCGCAACCAGGTCAGCCAGCAGCCGCGCCAGTTCGCCGGTCATCAGCGTGAAGTCGATATCGAAGCGCTCGGCTTCGTTTTCCGCCTGGTTGTCCGCGGCTTCCTTAAGGATGTCCAGGAAGGAAAGGCGCTTGAGTTGCAGCGTGTCGGTCAAGACGAACGAGATCTTGTCCGCCCAGGTCATGCCGAGGCGCGTGACGATCTTGCCGGCAGCGATGTGCGCCGGAATGTCCTCGCCGTCGAGCGCATGCTTGGCGTAGCGCACGACCGCGTGTTCGGCCGACTGCAGCTCGGTGTCCCGGTCTATCGAGAATCCCGCCGGCGCTTCGCCGTCGGCAAGCCACCCGGTCATGGCTGAGGCTGGCGACTGCCGGAGCTTGACGGGTGAAAGCAGCAGGCCGTCAACGGACCGGTGCAACTGCTCGAGCAGCTCGTCGGCCCGCGCCGGCGACGCAGAATCGATCACCAGCCAGCCCGCGATCGGATCAATCCAGGCATACGTGGTGCGCCGGCGGACGAACGCACGCGGCAGCAGTTCCTGGAGCGCCTGCTCCTGCAGGTCGCGGAATTCCCGGCGCCCGACGCGTCGGCCTTCGCTGCTCTCGATGGCCTGCGCCCGTTCCTGGGCATACTGCCGGATGACGGAGGCCGGCAGCAGCTTCTCCTCGACGCCCAGGGCGATCAGCCATTGGCGGTTGACGGCATGAACGAACGCGCCCTCGGACCGGGGCGGCACCCAGCCGCGGCTGATGGTTTGCGCACCAGTACAGGGCTGCAGGACGCGGTCCGCGAGCTGCGCTTCGAAAACATCAAACGCGATGGCCTGTTTGACGCGGAAGAGTTGAAGGTTTTTGAACCACATCATGACGCCTCCGCGAGTTCGGTTTCGAACGGCGTGACCACGAAGTCTTCGCCCTGGTTGATGGTGATGCCGGGCACCTTGGCCACCGCGGCCGGTTCGTTGAGGATGGCTTCCTTGTTGACTTCGGACTTCTCGCGGATAAAGCGCGTCAGACCGAGGCGGCGCAGGCTGTTGAGCACGGCTTCGACGCCCTTGATCGCGACCGACGGCGGGCGGATGCGCCACGACACCTCACCGGTGGTGAAGGCGGCTGTCTTGACCTTGCCGTTCTGCGTTATGGCATCGCGATTGGCTTCCGCCCAGGTCTGCACGCCCTGCTGCAGCGCTTCGACGCGCAGGCGGCGCGGTTCGGCTTCGGCTTCGTAGTTTTCCTTGACGGCGGCAAGTTCGTCGTTCATGTCCGCGCCGATGCGGGTCAGTTCGCGCTGCAGCACGCCCAGTTCGCGGATCGCTTCAGCGACTTGTTCGCGGTTTTGCGGGACGAATACAGCGGCAGCGGCTTTCTTGAGGCGGGTGACTTTGGTGGCCATAGGGGTCTCCTTGGAGGGAAATTAGCGCAAACGGTGCTGGGTGATGGTGGCGGCGGGAACCTGGGTGACCGTCTTGGTTCCAGTGGCGGTCCGCTGTTCGCCGGAATCCGGCGCCGGCAATGCGGGCGGCTGCTCGCCAGATGCGGGCTTGGGCAGCGCCGTCGGCAGGAAGCCCGAGGCGATCACCTGTCCGGTGGCGCGGCAAAAATCGACCTCCACCTTGGCGGTATTGATGATGGTCTGCGCCGTGTCGTTGATGGCCTTGGCGCGCTCGATGTCGAGCGGGTCTTCCTTGTTCTGCAGGCCGCGCAGCGTGTCGAACAGCGCAGTGCGCAGGTCATTCATGTCGTTCATACCTTGCTCCTTTCGTGCCTATTGATTTGTCGTGTGATCTGTCCGCGCATACGGACAAGTTCGGCAATCTCCGGGCCCCGGTTGTGCACGGTGTTCCTGCGCATCAGCTCGGCGCGGTGGATGAGCTGGAGGTTCTCCAGCTTGATGTTGCGTTTGTTGCCGTCCAGGAACGTGACCGCATGACCATGAGGAACCGGGCCGTTGGCTTCCTCCCACACCAGCAGATGCACGAACCGCCAACGGCTCTGCAGCGGCAGGCCATCGTGGATCTTGCGTTCGAGGTAGCCGTCCTTGCTGATCCGCTCGGTGCCGATCGGCTTGTATTTCTCCGCCGCGCGGCCGCCGCGATGGCCTGGCTTGAAGCGCGTTTCCTTGCCACCGATGTCCAGCCCCTTCATGCCCTTGTTCCATGACGAGTTCCCGGGCAGGAAGCGTCCGGAGAGGCCGATGGTGGAACCGCGCATGAGGCGACCGGAATCGGGCGTGGCCAGGAAGGCGGCGCTTTTCTTGAGTCCGAGGCGGTTGGCCTTGGCATAGACCTGAACCACGGTCAAGCCAAGGTGCGTGGCGATGTCGGCTGTCGGCGTATCTGCGTATACCCCGCGCAGATACGCGACCTCATTACTGTTCCAATGGTGCGCCGTCATGGCCGCGCCTTGATCCATGCGAGGTGCCACGAGTAGCGGAGATAGCGCCAATACCGCACCGCCCGCCAGAATCGCAGCCAGAGACTGGCGAGGCCGCAGAGGATTCGGAGGACTCCGAAGATCACGATCTTCATGCGGACACCTCTTCCCAACGCAGGTCGCATCCGAAGCGGCGGGCCGCCCAGGCGTAGATCGTCAGCGCGCCGTCCTGGCGCCGGCCGATGTTGGCGCAATCGTCCTTGCACAGGATGTACAGCCGCGGCGACGCGGCGACGGTGATCTGCGGCCGGGCGCGGCCGTGCCGCATATCCACCGCGAGCACCGTGATGGCGTGCTCGATGAGCCAGTGGATGCAACGCTTGAGGTTGTCGAGGTGCTCGTCGATCACGGCGAGCGCGGCGCGCCGCAAGGCCTCGGGCGTGGCGCGCTCAACGGATGCGCCCGGTGCTGTCTGTGTCGTGAGGCTCATCTCAGCACCCGCCGATGACCTGGCCGTCGACCTTCGGCCAACCGGCCGCGGCCGCGGCGTTCATGGCGCGGGCGACCAGGTTGTTGACCACCAGCGGGAAGCACAGGCTGATCGCATCGGCCGCGCTGCCGCCGCGCGGCACGCGGATCAGGCGGGCGCGCAGCGCGTCGTAGGCATCCTCGGCGAGCACGTCGCCGGCCGCGATCGCCATGCGCTCGAACTTGTGCTTGAGGTAGGCCTCGAGGTCGTTGTCCAGCGGCAGCAGCTCGACGATCTCCAGGCGCTGCACGACTTCCCGCACTTCCGGGCTCTTGTCTGACAGCAGGTTCAGCAGCTCCGGCTGGCCGACCAGGCAGAAGCCGAGCAGCCGCCCGAGTCCCTGCTTGATTTCGAGGAACCGCTTCAGGTGCTTGAGCGTCGGCTTGGGCATGCAGTGCGCTTCCTCGATCACCACCAGGTGGCTGTAACCGGCGCTCCGGCTGGCCTTGAGGAGGTCGTGCAACTGGCGGAACCGCGCCTCCGGTGTGCGCTTCGGTGTGGTGCCGGGATCCAGCGTGCGGATGATGGCCTCGGCGATCGCCCCGCTCTTCAGGGTGCGCCCCTTGGTGTCGTCGGCTTCCATGGCCAGCACGTAGGGGCGGATGATGATGACCTGCCGGCCCTCGTCGGCGATGCGCTCTTCCAACTCTTCGACCAGCGTGCTCTTGCCGGCGCCGGACTCGCCGACGATAGCCATGAAGCCGTGATTGAGGGCGGCGTCGAGCAGCGCGGCGCGCACGTAGCGGGTGTTGGGGCTGGCGAACACATCTGCGCGCGTGCGCACGTCGTCGGCGAAGGGCGACCGGGGCAGGCCGAAGTGCTGCCGCGCCTGCGGCGTCAGCGGTTCATTGCGTAGTAACATGACTTCCTCCTGGGGTTCTGCGGTTGGGACTGCGGTGGCTTCGGGGTCGGCCCCGGCGTGTTGGCGCACGTCCGGGGCCGGTTTTTGCTGCGGTTGCGAAAAGAGGTTTTCCAGTGCGGGAGCTGGCACGCCCTGGGCGGTGAGCCAGTCGGCGATGCGGCGCGGCGCATCCGCGTCGCGTACCGGCAACTGCCCGCCGACGACCAGGCGATGCAGCGCACCGCGCGAGAGCCGGGCGCCGGCGCCGAGCGCGTTCGCGGTCAGTCGGTGCGCGGCGAGAATGGGCTTGATGGCGATCACGATGCCCCTCCCACCACGCGCAGGCCGGAGCGCACGGAGAGCCGTGCCTGCAGATCATCGAGCGCCGATTCCGGCACGCCGTCCGGGTGCCACTGGGCCACGAGCCGGTTCTTGTCGGCATCCATGGCCACGCCGCGGCGTGCGAGTTCGGCCGCGGCCTCGAACAAGGTCAGCGCGCGCTCCGGCGCGGCGGCGGTGCGGGTAGCCACGTCCAGGGCGGTGCCGCGGCGCGGGAGGACGGCCGGCAGATCGGCGTCGGCCACGCGCTTCATCGGATCGACGCGCCCACCGAACGGCAGCTTCTTGGCGGCCTTGGCTTCCGCGACTTCCGCGTCGGTGGCCACGTCATAGATCGTCCGTTCGACCTCGCGGCGGTTGGCGTCCGCCTCGGTCGCCGCCGGGCGGCGATAGTCCTCGCCGATGGTGTTGGCGGTTACGGCAAAGCCGCCCGCGTCGCGCTCGACGAGCGGCGCGGCGTAGAGGATTTCCTCACCCTGCTCGTCGCGGTCGACGACATACACGGTGCCCCGGTGATACGGGTTGTAGGTCACCTGCAGCTTTTCGCCGATCATCACGCGCGGCACGGCGGACACGTCCCACTGCTTGCCGGCAAAGCTGACGCGCAGCCAGTCGTCGACGATGCGGCTCTCCGGCTCGTGCGTCAGCAGCATGCGGCAGGTGTCGATGTCCGGCGCGATGCGCAGTTGCTCGGGTGTGATCGTCAGCCACTGGTCGGTGCGCGTCTTTCCGTGGCGGCTGTGCTCCTTCGTTGCGTTCAACCAGATGGACCATTGCTGCGCGCGTTCGTTGAGCTGCTCGATGTCATACACCGGCGAGAAGCGCAGGCCGGACTCGAAGCTGCGTTCGATGATGTTGCGCGCCACCTCGACCTGGCCGGTCGTGCGCGCGTTGCCAGGGGCATGCACCAGGGGCTTGACCTGCAGGCGGCGCAGCAGATTCATCGTGGTGCCGGCGGTGTTCGCGCTGCCGGGGTCCATCATCAGGTAGTACGGCACGCCGTGCAGTGGATCGCGGGGCCGCTGGCAGATCGCGCGGATGAACGATTCGGCCAGGTTGACGCCGGACTCTGCGCCATTCACGTAGTGCACGAAGAGCGAATCGCTGTAGTGGTCGGTGATCTCATAGGACCAGACGCGGTCGCTCTCGATGCTCTTGAGATTGGCTGGCTTGTTCTTGTAGAACCGGTTGTACTCCATCACCTGCAGCCCGCACTCGCGTTCGTGCCTGGCTTTGAGGTAGTAGAGCACGCACAGGCTGGCGTCGATCTGCCAGGCGTGATTCGGGTGCAGGCTCTTCATCTCGACGGCTGGCTCGGGGCGCAGCAACTGATCGGGGTGCAGGCGGTAGCCGCGCAGGGCGCGGATAACGGTGCTGGTCGAGACTTGGAACAGCTCGCCGGTATCGCGATTGACGCGCTCGCAGCGGATCTCGCCGTTGGCACGCATGATGTCGACGGCGTCCTCGACCGACAACAGGCGCTTGGTCGCGGACTTGCGCAGCGAGGCCATCAGTGCCGCGCTGATCAGCACGGCTTCCTCGCGGGTGATGCAGGTGCTGCCGGCGTCTGACCGGCGTTTGCGTTCGGATTTCACGGTAACCTCGCTGAGTGCTCGCATGAGGGTGGCGTGGCTGATGCCCAGTTCGGCGCAGGCCGCGGCGTAAATCTCGCCTTTCTTGCCGCGTCCAGCCGCCGCGGCGGCAGCGGCGATCTGCACCAGGCGCTGCGTCAAGGCGGCGGAGCGGGCCATGTCAGGCGCCCGCCGCGGCGAACTCGGGATCGGAGACCCAGTCCGGAATCAGCGCCGGCGTGACGTCGGGGATGCCGAGGCGATCGCGCAGCGCTGTGAGGTCGGCTTGCAGTTGCCCGACCAGGCCGGCCGAAAAGGCCAGATCGGCCTCGAGGCCGTGCGCGCGGGCGTGCTCGTCGATAGCCTCGAGGGCGGCGGTGAATTTGCCGATCAGAGAGCCGCGGCAATCCCGCATGTTCGCCATGGCATCGGCGCGCATCGCTTCGAGCTGCTCGTTCGGTGGCGCCGCCTTGATCAGCGCGGCTTCGTCGAGCAGCTTGCTCTTGTAGGCGAGGAGCTTTTCGTTGGCCTCTTTCTCGGCACGCAACTCCCGGATGGTTGCGCGCAGTTCCTTGACGGACATGGACGTAAGATCGTCCAGCTTGAGTTCGCCGGTTTCCCCGGTCAGCGCCAGTTCCTCGATCTGCTCGTCGTCGAGAACGATCAGTTCGAGCAGCTTGCTCTGGCTGTCGATGGCTTTGAGCAAATGTGACGACGTCGTCACATTTGAAAGCTTTCGCGCCACCTTCATGTAGCGCGCCGCTACGGCTGGCTCAAACCGCAATACCTCAAGCCGCGCTCTGAATTCGCCGTGCTGGCAGGCTTCCTTCAAGCAGATCAAACCGAGGCCAATCTGCAGCATGGCTTCGGCGGTGCGCCTCATATTGACGGCGATGTCGCGCTGGATTAGGTCCGGATCAGCACAATCGCTAGGCAGTTGGTAGCCGATCTTCGCCGCGACGGCGCGCACGTGCGCCTGATGCTGGCTTTCGGCCAGCGCGTGCGATTGAGTCTCCTCCCGCATGAGTTCCAAGGACGCAGCCGTCCGTTCCTCGATGATCACGGTTTCGTCCTTCGCAACCATTCTTGCTGTTCTGCCAGCCATGCTCTTTCCTTATCGTTTGTCAAACCGGTGGATGATTTCGTCGGCCGACGGGCCGAGTGGGAGGGTGTACCGCTGCTTGGCCTCGTCGATGCGTTTTTGGGCGGCTGCGATCGCCGCCCACACCTTGATGGCCTGCTGCGGCAGCCGCGGCGTGAGACGCCAGTGGCCGGTGGCCTCGTCGCGGTCGGCAACGCCGGCCTCACGCAGGTTGGCGAGGTCGCGGGTCATGACGGCGGCGCTGCAATGGACTTCCTTGGCTATCGCGCCCGGCGGCAGGCCGTTCACCACATCGGAGAACAGCACGAGGATCACCTTGATCAGGCGTTGCTGAGCGTCGTTGGTATAGGTGCTCATGCACATTCCCCCGCGAGATCGAGCGACGGCTGGCCGCGATCGGCCGCGTTCTTGCGGTGCCAGGCGAGCTTCTGCATGGCCTCGGTCATGTACGCGATGACCTCCTCGGGCTCAGCCTTGTCGGCATGAAAGGCGAGCAGCTTGCCGACGGCGGCGTTGAGGATCTCCTGCAGGGCCTGGATGTCGCAGGCATCGCATGCGCGGCCGACCGGCGCTTCAATTACCAGCTTGCCGCCGGAGACGACCAGATGGCGCGACACGTAATCGGCGCCGGAGATCGCCTCGAACATCTGGATCATGTTGGCCGGCATGCTGCCGTCGGCCATGACCTTGTAGAGCCAGTCCGGCGTCTTGCCCATCAGTTCGGCCAAGCGTTCGACGGACAAGCGTTTTTCTGCGATGGCGTGATCCTTCGCCAAGCGGAAGGCGTCCCGCAGGTTGTGGGGGATGATGCGTTTCCAATTTCTCTTCATTTTCGAGGCCTTCAAGTAAGCGGGTTTTCCAAAAAGATTCACGTTTTGCTACTATGCAAGCGCGTTTTGCGTGGCTAAATTGAAGTCATCGCAAATACGGGGACCGTTATGACTGACAAGCAATTCGAAGAACTGGGAGGACGTATCGACGGCGTTGCCCGTGTGCTGATGGCGCTCATTGCGGACCTTGAGATTCGTGAAAACCTGGACGGCGAGCGCTTTTGTCATGGCCTGCAGCAGACGGCAGCGGGCCGGGGGAAACATCCCGGTCTGGAAGCGTCGGCACGGGTGATAAAGGCGATTGCCGACGAGATAGACGATGCGCGGCTGAACCGATCAACGGCGCATCGATCCTGAAGCCGTAGGCGTCGTGTGTGGCGGCGTCTCGCATATCAGGTCTCGACGGAATATTCGCGGCGGACGGGGATTTGCCGGCGCGTGGTGTCGTGAAGGATTTCGCACTCGTCGGCCACTTGGATCAGCGTGGCGGCAAGCAGGCGAAGCTGGGCCGGGGTCAGTTCGGCATCATTGCCCGGCATCTGGTCGATGCAGGCCAGCGGCGCGCCCTTGTAGGTAACGGTGTGCTTGACCTGGAGGGGTTTGAGGCACGTCATGGCGGGCCTCAGGCAGCAAGTTTCATCGCGTCCGGATCGGCTTTGAGGCCAAGCAGGACGGCAGCGCGATGCGACTCCCCGCGGACGCCCTTGAGGCGACCGCGCAGGAGATCGGTAACGATGTAACGGTCGAGGCCGAAGGCGTTGCACCAGTCTTTGATGGCGATGCCGTTGGCGTTGAACCAAGCACGTGATTGCTTGGGTGTAGATGGGTAGGGCGGAGCTTTCATGGAGGCCTCCGTGCGGCTTGCCGCGTGGTTTTTTGTGATGAAGTGCGATTGCATGGGGTTATTTTAGGTACGCGAATGCGTACCTGTCAACGTGTTTTTACAGGATGCGTATGAGTTCCATCGGTGAGCGTCTGCGGGAAGAACGTCAGCGCCTTGACAAGAACCAAACGGAGATGGGAGAGCTTGGCGGCGTCCTAAAGCAGGCTCAGATCAAATATGAAAAGGGTGATCGCTCGCCCGATGCCGCCTACCTCGCGGCTATTGCTACTGCTGGTGCCGATATCCGCTACATCGTCACCGGACAGCGCGACGGCCCGGCACCGGAAACGCTCTCTACCGAAGAGCGGGCAATGCTCGACCGCTACCGCGCCAGTCCGAAGCCCTTGCGCGATGCAGCATTACGGGTGTTGCTCGGTGAATCGCCAAAACAGAAAGGCCAAGTGTTCAACGCGGAAGTCGGGCAGGCCATCAAAACCAAGACACTGAATCAACCCAATGTCAGCTTTTTCAGTGGTGAAAAGCAAAAGAAAAAATGAGTACTCAGGAATTCAATGAACAGGTCGGGCAGGTAGTGCAGGCGGACACGGTGACGCAGACGGTCACCCAATTCATCAATGACGGTGGCCGCTCACTGACGTTCCAGGAACGCAGGGCGCTGAACGACAGGGTCAAGCGACTGGAAGGCGAGTTCGGCGAGGATGGCGCGACGGTGTGGCGAACCACGCATGCCGCCATTGGCGTCAGGAATATCGAGGAGATGCGGCTCGGTCACTACGGCGCCGCCGTGGCCATTCTGGACTTGATGCTGGAATGTGCCGCTCTCGAGCAGCAGTTGTCGCAATCGAGTACTCAGAGCGAGGAAGGCGCCGCATCTCAAGCCGCTCTGCTGCTGCAGAACAGCGACCTGACGAGCAAGCTGAAGGAGGCACAAAAAGGGTGGAGAACCTGGGATCTCCGTCTCAACGAGGCGAAGGCGGCGATCCAGCAACTTACGTCTGAACGCGACAGCGCCAAGGAAAACTTCCACAAAGCGAAGCAGCTATTGGATGGCGTTTCAAGGAATAACCTCGAGCTCCGGGACTCAGCGCAGCGTGCCCGCAAGCGCGGCAATCGCATGGCGTTTGCCGCCGCAGCTTCGTTCCTGATGATGACAGTAGCGATCGCCGGGGCGATCTACCAGACGAGACAAGCAGGAGCGGCGGCAAGCCAATGCGAGCTGAATGGCAAGGCGTTCCCCGTTGGAAGCGCGATGCCAGGGAGACTTGACCGTGAGTGTGCGCGGTCTGAGGATGGATGGGCTGAATGGCGTCCGAAGCAAGGAAACAGAAGATAAAAAGCAGGCTGACCGGGAGAAATACCGCCATGAAAAGACTGATGGTCGCGCTGGTTTTGTCGGCGCTTGGCTCCACCGTGATGGCGCAGGAGATGTACACCTGCGCAGTCGATGGTCGGAAAGTGATTCAGGATCGCCCGTGCAAAGGCGCCCCGATCAAGATGAAGTCGGCCGACTACAAACCAGCGGAACCCGTTGCGGCAGAGCCGCAAGCCGCGCCACCGGCCGCTGCTACAGTCGATTACGCCAAACAGGACCGTGAGCGTCGAGAGGCCTATCTCGCGGCCAGCGAGAAATCGCGCAAGATCCGGGATCTTGAGCACCGAATAAAAATCACCGAACGCGAAGTTGAAGGCCTGCAGGAGGAGCGGGACAAGAAACTGGCCGCTCTGCGCAAAGAAAAGGGATCCGCGAACAACAATCTGGCCGGCGCCGTCTATCTCGAGAGTCTGTCCGGCGAGATGCAGGCCGTCACGACGCGCTATGAAACAGACATTCGCAGCAAACAGGCGCAACTCAAGAAGCTGCAGGATGAACTGGAAGCCGCCAAGAAGAGCTGAATGAAAGTGGCGAACTTATCACCCAAATATGTCACCGCGAGGGGCAACCAAGGGGTTTCGTAATATTTGAAAGGGATGGGCGTGGAAGATAACAATCCTCAGGCAGCTCGAGAAATAATCACCATCACGTCTGAAGCGCAGGCATGGGAGCTTCTGCGCCACGCTGTTCAAGGGGGCCAGCTTCCGGACAACCTCAGCCTTGTTTTTGATGGCTGGCCATCCTTCAAGTTGAAAGTGAGCGGACGCGATTGGCATGGCACAGTGCCAACGCGGATAATGTCGCCTCTGTTGGAAGTCCAGCGTGATTTGCACCGAGCCTATGCCCAAGTATGCTACGGCTATCCGAATCTCCGCCGTCTCACGGAAGATGATCGTGACGTCCTCGAGCTGGTTGTAAAGGTCAACGAGGGGTCATCAGATTTCGTCGCAAAGCTATGGGAACAACTCAACGAACTGAGCAAGAAAGCCGTAGAACGAATGGACTCGCGTGACGTTGTGATCTCTGTTCTGGGCATCGCCTTGGTAATTGGAGGTGTCGAGGTCGGAAAAGAGTGGATTGCTGCCCGCCAAGCGGAAAAATCTGCTGAGCAGACGGTTGCGCTTTCGCGTGAAGAAACGGCGCGTCTCAAGATATTTGCTGATGCGGTCAAGCAACAGCCAGCGCTGAAAGAAACCAGGAATGACTTTGTTGCCAGTCAGAACCGTATCCTCAAGGCAACGAAGCCAACCGATACCGTTGTAACACAGGGCGTGACGCTTCAAGGTTACGAAGCGATGGAAATCGCCCAAGAAGAACGCGCTCGGTCCACCAATATCGAAGTCACGGGCACTTTCCGCGTCTTGGCGAACGATGCGTCCAAGAGCGCCGGATTTCGTGTCAAGGTGGCGCGAATTGAGGATGGCCAAACGTTCACCGCTGAGGTTCCCCTGGGGCTTGATATAGACCAACAGAAACTCATTCAAAGAGCCGAATGGAGCAAGGGCGCTATTCTTGTGCGACTCGATATCCAAGCGGACTTCTTGCGAGGGAAGATAGTCAACGCCTCTGTTGTCAGAGCGACTGCTGTCGACTGAATGCGGCTACAGCGGGCCTATTCTGTTCCGCCAATAAACTAAAGCGCTTTATTTAGCGCGCCTCACGCGCGCGCGGCATTCTGGCGGCATGACCTGCCGCGATTGCCCCTATTTCGAGCCTTCCAACGACCCCACACGCCCCGGGCGCGGGCTGGCCGGCTACGGTTACTGCCGTAACGCGTCCACCGCGGAACTGAGGGCGCGCTTCTTCCCTGACAGCATTTCCTGCTGGCTCGATCCGCAACGCAAACCGACGGAGCAGCAGCCGTGAAGGGGCGCATCGCGATCGCCGCGCTGGCCGTTTCCGCGGCCGGACTCATCGGCATCGTCGGCCAGGAGGGTTATACCGACGTCGCGGTGCAGCCGGTCTCGGGCGATCCGTGGACCAACGGTTTCGGCAGCACGACCAACGATGCAGGAAAACCGCTGCAGCCTGGCGAAAAGACGGACCCGGTACGCGCGCTTCGCCGCACCGGCCGCGACGTGTCGGCAAAGGAAGGCGTGCTCAAGCAGTGCATTACCGCAGATCTCTACCAGCACGAGTACGACGCCTTCGTCGATCTGGCCTACAACGTCGGCCCGGCGGCGGTTTGCAGATCCTCAATCCCGGCCAAGCTCGCCGCTGGCGACTACACAGCGGCATGCAAGACCATCCTTGATTTCAAGAAGGTACAGGGCCGCGACTGCTCGCTTCCGGAGAACCGCCACTTCTGCGGCGGCGTCTGGACGCGCCGTCAGGCGATGGCGCGCCTGTGCCTGACGGGAGAACGGCCATGATTCCTGACAAAGGCACGCTGATTGTTCTGCTGCTGGGTTCGGCCATCGCCGGAGTGGCCGGCTGGACCGCTAACGGCTGGCGCTACGAGACCAAGCTGTCCGATCTGAAATCCGATCACGCCACGGCCGAGGCAAAAGCCGCCAAGGATCATGCAGAGGTGCTGGCGAAGGCCAACGCGCGCGGCGATCGCCTGCTGCTCGAGAAGTCGGCCATGGAAAACACTCACAACGAAACCCTCCGGGAGAAAAACAATGAGATCGATCGCCTCACTACAGGTCGCCGCTGCCTTGATGCTCGCGTTGTCGGCGTGCTCAACCGTGACAACGTCGCCCCGAACGGACGGCCTGCACCCAAAGCCTCCGGCGTCCCTGTACGCACCGATGGCCCCGCTGCCGCCGGTGCCGATGACGGGAAAGAAAACGTCCGGAAAGACGACACCGACGAAGAGCAGTTCGCCACCGACGCCGACGTCGCCGGATGGATCAACCTCTGTCGCACCCGTTACGAAATCTGCCGCGGCGATCGCGACCGAATCCGTCGTTTCTACGACGCTCCCGACTTGGGAGGGCGTTCCGGTGAGTGATCCTGTCGATCTGGCGCAGGAGCGCGAAGAGGAACAGCGTGCCGCGGCGCTCGCTGACCAGGCGCTGCGCGCCGCGCAGGTGCGCGGTAGCGGCGAAAGCGCCGTCTGCTGCGACGGATGCGGCGTCACGATTCCCGAGGCGCGGCGCGTGGCGCTACCCGGCGTGCGTTTGTGCGTCGATTGCCAAACCGACGCGGCGTGGCTCGCGGCGCGGCGGGCCGCAAACGGCATGCGGGGGGCAGCATGATCCTCGAAGTGGGGTTGTGGGACTTCGTGAAGCTGGCTGTGACGCTGCTACTGGCCTTCCTGGGCGGTCTCGCCGGTCTGGCGCGCTACACCTTGGCGCAGATGGACAAGCGCCTCGACGAGCGCTTCAAGGCACAGGAGGAAGTTCGGAGCCAGGAGTTGCAGCGCGTTGATGAGCAGTTGAGCACGCTCAACGGGCAAATCACAAAACAGGAGAAGGCGCGCGAGGCAGGGAAACAACATTGGGATGATCAATTCGCCGAAATCGACCGCCAGCTCTCGGGCCACCGTGAACGGATCAGTCGCCTGGAAGCGGTCGCCGAGGCCGCGCCATCGCACGAGCACCTAGCTGAACTGCATGAGCGCATCAACGGCATTGCCGAGGACGTGTCCTCGCTGTCGGGCGAGTTCAAGGGCGCGAAACACACGCTCGAACTGATTCATTCGTTTCTGCTGAACGGGGGGAAATCGTGAGTTTTTCCGACTATCTGCGCCGCGACGTGCGGCTAGTCTGCCTGCGCATCCTGGCCGATCTACCGGGCTACCGCTCCAATTCGTCGGTCATCTCGAACCTGCTCGATCAGTTCGGGCACGCCGTGACGCGCGATCAGACGAAAACCGAACTGCGCTGGCTGGAGGAACAGGGCCTCGTGACGATCGAGGATACCGGCAGCGTACTGGTGGCCACACTGAAGGAGCGCGGCCAGGACGTCGCGGCCGGACGGGCGACGGTCGACGGCGTGGCGCGGCCGAGGGCTTGAGATGGGCCGCAAATCGTCGATCGACAAGCTGCAGCCCGAGGTGCGATCGCACATCGAGAAGCGCCTTCGCGAGAACCGCCTGACGCTCGATGAGCTGTTCGCCGACGTGCGCGAGGCGTTCCCGGACCTATCCGCAGCGCCGTCACGCTCGGCGCTCGGCCGCTACCGCATGGGCTTCGAGGAGATCATGCAGACGCAGCGCGCGATGTCGACGGCGGCGTCCGCCCTGGTCGCCGAGCTGGGCGAGGACTTCGACGACAAGTCCGGTGCGCTGCTCACCCAGGCCGTAACGACGCTGGCGACCAAGGCGACGTTCCGCCAGCTCGACCAGGATAAACTCGACATCGGCGACGTGCTCGACCTGGCACGCGCGGCCAAGGCCGCCCAGGAATCGCGAAGCCTGAACCTGCGCGAACGCCAGGCGGTGGCGAAGATGGCGCGCGAGAAACTCCTCGAGGAGCAGAAGGCCAAGCTCGACGCGATGGGTAGCAAGGGCGGCGTGACCGAGGAAACCAAGCGGGCGATCCGCGAGGCGCTGGGGATCGTTTGATGGCCACGCGTAAGGGCCGCGCCAGGAACATCCCGGCCAATCCGGAAGCGATCTTCCTGCCGTTTCAGTCGCGCTGGATTCAGGACACCGCTCGTCTGAAGCTGATGGAGAAGTCCCGGCAGATCGGTATCAGTTGGTCGACGGCCTTCGCTTCCGCCGAGCGCACCGCCGCCCAGGGCGCCCGGCACGACGAGTGGGTGTCGAGCCGCGACGATATCCAGGCGCGGCTGTTCATCGAGGACTGCAAGTTGTTTGCGGGAATCATGAACTTGGCAGCGCGGGATCTCGGTGAGGTGGTCATCGACCCCGAGAAGAAGCTCTCGGCCTACGTGCTGGAGTTCGCCAGCGGCAAGCGTATCCACAGCATGTCGAGCAACCCGGACGCCCAGGCCGGCAAGCGCGGCGGGCGCATCCTGGACGAGTTCGCGCTGCATCGGGACCAGCGCAAGATGTGGGCGATCGCCTACCCCGGTATCACCTGGGGTGGCTCCCTGGAGATCGTCAGCACGCACCGCGGCTCGAATTCCTTCTTCAATGGCTTGATTCGTGAGGCGTTGGAGAAGGGCAACCCCAAGCGTCTGAGCCTGCACCGTGTCACTCTGCAGGACGCGCTCGACCAGGGCTTTCTCTACAAGCTGCAGCAGGCACTGCCGGAAGACGCCGAGCAGCAGGACATGGACGAGGCCGAGTACTTCGATTTCGTCAAGAAAGGTGCGGCCGATGCGGAGTCGTTCGACCAGGAATACATGTGCATTCCGGCCGACGACGACAGCAAGTTCATCGAGTACGAACTGATCACCGGCTGCGAGTACATCGCCGGCATGCCCTGGGAGCGCGAGGTTACCGATACATTTTCCGGCCGATTGTTCTGCGGTGTGGATATCGGCCGCAAGAAGGATTTGACCGTGCTGTGGGTGGTCGAGCAGCTCGGCGACGTGCTTTACACCCGCGCCGTGATCACGATGGAGCGAATGCGCAAGAGCGCGCAGGAAGCCATTCTGTATCCGTGGTTCGCGGTCTGCGATCGCATCTGCATCGACGCCACCGGCCTCGGTATCGGCTGGGCCGACGACGCGCAGGACAAGTTCGGCGAGCACCGCGTCGAGGCCGTCAATTTCTCCGCTCAGGTCAAGGAAGCGCTGGCTTACCCGCTGAAGGGCACGATGGAGGATCGCGGCGTGCGCATTCCGGACGATCCCGCGATCCGTGCCGACCTGCGCAAGGTGCAGAAGGTGACCACCGCCGCCGGAAATATCCGCTTCGTCGCCGAGAGCACGCCCGACGGCCACGCTGACCGCTTCTGGGCGTTGGCGCTGGCAATCCACGCGGCCAGCGATCCGGCGGCGCCGATCGAGAACCACAGCAGCGGACCGCGGGAAATCATCACCGAAACGGAAGGATTCGTGAATGGCTACTACTGAGCCGAAGGCCGGCGCGCAGGCCGAAAAGACGCCCGGCGTCGAGCTGCATACGGAGGCCGCGAGCCGGCTGATCGATCCGTTCGAGGTCAATTATCTCGGCGTGCTGCGCACGAACGATCCGCTGCTGCTGGAAAAGGGCCAGAACATCGAGATGTACCGCGACCTCAAGCGGGACGGAAAGGTGTTTTCCTGCCTGCAAAAGCGGATGGGCGCGTTGGTCGGTCGGCCGTGGGCCGTCGAGCCGGTCAATGAGGCGGACGGCGCCGACGCGGAGACGCTGTCTAGGCTGCTCAAGCTGTTCAACTTCGACCAGCTGTGCCGGGATCTGCTCGACGCGACGATCATGGGTTACAGCGTGGCCGAGATCGTCTGGGGGGTGCGCGACGGGTTTATCCTGCCGAACAGCCTGCCCAAGCGCCGGCAGCGCCGCTTCGTGTATCAGCAAGAGGAACAGGACAAGGCGCCGCGCCTGAAACTGCTGACGGCCGACGCGATGGTGACCGGCATCGATCTGCCGGAGCGCAAGTTCATCGTGCACCGGGTGAATCCGGAGGATGACAACCCCTATGGCACCGGCTTGGGCCTGCAGGTGTTCTGGCCGGTGTTCTTCAAGCGCAAGGGAATCGTCTCGTGGGCGAAGCTCTGCGATCGCTTCGGTTCGCCGACGCCATGGGGACGCTATCCCCGCAATGCGGGGCCGAAGGAGAAGCAGACGCTGGCCGACGCGCTGCGCGCCTTTTCCTCGGATGGGTTCGTGATGACGCCGGAAGGCTCGCTGATCGATCTGCTCGAAAGCAAGCTCTCCGGCAACATCACGACGCAGGAGCAGCTCGTCGCCGCGATGGACGATGCGATCGCCGAAGTGATTCTCGGCCAGGAACCGCGCGCTTCCGGTGGCGGCGCGCTGGCGGCTGCGAGCAAGGAACGGACGTCGGTCCGGCTCGACCTGGTGCAGGCTGACTCCGATCTACTGTCGGAAACGCTCAATCGCTCATTGATCGCCTGGCTGTGCGAAGTGAACGGCCTGGCGCCGTGCGTGGTGTATCGCCAGATCAAGGAAGAGGAAGACAAGAAGGCCGAGTCGGAGACCGACAAGAACGTCTCCGAGATGGGCTTCGAACTGTCCGAGGATGCCGTGCGGGCGAAGTACGGCGAGGGCTGGAGCAAGACGAAGACGCCGGCGCCGCCGAAAAATCCTGTGGTCGACAACAAGAAACCGCCGGCGGAAGACGATCCGGAGGGAGAGAACGACACGGCCAGCTTCGCCGAGGCCGCCGGGAAGGATGGCGGCGACACGGGTCAGCGCGCCATCGATGCGGCAGTGGACGCCGTGTCCGCCGAGGATCTGCAGGCGGCCATGGCGGACCTGATGGAGCCGCTGCTGGCGGCGATCGAGAACGCCAGTTCGTTCGAAGAGGCGCTGGCGGCGGTCGAGGCGGCGTTCCCCAAGATGGACACAGTCCGGCTGCAGGCGTTGCTTGCTCGGGCGATGTTCGGCGCGGAGGCTTACGGGAGAAGCCTGGCATGAGCCATCAGACCGGCACCTATCATTCTTCCTGCGATGGAAAAATCCAGCACGCGACGGAAGGCGCGGCCTGGCGGCACATCAACGGCATCAATCGGCGCAATCCGCAAGGTCGCCTGCATGCCTATCGGTGCGGTTTCTGCGGTGGCTGGCATGTAGGGCATGAGAAGGAGAGGCGCCGTGATCGCCGCACGTCTTGATCTCGATCCGCAAGAGGCGGTCGAGTATCTCGCCGGCAAGGGCGACGTGCTGGCCTGGGACTACACCGATGTCTGGCGCGAAACGAATGCGCACGCCTTCACGGTGGCCAAGGCGACGAGCCTCGACGTGCTGCAGACGATCCGTGCAGAGGTGGCGAAAGCCGTGGGGCCTGGCCAGACCTTCGAGAGTTTCAAGAAACGCCTGCGCCCGCGGCTGGAAGAGCTGGGCTGGTGGGGCAAGAAAGAGGCGCTCGATATCGACACCGGCGAAATCACGCAGGCGCAACTCGGCAGCGTGCGTCGCTTGCGCACGATCTACCAGACCAACGTGCAGACGGCCTACATGGCCGGCCGTTACAAGCGCTACGTCGACAACGTGGCCGAGCGCCCGTACTGGCGCATCGTGGCGATCATGGACGGCCGCACGCGCCCGGCGCACGCGGCGCTGCACGGCAAGGTGTTCCGCTGGGACGATCCGATCTGGTCGGTCATTTTTCCGCCGAACGGATGGGGGTGCCGCTGCCGCGTAGTGGCGCTGACCGAAGCGGAGTTCCTGGCGCTGGGCGTGCCGCTCGAAGACGGCCGCGGGCGCATCGTCGAGAAAGAAGTGCCGATCAACCGTGACGGCGACACGGTAACGGTTCAAGGGGTGCGCTACGCTGGCGCCGACGGAAAGGAAGGCGTGTTCTTCCCGGATCCGGGTTGGGACTACAACCCCGGTGAAGCCTGGGCGCGCTTCGACAAGAAGGGCGCGGTACCGGATTGCGACTGGGGCGGCTCGACCAACTTCGCCGAAGGGCAGAAGACCTGCCTCGCCGGCGTTCCTGGCCAGAAGACCTGGCGCGATTACGGCCGCCAAGCGATCGCCGACGTGCCGAAGGAACATCGCCTGCCGACGCCGGCCATACTCGATCGCGCGCCGGATCGTGAAAAGGCAATAGCCGTGGTTGCCGAGTCGCTCGGCGTATCGAAGCAGGTGCCGCTGCGCATCATCGAAACCCCGGTCGGCGAGGTGTCAATCCGCCATGAATGGCTGGCTCACATGGCCGGCAAGGAACAGGACGCCCGCGAGCAGTTCGCCAACTTCATCATTCCGACGCTGGAGTCACCATTCGAGGTCTGGTTGTCCGAGTATTCAGACGGCTTCCGCCATCGCTACGTCGGTCTGTTCGAGGACGCGGGTTTTCTCGCGATCGTGCGCCTGAATCAGGACGGCAGCTTGCTATGGAACACGATGCGCGCCAAGGATGCCTATCTCGACCGCCAGCGTTCCGGCCTGCTGCTCTTCGGAAAATGAAAAGGCCGATCGGTTTCCCAATCGGCCCCTGGACGGTTAGTGTGGTCCATGCCCCGCCTACGCTAGCACCCCACCCTGACAGCCGGCTATCGGTCGTAGGCCCAGCCGGTTTCGCGCATCCATGGACACAGTGTAAGCCATGATCGAGACAATCATCAACACCGGCCATGCTCGAACGCGGATCCAGGCGGCCAGCGATCTGCTGAAGAACGCTCGCCCGCTGTACAAGCAAGTAGCCCAGGTGCTGGAGTTCCACACCGAGCAGAATTTCGAGCGTCAGGGCCGTCCGGACTGGGTGCCACTTGCCGCCGCGACGGTCCAGGAGCGGATGAAGCGCAACAATGGCAGCAGCGTGCTGCAGATACTGCAGGACCGGGGCCTCCTGGCCAGCAGCGTCAGCTCCAGATACGGCGCGGACTTCTCGGAAATTGGCGCGGGTGGCGCCGCGAGCGACTACGCCGCTATCCAACAGTTCGGCGGCACCATCAACAGGGCGCCGTATTCAATCAAGACGCGGCTGCGCACGGACCGCAAGGGAAATCTGTTACGGCAAGGGGATGAAGGCAGCGCGAAAGGCCGGGCCGTTTTTGCCAAGGACTCTCACAAGCGCGTGCTCGAATCCTGGAGCGAGGTCGAAGCCTACTCGATCACGATTCCGGCCCGGCCGTACCTCCCGTTTACCGGATCGTCGAGCGATGCCACAATCCAACCCGAGGCGGCGGAGTCGATCCTCGATATCTGTGCCGGGATGCTGGGCGATCGACTTGCGTAGCGGCGTGGTTTTTTGAGCGGCGCGCGATTTTCCCCCTGCTAAACGCCGTTTTAATCCGGCCGCCGATAAATCCCACTATCGCTCGCTACGTGCCGGAATTATCTCGCCGCTGGCCCGGTGAATATCTCAGTCCCCCTTAGCACGACGTATTTCTTCCCCGCCGTTGGCCTGGTCGCTGTCTGCCTGGTGATGATCGTGACGACGGAGAATTTCTTCTCCGCCGACAATTTCCTGAACATCGCCCGGCAGGTGTCGATCAACGCGATCATCGCCGTCGGCATGACCTGCGCCATCCTGTCCGGCGGCATCGACCTGGCAGTCGGTTCGGTGATGGCCCTGAGCGGAACGCTGATGGCCGGCCTGATGGTTGCCGGCGTGCCGCCCTACGTGGC
>Ga0302250_1000458_pt1 | contig 39738 bp, 48 predicted proteins | sample AAG_RA_Asp_MG_FD_193536 | JGI IMG/M metagenome (GOLD analysis project Ga0302250, IMG submission 193536) | Enriched activated sludge microbial communities from anaerobic digester in WTTP, New Holstein, Wisconsin, United States - AAG_RA_Asp | ecosystem: Engineered > Bioreactor > Anaerobic >...
CAATACATTTTTTAATTTCTTCTTTTATTCTTTCAATTGAAACATTAGAGCTAACAGCTTGGGCTATAGTAAACTCTTTTTCATTTTCATGATGAAAATCTAGACAGATTGCGTCACTCTCACCACATTTTTCACATTTTAATGTTTCTTTATATTCATTATACCAATCTCTAACATTTTGTTTATATGTTTTTTGTTTATTATTATAATAATTCTTATTTTTTTTGTAATGTTCTCTCAAATAAGCTTTATTACATTCTTTACATTTAGATTGATAGGAATCTTTTTTTTTATTAAATTCTGATAATGGCTTAATTTCGCCACAACCCCCACATTTTTTGACTTCCATGATATTCTTTTTATTATAAATATCATTTGGATTTGAAAAGTTATGGGGTATTCAAAACTTTTTGATGCCTCTTACGGAATCGAACCGTAATTTTGGGGGTCAAATCCCCATATAATCACCATTATATCAAGAGGCAGAGTCAAATTCTGTCGTGCTAGCCATTACACTATAGAGCAGTAAAAACAGGATTGCATTTTCACGTATTCAAATTAAAAGTTTGGTCGTTTAGTTTGTTTGCTGAAACAATCCTTTGTCGAGAGTTAGAGAATCGAACTCTTTTATCTTATATCACATGCAATATAAGAACACACCAGTTTCTCGAATTTTGTACCTTCATTTTGTTTGGTTATGGGAACTAAATCTTTTACACCAATTGCCAGGTACCACGGCCAGATTTTAAATGTTTTAAAAAGGAACAGGTTAACTTTTTTTTCTTATCCAAAAAGAGTTTTTAATTTGCTGAACGTAACCTTTATCCTTATATGGGTTTTGTCATTGCCTTTCGGACACTTTTAGTCCCATCTCTACTTTGTCGAATAGGTGAGACTCGAACTCACAAGTCATATAGAACCCGCTTCCAAGGCGGGACCGCTTCCATTTACGGACCTACTACTCGATTAAAATAAGGTCTCTCCCTTAGTCACTACACTTTTTTTCGGTACCTTAATAAGAAGTGTGGTCGAAACTTTCAAGTCGAGCATGCAGGACTCGAACCTGCGAGTTCTCCACATCCCAAATGTGGCGGGGTAGCCAACTCCCCAAATGCTCGATATCAGAGAAGTACTTTGTTACATATAATGGGGCTCGAACCCATAACCTCGGCACCCTAAACGCAAATGCTAAGCCGCGCTCTACCGCTTGAGCTATACAATAAATTTTTTCTCCGTTTACTCAGAACCATACTAACTATCAGTACTTATATACGATACTCATGCATTTCCTCTCATTAAGCCTGTCCGAGCACTTCCCTCGGTCCAATGTTTTTTTAAGCCTTTGCGTTTGTTACCCAATGAACACCCACACAATTTCACGCATACTTTCCCTCAAGGTTTCAAGCACCTTTCAAAATTTATTCTTAATTTCCCAATATGTCAAAGAACTTTTTTTCAAATAAAAAACCCAATCATTTTTTTGTGATTGGGTGCTTCATTCATTTTTTTATACTTGTTTTCAAATTTCATTTTCTTAACAAGAACGCAGCACACCCAATCCAGCAAATTTTCCGCCCTCTGGTTGTTTATATTTAGGGTATGTCGTTACAAAATTTCTCATGGTTTTTATTTTTTTTCCTATTAATAAATATATCTTATTTTCAAAAGTTTTTACAAAGATACGAATTTTTTTTTAAAAAAACAAGTTTTTTTTAAAAATTTTTATTCTTTTTTTCTTCTTTTTCTTTTAACTTTTTCATTTTCAGTATTTTTAACATCAATTTTTTTTTCAGTTAATAATTCATTTGTTATATTATAATTTCTTTTTTCTATTTCATCTCTCAATAACACAGCTTTTTCATAGTCTTCATTTTGAATAGCTATTTTCAATTTTTCTTCCAATGATAAATCATCGTAGTTTATACCGTTAGCTACTTTAGCCATGATTTTTACGATTTTACCTTTTTCGTGATTCCATATTTTTTTTGTATATTGAATATTTCCTTCAGTATATTCAATTATTTCATTTGGTTGTCCGAATTCTTCTTCTAAGATATTATCCACATTTTCAGTTGACTGCATTTCATTAGCTAGTAATTCATTAAATTTATTAATAACATCCTTTATATCATCAGGAATGTTATTATCTTCATTAAATTGATTTGATTTTTTACCAAAATATAAATCAAATATTTCTACCCAATTATTTTTTTTGTACATAAATCTAATTTTAGTAATTACAAAGATACTATAATTATTTAAAAATAGCAACTATTTTAATAGCTTTTTTATTATAGTTATAGCTTTTTTAGTTAAACTATTACCTTTATTAAGATTAGCTTTTCTAGTTATAAATCTCAAATTATTAATATTAGCAATAACTTCTGGAGGAATTTCATGTTTATAACCTTCAGAAATAGGAAATATATGGTCAAGATGATAGCTTTTAAAACCACGCTTATCATAATTCTTTAATACAGTTAAGTCATTTTCTTCGGTTAATATCCAGACTTTGGCGTAATAGATTTTTTTCTTAATATCCTTGATGTTCTTTAATCTTTTTTTGATAAATGGTTTGTTTTTAACCAAATCACGAAACTCTTTTTTCAATAAATCTTCTTCAGGAATGTTTCTTTCTAAAATAAATTTATTTTTGTATTTAATCCATTTACCATTTATATCTGGAACATATTCATAAGAATTTCTTTTTTTAACTCGTCTATATTTTCGTCTTCCCATATTATAGCCATTTATTTTTTTAAAAATGGTTTATTAATAAATACCATAGTCACGGCTATTATTTACTATACCAAAATTTTACACAAAAGATAAATATTTATTTTAAAATAAAGATTATGTCACTTAAATTTTTCGGTATATATCAGGAAATCATTAAAGAATCAACTAATAACGTTGCAATTATTGGTGATATATTAGATTATTTAGATGAATATCAAGTAACTGGTCAAAAAACTAAAGAAATTGAATTTATTATTAATTCACTTAAAGGTGATGCAAAATGGTTATTTTTACAAATATTAGCAATATATGATGATTTAAGACCATATAACATAAATACAGGTGATGTAATGCAAGAACATAATTGGGGTCTTAAAAATGGAAATTTAGCTTTATTTGATGTAGGATATGGAAATTTTTTTGAAGAATTCGATGTTGAGCCAGAAGAGATTAACCTAAATGAATATACAAGTTCAAGTAGAATTAATGAATTTACTGAATTAGCAGAAAAAATAGCTAAAAAATTAAACCTTGGGGATGTGAAATTTTTGGGAATGGGTGCTAATGGATATGCTTTTGATACAACAAGTGGAAAAATATTAAAAATTACATCAGATAAAACCGAAGCTATTAATTCAAAAAAACTTCTCGGAAAAAATTTAAAACACGTAGCAAAAATCTTTTCTGTTAATACTCTTAAAAAAGATAATTATAATGGTTATTATATCATTGTTCTTGAAAAATTAGACACATCAAATTATGATAAATTAAAAAATATTTTAATTTCAATTTATGATTGGTTCGATGAAAGCACAACTCTACGATATGACCCAGATATAATTGATAATATTAGCAAGAAACACCCCGAAGTTGCAAAATTTATATATGATATTTATAAATTAGGTTATGAAGCAACTCAGAATAAATGGCAAGAAAAATTAATTCACGATACAAAATATAATTGGGATGATATTAGTGAAATCGTACCATGGATTAGAGGTGCTAAAGAAGCTAACACCGATTCATATTATTCCGAGCCACCAGAACACATATATAGATTAGTCAAAAAATTAGGTGGAATATAAACTATTTTTTTTTAAATAAGTCGTAATGACCTAAACCAATTTAAAATTATATTCTTTTTTGCCAAGCGGGTAAGTCCACTTTCCTGTAATAAAAAAACAAATGGTATTCCAATAAACATTAATATCATCAATGCAATTACAAAAGGCATTGTTATTATAATTAAGGAATTTATCAGCATTTCTTTTTCTTAGTAAAATTCTAATTCAACTTTATTAAATCTTTAATACAATTCCTCATTACTCACATTTATAAATATTTAAAATATGTGGTCGAGGCGGGATTCGAACCAGCGACACTCGGATTTTCAGTCCGATGCTCTACCTAAAACTGAGCTACTCGACCATAAAAAACCAGTTGTTTCCGTGGGTGGAAAAACCCCAACTGGTACCATTGCCGCTTAAATGGATGACATTGAACCCTGTGCTTTATAATAGCAACAGGCGACCAATTCCAAGGTCACTGCCTTAAGGCAGCTCATCCAATACGGTTGGATTTCTTGTGGTGAGAGATAGATTCGAACTATCAACACATAAGTTTTCTAACCTTTTGCAAGGTATCTTACTGCTTTACCAACTAAGCTACCTCACCGTGCAGACAAGTATTGTAATAATAATTCACAGAACTATTCCAATTCAACGCCAAATGATGTTGCAATTGAATCAAGAAGTATTCCTACATTATACCAAAATGCTATTTTTTCTTTCGAAGATTTCTCCATTTTTCTTATAATGTAATTAGCAATTTTTTGCAAAATAAACTTCATAATACAAATATACTTAATTTTTTTTAATTAAGCAAATTTTTTTTATATTTTTTTATATTTGTTAAGAAACAGGATGTGATAGTTTTACATCGTGAAGACTTTGAACCTTAAAAGAAAGTCAATTTTGTTTATTAACCAATTTTATTTGCTGAAAACATCCTTTATTTATTGTGGAGTGTAAGGGATTCGAACCCATGACCTTCTGCTTGCAGGACAGACGCTCTGCCAACTGAGCTAACACCCCCCAAAAAAAAAATAATTACTTTAGCGGCTCGCGGGGGATTCGAACCCCAATACCTTTTGCGTGACAGGCAAATGTGCTAGCCAATTACACCACACAAGCCATCTTTTTTTCAATAAAACATTATCAAAAAGTTTAAAAATTTAAATTATTTAAATTATTTAAATTTAACTATTTACCAACTATTCCTAAAAAATTTTTTGTATTATTAATACCAATTAATTTAATCATTTTATTTAAAAACTCAGACCTTCCCATGGTATTTTTTCCTTGATATTGTTTAATTAAATTTACAACTTCCTGTTCTTTATCTCTATTTAATGCCATCTTATAATCTATAATATCAGCTAAGCTCATAAAATAATATCCATTAATCATATTTGCATCACGTAGGATATCATTGGTTGGTCTAACTTTATAGTCAGCATATGCTCCACCAGCTCTAGCTGGGTCCCAAACATTGAAAGCTTCAATCGACCCATCATCCGTTGGTCTATAAATTCCGCCTTTATTCCATTCTTCTTCTAATCCAGCTTGTATCCAATATTTTTTATATGGGATAATAAAATCTAAATCACCTATTTGACCTGTTAAACCAAAAGCTTCTCTAAGCTCTGGATATAAATACAATCTTGCAGAACCAGCAATAAAATAAACTTTATCTGATGGATTAATTCCAAATTTTTTAAAAATTATTTCATCAGCTTTGGATAAATAATCTTTTAATCCACTTTCGCCTTCGTTTATTTCTAACCCTTCTTCTAATCGGTTCCAAAAATCTCTTAGAATAATATCTTTGGTATAAATTTCAAAAATTCGCATATTTTTTAACTTTCTCTATAATATCTTTATTATAAATATTTTCAATTGTGAGAACTTTAAAAGAAAAAAACATTTTCAATGGACTTGGTCCATTAAGAAACATAAAATTATATGCCGACCATTCACTTTTTAAATAATAATCTTTTTTTACGATTTCTGGAATATACTGTTCATAATAAGAAATAAACTTCCAATCATATTCATAACATATTCTACTTACCTTTTTGAGAAAACGGTAAAGTTCAATGGCTCTAATTAAAAATAAGCCTATAAATAAAAATAATACTAACATGATTTAATTTTTATACAAAAATAATGAAAAAAAATTAAATTACCAAATATTTTATAACTTTTTTTTAGCTTGCTTGTTATAATTAGTAGCGGCAGTGGGACTCGAACCCACGCATCCCTTTCGAGGATGACCAGCTTATGAGACTGGTGAGATACCAACTTCTCTACGCCGCAATGTATTAAATAGCTGAAGTCGAAATAAAAACACTTATATTTATTTGTGCCTTCGACAAGATTCGAACTTGCACGTCAACAAGGACAGTGGTTCTTAAGACCACCGTGTCTACCAATTCCACCACGAAGGCAAATTTAAATGATAATTCTACTACTATTTTGTAGTCTCGATGGGAGTCGAACCCATACGCCTTTTGGCACTGGTTCCTAAGACCAGCCTGTCTGCCAATTCCAGCACGAGACCGAATACAAGTTTACTTTTAATACAATGTAGGGACACTAGGACTCGAACCTAGACTTCGCGGATAACGTCTCTTGGATGTAAGCCAAGCATTTTCCCAGTTAAACTATGTCCCTATTATTTAATAAACAAACCATTACATTATAAATAGTAGGTGGTCCCACTCGGATTCGAACCGAGAACGTTTCTAATGTTTTCCATAGGTTTTGAGCCTATAGGCTTTACCAATTTGCCCATGAGACCATCAAAAATAATTTTATAAAAATCATTTTTATTTAGTAATTCATTTTTTCAGACACCAATATGTCAAAGAACCTCGAAATATTTCCAAAGATAAAAATTTATTAACTTCTTAGCCAGCATTACCTGTTTCTGATAACCACCACGTAGAGGTGAGTTAATTTAGGTTATCAGTTGGGAGTGGGATTCGAACCCACGAGAGCTTTCACTAGCGGTTTTGCAGACCGCCCCTATCGTCCACTCAGGCATCCCAACATTTAATAAATAAAAGAACAAAAAAAAACCCGACCTTAAAAAGTCGGGTTTTTTGATATTTAGCTTTTAAATTTAATTTACAATTCATAATATCATCACACCCGACATTGATGATGCAAAATCATCAACTAATGCCACTAGACATAATATATCGAGTATGTTTATAAATTGTTTCATCGTTTTTATTTTTTTATATTAATAAATATATCTTATTTTCAAAAGTTTTTACAAATATACAAACTTTTTTTTAAAAAAGCAAGTTTTTTTGAAAAATTTTAAAATATTTTATATGTTAACTGAAAATCAAATCATTATAATATAAAAATAATCCCAAATGATTTGGGATTATTCTTATTTAATAATAATTCTTTTTATTTTTTCTTCTAGTTTTTTCTTATTCTTAGGTATTGTTAAGCTCAGTATTCCATCTTTATATTCACCAGTTATATTATCAATGTTAGTATATTCTGGTAATACAATAGTTTTTGTAAATGCAGTGTAAGCAAATTCACGTCTGGTGTAACTATTCACTTCATCTTCATCAAAATCCTTTTCTTCATACTTAATTCGTAATTGATTATCTTCAAGCTCAATATTGAAATTCTCTTTCTTTACGCCAGGTACATCTAATTCTACTTTCCATGCATCTTTAGTATCTTTTATATTGGTCGCTGGAATAGTTTTATTTTTAATATTAATAGATGTAGTAGGAAACCATCTTTCTGTAAAAAATTCATCAAAGGAATCTAATAGACTTGAAAATGGACTGTTTACTTTTAATAACATAACAATTATTTTTTTTTTTAGTTTTATTATTATTATTTTTGAAACACATTTCAAAATTCAAACCAAATAAAAATAACTGACTAAATGTCTATTAATGATAGTTTGAATCAGACACAATGTCATAAGTCATTATCCATTCATCAAAAACAAATTCCAATAATAAACATTTTTTTCCGTCAACCATATCTCTTATTGCTTTAAAACCGCCTGTTGAAATTTCCCAGTGTGATACATAATCAGGTGCTTCATCATAAACTTCTTTTAATAAATCATACGCTTTTTTAATTAATTCATCTACATACGGGTTCGTTACTGTCATGTCACTGCACTTTACCTCCCCATTTTCATCCAGTTTAATTTCGATATTTTTCACCCACACCCAATTAACTGCGGACATTGCTATTGCTACCTTTTCAAAATCAAATTCATTAATTATAATATCAATCTGTTTATTCCTGTCCATTTCATAGGATATTGGTTCATTTTCTCGTTTTTTAATTAAAGTTTCAATATATTTAGCTTTTTCATATTCTTCTTCAAAAATTGCTTTCTCTAATAATATTTTTAATCCATTTAAATTTAAATCTTCCATATATCCTTTGTATTTGATAAAATTTTACAATACTAAAAACTAATTTTTATTTTACGGTTACATGCTTATCCCAAAACTCAACAGATTGCAAATATTTTTCTTTATTTAATGGTACGCCAGAACCACCTTCTTCAATTCCCAAGGCATTTCTTATCATTGTTTCTGGTTTCATTGGTTCTTCATTTGGATGACTTTGTCCGAGAATGGCAACAATCCCATAATCTGCATTAAAAGAAAAATAATCCTCATTATTAATTTCTTTTTCTAGATTAGCTTCCTTTTCAAGTTGTTCTTTTGAATAAAGAACAAGCATTAACCATTCCGCTTTCGGTTTTTCAATAGGAAGTTCAACCCATCTATTGACACTCCCCATGACTAAAGTCAGGGGATTCTCTGGTGGTAGTCGGAAGTCCATTTCTGGTATCCGTAGTTCCCCAAAATTTAGGGTGTGCCATCACCCCTCCTAAGACAGTGCATATAGCATCTTAGGCTGGCAGACTATCGCTATTTGCTACACCATCTGCCACAGGTGCTAATATTATGTTTATTGCACCTAATCTATCTCGATGTGTGCTAAATCCACACGCCTTGCATACATATTTTCTATCTCTTGCTTTATTCAGTTCTCCACAACATGGACATCTTTGACTTGTATATTGTGGATTCACATAGTCAACTTTTATACCTTCTAATTTTGCCTTGTATTCTATATATTTAGCAAGACGATAAAAAGACCATGTATGCAATTTTTTTTCGTTTTTACGGCTTGTTCTTGCCGTGTTTCTGATATTCGTTAAATTCTCCATACGAATTACAGAAACATTATTTTCTACTGCAAAGTTTACTATTTGCCTACTTATCTTATGGTCTTGGTCTTTCATCCATCGTTGCTCTTTATCACTTATTTGTTTAATCTTTTTTAGTTTTTTAGCTTTACCTAACTTTTGACGCAATACTTTGTATTTACGCCTAATATACTTATTCTGCCTGCCATTTCCCAAAAATTTTGTTTTACCATTTTTAGTTACTGCTACAGCAGGTACTTTTAAACCTAAATCCACTCCCATTACATTTTGATTATTATTTTGTTTTTCATCTACTTCAACAGCTATTTGTGCAATCCATTTTCCTGACTTCTTAGTTATTCTTAACGTACCTAATTTATTATTTAATTGTTCTTTTTGATAATCAGCCAACAATGCTTCAACTTTAATTCGTTGTGATTTCCCATTAATTAAAACAGGAAAGTATAAATAATTATCTATTATTTTGTAGTTTTGATTATTCCATATACATACTGGTTTCTTTAATATGGATAATTTCTTAGTCTTTTTATATTTTTTATAAACACTTTTAGCATCTTGTATAGCTTGATTTTTTACTGCACTTGGTAGTTTTGCTTCAATATCTTTTGATGTTAATTTTATATTTTTATTGTTAATCATACTTTGAACAATATTATTAACTGTAGATATATATTCATTTAAAGTTTCTTTTAAATATTGTTCTTGTTCTTTAGTCGGAAGTATTTTAAATTTTACTGTTACTTGCATAACTCACCACCTTTCAATATCATAATACTATTATTTTAATATTTTGTCAAGTGATTTAGCAAACATTAGCCTTCATCCCAACGACTAAAGTCGTGGGCTTTCGGCTAAGTTTTTGTAATATCTCTACTTCTGTACAAATACTTATATTAAATTTACCTGAACAAGTTTTACTTACTGTTACGTTTAATATTTTTCCTTCTACTTCTCTTGATTTATAAAATTTTACCCAACCTAATTTAGGTAATTGTATATATCTTCCTTTAATATTAATGTTTTGTGTTCCATTACTTCTCCTAAATAATACAGTTTTATATGATTGTACAGCATTCTTTTTACTTTTAAACTTAGGAAATCCAAATTCTTTATTACCTTTCCTTTGCTCTTCAAAATACCTTTTAATAGCTGTACTTAAATCCTTTAATTCTTGCTGTAGTGAAATGCTATCTACTTCATTTAAAAAGGTTTCTTCTTTTTTAAGTTTGGTCAACATGCTTGACATCTGATTATAAGTTAATAATTTTTCTTTATTTTCAAATTTAGTTTTTTGTATTTCTAAAAAATAATTCCATACAAACCTACAACAACCAATGGTTTTATTAATTAATTCTGCTTGTGATGGTTTAACATCTATTCTATATTTAAAACCTTTTTGAACTATCATAGCATTTCACCACCTTTCTAATTTTATTATATAATTATATTAATATTTTGTCAAGGTTTACTTTTTTGTTCTTGTATATATCTTTTTAATGTTTCAGGACTTGCATTACCTATGCTACATACAAAATATCCTTTACTCCAAAGCACACCACATTTGCTATAGAATTTCCTAAGCTTAGGAAATTCTTCAAATAATCTTCTTGCTGTAATTGATTTTAAAATTCTTACTATATCAGTAGGGGATATAGTAGGTTTACATGATACAAACAAATGTACATGGTCTGGCATTACTTCCATTTCAATTATTTTAAAATCATATATATTAGCAATATTTAGTATCAGTTCTTTTAATCTATTTTCTATTTTGTCATACAGTACCTTAAATCGAAATTTAGGGCAAAATATTATATGATATTGAATTAAATATTTACAATGATTTAATGAATTATATTTTTCCATATGCGTAAAATTATTGCCTTTCATCCACGTGGCAAGCCATCGTGGTTTTCAGGCAAAGTCATTATAACATCTATTGCCCAGCTTCTTTCGTTGTATATAACATCTATTGCCCAGCTTCTTTCGTTGTATGTAACTTTTGCCATTTCAGATAATTCTATTAATAAATTGCTGGACTTGCTTTTGCCTTTCCGTTTTTGTAATTAATGGTATGATATTTTGCAATTGGCTCCTTGAATAATCTTAAAGTTGATTCTTCAATTTCCTTGCGTTTAAGTGTTTCTTGAATTCTATCAGTACAAATTTTAATGTAATCAACTGGTTTAACCTTATGAAGTAAAACATCCTCATTTTTCTCAATTCCAATAAATTGTCTGTTTTCAAGAATTGCAGAAAGTAGAAAGCTACCACTACCACAAGCATTGTCAAGAACTACATCACCAGGGTTTGTGAAAGTTTTTATCAAATATCTACCTAGTTCAATTGGCTTTTGTGTCGGATGCAAAACAGGACCTTCAGATTCCGCTGTTTTTACATATACAAAATCGTCAATTGGCTGTTCTTCGTAACAAACAACATCAGTAGGGTATCTTTCTCCATTACTCTTTACGTGTCTTGGTTTAAAGTCACCATAACTTCCTGTGTATTGGTCTTTTCTGATTCCTTTGTCATAAGCCTCTCCGTTAGTCATTTGAGGGTTATATGTCGGTTGTTTTTTGTAGAAAAGGCATATATCTTCGTGTTTACGGAGTGGTTGTTTCTTTGCATTTAAGAAGTTTGTTGATTTAGATTTTATCCAAACAATTTTGTATTTGAATAATTTTTCGTTACTCATAATCAACTTAGCTGTAAAAAGACCTTGCGCTGTCAATGCAATTGCTCCATCATCTTTGATGATTCTTTCATAATGTTCCCAAAGTTGTTCTAAGTCAATTACCGAATCCCATTTGTTTTGAGTTGTTCCATATGGTAAATCACAAAGAATCATATCAATGGATTTGCTCGGAATATTTTTCATAACCTCTAAGCAGTCGCCTTGAATAACTTTGTTTAAGTATTGTTCTATTGATTTTGCCATTTCTTAAAATTTTAAATTTCCTTGTTTAACCTTTGATACTCTGTAGTATTTCGCTTTTTCCTCTGCCAATGTCAATAATTCTGTTGAGTCGGGAACTCGGTAAATCATTTCTGCTATCTTCTCACTGAAAAATTCTTTTTCAAGTTTCTTGATGTCCAACTTGAAAACTTTTGCAAGCTTGGGAAGAATTTCTTCTGGAACATTGCGTTTTTGATTTTCAATTTTGGAAAGCGTTGATTGGTCAATATCAAGTGCAGCCGCAAGCTTTGTAAGAGTTAAGCCGTGTTCAAGTCTCAAATTGTGAATGTATTCTCCAAATGTTTCTTTCATTACCTTGAAATTTTCGCCTTGACAATTTTGTCAAAATTACAATTTATTTTCATAACTTCCTTTATATTAAATTTAAAATCTTCTTGAATTCCGACAACAAAATCAATATCACCAAATGATTCTTTGTTTCGGTAATACAACGGCACTGCAACTTGACTAAAGTATTTATTCAATTTTGGATATATTTCTTTCTTTATTTCTTCAAATTCAGCACGTTCATATCTTCTAGTATAAGTATGTTTTAAAGCTTTTCCACCCATAATTAATAATAATTTTTAAATTAACATTTTTTTTATTTTATTTAAATCCCATTCTATTAACATTGAATCAGCTATTTCAAAAACTTTTAATTTTTTTATATATGGTAATTTATCTAATTCTTGTTTTTTATTAGGTCTCATTTTATTATATTGTCTAATTCTCATATGATTTTTTACAATTCCATATACCGTATCAACATCAGCACCCATTTCAGAAATAAAATCTTTATAATGTAAAACTAACATAGCTGAACCATTTTCATGACCAATTGCACAGGGATGACCTGTTTTTGGGTTTATTTTTGTCGTTTCTAGTTTAAATAAATCATGAAATAATCCAGCCATTATTAGGTCAATATCACCAGTAGTAATAAGTCTATTGGTAACAATCTTAATGTGTTCATAGGTATTACCTTCAGGATGATAATCAATTCTTTCAGGATTATATTTAAGTTTATCCATTCTATCCCGAATCTCAACTGGTGATAACCCTACAAGTTCTTCAAAGACAGTAAATGTTTTATTTTTAATCGTATTATTCATTTCATTTCTAAAATTTATTACAAAGATAATAAAGTTTTTTTAAAAAAACAAAAAAAAATGATAAGATTTTTATCTTATCATTTTTTTTTTATCATTTTTATGATTAAGGTTCAAGGTCTATTGGTTCACCATTAATATCAAATTGATTAGGTTTTTTTCCTCTTATTCCACAATAAAGAAGATAATTTAATGCTTTTATTAATTGACCATCCTTAACATCATGTTTTTTCAGATTAGCTAATTCCATTTGACGTTTATATGAATTAGCAGCACTACGAATGTCGGATGGAGAAATTTTATTCCCACCGCGACTAATCATGAAAGCTTTTGCTTTGTCAATGATTTCAGATGCAAAAGCTGGGACGATACCAACTAAATATTTAGCAGCCTCTTTTATATCTTCTTCATTCTCCATAAGAGAATAGCCATTTTCATTAATAACAAATTTTTCAATAAACTCAATAGATGTTTCTTCATCAAGTTGACCTAGAGAGATTAACCCACCAATTCTTTTTCCTCGAATAAAAGTAGGCTCAATAAGTTCAATGTGATTAGTTGTAAAAATTGAAATTATTGGCTTTTGTTTTGTATCACCACCATCAATTATATTAAGAATTTCTTGCATATGTGAATCTCTTTCTCCGCGAATAGTTTGGTCTATATCTTCAGCAAAGACAATACACCCTCTATCTGTTTTAGCATAATTTTCAGCTATTTTTAATGTCTTTGCTATATAACGACAATCTTTAAGATATATAAAAGTCCAACCATGCCTAATAGCTATTTTTCCAATCATAAATGCAAGTAAAGTTTTACCTGTACCATATTGACCTTCCATTATGGCACCATATTTAAGGTCTAAACCTTCATCAATACATTTTTCAGTATGTTGTATTCTAGCTAAAATTGGGGTGAGTCCTTCTCTAGCAACTGATGAAATAAGTATCTTATTTTCATCAATGTTTGAAAGGTCAATAAATTTAGGCTCTCTAGCAATATCATCATAAAATTCTAAACTAATGGCATGACCTTTATAGATGCTTTCAGTTTCCAATATTCTATTTGCTTCATCAATAATGGACTTCACTTCGTCTTCAAATTTCATTTTAATTCTACCCGTAACAATTAATTCGATATTATATGAATTATAATCCATTTCAAGATAGCTTTCATCATCAAAATTGGGTAGAGCTACACGTCCCCACGGAATTTTAACATTAGTACCATCAGGTAATTCTATGTCGATTAATTCAGGAACTTTTTCACCACTAGCCTCTTGCGTTTTTGTTAAATCACAAATTCCAGTAACATTTTTAACAGCTTGAAATAAAGCTAATGCGCCTTCATCAGAAAAACATTTAAGAACGTATTTAACCTCAATGATTTGTTCTTCGGCTTTAACATGTTCCATCATAGATTTAACTGCCTTATTAAAGCCATTTTCTTCAACCATAGCCATAAATTTATCGAGCTTTTCAGATTCGCTCATAGGTTTAAATAATTTATGTTCTTTTATGGTTTTACGTCTCGACCTAACAGAACTTTTAATGGGACTTTCTTCTACTATACATAATTCATCTTTTTCAACCGAAAGTTCTTCACATTTAAGAACATCTTTTTCTTTTAATGCTTCTTCATTTATTATTTTACTCATATTTATATTTTTTAATTTGTTTATATAATTTCAAAAAATTTTCTTCAGAATCTTTAAGACAATCAATTTTTATTTCATTATTTCTCCATCTTCTAATTTTGCAATCACCAAAATAATGACGTTTCCAACTTTTATCATTTAAAAATCCTTCAATCTGTGATAAAGTACCAGTAACATTTTTACAATGTATTATAACTTCTTCCCCAATTAATTCTAAAGTTATTGGATAGCCGCCAAAAAACAATTCTTCATTTTTCATAATACAAATATATCAACTTTTTTACTTAAATGCAAGAAAAAAATAAAAATTTACTTAATATAAAAAGAAAAATCTAATAAATAATCACATATCTAGTTATTTTCCTGATTTATTAATAAATCTTTAACAGCTAGCCAATCAACATACGGTCTGCTATGTTTATCATAAATTAATGGGCAACCCAAAGCAGCATCGTCAATATAAATATGAGCATATGCTTTCGGACTTTTAGTCCATAACTTCTGAGTTGGATTAGAGTTGATACCATAAAAATGGATACCATTTTTAGAACAAAAATCAATAGCTTCTTGTAATGTATTACGTTCCACTATTTTAAACATTTCTTTATTGGTAACAAGGTCAATCATTTTTATTTTTTCAATATAAGGTTTATTGCTTCTCATGGTAAAAAGAATGAGTTTATGTCCTCTATTAACTAATTCTTTTAACACTTCAAAAGCATATGGTACCGATTCACCGATTTCAGGATATTCATGTTTAACAATTGTTCCATCAAAATCTACTGCAATAATTAACTCGGTTTTACTTTTTTCCATATTATTGTCATTTTAAATGTTTTAATTAATTAGTTTAAATATTCAATGCCACTGGCTTTTAGTGAGAATCAGTCCTTTTGGGTATATTTAATAAAGTTCATAGCATTTGTTCCTAACACTTGATAAAATTCATTTTGTAACAATTCACTTAGTATTTCATTAACATCAATTCCATATTGAATTATATCATCATCTAATGATTCTGATAAAGGGTGAACATTTATTGCTACTTTATCCCATTCAATTCCACTTGATGTAACCCATTTCTTAACATAATGTGTAACCCTATCTTTGTTAAATCCAAATACATCTACAATGTCTTGAATTACATTATTACCATAAACCACTTTTCCACTTAAAAGACTTAAAATTTTAACATTTTCTACGTCTAATTTATAATGTTTAGTTATATACTCATTAATATATTTTCTTTCAATATGTTTTCTATCCATGACTAGTAATATTAAATGTTATATAAGTTTAATATTAAATCTTTTAACCATATTCATTAATGTTTTATTAGGAACATTATGTTTATTAAGCCCACCATGCCTATTTTCAACAATTACAGAAAAAACCATATATCCATATTTATTAGCCATGTCAAAATATGGTTGCATTTCCTTTTCAGTAGTATTAGTATTAGCGATTATGATTCTGGTTTCACCAACTTCCATAGCTTTTTTACACTTATCTTCACACCATTTATGAGCAAGTTTAAGTTTGGAAGCTTCCCATTTATAAACACCATCCTTTATAAAGAAATCATCAGTACAACAAATAGTAGATTTCTTTATAGAATCAGAATCATTAATAATTGAAATATATTCAGCTAAAGTTGACTTACCACAACCAGGAACTCCGCGTAATATAATCAAATGCTTATTCATAGTTTAAATTTTAATGCAAATATACGAAAATTATTCTGAATTTCCAAGAATTTTCTTAAAATTATAATAATTTTCTTTATTTTTAAATTCTACTTTTCTAACAGAATACTTATCATAAAACTCTTTAAGTTTCTCACTATCAATACGATTATTTTCAGATAAGTATTTAGCAATTTCAAGTAATAAAGTTTTTTCCTCGTTAAGTATACTAATTGCATTTTCTAGACTTGCTTTAACAATATCACAAGCCACTTTATCACTATCAATTATATTTTGGTCGGCATTATATACTATTTTGGTTGGATGAACAGCACCAAAATGCATTGGTATTCCATGCATCCCATATAGTTTAACATATGATAAAGCCAAATTGGAAGAAGATTCAAGGTCACCATATGAACCATTAGTTAAATTATTTTCTCCAAAAATCAATTTTTCAGCAGCATATCCACCAAGAGTATAAATAATATTATCCTTCATTAGTTTTGATGATTTGTATGCTGGTAATTCTAACATACAAAACCCATCAACATCTGCATCAGCACTCTTACTAACTACATATTTTGGAATAATTTCAATAGCCATCATAGCACATACTGCATGACCTGCTTCATGTAATGCAATAAGAGCTTGTATATCGTCTTTTGTGCTTGTTCTAATATTTTCAGTTTTTAATTTAACTGGATATTTTTTTGAAAAAAAATTATTATCATTAGAATTAAAATACTGAATTAAATATTCTTTGTCTTTATATAACCATTTTATTTTTACAATTTCTTCAGTACCATTTTTTATTATATCAGAGATTATTTTACCAATATAAGATTCAATTAAAGCTGTAATCGTAGAAAATACTGGTCTTGTTCCTTGAGTTGGAAATACCCCTTCTTTATATATAATATCATAAACTGTTTCATCAAAAATAATATCTAAATCGAATCTATTTTTTACATCTTTAATAAATTTACTTATTTGAAGTTTAATGATTTCTTGATATTGTTTTGACGTAAATGAACGATAAATAATATGATTATTACCAAGTCTTGAAATTTGTTCGGGTCTAAAACGTCTCATGAGTGCATCTTTAATATCTGTGATAGTAATTTTACTAGTATAATCATATAGAAAATCAGCATCAGAATCTGGATTAATATCATTTGCTATTTTATAAGCTTCATCAATATTTCCTATATTAAAAATTATTGAATTAGAAAAATCATAAACTGTAGGAACAACTGATTTTTCAAGTGTTTTATTGATAAATTCTATTGTTTCTTTTTCGTTTAAAGTTTTAAGATAACTTATAACATCTTTTTCATCGATAAATCTATTACCCCAAATTTCCTTAATGACCCAGTGATAATAATCTGGTACAAATATTAATTCTTCTTCAGAAAAAAAATCATCCCCATCAATTAATCCTTCGCTAATAGTTTTATCAATATCGAATTTATTCTTAAAAAATTTTTTATTTCCAGATACAATACCACCTGACGTAGTAACACCATTACTTACACATTCCTCTAGTTTATTAACTAGTATAGACATTTTAGATGTATTAAAAGATGAATTTATGATTTCTATTTTACCAGTGTCAAATAAATCCCAAAGAATACGTAAAGCACCACGGTCAATTTCATCACCAGCATCACCAATGGTACGACCAAGTTGAAATTCATCAAATATTAGTACAAATTTATCATCATCCCCACTTTTAAAGATACTATCAGAAATCTTATGTTTTAATTTAGCTTCTGAAGTATCACCACAAAAGTCACCTATATCAAATTTATAAACAGATTTAATATTTAACAATTCAAATATTCTCGTAACCAATGATGTTTTTCCAACACCAGTCATCCCCCATAAATTTATAACTGTTGGTCTAACTTGTGATTCTGAAAACAAAAACCATGGTTCTAATAAGTCAAAAACCTCATCGATTATTTCATCTAACCCAACAAATTCATTTTTAAGCTGTTTTTTAGCTTTAGCAATTCTTTTTAACTTATCGTTAAAACTTTTTTTAAGGTCTTTAGAGATTTTCATTTTTTTTGATTTTTATTTTTACAAAAATACAACTTTTTTTTAATATAAACAAAATATTCCTATTAATTTTTATTCTAAGATTCTTTTTAGTTTATTTTTTTACCTAAATCGTAAAATTTCAATTATATTTTGGTCGGTTATTAAAACTTCTCTTAATTACCATGATTTTTTTTTTAATTTAATATGTTTATCTATACTCATAGAATAAAACAAAAAAATTCAAAGTAGCATTAATATTTATGTTATAAATTTGCATAATATATAAGAAGTTATCTAATTTTTAAAGTTTATATAAACAAACCTTCTTGTGTAATTAGCAATAAAAATAGAAATATAATAATTATTTTTTATTTAAAGCGTCTAAAATCTTCTTTAAATAAAGAATTATCATTCATATTCTTTAAAATCCAATTAAAAAATATGTTCTGCATTTCAGGTGGAACTGGATATCCTTTTATATATACCACATCGGAAACAATTTCAATTTCGGTTCCAGCCGAAAGTGTTAAATCTTTTATTAATTCAACATCTTTTTTTAAAATCAGAATTTTCTGTGTTATTTTCACTCGTGCCATTTTCTTTTATTTTAAGATTTTTTTTTATAGTGTTCAAATACAATTTCTGGTATAAAACGTTGGACGTAATCACAGTTAGGGCAAGCTAAAACAACAGTATTCGTTTCTTCGTCTATTCCAGGAAATAATAATCCATGATTACTGTCATTGCCACATGTTAATGGATGTACATCTTTTGACTTCTGCCAATATACAATAGCATTAATCATTTCAATGTTATTTAAATGGGTTTCATCTTTAATTTCTTCTGCAAGTTTAATCTCTTCTTCAGTGGGTATATAAACCTTTGATAATGTATCTACATCATATTCAAAATCACAATTAGCTTCAACAGTAAATGGGCTATGATGAAACCATTTAACACATTCTATAAATTCATCAAATGTTTTAAAATTTAAACTAGAAGGTTGTTCTTTTGCTATATGTTTAGCTTTTTTTATTCCGTAACCATGTTGCCGTAAATATTGATATATCTCCATGGACGGTCCAGTTATTTTAACATTAAATTTAGCCATTTTTATCAATTAAAAATTTTATAAACCAGATTTTTCATTTTCATATTTAAAAAACCAGTCCCTCGCTTTCTTTGAAATACCACTACTTATTTCTTTTGGTTCAAACCCATTTTTAACAATGGTATCTAACTCCTCCTTAATAACATCATTATAAACCCATTTAATATATTCTCCTAGATTCTTCCTAGAAACTTCCATACCTATCGCTTTAAGGTGGTCAATACCTTTAGAAAGCCTATGCTCTGTCAATAAGATGTCAACCAATTCAGATTGTTTTTTCACCCTTTCTACATCAATAGGTACCTTCTCTTTAGTTTTAGTATCTTTATGTTTTTCACCTTTAGTTTTAAACCAAAATCTAGATTCAGTCCAACCTTGTTCAGTGCAAACCCAAACAATACCCTCGCCAGTTCCACTTACACCAAAAGCTTTTCCTACAGGACACTCATTTTCAACGCTTTCAACTAATCTTGCTATTTTATTAGCAGCTATTTTTGGATTATTAAAATCGATGTCAATGTGATAAATCGGATAATCTAAAATATTATATATTTTGTTACTTGGCAACTTAATATTCTTAAGATAAATATCAGGAAGCCATACATCACCAATTTTAACAGCAAATATTACATACATCTTTTCTAGTTGACTGATAGCAACGTTTGCCTGAATTCCTTTTCCACACCATTCACCATAAATTTTAATAATAGGTTTTGTATTTTCTTCATTACTATATAATTCTAATGGCGGAAGTAATTCAAGAAGTTTTTCAACTGGATTTGTTGAGACAAATGTAGCAAAGCCAGCATTATCTTTTTCTGGTGTTATTAATCTTTCTCTAGATTGTGCATATGAAATATATTTACCAGATTCTTCATCATAAACAAATATAATACCTGCATTTGTTCCGTGTAATTTAACAGAACCTCGATATTTCAGTGTAGGTAATTCTTTGCTATCATCAAATAAAGGTTTACCATTTTCATCTTTTCCAATGAATTTAATCCTATAAGTGACAGATTCAATTGCATTTCTAAATTGTTCAATTTCGGGAAATTTATAAATTTTCTTTTCCATATTCTTAATTAATTTATTATTAATATTTAACTACTAAAAACCTAATTGTTTCTTAATTGCTTCAACTTAAAGTTCCTCACGTCTTTATTTACTCACCAATTATCCGATTATTTTGTTTATTTTTCTATTTTAATCCCTTCACCATTGCTTCAATCTCTTTAACTGATTCGAGACTATCACAAGTAAATTTATCATCCCTAATAGTCTTAAAAACTGGATGCATAAGAGAATAATTTCCATCAGAATCACGAGACAGACCAGAACATTTACATTCTATTATTGCACCCAAAAGTTTATCCTGATTTTCAGTTATATAAACCATCATTTTCTCATTAATACCAGTTGGTCTGGTCTTGAGTAATCCATCACTTGTTTCACAATTTAATGATGAGATAACATCAGCATTTTTACCAGTACCGTAATTAAATCCTGTTATTTTGAGGTCAACATCCATTTCTAATTTCATTTTAATTTGCCATACTTGTTTACCATCTTTCCATTCCCCATCATAAGCTTTAACTATTGTCCCTTCTTCTCCACGGTTAAGCATTTCTTGAAAATGTTCCAGAGCTTCTTCGTAGTTTTTTACTATACGAGTTTCAACCACATCAACCATTTTCATTCCACAAATTAAATGATTAAGTTTTTCGAATCTTTTATTATAAGGAACAACTGATTTTGCGGAATTATATTCATCAACAGTAATAATATCCCACACAGTAAATCGAATACTATCCATTGCATCTTGAAATGATATATTGTTTTCCTTTTCAAAAGCATCAATCTTCTTTGCGGTTAGTTTTTCGCCACGTTCATCACGTTTCTTTGTAATATCAATAAGAGAAGTAATCATTCCGTTTGAAATATATCGCGGGACACCATCCATTGTTAATTCACCATTCAATACACAGTTTGGAAGTTTAGTTAATTCATTTATGAATGATGAAGTAAGAATTGTTGGTTCTCCTTGACGAGATTCCATTTCAACTATATGATTCTGAATTATTGCATTACAATAACGCCCATCCATTTTGGTTTGGCTATATGCGAACTTCCCATTTTCAAATAGTTTCTTAACTTTCTTCGGGTTAAATGAAATGGCTCCCATATACGGAGTATCTTCAATCAACTTCGGAATAACCTTATTGATATTAGAAACACCCATGTTAATTTTACAATCCTTTTCAATGATGCATTCAATAATATAAGCATCATCTCTAGAAAGACTAGAAAGAATCTTTTTAAGATGTTCTCTGGCCTCATCACCAGTTACTTCTCTTTTACTTATTTTTTCAAGAGCAACTAAAGCATCAGTTAATTCCATGGACGGAACATCAATCGTATATTCTGGTAATTGCTTGATGTAGTATTTAACTTTACTTGAATTTGCGAGATATAATACTTTTTTTAATAGTTCATTATCCTTGTATTTCTCAAGGATTTTCATTTTTTTATTAGTTGAACTTTCATTGGCTATTTCATCAAATATTTGTTTAATCATACATCAAAATATTTAATTGTTTGCTTTATTTCTGGGTATAAAAATCCAGAATTTATTATGGTAGGACTAACCTTTTTAGCTTCTTTTAATAAGGTAATAGTAAGTGGATAATTAAATCGTAAACAATGATTTTTATCACATGATTCAAACACATAGTTAAGAGCCTCAATGTATGATAAAATAATCTTATTTTTTCCAAATAAAGCATGAAATACATCAATATTACCCATGGACAGGTAATAATAATAATCGCCTACGGTTTCTATATTGTCAATTTCAATGTTCTTAAAATGCTTATTTTCCACATCCCCAAAATAAATTTCAAGTAATTTTTTATGTATACCACTATTCACCATAAGCAGAACTGCATATCTGAGGTCACCATTTTCAGAAATATTATGAATTATCTTCTTAATATCTTCTTTTGGAACCTCTGATATCAATTTTAAATTTTTATTAATAGCATCCCATGTGATTCCATCCAAACGATAATCAATAATTGCGGCTTTTTCTATTACAAAAAACATTAAAGTTGGATTTTCCTTTAATAATTCTGCACTAGATATACTTATCGTCCTATTTTTATCATCAATTTTAAACATAGTAATTTAAAAATACAAAAATACAGAAAATAATCAATAAAAGCAAATTATTTATATAAAATTTTAATTAGTCAATCCATCTCTTTCAACATTTCATTTATAAGCACATTTAACTACTACCCCAATATTCTTTAACAAATGCATTATAATCTTCCAGTGATTTATGGAGTGAGGCTCCGTCAGGTCTTGTTCCCCAATAGCGTTCAGATTCTGTCCAAGTGTCAAGAACCAAATGCCTTACTTCTGGCACCTTTTCTTTTTCTGGTTTAACTACTTTCATTACCATAAGACAATTTTTTAATCAGAACTATATCTAAATACAGTCCTTGTTCAGCAAATACTTTTTACCATTATTAACAAACTCTATATACTTGTTTTAACCAAACTTAAAAACTTCAAATTCATGTATTTTAATTTTATATTGGTTTAAGTAAGCTCTACAGCATTTTGTAGAGTTTACGATTATCATACTCAAGCATAAAACTCTTAACTGACTCAACTTTCTTGTCCTTCAATGAAAAATACAAACCTGAAAACTGTTTAAGTCCATGCTTATCACAAATTTCGAAAACAGCTTCCGCATATTTTTTGTTTTCCTGTGGTGTGATGTTCTTTGGAAGTCTCAACTTCAATTCTTCCCATATTTCTTCCAATTTAGCAACCAAAGCATTGTAATTATTGTAAAGCCTTAATATTTCTTCCTTTTTTTCTGGGAAAGTTACAGAGAATTCTTCGATTTCATTTGACTTAATCACATTCATAATATTGTAGTTAGATGTCTTTGACTTCAAGTGATGAACAGCCACGTATGCTGGGTTCTTAACCTTAATCCTGTTGAAGTTGCCGTCAACAACCACGTATCCTTCTTCTGAGAATGGCATACCTTCAAAGGTTCTCTTCAAAGCATCAACATTATTGATGTTTAAATTAAATCTCTTAACAACTGGTATATATAAATACTGTTCACCAATACCCTTAACAGTTGAATAATCTAATTCTTCAAAAGTATCAAGATTTCTAATCATTAATAAAGTTATTGATGATGTGGTATGTGGGGTAACAATAATATTATATGGAGTTGTTAACTCAAATGCATAGCATACATCCTTGTTAAGTGCTGACTTGAATCGTTCAGCATTACCAGTTACCTTTTCAACTGTATCCCAGAATAACTGAGCAAAGGTAGTTCCCATTTTGTTGTTAACTTCACCTTCAGCTTCAGCCATACCAGAAGTAGCTGCGCACCATTCGTTCTTATGCCAGTCCCAATACAATTGGATTAAAGTACCGTCAACCTTCTGTAAGATATGAGCAGTATTCCAATCAATCTTAGCAGCATGACCTTCTTCTGCGTTGAAGAACTTCCTGAAAGTAAAACACATTACCTTGAATGTATCCTTTTCAAGAATAATACCTCTGGCATCCTGAGTTTCATCACAACCCATAGGTGATTCAAGCTGGTCATATTTAAGCAAGATTTTGTTTTCATAGACCTTGCAAACCAAGTTAAATTCCTTGATAGCCTTGGCTAAACCGTTAGCCTTGATGAATTTTAAAAGTGCTAATTCCATTACTTCGTATTATTTTAATACAAAGATAAAGAAAATTTTTCAAAAAAACAAATTATTTTACAATTATTTTTCCTTGAAACCTATTATTTATTAAAAATATATAAACACCAGAAGATAATCCAGATATTTCATTATCTATGATTTTAGCGTCTATTGTTCTTCCAAGAATATCAAAAATTTTTATTTCATATACATATCCATAAATCATTATCGGTTCTCCATAATTGGAAGGATTAGGATATATTTCAATTACTTCAGTATTTGTATTACACGTGGATGAATAGATGCCATATATTTGATAGTCTCCATTAAAATCAATATGGTACAATTGATAATAAATGAGATTTGAATTGTACTCAGAATTATCAATTATAGAATAATTTTTTAAATCATTTGAATTGTATGCCCCTGAAATCGTATCAACATTATCCCAAAACATCTTATCCTCAGAACTTTGAAGAATAAAAAGATACGAATTATTTTCACTAGCAGTAGTCCAATTAACTTCTCTACCATTTTCAGTGCAAACAATCGTTAAGGGTCCTAATAATGTAATTGGTAATGGGCTTAATTTATTAACCAAAATCCATGGAGCATTTTGATTTACACTTGGTATTACGGTTACATTATCATTAAATGGATTTGCAATACCAGTTGTTGGTAAAACCCACTCAGAACCATTCCAATACTGAGCTTGTAAGTCGTTTTCTATAATCCCATTTAAATCATTAGCTTCATCATAGGTCATAATAAACTCTGATATTGGAGTAGTAATATAATCAGCGTAATTTATTATCCAAAATCTATCAACTACATTAAATGAATTGTCAATTCCATTAAACCACATGTTAGTAACAGAAGAGAAATAACTATTACCATTTGCATATGGTGTGTTATCTATTGCAGTATGATAAGTAGATACCAAAACTTTCCCAGTACCAGTGCCAGCACCAATAATATTCATTGAAAACGGTATTAACGTATTTGAGATTTTAAATGGTATTACATAATTACCAATACTAGTTGAAATACCCCAAATTACTCGGCTTTGTTCGTTGTCACAAATAATTCCACCTTCTAAATTCCCTATTTTTTGAATTCCTTGATTAGACGGTTGATTAATTATTAAATTAATCTTACCATTCATTATAATATTACCATTATCTCCAATAATAACAGAACCATTTTGTCCTAAAAGAAAAAATGGAATTATAAAAAATAATAATATCTTAATTATTATTTTCATTTTAAGGTTTTTAATTCTTCTTTAAGTTTTTCAATTTCTATTTGTTGTTCTTGAATTGCTTTTACAAGAATAGGGATAAGACCAATATAATTCATTGCATCATATCTAAAATTAGATGCTTCTATTTTAGACTTTGGAGTTATTTTTATTTCTGGGTCATATACAGCATTCTTATATACAATATTTGGAAATATATTTTCCACGTCTTGAGTTAAAAAACCAAACTCCAAAGTATTATCAAAATTATAAGTTACTGGAGTTAATTTTAACACCTTATCTAACGTACTTCCCATTTTTTTAACGTTTTGTTTCAATCTTCCATCTGAAATAACCAACCATTGTAATGAAATACATCTATTTGGGCTGTAAAGGCCATATCTACTATTTCCAGCAGATGTTTGAGCCCAAACCCCAATCATATTATTTGATGTATTTGTATTTCCCGCAAGAAAAGCAACACCTGTCCCATCAGTCCAAGATTCTCCTGCATTATATCCATTAGTAGTCCCTACTATTTGAAAAAATCCTCCACCACCATTTGTTCCCACGTGATAACCTGCCAACCCCCAAGCTAATGATGATGAATTAGCATATCCTGTAAGAACATCATCAGACATAACTGGGGTACTTGTGTTTACACACACTTGTCCATTTCCTAATATTCTCATTCTTTCTAATAATGCCCCAGAAGTACCACCTCCCCCATGCACCCTAAAAAATAAATCACTTCTACCGTTTCCCGAATTCACACAATATGAAATTAGCTCAGCTCCCACATTTGAGCTTGATGATGTAGAATTAATAAGTCTTAAGCCCGTTGCAGTTCCATTAGCAGAAAAATTAGAGCGTAATGTTAATAGACTTGTTTCTATTCCGTTTGCACCGCCAACAACATCAACTAATGTATTTGGGGAATTGGTTCCAATTCCAACTTTGCCGTTTAACTTGACATGAAGGTAGTAGGTGCCTAAGTTGTTTTCTATGGAAAATAAATCATTACCATACAATACAGATGGTTGTATGTGCAACATAAAAGAAGGATTGAAACTTGGATTATCACTAATCCCAATATTTTGAGATTTAAGAGAAAATAAAACTAATACTAAAATAATAATAAAAAATAATTTTTTCATAATAACATTATTTATATATAAATATGGTATTAAATGATTAATATTTATTTTATTGGTTTATTTTAAAAATAACTTCACTGATTTTTTATCAAAGTATGATTAATATAAAAAAGTTTTAAAAACGTTACTTACTTTTAGATAACTCTTTTTTAACTTTATCTATTATATTACTAATTTCGCCTATTGAAAAATCATTCCTATATTTACCATATAATTTTGCTTCAATATAGGCATTAGATAAACCATTTCTAACATATTCATTATATCTTTATATAATAACTTATTTTGAAATTTTGGTTATTTGTTTGTTTTCATATATTTACATATATCTACATTTATTTATTTTTTTTTTAAATTCTTCAAAAGTTATTTTACCATCCAAAAATTTAAACAATTCCTCTTGGATTTCAGGAGAAAATCTTTCTTTAATTTCATCTAAAAGCCTATCAGAATCTTCACCACCATTACTAATAGTCTCTTTAATTTTATCAAGAGCAAACTTAAGCACTACATTATTAAACTCATTGATATCAATAGGATTTCGAATAACACCAGATACTATCATTAAAATATTACCAGCTAGAAAAGCATTTTTCAATCCTTCATTATCACTAATCATTAATAATTTCTTGGAAAATTCTAAAAGAACGTTTGAAATTTCAATTAAAATAGCCATTTCTCTTAGTTCTTTAGACGCATTTAAGAATTCTTCTAATACACCATCATTTTCATTATTTTCACACATATAATTTAAAATTTAAAGTTATTTTTCGTCTTCGTTTTCGTAATATTCTTCAATACTTTTTCTGATATTTTCTTTAACATTATCATTCACCATATTCATAATTCGGCTTGCGGCAAAAATTTTGCAATAAAAATTAAAATCATCTAAGTCATACGGATTATCCATTATACCAGTTAAAAGCTTAATAATATTAGATACTTTTCCGATATGCTCAATATTTTCTTGCAATGCATTTTTTTCCATTTCACACGCAATTTCGGATAATTTTTCCTTATATTTTTCCATAAGCTCAATTATCCTATTCAATCTTTTTTCATAATCACTCATATTTTTTTTTTATTTGTAGGTCATCAGGGATTCGAACCCTAGGTCCTTAAAACAATTTAGGAACGCTACCAACTAAGCATGACCTAATCCATGTTAAACCAATTAAACTGCTTTTGCTTTACAAAGATACAACAAATAATTTAAATTTGCAAATATTTTTAAAGATTTTTTTTATTTACATGATAAAAATCTACCTTAACAAGGTATCATCAATATTTAGTTTATTGATTAAACTAATAATTAAGGTAATTTGTGGTCTCAGCGGGAGTCGAACCCACATTTCTGGTTTCGTAGACCAGAATTCTATCCATTGAACTATGAGACCAAATGGTTAGTGTTACTACCTATTTCAACCAATTTGGATTTATTATGTAGTTTTAATATCCATTAATTGAATAATTGCTGGGTTATAAACAACAATATGGGCTCTACCTTTTTCTTTAGGGATTAAAATACCATCGTATCCCAATTTTACCATATTTCTCACAAACTCAAGTGGTTGATAACGATAAAAATCAATCCATATTTGCAAAAACACATCTTTTTCGTTATCATTATAATCATATGCATCTTCAACAGCTTTTTTAGCTCCAATATCTGGATTTTCAGCCCAATCTTGGGTATTCATTTCCCAATCTGATTTCATTTTAATCAATTTGATTAAAATATGTTTGGGTATTTTTTTATCTTCTGATAAATCCAACAATTTTCTTGGTGATAATTTTACTTTATAAACATATTTTCCATAACCAGCGGCATCATCAAATGAAGTTGTAAAATATATGCCTGGTCCTTCTTGGTCTGTTGCCTTTTCACTACCCACAAATTCATCCATAAATTTTTTAATTTTATACGGTGAACCATGATATGCAATATATTCTCCGCCTTCAGTAACTTCATTAATGTTTTCTCTTAATCTTTTTCTAATAAATGATTTCATTAAACATATACATTAATAACTTTTCCACTAATTTGAAATGGCTTTATCGGCTCCCAGTCAAGTATATCATTACTCATTACTGGTTTACCGCCTTCAGCTTTGTTTACAGCTATCGTAACATGTGGAATATTATTCATTGATTTATAACCTTGAACTCTTGCAGCTATTGCCATATTAGATATACCAATATGAGTTACAGTTAATACAACAGTTTTCCCCTCATCTTCTCCTAAACCAATCTCCTCTAAACTTTTTCCATAAGCAATTGTCATATGATGCATATATAATTCCCAACCATCTGGAATTACATCCTTAGTATTATCAGCCAAGACATGACGACTGTCTTCATCAAGAACTACTGCCGAATATAAAACTTTTCGAGTAGGTTTCTGCTTATCACTAACATAAAGAACTTGATTTGGTGTTTGAAAGTTTTTCTTTCTCATAATAGTTTTATTTACCAAATCTAATTCTTGATTTTCTTTATCCCATTGTAAAACGAATGGAATATTAATACTAGTTGGTGGATTCTTAAATACACCTTCAAAACCAGACCCTAACTTTTTTAATTTATCTTTATAAATTACATAAACATCTTTAAATATGTTTCTTAGTTCATCTATGGTAATTTCTTTACCATTTCTAGCATCATTTACCCTTTCCATAAAATGTTTTGTAAAACCAACATCAATGTTAGCTTTAGCAAATAAAGCATCTAGTTCTTTTTCTAATGCTTCTAACTGACTTTTGGTGACGTATTCTTCTTTTAGTAATGCACGTCTAAGAGATTCTTTAATAAATGATTTCATTTACAATATTTTTTAAATAAATATCACTCATTTGCGGAGAATGAGGGAGTCGAACCCCCGCATCGTATAATCGATGACTATGGCTTAGCAAGCCAATGCATTACCACTCTGCCAATTCTCCATTAGTGTTCCAGACAGGACTCGAACCTGTAATCTACAGCTTAGAAGGCTGTTGCATTATCCATTATGCTACTGGAACATTTTTACAAATATACGACATTAAAAAAAATAAAGAACCCCTGACTGGATTCGAACCAGCGTTTTCAGCATCCGCTACCCGTAATAGTTTAGGAAACTAATGGGGCTACAGGGGCATTTGAAGCTCTGGTGGGACTCGAACCCGCATTTACAGTTTCCATTACCCTTATTTGTTTAGAAGACAAATGGGACTACAGAGCCATATAATTACCATTATTAATAACTAAATTTGAAGGGATGATGGGACTCGAACCCACATTTTCAACTCCATTACAGATAACAGTTTCGAAGACTGAACTGGTTACATCCCTATCTTTAGTCGCGTCAACAGGATTCGAACCTGTGTGTGCTACAAAAAGCAAAAACTTCATGAGAGTTTCGCAATCGACCACTCTGCCATGACGCGATTTATAAATAATATTGTTTAATTAATTGCTCACCCGACAGGACTCGAACCTGTGACCTCAAAGTTAACAGCTTTTTGCTCTACCAACTGAGCTACGGGTGAATATTGTGGGCTCGACTAGATTCGAACTAGTAACCTCCTGATTATGAGTCAGATGCTCTGACCACTTGAGCTACGAGCCCATGATTTCGTTTAAACATAAACAGAAAAACTTGTGGGCAAAGATGGACTCGAACCATCAACCTCGTGTGTATCAGACACGCGCTCTAAGACCAATTGAGCTATATGCCCTTGATTTTATATGATTAATATAATTGTGCGGAGAGTAGACGAATCGAACGCCCATCCTTATGGATGGCCTAGGGTTCAAGCCTAGTTACCCACCATTGGGTGCTACTCTCCAATTATAATATACGATGGTATTTAATTCATACTATTCTTTGCACAGGTGGAAGGACTCGAACCCTCAACCCACGGTTTTGGAGACCGTTACTCTACCAATTAAGCTACACCTGTATTTTAAAATCATGTATTATTACATGACATTGTATAAGTCAACATGTCAAAGAACTTTGTTCAACATTCTCATACGTTCATTATTAATGAACATTTAATTTTATTGAACAGTTTGTACCAAATTTACTAATTTTAATAATTTTGGTATAAATTTGTTTGGGTGATTAATCGGATTCGAACCGATGCCTTCAGGTTCACAGCCTGACATGCTACGCTTTCGCTACCACTAACACCATAATCACCATATATAAAGAACCTATAAAATAAAAAACCTGACTCTTTTCAGGGTCAGGTATCTTTTTATTTATGTGTATCTTTTTTATTTACTTTATACCACATTTAAACATACCAGACCCATTTTCATAGAACGTCTATTCCATGAATTAATACTATGAATCATATGTATGTTTATTGTCATCATCATTTATAAATATTATTATTTTGCAAAAAGTTATACAAAGATACAAACTTTTTTTTAAAAAAGCAAGTTTTTTGTAATTTTTTTTAATATTTTTTAATTAATTGATTATCAATAAATATTATTTTTATTTTAATAAGTTTTTAAAGTTATCAATTTCAGCTTTCATTATAGCTTTTCCCATTTCAGGTCCTGATTTAATTCCTTTATCAAGCATTGATTGACCAGTTACAGTTAATTTAAATTCAATGAAAGCATCAAATAGTTTTTTATCTAAATTATTAATTTCAACGAATTTCATAATACTATCATCAGATATTTTGCAAGCAATTTGTGCTTTCTTATATTGATATATCTGTTCTGGTGTGAAAGATAATAATTTCAATAAAAATTCAACTTGTTTTTCTTCAATAACTGAATAGGCTGATTTATTTAATTGTGTTGCAACTAATTTTGGGTCATTATATTTTAAAATATTTGCTATTTGAGTAATTGGATTTCTTTCTTCTACGAAATCTTTATTTATTTTCATTTTAGGAAATATCCAATCAAATAGTCTATACTTGTCAAGCAATTGTAAATAATAAACCACTGATTTAGCCGATTTAATTCCTTTTAAAAATTCATCTCTAATTCTTTCAGCTGAAATTCCTTCAAGACTAGAGTTTTTTTGAAGTGCTTTATCAATATTTGCTTCCAATTTAGAGCCAAATCTACCAGCAAAACGAACGGCTCTCATAATTCTCAATCTATCTTCTTCAAATCTATTTTCTGGTAAGCCAACAGTTCTAACTACATCATTTTTAATATCATCTAATCCACCAACAAGGTCAACAACCTCACCCGTATCTATATCATAAAATAAAGCATTAATAGTCAAATCTCTTCTCATAACATCTTGATTAATATCAGTAAACTCAACACTATCAGGTCTTCTTCCTTTACCTAAATCACGTCTAAATGTAGCTATCTCATACTCACCATTATCAGTGAACACGTTAATAACCCCAAAAGCTTTACCAGTTGGTAAAGTTTTATAACCAGCTTTATTTAGGATTGATTCAACTTCATCAGGTAATGCATCTGTAGCTAAATCATAATCTTTAGGTATCTTACCTAATATAGCATCACGAACAGCTCCACCAACAATAAAAAGTTTTTTTCCGTTTTTTACAAAGACATTCTTTATTTTTTTAATATCATTTGGAATTGAAATATTAAATTTAATCCTATTTTCGGTTAAAATACTTTCTCTAAGTTTATTTCTAATAAAATCTCTCATTTTTTTTTTAATTTACAAATAAATATTTGTACAAAGATAATAACATTTTTTTTAAAAAACAAAAAAATTGCATAGTTTTTGTATTATTTAAGATATGAAAAAATCATTATTTATATTAGCTTTATTATTAACTACATTAGTAGGTGTTAGTCAAGATACTCTTGTTGAATACGATACTGTATCAACATATGAAATAAGAATCAAAAGATTCCATTATAATTATTTTTATATTAGCTACGAAACTCCAATTTACATCCAATATCACTACAATCCTTATAATATTTGGTACTATGACTGGAATTACTCATATTATGGTTGGGCTTATTATAATCCTTATTACAAATGGGATTATGCTTGGATATATTATGAATGGGGATATTACAAATGGAATGACTATTGGTATCATCATTGGTATCATCATTGGTATCATCATTGGCATAATCATAATACTCATAACCACCAGAATCATGGACATATGAATTATTTTGATGATGACATTTATTATGGACATAGAAATAATCCTTCAGGTACTACTAATTCTGGTAGTCGTAATAATTCAAATACTAAACCATCGGTAAGACCTAATGAAATAAAACCAATTTTGGATAATAAACCTAATACCTTTACTGAACGAAAACCAACTTATCATAATAAACCAGAAATTAAACCATATAATAAGCCAGAAATTAGACCAAATGTAATTGAATATAGAAATCATGAGTCCTATACAAAACCAATATATAATAATAGTCAAAGTTATTATTCAAGACAAAATAATTATACTAAACCAATATCAAACACTTTAAACCAAAATACATCTCTTAATAAACCGACAAAAAGAAAATAAAAAAGACCCATATATAGGTCTTTTTTAATATATAAATTCACCCCAAACAGAATAACTCTTGCCTAAAGCTTTAAATACAATTTTAACCTCTTTTAAACACTTATTAATACCTCTACCAGTTAATATTATATTATTATAATCTTTAATTTCATCCATTAAATCTGGAATATTAATTTCATCATGTGCGGTTTTTTAATATGTCAACCTGTGCTAAAAAACATTCAGTCAGGTTTATGATTTTATTATCAACCAACCAATTCTAAAATATGAAAATAAAGCTAATAAATAAATGGCTCCTTTGTTTTTTAAAATACTTTCCATTTTTTTTAAAGTTTTAGTTAATACTAAATACAAAGATACGAAAATATTTTAAATAAGCATTTTTTTTTTAAGAAAATTAGGAATTAGAAATATAACTTAAAGCTTTGCTTCCACCTTCAATAAAAATTTCAGCAATATCACTTCTTTGATGTGCCACATCAAGTATTTTATTAATCGTAATTATAATTTCATTCGGATTATTTTGACTAGCCAACTCAACGCCTAATTTTAATAAAGGTTCGACTGCATAATCAGATAAAACATAATGACCATTCGAAAATTGTGGAGTCATATCATCTATATTATATACAGTAGATAAAAATTCATAAACGGTGTAAAAATCATTTCTTTCATATCTATCACCATTTTTTTCTTTTTGCTTTTTTTTCAACCAACGACTAAATTCGCCACCTCCGCTATTACCAGTTTTTTCATTATAATCAAAAACATCATAAAACTCATCATATGGAAATGAACTAGAATGACCATGAATATCTGTAAGAGTTTTTAATTTTGCAATATTTTCCAACAACAAATCTTTCCATTCTATAATATATTTTTCTGGAAATCGCATAAATTCACCATATTGCATAAACTCTTTCAAAGCATTATGATATTGGGTTCTGGGGATGACATTAAATTTAATCGGTCGCTGTTGTTTAATGTCCATGAATAATTCATAAGGCATATTTATCATTTTTTCCTGAAAACTTTCTTCATAAAATTCCCTAATAAGGTTTTCGTGTAGCTTTTTTTTAATAAAATTTCTCATATATAATAAAATTCTTATATGTAATAAATATCTCGCAAAATGGTAAACTATTTCAATATTTTTTGTCTAAACTCTTCTATTAAATTATCTATTTTTTCAATTACATTGTCAAAATTGTCATCCTCATCAAAAATCAATTCTCTTTCATTTCTTTTTCTTTCAAATGCATTTGTCATACCAAATTTTTTCTTGGTTGCATCATAATTTGCTATAACAACTGATATATGATAATCACACGAACCAAATCTATCCACATTGCGAATATTCTCAGTATGGTTTGATATTCTAAGTTGGATACACCCTCTATATTCTTCATTTTCATCATAAACATTTATGGTATTATACTTATAATTACCATATTTCTGTTTATAATAACGTTTGACTTCTTGAAGTAGTTCATCTGATTTAGCGTTGGCAGCATCTATTGTCCTGTAATCAATAATTTCCCATTCACCTTCTTGAACCAACTTATAAACAGATGGGTCATCATAATATTCTTCAATAGGGTAATCCTCTATTGTTTCAAAATCAGTATCTAACTTATGAATGAATCTATACTTGTTAGTTTTGCTTTGTAGTTCAATACTCATATCTGTTCTATTTAGCCATCTTTCAGGGACATGTAAATCGGACTCAAACTCTAATCTAGCTCTATCAGCATCTGTCCCTTCATAAACATTATCAGCTGAATCTGACGTATGAAAAGTAACTAAATAAAAGGTTAATGATGCCAAATTATCATCATCCTCTACTAAAAATTTGCTAATTTCTTCTCTTAAAATTTTTCTAATATCCATTTTTTTTATATATAAATATTATTAATCATGCATAAAATAAAAATAATATTATTACGAAAGCTAATTAAATATTAAAAAAAAAGCTCCATTTAATTAAATGGAGCTTTTTACATTAAGATTATTTTTACTTATTTATTCTTATTCACTATCCCTTTAGCTATTTCAGCACCTATTAGTTGTTCCAATAAATTTGATTGACCATTACCGCCATTATTAATATATGTTGACGGCCATTTAGCTTCTTTGATAGCATTTGCAAAGGCTTCTGCTTTAGCTAATTCGTTTTCTAATATAGCTTTCTTATGTTCTGACAAACCATCAGCACATTTAATTTCATAACTTTTAGCTTCAGCAGCAACTTTAATTTTTTGAGCGTTAAGCTTTTCTGTTTCTAACTGAATTTTAGCTAACTGTCTATTAGTTTCTTCTCTTTTTAAATCTGTTTCAATAGCAATAAGTGTTGCCACTTGTTTCTTTTCTTCTTCTACGCGTTTAGAAGCCTTATCACGTTCTCCTTGTGCAATTATACGTTGTTGCTCCATTTTAGCAGTTTCAGTTAATTGAATTTCAATACTTTTTTGTGCAGAAATATCACGTTGTTTTTCTAATTTTTGTTGGAATTTAGGTTCGAGATTAACCTTATCCACGATTACTTGAACTACTAATAATTTATTTTTAGTAATGTCATGAGGGATACGTATTTCATGACCATTGGCGTCAAGTTTAGGTTTAACATCAACAATAGTTTTAATATCTCTTATTTGACGATGCCCAAGAGTGTCTTGAATTTCCGAATATATAGTATCAAGTTTTTCCGATTTATCAACAGCCAAACCACCAATTTTAAGATTATCATCAAGAGATTGACGGAAGTTTGCCGCATCTCCAGATACATAATCTTCTGCTGAATACATATAAGCTGTATTAATAATCTGCTCTTTTACTGTAGGAATTAAAGTATTATTAATAAGGTTTTTTGGTTCTCTAAAATCTTCCACTAATTTTACAAAAGAAGCATCATCAGTTGGAAGTTGAATACGAACCGATACTCTTACATTACCTCGTACTTGGTCATTAAATCTTGCAGAAACACCCCATAATTTATGAGTCACAGGTTTATTAGTTTCAAGGTCATTTACGGTATATTCATTATAATCATTAATTATACCTTCAATACCATCACTTGGTTCACCATCAGCAACAGTCTTAATATCAATTATTTTTTCCCATTCCTGTACTCGCGAAAACGGCATAATAATTTTTACACCAGCATCATAATAACATGAAACCCCACCAAAAGGATTTACCACATAATATTGCCTACCTTGATTAGCATAAAAATAAGTAAATGGAATGATTAACACTACAATACCAATAATAATAAACCATAAAGAATACTTAGGTGTCCACATTGTTAAAATCTTAGGATGTGCCTTAAGTACCTTTTTCCCGCCAAATTGATTTTGAACAGTTACATCTTCTGTTCTCAAATTACCAAATGATTTAATCATTAGCATTGCCAAAGCAATCAAAATTAATAAAATTCCAAAAATTGTCCACATAATTCTTTAAGTTTAAGTTAATAATTGTTGAATTTAAAATTCATAACACAAAAATACGATTTTTTTTCTTATAATGCAAATTTTTTATGATTTTTTTTCAAATAAAATTTTTCCAAACCTTATAACCTTATTTCTAAATTCTTCAATGGTACCATTATTATCAATAATTATATCAGCACAAGATTTATCAATATTAAATGAATTACTTGGCTCTAAAGGAAGTCTTTCTGAAGCATCAATCCAAATAATAATGTCAAATAATCCTTGCTTAATACATTCTTTTATTTCATTTCTATCTCGCATTCCAACATAGCAATCAGAATATTCCAATATCTTTTTAGCTAATCTAGCTCGGTCATCTTTATTATAATCACAAATTAAATTATACCATTCAGCTCTATGATTTAACCTATCTTCATAACATTCTTCTTTGCTTTTATAACCATACTTTTCTTTTAAGATATCATAAATGAATATATCAGCAGCAGCTTCTGATGATGATATAAATTTTAATCCGAATTCGTCCCTTAGAATCTCAGCAAAAGTATCTTTCCCATGTCTCATATTCCCTATTATTAACAATTTATAAGGCTTTCTTTGATTTTCTTTCATATTATAGACAATTTACCACAAAAATATAAATAATTTTTTTAAAAATCAAATTAAATCTAATATATTTTTTTTCAAATTCATTTATTTTCTTTTCATTTTTTTCTTATAATTTAGTTAGTTATATAATTTATCACTAAAACTAAGCATAACTTTCATAAAATAATAATGGGAAACCCTATTTGAAAGTTTCCCATTTAATTAGCAATTTCTATTTTAAATATTTTCAGGATTACATTATATCTGGATTTACAAGCCAATTTATTTGCTGAAGTAATCCTTTAATGGTTTACAGGTTAGTCGCTATGACATTATACTTAAATAAAGAATAATTGGTTTTGCTGTACCTAACCTTTATCAACGCGAGGAAGGGTGGACTTAAACCACCACCGAATTATCATTCGTGCTCAAATTATGTTTACTCGAAAATCCGCTAAACATAATTCTATTTACACTACTCCCCCAAATTTTGTGTCAGAATGATAGTTTGGATATTTTTTTACTTGCCACCCATATACAAGAGTGATATTTTACATGTAACTACACATGGAGAATTTAAGGGTTCTCACTTCCCTAGCCTATTTTATTTATTTGTAAATCATCGGAAGATAGACTAGCAAAACTTCCTAACCAAAGTAACTTCATATTTCTCTGCAGAAATCATTCTTCGTCACAAAAATAATATTTAAAGAACCTTAATTATTAAATATACACAAATATACTAAAAAATATTTTTTTTGTCAAGTTTTTTTTTTAATTTTTTTTATTTAAATATTGTTCATTATAACTAATTTCTTGAGACACAATCCATATTTCATGCCTAATTTGTATATGATGAACCACTTTCATTACCGAAAAATATGGACCTCCTTCTTCAAAATATATTAAATCACCAACTCTTGGAATAAATTTAATTTTCACATCATGCCTTAATACTTCATTTTTAGTATTAATAATGTGAATTCTAGTGTAGACTCCTAATAGTTTATATATAAGTTTAATTAGCCACATCATATATTATCTATTAATTTAATAAATGTTTAATTTTTTCATATAAAACCATATCTGGTTTATTAGTAGATAGAAAATTATAATGTTTATTACCCAGCTTCATTATAATTTCAGACCCAAAATTTATTGCTTTATCAATGTCATTCAATAAAACATATTCGTTAGCTCTATGCATATTATAATAACCAGCAAAAAAATTCATACAAGCTACATTAAAAGTTTTCTTAAGTATAAAAATATCTGTATATGGGTCAATACTAATATTATTAATTTCGTACTTTTTAAGTATAGGAAATATGTTATTAAATATTTCTTCATTAAAAAGTTGTACCCCCCCACAACTAAATGAAAACCAATTATTTGTTGGAGCATCAAATTGAATAAAATATCCTACATTTTCTAATATTTTAGTATCGACCATTTTAGAACCACGGCATCCAAATTCTTCCTCAACAAAAAATGCTGCAATTATTTTATCATACTTTTCAAGAAGTTCAAGGCAGATAAAAATTCCAGCCTTATCATCACCACCAATTCCAGTTAAATTTTCTGAATCATATTTTTTATAACTAGCCCACAGTCTAGGATTTCCAGCATTATTATCCTCATATATGTTTAACTTAATATTATTAGTAACTAAAGATATTTGTTCATGATGTACAGTATCCATATGAGCCAAAACACATGGATAGTATTCTCCTTTATCTAAAATACCCTTAATCATATATAAATTACCCTTTTTATCCTGATAAAGAGTGATTTTACGTTCATTAGCATATTTTATTAAAAACTCTTTAATTCTTTCTTCAGAAGAAAAATATGTTGGTATTGAAAGGATTTCTTTTAAAAGTTCTTTTCTCATATTTTTTTTACAAAAATATTATTTATTTTTTATAAAAGCAAATTATTTCCAAAAAAAATTATATTTATAGATATAGATATATCTAATAATATGGGATGTGGTTGCAAATCAAATAGAGAAAAATCCAGAAAATGGTTAAGATTTGGTGGAATTAATACAAAGCCATGTAAGCAGTCTTATACGGGTAATACTAAAAATAATACAATAATAAATAAATAAGTATGTGTGGATGTAAAGGTAATAAAATTAGAAATATAACTGTTAAATTAAATATAAAGAACCGTAAACCAAGACCACAAAATAAAACCCAATATTAAAAACTACAACTATGTGTGGATGTAAAAAAATACTTAGTAATGGTAATAGCCATATACCCAAAAAACCAAATAATAATATCACTAAAAAAATTAGAAAAGTGGTTATACGAAAAAGGGGATAATTAATTATCCCCATTTTTCATCTCTTCTTGCTTAATATTTTTAACTCCAGAAGGTCTATAAGTTTCGCCCCATAAATACCCATATAATGGCGTATTAATCATCGCTATAGCAGTACCTAATGATGTCAAATCTGATTT